>Ga0163155_10000002_pt1 | contig 312696 bp, 335 predicted proteins | sample OliLakLV19SP4G1_FD_148611 | JGI IMG/M metagenome (GOLD analysis project Ga0163155, IMG submission 148611) | Freshwater microbial mat bacterial communities from Lake Vanda, McMurdo Dry Valleys, Antarctica - Oligotrophic Lake LV.19.SP4.G1 | ecosystem: Environmental > Aquatic > Freshwater > Lake... | reverse complement strand
CAGCGTGCCGTCGTAGAAATAGAGATTATTGGTGCCGGATCCGTCGCCCAGGTTATTGCTGGCGCTGACGGCGAGAACGCCGTCGGTGAGATACGTGGTGCCGCTATATGTTTGCGCGGTGTTGATGGTCAGCGTGCCTGCGCCCATTTTTTCGACCGCGGCTGTTCCGGAGATTGCGCCCGTGAATGTGCCGGTGCCGGATTGATCGAAAATCAGGCCGGTGCCGTTATTGGCAATGTTCCCCTGCAGCGAGTCTGCATCGCCGGTCAAGGTGCCGGCGTTGATGGTGGTGCCGCCGGAATAGGTGTTGGTGCCGGTTAACGCCAGGTCGCCTGCGCCGTTTTTCACGAGGTTGCCGGTGCCGTCGATGTCGCCTAATTGCGTGCCGTCAGATCCCTGATTAAAGGTCACGGTGATGCCGTTCAGCGTCAGGTCGCCGACGAGGCTGTCGGTGTCGCCGGTTGTGTCGGTGTTGAGAATAAAGCCCGCGACCGAGTTGTTGCCGGTGAGCAGGGTGCTGCCGCCGCCGTCCAGGGTCAGAATGCCGGCGCCGCCGATATTGCCGCTGAGGGTCAGGGCGTTGGCGTTGTTGTCGATGGTCGCGTTGCCGATGCCGATGCCGAAGTCGCGGTCCGTCACCAAAGCATTGGCGGCACGGAAAAGAGCGCCGTTATTCAGCGAGACCTGCGATACGGCGCTGAAGGCGTTCGCGTCCTCGACCTGCAGGGAGGCGCTGTCGACGAGAAGTTCGCCGGTGAAGGTGTTGGTGCCTTCCAGCGTCAGGATGGTGCCGCCGATTTTTTCGAAGTCGCCGGCGCCGGTAATATCGCCGGACAAGGTGCCGCCAGTGGTCAGGCGCAGCGTTGAGCCGGACTCAATATCGACGTTGTTTAAATTATTGACGGTGCCAATCAATGTGCCAGTGCCGACGACCCAGTTCGCGGCGGTGGTGCCCGTGAGGGTGAGGGTTGCCGCGCCGTCCTTGTGGAAGGTATCGAAGCTTAAATACTGTGTGCCGATGAGGGTGGTATCGAGGGATGAGCTGCTGCCGGCATTGTAGTGGAACTCGTCCGCGCCTCCGGCGCCATCGACTATGCCGGTAACGGTTGCGCCGCTGTGATAAATGAAAACATCGTCCGCGCCGGCAAACTGGACCGCGTGGGTGCTGCCGCCCAGCGTGCCCGCGACATCAACCGTGCTGGGTCCGCCGGCACTTAATATGTTGATGCCGACATCATCGGCCGTGACCTGACCGGTCGCACCGATCGCGATCGAGCCATACCCGATCTGCACACTGGTGATCAATCCCTGGACCTGGCCGTTGATGGTAATGTCGGCATTGTTGTTGATGTTTATGCCAAGCGAGCCTGAGCTCACCACCGTGGCGCCGCTGGCAATATCAACGATCGCGTTGTTGCCCAGCTGGATCGTGTTGCCGGCGGTGCTCAGCTGGCCGGTGCCGTCTACGGTGAGGGTTATGTTGTTTGCAGTAAAACCGTCGATGCCGGTGTTATCGACGCCCGAGCAGGTGATGGGCGGATCGCCGGATATGGGGGTGTTGTCCGAGCAGGCCGCGTAAGCGTGGCTTGCCGTCAAAAAGACGAAACCTACCAAAGCGGTAGAGCATAGAAGCTGTTTCTTCACTTTAGGATTTCCCCTTAGTCTGAACGACTACAAGGGTATTTTTGCCCATATTCGCAATATGCACAAAGGATTTCTGATTCTCTGCGTTTTACGAAAAATAGGCAGAGAGAGGATTTGAGGGCATTCCGAAAGAAGAAATGGTCGGAGCAAGAGGATTCGAACCTCCGGCCTCTACGTCCCGAACGTAGCGCTCTACCAGGCTGAGCTATGCTCCGACAAACCTGAAGAATGGGCCGTATTAATGGTCACGGGCGACCACAAAGTCAAGCAATTCGTCCAAAGTGGCGCGCAGGGGGCTGGACGGCAGGTTGGACAGGGCCTTGCGGGCATCGGCCGCGTGCTGGCCGGCGAGTTTGCGGCCGGTCTCAAGCGTGTTGTATTTGGCGATCAACTGGCGGGCGGTCGCGAGGTCGCTGTCGCGCTGGTCGTGATCGGCCATGGTCCGCTGCCAGAATGATTTTTCGTCCTTGTCGGCGCGGGCCACGGCCAGAATGACGGGTAACGTGAGTTTGCCTTCGCGGAAATCGTCGCCGGATTCCTTGCCCATGCGGGCGCTGCCGCCGGTGTAATCGATCAGGTCATCGATCATCTGGAAGGCCATGCCGAGGTGATGGCCGTATTTGCGCAAATGTTCGGCGGTGTGATCGGGCGCGCCGGCGGCCAGCGCGCCGGCCTGGCAGGCGGCGGAAAAGAGCGCGGCGGTTTTGGCGTCGATGATTTCTTCGTATTGCGTGATGGTGATGCCGAGATTGCCGGTCAGCGACATCTGCAACACTTCGCCTTCGGAAATGATGCGCGCGGCTCTGCTCAGAATTTCGAGGATGCGGATATCGTCGCTTTCGACCATCAGCTCGAAGGCGCGGGCGAAAAGGAAATCGCCGACCAGCACGGTGGATTTGTTGCCGTAGACGATGTTGGCCGATGGCTTGCCGCGGCGCAGGGCGCTTTCGTCGACGACATCGTCATGCAGCAGGGTGGCGGTGTGAATGAATTCGACGGCGGCGGCGAGGCCGACCGCGCCGGATGCCTTGCCGCAGATTTGCGCGGCGGCCAGCGTAAGCAGCGGGCGGATGCGTTTGCCGCCGGCCTGAATCAGGTATTCGGCAACTTCAGCGATGGTGGGGACATGCGATTGCGACCGCGCGATGATGGTGGCGTTCACGCCTTCCATTTCATCGTGCAACAGGTGCGCCAACGCATCGAGCGGGCTGGCCGTCTTTGACGGGGCTTGTTCCTTGTGCTTTAACGCGGTCATAGGTTTTACCTTTTAATTGGAATACATGCTGAACGCAAACACCGATGAATCTACCGTTCTGGGCGGGCGTGTGCGCCTGCTGCAGTTCAAGACCGGCCTTCGCGCCGGGCTGGATGCCGTGATGGTGGCGGCCGCTGCGCCGGCAAAGCCGGGCGAGCATGTGCTGGACGCGGGATGCGGCACGGGGGCTGCCGGTTTATGCGTCATGGCGCGGGTGGAAAACACCCAACTGACCGGCATCGACATACAGGCTGACCTGATCATGCTGGCGGCGCAGAACGTGACGCTGAACGGCTGGCAGGCGCAATTCCTGATCGGCGACGTGCGCGACAAGGCGCGGCTGCCGTACAACCATTTCGATCACGCGGTCTGCAACCCACCCTATAACGAGCAGGGCACATGGTACGATACGCCGGATCCGGTGCGGTCAAAACAATTGGGAAATCAGGCAGGGGATGCGCGGCTGGCGGACTGGATCGATTGCCTGCATCGCAGTCTGAAAGCGCAGGGAAGTCTTTCTCTTATTCACCGCGCCGATCACGCCGATAAAATCATCCAGGCGCTGGGCACGCGGTTCGGGGGCTTGGAATTATGGCCTCTCCATCCGCATGAAGGAGAGGTTGCGTCCCGTATCGTTATCCGGGCTCTGAAGAACCGAAAAACTCCGGTCAAAATATATCCGGGAGTCATCCTTCACGAGGTGGGTGGGGGTTGGACGAAGCGTGTTGATGATATCCTGACGCATGGAAAGCCCCTTTAGTTGGACCTAGCCAACAATAAAAACCCCCGGGGAGTTCCCGGGGGTTATAAAAGGCCAAGCAGGAACCAGTGTTACTGGTTCGGATCCTGCATTTTTTCGCCCATGGTTTCGACGTCTTCGCCGGCACCTTGCCAGGTGTTCTGGCAGGCGGTGAGACCGCCCAGGGATACAGTGGCAAGCAGGGCAAGCATCAGAATACGTTTCATAATTATTACTCCTCGTGTGTTGTCGTGAAGAGAAAACGTATGAACGCTTAAAAAAGTTCCGGCTTTAGGGAGAGGTAAGGATATCGCCGATTTCGCGGGTTTTCTGGCCCATGCGCTCGGCGTCGTGCTGGACGCCAGCTTTGGTGGCGGTGCAGGCGGTTACAAAGGTCAGGGCCAACAGGGCGAGGATAATTCTCATGCCGTTCAGTATAGCAAAAAAAAATCTGACTCGCTATGGTTGACGCTATGCAGGACTTCTTAAGCGACCTTCCCATTATCGGCGATTTTATGACGCAGAGGCCCAAGGTGGCCGTGGTGCGCATGGCCGGGGTGATTGCTGATACATCGGCGCGCAAAGGCGGGATCAGCTACGCGAAATATGCCGGGTTGATCGAGCAGGCGTTCGAGGTGCGCGATGTGCGGGAAGTCGCCATCGTCATCAATTCACCCGGCGGGGCGCCGGCGCAATGCGCGATGCTGGGCAGCGTGATCCGCCAGTGCGCGGCGGAGAAAAAAGTGCCGGTCACGGCGTTCGTCGAAGACGTCGCGGCATCAGGCGGATACTGGCTGGCCTGCGCGGCCGATAAAATTTATGTGCAGCCGTCGAGCGTGGTGGGGTCCATCGGCGTGATCGCGGCGGGCTTTGGTTTTGAGGATTTTATCAAGAAGCACAACGTCAAACGCCGCGTTTACACCGCCGGCGAGGACAAGGGCATGCTGGACCCGTTTCAACCCGAGAAAAAATCGGATGTCGAACGCATTCAGAAACTGCAGCGCGATATTCACCAGCAGTTCATTGGCTGGGTGAAAGAGCGCCGCGGCGCGCGCCTGAAAGACGACAACCTGTTCGAAGGGCAGATCTGGACCGGCAACATGGCGATCCCGCTGGGGCTGGTCGACGCGGTGGGCGACCTGCGCGGCGTGATGCATGAGAAATACGGCAGCAAGGTGCGCCTGATGGAATTCGCGCCGGAACGCCCGTTCCTGCAAAGCCTCATGGGCGTGCGCGGCCCTGATATGAAACAGGGCCTCGTTGAAGAGGCCCTGCACGTGGTTGAAGAGCGTGCGGAGTGGCAGCGCTTCGGTTTGTGATTTCGTTACGCGGCTTTCTTACGCGGCTTTCTTGGCGTCAGAAGAAGCGGCTGCGTTTTTCATCCACTCGCGGTGTTTTTTCTCATCCGCATAGGCGCGATCAAAAAGACCTTTGAGTTCAGGGGAGATGAAATCCTTGGTCGCGGCGCGTTCGTAAGCGGCCACTGTATCCGTTTCATTCGTCGACATGGCCATGAGGATGGATTTGTCGCTGCCCAGAGCATCGGCGATTTTAATTTTGCCCGCGGCCATGGCCGATTTCACAGCGTTGCCTTCCGGAATTTCATCGATGCCGAGTTTACGGGCGGCGACGGTCAATTCCTGCACGTGACGCAGGTGTTCTTCGCGAAATTCGCTGACCCTGGCTTTGAACTGCGCGTTTTCGAGGCGGGCGATGGTTTCTTCGTAAGCGCCCAGGGCGTCGTGTTCGAGGCTGAGCAGGGACTTCACGAGGTCTTTTTCGTTTGTTTGTGTTCCGACCATGGTAACCATTATAATTCTCCTGTTATTTGAATGGGTTAGGTGTCGGGGTGTCCTACGCCTGGGACCAGAAAAAGTTCAGAAAACAGGCCAGAAATGTGATAAAAAGAGTTACCGAGATGGCTGTAGGGTTATTTTTGTATTATGGCAATCGTTTGGCGTGATATTTGCAAGGTAAGACCTTGAAAAAGGCCGTATCTGGTTAACAAAACATGAAGAAAAGTTGACAATGTACAATCTTTTTCATAACATCTGGTCCAAGATACAGGAACAAAGGATAGACGCCATGACTCAAGATGAAATGCAAAAAGGCCTCTGGGCTGCCGCAAAAAAGGGCGACAAAGAACGCATCCGCATGCTGATCGTTGCCGGTGCCGATGTGACCGCGACCGATGAAGACGGCCGCACCGCCTTGAACATCGCCAGCCAGTACGGTCAGGCCGATGCCTACAAGACTCTGCTTGCCGCCCGCGAAATGCAGGAACTGATGCGCGCCGGCATCAGCCAGGACACGCTGCGCAAAGCGCCGGGTGTCGCTGATAAACGCAACGCTGCTTAATTTTCAAAGAGATTTTCACCAGACGAAAAGCCGCTCAAAGAATTGAGCGGCTTTTTTTTAATCCTCGATCACCGGTTTGCCGGGAAGCTGGTTGCCCCAGGGCATGGCGGTGACGGCGGAGGTGGAATTTTTCGGGCTGCCTTCGATGGGGCGGTCGGAATAGCTTAAATAGACAAGCGTGTTGCGCGGATCGTCCCAATAGCGCACGACGCGCAGGCGTTTGAAAATGATCGAACGCGATTCACGAAACACGGCTTCGCCCTGTTCGAAGGGTTCGCTGAAAGTGATGGGGCCGGTCTGGCGGCAGGCGATGGACACATCCGATACTTCTTCGGCCAGGCCCAGCGTGCCTTTGACGCCGCCTTTCTCCGGCTGGGTGACGTAGCAGGAAACGCCCGCGATTTTCGGATCGTCGAAAACTTCGACCACCAGTTTGTCGTTCGGCGTGAGCATGCGCCACTTGGTCGAGACCTTGCCGATTTCTTCGGCCTGCGCGGGCAGGGTGAAAAGCAGAGCGATTATAAAAAGAAAACGCATGATTATCCTTCGGAATGTTTGTGGCAGACGGCTTCGATGTTGTGACCGTCAGGGTCTATCACGAAAGCGCCGTAATAGGTGGGTGAATATTTTTCACGGATGCCCGGCGCGCCGTTGTCGCGGCCGCCGTTTTTAAGCGCGGCTTCGTAAAAGTCGCGCACCTGCTGGCGGGTTTTCGCGGTGAAGGCGATGTGGATCGGCGTGGTCGGCGGTTTGCCGGTACCGAGCACAACGCCACCTTCGGCATCACAGCCGAAGAGAATCCAAGACCCTTCGTCTTTGGTGAGTTTGATATCCAGTGTTTTGAAGACTGCTTCGTAAAAAATCCGCGAACGGGCCAAATCACTGACATCTATGCCGATATGGTCGATCATGGCTGGTTAACGGGTTAGGGGGTTGTACGGTTCCTGAATCAGCCTTATTTTTGCAGTGCGATAAAAAACAACAAAGGGAATACATCATGGCACGCGCGAAAATTGGTTTGGTTGGGGCAGGGCAGATCGGCGGGACGCTGGCGTTGCTGGCCGGTCTGAAAGAACTGGGCGATATCGTCATGGTCGACGTGGCCGAAGGCGTGCCGCAGGGCAAGGGCCTGGATATTGCCGAAGCCGCGCCGGTTGAAGGTTTCGACGCCAAGATCACGGGATCAAACACCTATGACGCGCTGGAAGGCGCGGATGTCGTCATCGTCACCGCCGGTATTCCGCGCAAGCCGGGCATGAGCCGCGACGACCTGATCGGCATCAACACCGGCATCGTCAACACGGTTGGCGCCGGCATCAAGCAATATGCGCCGAACGCGTTTGTCATCGTCATCACCAACCCGCTGGATGCGATGGTGGAAGTGATGCAGCGCGCGACCGGCTTCAAGCCTGAGAAAGTCGTCGGCATGGCCGGCGTGCTGGACAGCGCCCGCTTCCGTCACTTCCTGGCCGAAGAATTCCAGGTGTCGGTGGAAGATGTGAATGCGTTCGTTCTGGGCGGTCACGGCGATACGATGGTGCCGCTGGTGCGTTACTCATCAGTGGCCGGCATTCCGCTGCCGGACCTGGTCAAGATGGGCTGGACGAGCCAGGAGAAGCTGGACCAGATGGTTCAGCGCACACGCGATGGCGGCGCCGAGATTGTCGCCCTGCTGAAAACCGGTTCGGCGTTTTACGCACCGGCGTCTTCCGCGATTGAAATGGCCGAGAGCTATCTCAAGGACAAGAAACGCGTTCTGCCCTGCGCTGCGAAGCTGAGCGGCCAGTACGGCGTGAACGGTTTGTATATCGGCGTGCCGTGCGTGATCGGCAAAGGCGGGGTCGAGAAGATTGTCGAGATCCAGCTCAACCCGGATGAACGCAAAATGTTCGACCACTCCGTCAATGCCGTCAAAGGCCTGGTCGAGGTCGTCGATAAGATGGGCAAAGCCGCGTAAGAGTGCGGGGGACAATCCCCCGTCGCCTCCGGCCAAAACGTATACGTTTTGCCCCCTTCGCTCGCATAAGCTCGCGGGCCGTGATTACGGCCTTAAATGAATGGCGCCGGTCTTGATGACCGGCGCTTTTTTCTGGTCCGGGCGTTACCCGAAGTTTGTAAAATATCAAGTGGAAGCAGGCACTTAAAAACTTGCACGCCTGAATATTTTGTCATATTTCTTGAATCCATGGGAGATCGTAAACCGCTTCAACCGGGCCGCAGAGCCCGGGCGCGTCACAGTTTTTCAAACAGTGCGCAGAATATGTCCGGCCCGTCAGTGGGCCGGCAGGATATTATTGTTCCCAGCCGTTACCGCACATTGATGGACCATGCGCGCCTGGATGCCGATCAGATGATCGCGCGCATGGATCTGCACGGTTACATCGCGCAGATGTGCTGGACCGCATTTTTGCCGCGCCCCACGCCGCGCCAGCTGATGGACAATCTGCTCAAAAACGAATGGCAGCCGGATGGCGAGTTCGTTTACCGCTTTGTCCGCGCAGCGCACCGCACGCCCGACGCGCTGGTGTTTCGCCAGGACCGCCGCCCGGCGCGGCCAGAGATTACCGAGGCCATCGTCATGTTCATTCGAAACGCGCGCGGGCAGCCTGTGCATGGCGCGGAAAATATGATCGATTTTGTCAATGACGAGATCACCAAGGCGGGCCGCCTCGGGGCTTTGCGCACATTTGACGGCATTCTCTCCAATCACTCGATGATGAAGATTATCGAAGAGGCTTACAAGACATACGCCAAGCCTTTGCATGACGATAAAGCCTTTACCAATGGTACACCCGTTTCGCCGCAGGCGATGATCGGCCGGCAAATTGATATGATTTCGTTTTATGCCGGTTACCTGGACCAGCAGGTCGTCAAGGGTGTGGAAACGCTCAGCATGTTCTACCGGTTTCAGGATTGGCGCAATGATATGACGACGCACGATTATATCGAAGCACGCGCGAATGCGCATTCCCTGCGCGCGCATATCCATGCGCTGGGCCGTGAAATCACTTTACCGTCGATGGCGGTCAAGCCATGAGCGATCGTTCCGGCAACGCACGCAATCGTAATTTAAACCGCTTTTTCGATCTGGTTGCGCAGCCGAGCGACCAAAGCCTCTTTCAGCGTCTGCGCCGCCGTTATGACCTGACGGAAGCCAGCGTTCACAGCAATATCGACGAAGGCGAAAACCCGCTGATGCTGTGGCGCAGGCATTACGGCGAAACGGCGAAAACAGTCGCGGAAGCGCTGAAGATCAGCGTCAGCGATTATCGCGCGATCGAGCGCAATTTTTACTGGTCGGACAAGGACGAGATTGAAAGTTTCTGTGATTTCTTCAAGCGGCATCCCGTTGACCTGGTCAGCGATACGGATGTGATGGCGACATCGGTTGCGGAAGCGTTGATCGACCGCGCCCATGATGCCCGGCATTTGCGCGCGAAGCGCGAAAAAGCGCGGTTCGCTATTCTGGATGAAATCGATAAATCGGTTCAGATTTTCGCGCAGAACCGTCTGCACCTTCAACTGACCCCGGGGCGCGAAGCGCAGACGCCGGAAGCGGTGGCGTTCACGAAGCTGACGTTAAACCACCCCCTCGCGGGCATGGCGACGACGTTCGAGGCTGTGCAAAATATCCTGTTCGACGACGTGCAAAGCGGTTTTGATTTCCTTCTGAGCGAGGCAGAGGCGGATCTGCCAGCCTACTACAATGCCAAGCATCCTTTGCGCATGACGCAGGCGAAGCTCAACCCCATGCTGGTTGCGTTGTGGGATCGTATCAATGCGAAGGCCAGCAAGCGTGCCGGAGATATGCTGCTTGAGCGCCTGACCATTCAAAAACGCGACCTTCAAAGCGTGAAGCGTGAATTTGTGGAGACGCCGGAGGTGTTTGGCGTCAGCAAATGGCATTGCTCGCATGTCATCGAGGGACGCACGTATGACTGGCAAGGCGCGAATGATGTGTTCTTCGAGATGATCGGCGCGTGGTTTTCTTACAATGTCGTGCGCGACCAGCTGGAAGCGCAGCGCGATCATGCGCAGGCAAGCCTGGTGCGGCTGGAAAAATGGCTGGACCAAGGGGCGGGGCAGGATGCGGTCCAGGCGTTCGCCAATATCTGCCTGTTTGACAAAGCGTTTAAGAACGATGCGGAAATTCAGGCCAAACTGGCGGTTTTCCGCCCCACGCGGGCGAATGCTGCGACCCTGAATGGGGTTTTCAAGATCGGTCAGCCGTGCTAAATCCTTGGGTGCAAAAACACCTAAGGATTCTCTCTCATGAATATTCACGAATATCAGGCTAAAGAACTGCTCTCGAAATACGGCGTTGCCACGCCGAAGGGCATTCCGGCCATGTCGGTCGCCGAAGCTGTCGCCGCTGCCAAGCAATTGCCGGGACCGCTGTTTGTCGTGAAGTCGCAAATTCACGCAGGCGGCCGCGGCGCGGGCCGTTTCAAGAACAACCCGGAAGGCAAGGGCGGGGTTCGCCTCGCCAAATCCGTCGACGACGTGAAAGCCGCCGCCGAAGCGATGATGAACCAGGTTCTGGTCACCAAGCAGACGGGGCCGGAAGGCAAGGAAGTCAAACGCCTGTATGTCACCGACGGGGTCGACATTTCAAAAGAATATTACTGCTCGGTCGTGCTCGACCGCGCGACGAGCCGCGTCACCTTCATGGTTTCCACAGAAGGCGGCATGGATATTGAAGAAGTGGCCGAGAAGCACCCGGAAAAAATCATCAAGATCGCGATTGATCCGGCGGCCGGTTTTCAAGGGCACCATGCGCGCACGCTCGCGTTCGGGCTTGGCCTGTCCGGCGACGCGCTGAAAAGCGCGCAGAAATTCTTCGCGTCCTTGTACAAGGCGTTTGTCGAGCTCGATTGCTCGATCGTCGAGATCAACCCGATGATCGTGACCGATAAGAACGAAGTCATGGCGCTGGATGCCAAGATCACGTTCGACGACAACGCGCTGTTCCGCCACCCCGATGTGGCCGCGATGCGCGATGAATCGGAAGAAGACGCGTCCGAGACCGAAGCGCATAAATGGGAACTGAATTACGTGCGCCTCGACGGTGAAATCGGCTGCATGGTCAATGGCGCAGGCCTTGCCATGGCGACGATGGATATCATCAAGCTGTATGGCGGCACGCCTGCCAACTTCCTCGATGTCGGCGGTGGCGCGACCACCGAGCGCGTGACGGCGGCGTTCAAAATCATCCTGGCCGATCCGAACGTCAAAGGCGTTCTGGTGAACATTTTCGGCGGGATCATGAAGTGCGACATCATCGCGAACGGCATTGTCACGGCAGCGAAAGAAGTGAAGCTGAACGTGCCGCTGGTCGTGCGCCTTGAGGGCACGAATGTGGAACTGGGCAAGAAGATTTTGGCCGAGAGCGGCCTGCCGATCGTATCGGCGGATAACCTTGGCGATGCGGCTGAAAAGGTCGTCAAAGCCACGAAAGAAGCCAAAAAAGCGGCTTAAGTTTTCAAAAAACTGGCAATCCGCCGGTAATTTTCACATAATGCCCGCAGTTTCTACAAAAGGCGGGCATTATGCGTTTTTACATTGTGATCATGCTTGGGATTCTGCTGATGGCGCAGGCCGCGCGCGCGGACGAGGCGGCGGTTGCCAATGGCAACCTGGAACGCACGCTGTATTCGGTGATGGAACGCATGGACACGGATCAGGCGCAGCTGGACAAGAAGCTGCGCATGCTCAAGCAGCAGCAGAATGCCAAAGCGCGCGCAGCGCGTGCCGAAGAAACGGCAAAAAAACGCGCGCTGGAAACCCAGCGCGCGCAGACTGAACAATCGATGCCGTATTATCTACGCACGATCCCTCAGTAACTTACGGTTTGAAATAGCCGCGCAGCAGGTAAATGCTGTAAACGGCCGAGACACCAACCAGAATATAGACAAGGTTGGCGAGCAGGGTGCCTGCGCCGAAGATCACAGCGACCAGGTCGAGGCCCATCAGGCCGACCAGACCCCAGTTAATGCCACCGATAATCAGCAGCAGAATGGCAATCATGTTAACAATACGCATGGTTTTCATCCTTCCATAGTGTGATAAAGAACCAACGATTTTTAGGGACAAAAGTTCCTTTTGGGGCTTATCAGCGGGGCGTTTGTAAGCTAGAAATAAGACGTTAAAACAAAGGGATTCGCTATGTCAGTTCTCGTCGATAAAAACACCAAAGTCATCTGCCAGGGCTTCACCGGGGCACAGGGCACGTTCCACTCGGAACAGGCCATCGCCTACGGCACCAAAATGGTCGGTGGCGTGACGCCCGGGAAAGGCGGCAGCAAGCATCTGAACCTGCCCGTGTTCGACACCGTGCAAAAAGCGGTTGCTGAAACCGGCGCGAATGCCTCGGTCATCTATGTGCCGCCACCGTTCGCGGCTGATGCGATTCTGGAAGCGATCGATGCGCATATTCCGCTGGTCGTGTGCATCACGGAAGGCATTCCGGTGCTGGACATGGTGAAGGTCAAGAAAGCGCTGTCCGGTTCGAACACGCGCCTGATCGGGCCGAACTGCCCGGGCATCATCACGCCGGGCGAATGCAAGATCGGCATCATGCCGGGGCATATTCACAAGCGCGGCAAAGTCGGCATCGTGTCCCGTTCGGGCACGCTGACCTATGAAGCGGTTGCGCAGACGACGGCGGCCGGCCTCGGCCAGACCACCTGCATCGGCATCGGCGGCGACCCTGTCAACGGCACGAACTTCATCGACGCGCTGCAACTGTTCCTGGACGACGAAGAAACCGAGAGCATCATCATGATCGGTGAAATCGGCGGCCCGGCGGAAGCGGAAGCGGCCACCTGGTACACGCAGCAGAAGAACCGCAAGCCCATCGCCGGCTTCATCGCCGGTGTTACGGCGCCGAAAGGCAAGCGCATGGGCCATGCCGGCGCGATCATCTCGGGCGGGGACGACACGGCTGAAGGCAAGATCAAGGCGCTGAAGGCGGCGGGCTTCGTCGTCAGCGATAGCCCGGCCGGTCTGGGCGATGCGGTCAAGAAAGCCATGGCTGCATAATTTGAAGCGCGATCACTTTTAATAAAAAACCCGGCATTTGAAGCCGGGTTTTTTATTTAGCGGTGCAGGCGGATGAGCGGCGGGCGTTTTTTAACGGAAGGGTTTTCCGGTCTGTCATTATAGACCGTCGCGGATCCTTCGGTTTTGGCCGGGGTGCTGAACCAGTTGAACAGGGAGAAGGTATTTTTTGGCGTGGCGTCTTCTGCCTGATGCGCGCGGCTCAGAATTCCGGCGGAGTGACCGCGTGTTTCCCTGGGCATGCAGCGCATGAAATCTTTTTGGCGGCAGGCGGCGAGCGCGAGCTGCACGCGGCCATCGCCGGCGCTGTAGGCGGCAAAGGCCATGCGGGCATTGCCGTTGTATTTCTGGAGGCCGCCCGCGATATAGCGGACAGAAGCCTGACGCGCCTCGAGCGGGTCGAACGGGTTTTTGAGGCCGAAATCGATCGCTGTCTGCGGCATGAACTGCATCGGGCCCATGGCGCCGACCCACGATACCGCTGCGACCAGACCGCCTGATTCCTGGCGGTTCAGATTGGGCATGTAGTTTTCGAGCGTGCGGACATGCGCAGCGGGCAGGCCCTGATACTCGGGCAGGCTTTTGAAGGCGATCGGTTGCGGGGTGAAGCCGTATTTATTGAGCGCAGCGACCCATTGATGCGTGGCCGCGACCGTGGTGGGCAGCATGAAGATCTGCGGGTGGCGGGCAATTTCGCCCAATGTGATCGGGCGGCCATGCGGATGGGCGACGACGGTGTCTTTTTTCCAGTTCAGCGCCTTGATCACATCGCGGGATTCGCTGAAAAAGAATTTCACTTTATCAATGCGGCGGCCGTTGATTCTGGTGGTGTCGACGCCGTTGGGAAGAATCCACGGGGTTTTCGGCTGCAGCTCTTCGCGCAGCAGCGGGGTGGACAGGGCGGCGCCGCGCACGGTGACAGCCATGTCGGTGGTGAAATCGCCGGTGGTGACGATGGCCTGCGTGCTGGGTGGCTGTTCGAGGAGTGCGGCTTTTGGTTTTGGCTTGGCGGCGGGCTGCGCTTTTTCTGCCGGGACGATATACGGCGTGCCATCCGCATTGAAGCGGTAGATCTGCACCGGCACGCGCCGGACGGGGATGCCCTGCTGCGCCGCTTCGGGCTGGCTGACGACTGTAGCCTGCGGTTCGGCTTTGACGACAGCGCGTTGCGCGGTCAGGCCTTCGGTTTCGGGAAGGCGCTCGGCGCTTTTCGTGATGACTTCAACGGGGGCGGCAACAACGACGCGATCGGCTTTGACGACGGCGTTGGAAGCCTGGCTCTGTTCGAAGGCGGGAATCGCAGATGGTTTGATTTCAGGGGTGGAAGACCAGCTTAAAGCGGTCAAAAACACAGCTGCGGGCAAGGAGTAGCGAAGGCGTCTAAACGCCTGAAAACGCATAAGATTGTGAGTTTTCCGGACGCGCCCGCGAACGGGCATCCGGTATTGAATCCGAGCCATAAAACCGCCGTTAAATTACACATACCCCATGGCGGTCTTTGCCGCCTTAAGGAAACCAATATACCAGAATCACGGCTACCCCGCAAATTTATAAAGGTTGCGCATATGGCATTAACCCGTTGGTTGCGCAGCGGTTTTAAAGGAACTTATTGGGGATCTGAGGCGTAAGATCGGGGTTTTTAGTCTCGTTATCCCTGAGCTTTCAGGGCGCCGTGGCAATGCTTGTATTTCTTGCCAGAGCCGCAGGGGCAGACCGCGTTGCGCGACAGGTTGGTCCAACTGGCCGGATCGTTCTGATCGAAGGTCTTGTTGGTCGAGGGCAGGCGCGATACGGGCGGCTGTTCCTTCGGTGCCGGTGCGGCTGCGGGATCCTGACGGGTTTCCACGAGTTTCGTCTTGTCGACGGTCGGCACCATATTGAGGGTGCCGGCGGCGGGGTCGACTTCGACATGGCTGAGGGTCTGCGTCACGCCTTCGCGCAGCGTGCCCAGCATGGACTGGAAGAGCATGAAGGCTTCGGCCTTGTATTCGTTCAAGGGATCGCGCTGACCGAAGGCGCGCAGGTTGATGCCCTGGCGCAGATGGTCGAGGGTCAGCAGATGTTCTTTCCATGAATGGTCGAGACGCTGGAGAACAATCGCTTTTTCGACGCGGCGGAAAACATCGGGGCCGGTGCGGGAGACTTTTTCAGCCATGAAATTATCAGCAGCGTCCTGAAGGCGTTTTTCCATCTCGCCTTCGTCCATGCCTTCTTCTTTTGCCCATGCTTCAACGGGCAGGTGCATGTTGAGAATGCGGGTCACGTCGGCTTTGAGCTGGTCGACACCCCATTGCTCGGCATAAGAGCCGGCGGGGATGGCGCGGGTCACGATGTCGTAGACGACGTCGGCGCGCATATCGCGGACAAGATCCTCGATGGCGTTGTTGTTCATGATTTCGCGGCGCTGTTCGTAGATGACCTTGCGCTGGTCGTTCATGACGTTGTCGAATTTGAGCAGGTTCTTACGGATTTCGTAGTTCTGCTGTTCGACCTTGTTCTGCGCTTTTTCAAGCGTTTTGGAAATGAGCGGGTGGGAGAGGGCTTCACCATCGCGCAGGCCGATCTTGCGGTGGGCGAGCAGCGGTTCGAGGCGCTCGGCGCCGAAGATGCGCATCAGGTCGTCTTCCAGGGAGAGGAAGAAGACGGTGGTGCCGGGATCGCCCTGACGGCCGGAACGGCCGCGCAGCTGGTTGTCGATGCGGCGGCTTTCGTGACGCTCGGTGCCGATGACCATGAGGCCGCCGGCGTTGCGGACGTCTTCGCGGGCTGTGGTGATTTCGGCCTTGATCTGCTGTTCGCGGGCGGCGCGCACTTCCGGCGAGGCATCGGCGGGGATTTCGGCGGCGACGCGCATGTCGAAATTGCCGCCGAGCTGAATGTCGGTGCCGCGGCCGGCCATGTTGGTGGCGATGGTGACGGCGCCGGGTTTGCCAGCCTGCGAGATGATATGCGCCTCGGTTTCATGGTAGCGCGCGTTCAGCACCTGATGGGTGATGCGCAGTTTTTTGAGCTCGGAGGAGAGCATCTCCGATTTTTCAATCGAGGTCGTGCCGACCAGAACCGGCTGGTTGCGGGCATGGGCTTCGCCGATCAGGGTCATGATCGCGGCCATTTTGTCGGGGTAGGATTTATAGATGCGGTCGTTGTGGTCGATCCGGGCGACGGGCACGTTGGTGGGGATTTCGACGACGTCGAGGTTGTAGATGTCGGCGAATTCGGTGGCTTCGGTTTTTGCCGTGCCGGTCATGCCCGCCAGTTTGGGATACATGCGGAAGTAATTCTGGAAGGTGATGGAGGCCAGAGTCTGATTTTCGTTTTCGACTTTGACGAGTTCCTTCGCTTCGAGGGCCTGGTGCAGGCCGTCGGAGTAGCGGCGGCCTTCCATCATGCGGCCGGTGAATTCGTCGATGATGATGACTTTATCGGATTTGACGATGTAATCGACGTCGCGTGAAAACAGCTTGTGGGCTTTGAGCGCCTGGTTGACGTGGTGGACGGTGCCGATGTTGGCGGCGTCGTAAAGCGAGCCGGTGGCCAGCAGGCCGCGGTCGCGCAGCAGCATCTCGGCTTTTTCGATGCCGGCGTCGGTCAGCGCGACGGTGCGGGTTTTTTCGTCTTTTTCGAAATCGCCGGCTTCCAGCAGCGGGATGATTTCGTTGACCTTGACGTAGAGCTGCGAAGAATCCTCGGCCGGGCCGGAGATGATGAGCGGGGTGCGGGCTTCATCGATCAAAATGGAATCGACTTCGTCGACGATGGCGAAATTGAAGGGGCGCTGCACCATGTCTTCGAGGCGGAATTTCATGTTGTCGCGCAGATAGTCGAAGCCGAATTCGTTGTTGGTGCCGTAGGTGATGTCGGCGGCGTAGGCGGCCTTGCGCTGCGCATCGGTGATGTTGGTCAGGATGGTGCCGGTGGTCATGCCCAGGAAGTGATAGACGCGGCCCATCCATTCGGCGTCGCGGCGGGCGAGGTAGTCGTTCACGGTGACGACATGGACGCCTTTGCCGGACAGGGCGTTCAGGTAAACGGGCAGGGTGGCGACGAGGGTTTTGCCTTCGCCGGTGCGCATTTCGGCGATACGGCCGTTATGCAGGGTCATGCCGCCCATGAGCTGGACGTCATAATGACGCTGGCCGAGCGCGCGCTTGGCGGCTTCGCGCACGGTGGCGAAGGCCTCGGGCAGGAGGGAGTCGAGCGTGGCGCCATCGGCCAGGCGGGCGCGGAATTGCGCGGTTCTGCCTTTCAGCTCGTCGTCGGACAGGGCCGCAAACTGGGGTTCGAGCGCATTGATCTGGGCGACTGATTTGGAGAAGCGCTTGATGATGCGGTCATTGCTGGTGCCGAACAGGGAGGCTGCGAGAGACAAAACCATATAAAACCAATACTTTCTGACAATAATTCCGGTCCAAACGTATAGGACGTATGGGGCTTTGGCGTCAAGGACGCCGGGGCCAGGGCGTCCCAGGGCGTCAATGTAATCCGCAGGCCCCAAAAGTCTTGTGACATTCCTGTGACAAGAGGGGTTCCGGGCTTGCCAAGCCCCTGACTCGGCTTCAATATAACCACCGATTGTTACCAACCTTATAGGGAAACCCATGACACACGAACATAAAGACGGTTGCTGCGGTACCGGCGCAAACAAGGAAGAGTGCAAAACGGGCTGCTGCTCGAGCCGCAACGTGACCCTCCTGGCGGTTCTCGTCGCCATCGCGTCGCTCGGTTATGCGTTCTATACCAAATCCAACAGCATCCCGACCTCCATGGACGCGCAGCCGAAGGTCGATACCTCGACGCTGATCACGGGTGAAGACACCGTCGTCGCCCGCGTCAACGGCAAGGACGTCAAGAAATCCGAAGTGGCGATGGCCATCAAGGAACTGGGCGCCAACGTACCGCCGGAAAACCTGGACCAGATCCTGCCGGCCTTCGTCGACCAGTACATCAATCTGCGCCTGCTGAATGAAGCCGCCGATAAAGAAGGCGTCGACAAGGATACGGAAGTGCAACAGCAGCTGTATACGTCGCGCGACCAGATCGTCCGCGCCGCTTACCTGCGCAAACTGTTTGAAGGCCAGCTCAGCGACGACGCGCTGAAGGCTACTTATAAATCCAAATACGAAGACCAGCCGATGGGCGAAGAAATGCGCGCCCGTCATATCCTGGTTGACGACGAAGCCAAAGCCAAAGACCTGATCGTTCAACTGCAGAATGGCGCATCGTTCGAGAAACTCGCTTCCGAGAATTCGAAAGATCCGTCGGCAGCGCGCGGCGGCGACCTTGGCTACTTCGTGAGAACGGAAATGGTGAAGGAATTCGCCGATGCCGCTTTCGCGATGGCCCCGGGCCAGCTCTCGGCTGCGCCGGTCAAGACGCAGTTCGGCTGGCATGTCATCAAGGTTGAAGACAAGCGCAACCGCGCGAAGCCGACTTTCGAAGAAGCCAAAACCTCTTTGGAACAGGAATCGCGCCAGGCCCTGCTGGACGCCAAGCTGCAAGAGCTGCGCGCCCAGGCCAAGATTGAAAACCTGCTGACCACACCGGCGGCAACGCCGGCTGACGGCGCCGCACCGGCACCGGCTGATGCTTCGGCACCAGCAGCACCGGAATCTTCGGCAGCACCGGCATCTTCGGCACCGTCTTCGGAAATGCCGGCACCGGCTGAAGCGCCTGCCGCAGCACCGGCTCAGTAAAACAATGGACCACAGCGACGAAGTCGGTTGCTGTGGTCAACCATTACCCACTGAACTGCCAGAGTTTGTGAACACCCGCGTCGTCACCGTCGTCGCGGGTGTTCTTATTGATGCGGACGGGCGCATTCTTCTGGCGCAACGGCCGGAAGGCAAGGCGATGGCCGGGCTTTGGGAATTTCCGGGCGGCAAAATTGAAAATGGCGAAACGCCGGAATACGCGCTGGTGCGCGAACTGCATGACGAGCTTGGCATCATCACCTGCACCGATTGCCTGCAGCCGCTGACCTTCGCGTCGCATGCTTACGATGATTTTCATCTGCTGATGCCGGTGTTCGCCTTGCGCAAATGGCGGCACGAAGCGCAGGGGCTTGAGGGACAAAAACTCGCCTGGGTTCGTTTGAGCGAACTGAACACTTACGACATGCCGCCTGCAGACAAGCCGCTGATACCGCTGCTGTGGGATTTGCTGGGTCCGAAATAATGCTGCCATCCGCTTACGACCTTAAAGAGTATTACAGCACGCCGCAGGGGCAGGTGGTGGCGCAATTGCTGCTGAAGCGCTTTTCGCAGTGGTGGCCGGATGCGGCGCTGAAAGGCGATATCATGATCGGCTCGGGCTATGCGCTGCCGTATCTGGAAACTTGCAAAGGCCCGAAAGCGCTGTACGGGATTTTATCGGGCGAGATGGGCGGCATGCACTGGCCATCGGGCGGGCCGCAGCGCTGCCTGTTGTCGGATCGCGGCGTGTGGCCGCTGCCGGGATCGGGCGTCGATTACGTTTTGCTGATTCACGAACTGGAATATGCGGAAGCGCCCGAAGAGGTGCTGGATGAAGCATGGCGCGTTCTGAAACCCGAAGGGCGGCTTATGCTGGTGGTGCCAAACCGCACGGGTCTGTGGGCACGCGCCGAGAAAACACCGTTCGGCCATGGGCGTCCGTTCACCACCACGCAACTGCATGATTTGCTGCGCAACCAGAATTTCGCGCTGGAACGCATGACGGGCGCATTGCTGGCGCCGCCGATGCGCAATGTGGCCTTCACGCAAACTCTTGCGCCGTTCCTTGAGCATTTGACGCCGGTTGCGTCCGCGCTGTGCGGCGTGATTGTCGTCGAGGCGACGAAGCGTCTTTATTCGCCCATTCGCGGCAAAGCCCGGCCCGTGGCAAAACCGGCCATGGCGTGGGGCGAGCGCGCGCCCGTGCCGACACCGTAAGGATAAGCATGTTTAGCAAAGTCACCATTATCGGTTTTGGCCTGATCGGTTCGTCGATTGCGCATGCATTGCGGGCCAATAAAGCGGCCGGGTGGATTACCTGCGCGGATGCATCGCAAGCGGTGTGCGACATCGTGCTGGATAAAAAAATGGCCGACGAGGTTACGACGGATATCGCGGGGTCAGTTTCAAAAGCGGACCTGGTTTTTCTGTGCGTGCCGGTGGGCGCGATGGAAGACGTGGTGAAGATGGTGGCGCCCAATCTGCAGGCAGGCGCGATTGTCAGCGATGTCGGCTCGGTCAAAGGATTGATCGAAGGTATTTTTGCCAAGCACCTGCCCAAAGGCGTGCATGGCATTCCCGGCCACCCGATCGCGGGGACGGAACATTCGGGACCGGAGAGCGGTTTTGCCGAATTGTTCAAGGGGCGCTGGTTTGTGCTGACGCCGCCCAAGGGCGCGGATCGCGCGGCTGTCGATAAGCTCAATGCGCTCTGGAAATCGTTCGGGTCGCAGACGGAAGAGATGGATGCGGCCTATCACGACAAGACGCTGGCCATCACATCGCACCTGCCGCATCTGATTGCGTACACGATCGTGGATACGGCGACGCAGCTGGAGAGCGACCTGCAGAGCGAAGTGATCAAATTCTCGGCATCAGGCTTCAGGGATTTCACGCGCATCGCGGCATCTGATCCGATCATGTGGCGCGATGTGTTTTTGAACAACCGCGAGGCGGTGCTGGATATCCTGGCGCGGTTCAACGAAGACCTCACGCAGATGCAAAAAGCCATCCGCAAGGGGGACGGCGACATGCTGGAAGAGGTGTTCACCCGCACCCGCAAGGTGCGCCGCGCCATTATTGAAGCCAAGCAGGAAACGCCGGAAGATCAGAAGCTGAAAAGCTGAATCGTTTCAGCGGCTTATTCCTTTTACGAATAATCAATGATGTTTCTTTAAAATGGCGGCGATGGATATGAGCCGCCGGTCGGTGATTGCAGGCCTTTTCGGGGCCGTGACAGGGTCTGCCGTGGCAGGGCCAGCCAAGGCGTTTGATTTTCTAAAGCGCGATGAGCGCTACCGGTATGCAGGCTATGGCCAGACGCTGGATATGGCGCGGCAGAACCAGGCGGATTTTGTCCTGTTGTATGACACCAATCACCAGAACCGCGGCATGGCGACCTACCCATTGGGTAAAGACGCGCTGGATGCTGCGAAGGACCGCGGCGTTAAGCATATTTTCCTGGAAATACCGCGCGAGTTTCAGGAAATCATGGATCTACGCGCACAGGGCGGATGCAGCGCGGCAGAATTTCACCAACGCATACTGGATGAAAAATTTATCATGATGCATGTCGTCGATAGCGCGGCGGTATCAAAAAACGATGAGGTGCTGCTTAAGCTGGGGGATGATTTTTCACTGACTTCCGATACGGCCGGCCGCACGAAGTTTCTGGACCGGTTATCGGAAGGGCTGATCGAAGCGCATCAGCGCGGCATTCGGGTCTGGGGCGCGGACAGCATTCATTATAATGCCTCGATGCAGGCACGGCTTGATCAGGACAACAGGGTCGCGGATTTTGTGGCTGAAAAGGCGGGTGGCGATCTTGCCGTTGTCGTTTATGGCCATTCGCATGGCGCCAGGTTCAAAGACAAGGGGATCGACGATGAACTGGCGCGGCATGGCCGCGTGATGCCGGTTGAACTGACCGAAGCATCCATGGCTTTTCGCGACAGCAAAATAGGCAATCTGAATGCCGATGCGGGCGACATTCTGCGCCAGGCTGCGGACCGGCCACCGCATTCCCTGAACATCGATACGGGAGAATTCCTGTCAGACCCGTCTAACACCAACGAAACATTTAAAGGCGCCCCCCGTGCGAGCCGGGTAAACAAGCCAGCGCCGGCGCCGAAAAGGCGCGTGCCGGCTGTGGCAAGGCAACCGGGTTAGGACGAAGCCGGCGTAAAGGCGCGGAACATCGTGCCGTGGCCTTTGGGCGTGAGCAATTCCATCAGGAAGTTTTCGTCCATGATGACGACGCCGCTGTCGGCCTTCATCTGGCCCGCCGTGGCGAAGGCTTCGTTCACCTTGACCAGCATGCCGCCACCTAAAATGCCGCTGGCTTTGAGGCCTGCGACTTCGTGCGGCGCGATTTCAGCAATAACTTTGTTCTCCTTGTCGAGAACGCCTGGAACATCCGAACACATCAACAGGCGGTGCGCCTTGAGGCTGATCGCAAGGGCGGAGGCAACCGTATCGGCATTGACGTTCACGATGGAGGCGTTTTCGTGCTCTTCGTCGATTGCGCACATATTGGTGATGACGGGGATCACTTTCGGGTCGTTCAGCAGGTGAAGCATGCGCCATGGATTCACGGAGACGATTTGGGATGCCGAGAAATTGTTATTCGCGGCATCGATCGGTTTGCCCAGAATTTCCACGTCGGGGTGGTAGCCCGGCATGCCAAGGGGAAGGACATCGCCTTTGGATACGTCCGCAAACATGTTGCAGAGGGTTTTGTTCGTGTCGCGCACCACGCGGTCAATCGTTTCGATGTGGTCCGCCTCGGTGATGCGCAGGCCATTTTCTTTGCGCGAGACAAACTTGGCGGCGTTCAACGCGGCATCAATCTGTTTGCCGGCGCCATGGACGACGACGACTTTCAAACCAAGATCGCGTCGCATGGCGACAATCTGCTTGGCGAAATTTTCGCGGATGACGGGATGATCGACAATCTTGCCGCTTGCCTTCACGACGTGGATGAGACCTTCGTGCTGGCGCTTGAAGCTGACGACCTGTTCAAGGATCGTTGCCATCAGGCGGTCAGGTATCTGGTTGATTTCGGTGATTGTGGGGGTGGTGTCGATCTGGATCATGGGCCGGACCGTACAAAAAATGTAAGATTATGTCAATTTTCAAACTGGCCTAAAAAGGCGCGGGTGTCTTCGAGGCCGCCTTGCTGGCGGATGTCGATATGGCCTGCGTTTTCGTAGGTTTTGAGCTTTTTGGGCAGGGCGGCGGCCTGGAAAAGCGCTTCGCCGAAGGCGGGCGGGACGATGGTGTCCGCGCCGGCAATCAGGAAGAGTTTGGGAATGCGGCCGAGCTCTGTGATCTTGGCGATGTTGTCGTAGCGGTTTTTGACGAAGCGGTTGGCGAAGGGCATGAACGGATAGTGATGCCGGGCGAGCGCGACCATGCTGGTGTAGGGGTTTTCGAGAATGATGGCGCGGATTTTGGGGAAGCGCCTGGCCATTTCGATGGCGACGCCTGTGCCGAGGGATTCGCCATATAAAACGAGATCGCGGTCATAGAGGCTTTCGCTTTTTTTGAGCGCCTGCAGATACGCCTGCCCGTCGTCGTAGAAATCTTTTTCCGACGGTTTACCGGGATTGCCGCCATAGCCGCGGTAGCCGACGAGCAAGACGCCGTAGCCGTAGGCGTTGATCTTTTCAAAATCAGCGGCGCGCCAGTGATAGGTGGAGGCGTTGCCGTGGAAAACCACCAGCACGGGTTTTTTGCCCTGGCGCGGGGCGTACCAGCCCTTGAGCGGCAGGCCATCGGGCGCGGTGACGGGAAAATCGACGTAGTCTTTGGCGCCGACCTCTTTGAGCGTGTAGGCGCGGGGGTCGGGATAATATTGAAGGCGGTCCTGGAAAGCGTAGACGAGCACGACCATCAGGATGTAAATGCCCAGCGCGGCAAGCAGCGCAAACATGGATTTTTTCACCACAGGTTTGGAAAAGAACAACTTCAGATCCGGCGTCATTCTTTCAGAATACCGCAAAATTTGCGTGGCCCCAAGGGAAAGGCTAAGCAGTGATTATGTTCACACTTTTGGCCCAAATTCCTGTCGATCTCGATCGCGCCGTGACCGGCGAGGCGCTGGATATGCTGCAGACAGAGATGCGCAGCTGGCAGGCGCTGGCTTTCAAAGAGGCGGACACGTCCAACATCATCAGCGAGGCGCTGTTCAGCAGCTGGATGCTGGATCACGTGAATGCCAAGATCAAACAGCGCGGCGCGTTCATCAGCCGCCGGGATTTACGCGAGATGGCGCAGGATTACGACGGGCCGGGGCGTTTTTTTGTGGATGGGAACGGCGAGGTTGAACTTGATGCAGAGACGATGGATGACGACACCGCGCAGGTGATCCAGGGAATCCGGCGCATCGATGTCATGCTGGAAGCGACGCAGATTCTGGCTCAGAAAAAACTGGATAAATATCTGCAGGCGGCCCAGCAGAAAGCGGTCGCGCCGCTTTTCGGGAGTGATCTGTATAAAAAGGATGTCGCGCATTTTCTGACGAAGGCGATTCATAAAAAGGCGCGGTTTCCGAATGCGGAGATGAATGTTTTTCCGCATGTCGATGTCGACCGACATTACGCGCAGTGTTTTTATGCGTTCTCGCGGGGGCATCAAGGCATCAGAGGTTCGCGTCTGCGCGAATTGTTCTGGCGGCATATCGAGGATATGGCGAAAGACCTGAAGCTGGATCCCGAACCGGCGATGCGCCATCCGGCGCAGTATTTCCTGCCGTATTTCGGGGCGGCGCCGGCGCGGGCGACCGCGCTCTCCATTTAAGAGAAAGCAGCTAAGCCGGTCTGGGCGCGGCCGAGGATGAGGGCGTGGATGTCGTGCGTGCCCTCATACGTGTTCACGGCTTCGAGATTCATCATGTGGCGGATGACGTGATATTCATCCGCAATGCCGTTGCCGCCCAGCATATCGCGCGCGACCCGCGCGATATCGAGCGCCTTGCCGCAGTTGTTGCGCTTCATCAGGGAGATGGCTTCGGGGGCGGCTTTGTCCTGTTCCATCAGGCGGCCCAGGCGCAATGCGCCGCAGAGCCCAAGCGTGATTTCGGTCTGCATGTCGGCGAGTTTTTTCTGGATGAGCTGCATGCTTGCGAGGGGTTTGTCGAAGATGGTGCGGTCCATGGTGTACTGGCGGGCCTGATGCCAGCAGGCTTCGGCTGCGCCCATGACGCCCCAGCTGATGCCAAAACGCGCCTTGTTGAGACACATGAAGGGCGATTTGACGCCGAGCGCGCCATGCAGAACGTGATCGTCGGAGACGGTGACGTTATCGAGCGCGATGCCGCCGGTGGTGGAAATGCGCAAAGAGAATTTGCCTTCGATTTTCGGGGCGGTGAGGCCCTTCATGCCTTTTTCCAGCACGAAGCCCATGATGTTGCCTTCGTCGTTCTTGGCCCACAGCACGAAGACATCGGCGAGCGGAGAATTGGTGATCCATTGTTTGGACCCGCTGATCGACCAGCCGCCCGGCACCTTTTTGGCGCGAGTTTTCATGCCGCCGGGATCGGACCCGCCATCGGGCTCGGTAAGGCCGAAGCAGCCGATGAGGTCGCCACTGGCGAGACCGGGGAGATATTTTTTCTTCTGCGCGTCCGAGCCGAACATGTGGATCGGATACATGACCAGCGATGACTGGACGGAGAGGGCCGAGCGGTAGCTGGAGTCAGCGCGTTCGATTTCGCGCGCGATGAGGCCGTAGGCGACATCGGAGACGCCGGCGCCGTATTCCGGAATGGTAGACCCGAGCAGGCCGAGCCTGCCCATGTCGCGCATGATTTCGCGGTCGAAATGCTCTTTGCGGTTGGCGTCTATAACGGTGGGCATGAGCCGGTCATTGGCGAAGTCGCGCGCGGTCTGCTGGACCATGCGTTCCTCGTCGGTCAGTTCAAGGCTGAGGAGAAGGGGGTCTTCCCAATCGAAAGCGGCTTTTTTTGTCATGGTTCCTATTTTACCATGCAGCCATGAAACCGACCAAGGCTCTTGAGGGCCGCGACATCATTATCGAATTAAATCAGGTCGGCAGCGTGGTACGGGCTACGGCCGTCGACGTCAAAACCATGACGGAAGCGCATATCCAGGGGCCGGCGAGCAGCCCGCAAAGCGTGCTGCAGGGCAATGCCATGCGCAAGCTGGAGTATGTTTTGCGCAAAAAAGGGGTCATTGAGTAACGGTATTTATTTGACATAATTATTATACAGGATTATACTTTCCGACCATGGGATATAAAGCGATCTGCGATGAATTCGGGAATAAAGGGCTGTTGACCGGGGCCACCGTGCCTTTGGCGGCAGCCTATGTGGCGCACAAGACCGGGGTGCAGCCGGATTACACTCTTGCTGTTCTTCTGAGTACAAGCGGCATGATGGGGATTTGTCTCGGTATCGCCGTCGAGCCTCTTGCCAAGCTGACCGCCCGGGGTTTCCGTATGGGCATGACACGCGGCAGCAAGCTGGTTCAGCGCACACAGGCAACAGTTTATGCACTGCCGATTGCCTTTTCGCTGGCTGTTCAGGCTGTGCCGCCTGTTTCCAAGCATCATGACGACCAGGCCTGGAAAGACCACCTTCAAACGATGGAGACGTTTAAAAACCACCGGGCGATCGTCACACCGTAAAGTTGACGCGCCTGCGTGTTTGTCAGTAAACGTTCCTTATGTCGCAGACACATCACCGCCGCGCTGTTTCCAATGCGCGTTACCGCAGCTTTTTTCTGAACGAACGGGGGTACATGCGACCCGTGCCGGGATTCAGCGCCATGTTCGGCCCGCTGGTGGTTGAGCATTTCACGCAAGTGGCTGGTTTGGGCGTCGGCGGTATTGCCGCGACCTTCGCTGCCGCGATGGCGCACCGCGCGATGCATCCAAAGCTTGCGGCGCAGGGCGTGGATGAAAAAGCGGGCGGGGTGGCTATCCGTAAAAGACAGGCGGTCGTCTACGCGGCGGTGCTGGGGGCGAGCGTGCTGTTTTACCATCTGGCGAACAAACCGGCAGCGACGCCGCCGGTGCGCACACAGCAATTTACCGAAATGACATTGCCCAAGGCCCGCATATAGCCTAGCTTTCCGGTATGACTGAAAGCATCGCGATTGCCGCTGACCACGGCGGATACATTCTCAAAGATTACATCAAAGCCCAGTTTCCAAACGTGGACTGGCTGGATCTGGGCACAAATTCGGCCGACTCGGTCGATTACCCGGATTTTGCGGGCAAACTCGCCGCCGCCATGAAAGACGGCAAAGCCAGCCGGGGCATTCTGATCTGCGGGTCGGGCATCGGCATTTCCATTGCCGCCAACCGGCATGCGCATATTCGTTGTGCCCTGGTGCATGACGTGACCGGGGCGCGGCTGTGCCGCCAGCATAATGACGCCAATGTCCTGGCCCTGGGCGCCCGGCTGATCGGGCAGGAAGTCGCCAAGGATTGCGTCGATGTGTTTTTATCCGCCGAATTCGAGGGCGGGCGCCATCAGAAGCGCGTGGATAAGCTGAGTTCCTGCTAAACCCCTTCCTTGACAGCAACCCGGCAGATTTCCTATGTATTGGGGCAGGAAAGCTGGGGTGTAACTGACGCTTTTCAAGGTGGAACTGACCGCCGAGAAATGCCCCATGCAATATGCCGCGCGTCTGGGCTCTTTTCCGATCGTTATTTTTTAAACCATAACGCCACAGGAGATACCCATATGTCCTCATCCGCTCTCAAAAAAGAAGAAATTGCCATGTCCGATACGGAAGCCTTTTTCAATGCTGACGGCGCGCAGGCCGATCCCGAAGTCTTCGGCGCGATCGACAGCGAACACCAGCGCCAGCAGAACCAGATCGAACTGATCGCGTCGGAGAACATCGTCTCCCGCGCCGTGCTGCGCGCGCAAGGCTCGGTCATGACCAACAAATACGCCGAAGGTTATCCGGGCAAGCGTTACTACGAAGGCTGCTCGGAAGTCGATAAGACCGAGCGCCTGGCCATCGAGCGCATCTGCAAATTGTTCGGCTGTTCTTTCGCCAACGTGCAGCCGCATTCCGGCGCGTCGGCGAACCTTGCGGTTTACTACGCGCTTTGTGAGAACGACGACCTGATCATGGGCCTGTCCCTCGACGAGGGCGGTCACCTGACGCATGGCGCGCTGATCAACTTCTCCGGCCGCCAGTCGTGGAAGGGCAAGGACGGTCAGACCGAGAACAAAGGCTACAAGACGCTGGCCTATCACATCGACGCTGAAGGCTATGTCGATTACCCGGCTTTGGAGAAAACCGCGCTGGAAGCCAGCCCGCGCATGATCATCGCCGGCGCTTCCGCCTATTCGCGCCAGTTTGATTTCAAAAAATTTCGCGAGATCTGTGACAAGGTTGCCGCCAAATCCGGCAAGCCCTGCTACCTGTTCGCGGACGTGGCGCATTATGCCGGGCTGATCGTGGCTGGCCTGTACCCCAACCCGTTCCCGCATGCGCATGTTGTCACGACGACCACGCATAAAACGCTGCGCGGTCCGCGCGGCGGCGTCATCATGACCAATGACGAAGCTTTGGCGAAGAAATTCGACTTCGCTGTCTTCCCCGGCCTGCAGGGCGGCCCGCTTGAGCATGTGATTGCGGCCAAGGCGGTTGCGTTCGGTGAAGCGCTGCAGCCTTCGTTCAAAATCTACGCCAAGGCGGTGCTGGATAACGCGCGCATTCTGGCCGAGACGCTGAAAGCCGGCGGCATCGATATCGTATCGAACGGGACGGACAGCCACATGATGCTGGTTGATCTGCGCGCGAAAAATATCAAGGGCAAGGAAGCCGAGCACAGCCTTGAACTGGCCGGGATCACCTCCAACAAAAACTCGGTGCCGGGTGATACGTCGCCGGTCAACCCGTCGGGCCTGCGTTTTGGCACGCCGGCCGGCACGTCGCGCGGCTTTGGCCCTGCGGAGTGGAAAACCATCGGCGGCTTCATTCTTGAAGTGCTGGATGGCCTGGCCAAAAACGGCAAGGACGGCAATGCTTCGGTCGAGCAGGCCGTGCGCGCCAAGGTCAAAGCGCTGTGCGCGCAATTCCCGATCTATAAAGATGCCATCGGCTAAGCATGGCTTCGCCGATCCAGCACGAATACAAAGAACATTTAAAAAATCTGGACGTTCCGGCCTTTCTGGAACGTCCGGATGTTCAGGCATTCGTCGGCAGGAATTTCGATAAATTCAAAGCCAAATGGCTGAAGGATTATCACAAGCGCAACGATCCACGGCGCATGATGCGCGCGCACTGGAATCCGCTGGCCTTCTTCCTGTGGTTTGCTTGGCTGGCATACCGCAAGATGTGGCGGATGCTGATCGGCATTTCAGCGTTCATCATGGCGATGCTGGTGGCGGAAGCCTGGTATGAAAGCACAACGGGCAACCTAATTCCCGACAGCGTGTTCACCGGCGCGCAGGTCGCCCTCGGCATGATGGCGACCAGCTATTATTTTTATCACATCACACATTATTTTTATAAAAACCCGAACCCGTCGGCGGATGATCTGAAGCGCGATGGCGGCCCGTGCGTGCCGTGCGCGATTATCGGCTCGCTGGTTTACATGGCTGTCATGTTCGCGACGGTGTACGCGACGATCATTGTTTTCCCGACGCCGGACACGGCGAGCGCGCTTGCCACGATCAACGCCGTGGAGGGGATGTAACATGCGGTGCCCGTTCTGCAGCCACGAAGACTCACAAGTCAAAGACAGCCGCTCGGCGGATGACGGCGCGGCGATCCGCCGCCGCCGGGAATGCCCATCGTGCGGGGGGCGTTTTACGACGTTCGAGCGCGTGCAGTTGCGCGAGCTGATGGTTTTGAAGAACAACGGCACCAAGGAAACGTTCGAGCGCGAGAAACTGATCCGCTCGCTTCGCACGCCTTTGCGCAAGCGTCCGGTGACGGCGGAACAGATCGAGCGCGCGGTGAATGGCATTGTGCGGCAGATCGAGACATCGGTGGACGGCGAGGTGACATCGAAGCAGATCGGCGAGCTGGTCATGCAGGCTTTGGCCAATCTCGACCAGGTGGCTTATGTGCGATACGCATCGGTGTACCGCGATTTCAGCGCGCCGTCGGATTTCCGCGATTTCCTCGGATCCATGCAAGTGGAAAAGAAATAAGTGTTTACCGGCATCATCACCGATATCGGCACGGTTGTGCGCATCGAGCCGAAAGACGGCGCAGCGCTTTACGAGATCGCGACCAAATTGCCGCTCGAGAACGTGGCTATCGGCGCAAGCATCGCCTGCGGCGGCGCGTGCCTGACCGTCATTGAAAAAACCGCAAAAACATTTTCGGTACAGGTCTCGAACGCGACTTTGGACCGCACCAATCTGGGCGAATGGAAGGCGGGCACGCCGGTCAATCTTGAGCCATCCCTGAAAATCGGCGATGAAATCGGCGGGCACCTGGTCTCGGGGCATGTCGACGGTGTTGCGACGCTGGACAAGATTTTCCCGGACGGGGCCTCGCACCGGCTGGTCTTCACCGCGCCGGAAGAACTGGCGCCGCTGATCGCGACCAAGGGGTCGGTGTGTATTGACGGTGTTTCCATGACCGTGAACGTGGTGGATGGGGCGCGTTTTTCGGTGAACGTCATTCCGCATAGCTGGGCGGCGACCACGCTAGGCCAGACCAAGGTGGGCCAGAAGGTCAACCTGGAGGCCGACCAGATCGCGCGGTATATCGCGCGGCAGCTGGAATTTGGCCGTTTTGCGGCTCAGGACCCTATTTAACGCTTTCAAAAAGCGGCCAAAATCCTATATAACCCCGGCATGAGCAAAGTCGTTTCCTTCAACGAAATCAAAGACGCGCGCCTGGCGGAAGCCGACCAGGCGGTTTTGTCGTCGATGCCTGAGATTATCGCCGAGGCACGGGAAGGGCGCATGTTCATCCTGGTCGACGACGAGGACCGCGAGAACGAGGGCGATTTGATTATTCCCGCGCAGATGGCGACGCCGGCGCAGGTCAATTTCATGGCGACGCATGGCCGCGGGCTGATTTGCCTGGCGATGGAAAAGCCGATGATCGAGCGCTTAGGTCTTTCGATGATGGTCAGCCGCAACCGCGAGGCGTTTTCAACCGCGTTTACCGTTTCGATTGAAGCCAAGGAAGGCGTGACGACCGGCATTTCCGCGCCGGACCGCGCGCGGACCATTCAGGTTGCGATCGATCCCAACGCTTGCGCGAACGACATTGTGACGCCCGGGCATGTTTTTCCGCTGCAGGCGGTGGATGGCGGCACGCTGGTGCGCGCCGGGCATACCGAAGCCGCCGTCGATATCGCGCGGCTGGCCGGGCTGCAGCCTGCCGGCGTGATCTGCGAGATCATGAATGATGACGGGGAAATGGCGCGGCTGCCGGACCTGATCCCGTTCGCGCAGAAGCACAATATCAAGGTGGGCACGATTGCGGATTTGATCGCGTTTCGCCTGCAGACCGAAAAACTCGTGGAACGCATGGCGGAAACCATGATCGAGTCCGCCTTCGGCGGATCGTGGCGCATCCTGACCTATCGCAACCGCCTGAACGGCAGCGATGTGATTGCGCTGGTGAAAAACGCGCCGCAGGACGGGCAGGCGACTTTGGTGCGCATGCATGCGATGCACCTTGCATCGGACGTGCTGGGCACGGGCGAGAGCGGTTTGCATCAGGCGATGGATGCGATCGGCAAAAACGGATCCGGCGTGGTGGTGCTTTTCAAGGGCATGGCCGAAGGCGCGGATGAGAAACAGATTTTACGCAGCTACGGCATCGGCGCGCAGATTTTGCGCGATATCGGTGTGCACGACATGATTTTACTCACGCATACGGCCAAGCATGTCATGGGCCTGAGCGGTTTTGGCCTTAACATTGTCGAGCAGCGTTCCTTATGAAACAGACGAAAAAAGAATTCGCCGCGCCTGAAAAAGTGGGCGGCACGGCGCTGGTGATCGAAGCGCGGTTCTACACCGAAATCGCGGACATGATGTTCGAAGGCGCCAGCCGCGTGCTGGAAGCCGCCGGCATGGAGGTGGACCGCATCGACGTGCCGGGCGCGCTTGAAATTCCATCCGCGCTGCAATTCGCCGCTGATTGTTATGATGCGTATGTGGTGACGGGCTGCGTGATCCGCGGCGAGACGTATCATTTTGAAATCGTCTGCAATGAGAGCGCGCGGGGCGTGGCCAACGTGATGCTGGTCAAGGACCTGGCTGTGGGCAACGCGATTTTGACCGTGAATTCGATGGAACAGGCGCTGGAACGCGCCGACCCGGACAAGCTGGATAAAGGTGGCGACGCGGCGCGTGCCGCGTTAAAGATGCTCGCAATCAAAAAGCAGTTTACCGATGAGCAAGAATAAAGGATCCCAAAAAGCGCGTAACACGGCGGCCCGCCTGGTCGCCGCGCAGTGCGTTTACGACATGATCATCACGGGCCACAGCGCGATGGAAGCGCTGGAGGGCTATAAGGATCATCGCCACGGCGAAACGTTCGAGGATATCGACTTCGTGCCGGCGGACCTGGAATTGCTCAGCAAAATCGTGCGCGGGGTGGAAGAGCGCCGGACCGATCTGAGCGAAATGGTGGGCAAGGCGCTGGATTCCCGTAAAGGTTCGTCCCAGCCGGAAGCTTTGTTACGGTCGGTTTTGCTGTGCGGGGCCTACGAAATGCTGGCCCATAACGAGCTGGATGCGGCCCTTTTGATCAGCGAGTATCAGGCTGTTTCCAATGGGTTTTTCGAGGATGCCGAGGCCAAGCTGGTGCATGCGGTTCTGGACCGCCTGAACAAGGCGCTGCGGCCTTAAAAATTACCTAAAATTTAAGGGAATTGTTACCAGCGGTTAACTTCCGCGGGCGCATAATTGACTGTAGGCGTGCTGCGTGGCAGCAAGTCTTGGGGTTCATTATAAAAAGCGCCGGTTCCATTTGAAAAAATTACTCATCCCTCTCATGGCTTTGTTGCTGCTAGGTGGCGGCGGCTTTGGCGCGTATATGTATTTCGGCCAGAACAAGGCCGAAGCCGCAGTCGGTGACGAGGTCGTCGCCGAAGAGGAAGCGGCCGAAGGCGAAGTCAAAGAGATCACCTATGTCGAGATGATGCCCATCATCCTGCCGATCATCGATCGCGACGGCATCTCGCAGACGATCTCGATGGTTGTCTCGGTGCAGGTGCCGAACGAAGCCAAGGCCGAAGAAGTGCGCCAGAACATGCCGCGCCTGGCGGATGCCTATCTCTCCGACATGTATGGCACGCTGTCCAAGCAGGCATCGATGGAAGGCGGCGTCATTAAAGTGTCTATGCTCAAAGAACGCCTGAACAGCATCACCAAAAAAGTGCTGGGCGAGGGCGTTGCGGACGATGTTCTCCTGCAGGTGTTGCAGCAGCATAAGGGATAAAGTTTACGTCGCCTGCGAAAAAGAAGCCGCCCGAAGGGGCGGTTTTTTTCTGGTCTTACGGCCCTCCGGGCGGCGGTCAATGACGCATCGATATTCTTACCGGCGCGCTGCAAGGCAGCGGCTTAGACTGGCGCAAGTAATCGCCCAAGTATTCGTGAAAGCAACCAAGGGTTGATTTGAAGGGGTGGCGCCGGATTGTAACAGTGTTTGACTCGCGTCTGTAAGTTACGTGAAGTAGATCAGCATTTAGGAGAGGGAATCTGAATGAAGTCGTTTTCCAACGCAGGCAATTGGGTCAAAAAGCATCCCATTCTTTCTATTGTTTTCTTCATCGTCATCTTGGCGGCTTGTGGCTTATTGAGCCTTTACTTATACGATACCAAGCCATGGAAGGTGAAAGACCCGAGTAACCCTCGTTTTGAAGTCTCTAAATTTGATCCGAATGACTATTTAAATCATCAAGAACTGGCTGTAGCACTAAGACAAATTCTTCGGCCTGGTGTCTCGACTATTACAGACGTAGATATGCTCTGGTGTAAAAAAACACCTTGTGGGAAACCAGTTGACGCGGACAGTATTAATCATTCCTCTTTGGAAAAATGTAAACAGAGATCCTCTGAATCCGACTTAATAGAATACGCGTATCCTTACTCTCAAAAAGGAAAGTCGCCAATTTTTGGCGGATGGATCATCTGGATCTTTTTGAATTCAGACGAAACAATTCAGCAAATATGTGCTGACGACACTGCTGTTTATTAAGGAGAGAGTTTATGGCTCAAATCTATACCGGATATTATGATATAATGGGGTTGTTTCAATGGGGTCGGAGACGGTTGTTTCAATGGGGTCGGAGACCATAGATGTTGAGACCATAGATGTTCTGACCGCGTTTACGGGCTGGACGGCCAGGCGGATATTCTGACCGGACGCTACGGCGACGACACGCTGATGGGCGGCACGGGCAGCGATGTGTATGTGTGGAATATCGGCGACGGCAATGACCGCATCAGCGATACGGGCAGTTCGGGCCTGGGCGATACGCTTTTACTGGGGCCGGTCAATGACAATGCCTCAATGTTTTTACCAGCGCGCTGCTTAGGCGGGAGGCAAGTACTTGCCAAGTATTCGTGAAGGCAACCAGAGCTTGAATTTTATAAGGTTGCGACGCCGAGTTATAATAGCGTTTTGACACTTTGAAAGAAAGATTCTCTCAATAATTGTATACGTACTTGACTCGAGGCCTAAAGAGTTGCTGAGATATTCCCCATGCTAGGGGGATCATGACTAAGGCCAATCTGAGATATATAAAATATATTGTGCTGGTAATTATCGCGATCATATGTGTCGGGGTCATTATTAATCAGATCAAGATTAAACCGTGGGAAGCCGGTTTTGATCCACAAAAATTCCGTTTTAGTAAAATTAAGACTGCTGATGATTTCGTAGGCTTTGCACGTTTATACTTGCCGAAAGGTACTCCGAAATCTCAAGTGGATGATATTCTAGTAGAGCATGCTGGAGCGAATACGAAAGAGTTTGATATTGAAGAACAAAAGAAAATTACCCATGGTGTTATATTGGATCACTATGCCGATCCGTATTTAAGTAAGCTGCCTTTAAAAACTAAAGTGCTTTATTCAAAAGGGTCATCTTTCGCAAATATGATGATGTCTGCGGGTTGGCAAGTGTTTGCCTTTTACGATGAACAAAACCGTCTCCAGGAATTTGTTACTCAGAATGTAATCGTTTTTTCTAAATAACTTCTCAAGGGATCAAGGCTATGAGTCAGATTTATTTTGGGTTGTGTTCAATGGGGCGTGTTTCAATGGGGGAAAATCAATGGCAAATCAATGGGGTCAGAGATAATTGAAAAGATGGTTTTTCGTGGCGCGGCGTGAGCGGATTATTGTGGCGGAGGTTCCGCATCATGTCATTCAGCGGGGCAATAACCGCATGCCGACGTTTTTTGATGAAGAAGATTACGCGCGTTACAAGGACATGCTTATAGATGCTGCCGGGCGTTACGGCTGTATCATTCATGCGTACTGCCTGATGACCAATCATGTGCATTTGCTGGTGACACCCACTAAACATTCCGCCTTATCGGCCTTGATGCAGACCCTGGGCAGTAGCTATGTGCGATACATTAATCTCAAGTATCAGCGCACGGGCACTTTGTGGGAGGGGCGCTTCAAAGTGTCGCCCATCGATGCGGATGCATACCTGTTTTCCTGTATGCGCTATATCGAGAATAATCCCGTGCGGGCCCGTATGGTGCGAAACCCGAAAAATTATCCGTGGTCGAGTTATCATGCGAACGCGCTGGGCGCGGTGGACCGCCTTGTTACGCCGCATGCGCTTTACATGACGCTCGGTCGCAACCGATTGAAATCGTATACAGCGCTGTTCGCGCGCAGCGGGAATGCGGACCTGGAAGAAATCAGGGCTGCGGCTCATGGCAACTGGGCATTAGGCGCCAAACGGTTCATCAAACTGGTCGAGAAAAAATCAGGTGCGCATGCCGCGCCCAAGCCGCGGGGCGGCGATCGTAAAAGCCGGAAATTCCAGAAAAAAGCCGCTTAAAACCGCCCCAAGGCGGTTTTTGTTGGGTTTAAGCGGGGTTTTGGGTTTTGGGGGTCTTGCCAAGGGGGGCTTGGCATGGTCCAATTTTGCCGCCCTTGTTCTAAGGGGCCTAACGATAACAACAATTTGGGATCACACATGACACAAGAACAAATGGTCGTCCTTGCCGCCGGGGGCCTCGCGCTTCTGTATGGCCTGGTCACTGCAGGGGGCGTTCTTCGCGCTGATGCGGGCAATGAGCGCATGCGCGGCATTGCCGCCGCGATTCAGGAAGGCGCTGCCGCTTATCTGAACCGTCAATACATCACCATCGGCATTGTCGGCGTCGTCGTCGCGATTGCGCTGTGGCAATTGCTCGGCACGCATGTCGCGGCCGGTTTCGTGATCGGCGCGGTGCTTTCGGGCCTGGCCGGTTTCAGCGGCATGAATATCTCGGTCCGCGCCAACGTGCGCACCACGCAGGCGGCGACCAAGGGCCTGCCACAGGCGATGGGCGTTGCGTTCAAAGCCGGCGCCGTCACGGGCATGCTCGTGGTCGGTCTCGGCCTGCTGGGCGTGGCCGCTTATTACTTCTACATGCAGGGCCAGCCGGGTGCGACTTTGCGCCATTCGCTGGAAGGTCTGGTCGGACTTGGTTTCGGCGCGTCGCTGATCTCCATCTTCGCGCGTCTTGGTGGCGGTATCTTCACCAAGGGTGCCGATGTCGGCGCCGACCTGGTCGGTAAAGTCGAAGCCGGTATCCCGGAAGACGACCCCCGCAACCCGGCCGTCATTGCCGACAACGTCGGCGACAATGTCGGCGATTGCGCCGGCATGGCTGCCGATCTGTTTGAAACCTATGCTGTAACAGTTGTTGCTACGATGCTGATTGCATTCAGTGTTTTCGCACCGGCTGTTGTCGAGCAAATGATGATGCTGCCGCTGCTGGTTGGCGCGGTTGGTATCGTCGGTTCGATCGTCGGCACCTATTTCGTGCGTCTTTCCAAAGGCTCGCGCAATGTCATGGGTGCTTTGTATAAAGGCCTGGTTGTTTCCGGCGTCCTCAGCTTAGGTGCCATCTGGTGGTACCTGTCCAAGCAAGTCGGCATGGACACGCGCTTCCCGCTGCTGGAACGCGGCCAGTTCTATACGGCTGAAGCCATCATGTGGTGCGCTGTTATCGGTCTGGGCGTCACTGCGCTGATCGTCGTCATCACCGAATACTACACGGGCACGAATTTCCGCCCGGTGCGTTCGGTGGCCAAGGCTTCAGAAACGGGTCACGGCACGAACGTGATCCAGGGTCTGGCCATTTCGATGGAAGCGACGGCGGGTCCGGTGCTTGTCATCTGCGCGGGCATCTTCCTGGCGTATGACCAGGCTGGCCTGTTCGGTATCTCGATGGCTGCAACGACCATGCTGTCACTGGCGGGTATGATTGTCGCCCTCGATGCCTTCGGCCCGGTGACCGACAACGCAGGCGGTATCGCCGAGATGTCGGAACTGCCGGCGAAAATCCGTGAGACCACGGATACGCTGGATGCTGTGGGCAACACGACCAAAGCTGTCACCAAGGGCTACGCGATCGGTTCTGCCGGTTTGGCAGCGCTGGTGCTGTTTGCCGCTTACACCGAAGAACTGGCGCATTATCTGCCAAATCTGGACGTCGAATTCTCGCTCGAGGATCCGTTCGTCATCATCGGTCTGTTCATCGGTGGTCTGCTGCCGTACCTGTTCGGCGCGCTTTCCATGACTGCGGTCGGCCGTGCGGCCGGCGCGGTGGTCGTTGAAGTCCGCCGTCAGTTCAAAGAGATCAAAGGCATCATGGAAGGCAAGGCGAAGCCGGATTATTCCCGCGCTGTCGACATGCTGACCAAGGCTGCGATCAAGGAGATGATTGTTCCGTCACTCCTGCCGATCGCGGCACCGGTTGCCTTGTACTATGTCGTCTACTGGGTTTCCGGTGACATGGCCTCAGCCTTCCAGGCTGTCGGCGCGTTGCTGCTGGGCACCATCGTGACGGGTCTGTTCGTCGCTATTTCCATGACCTCCGGTGGCGGCGCATGGGACAACGCGAAGAAGTACATCGAAGAAGGCAACCATGGCGGCAAAGGTTCGGATGCGCATAAAGCAGCCGTGACCGGCGACACCGTCGGCGATCCGTACAAGGATACCGCTGGCCCGGCCGTGAACCCGCTGATCAAGATTGCGAACATTGTCGCGATCCTGCTGGTGGCGATCATCGCCAAGACGATGGGCTAAGCGTCGTTTGATCCAAGAAAAGAAAAACCCCGCCGACATGGCGGGGTTTTTTGCTAATGGCTGTAAAGACGATTGCGCTTTAAGCGGCGCGGGCGCGGGGGTGATCGGCCTGAACAGCAGCGGGGGCGTCGTCTTCGCATTGGGTCAGCGTGATCAGTTTTTGAATCGTCGCGAACAGGCCGTTGATGGGCATGTCGTAGTGATCGCCGGTGATGTCCTTGCCGAGCAGCACGCTGAAGACATGCGGGCAGGGAATGGCCTTGCCGTCGACCAGCGAGGAAACTGTCAGGCGCTGGCGTTTGCCGATGGTGGCGACATCGAGCACGAAATTCTGGCCCAGTTTCACACGGCGCGACGGGATCTGTTCCGGCAGAACGACGGCGCGGTGCTGGGGGCGGATGGTGGTTTTGCGGTCGGCAGATTTAAGCATGGTCTGGCTGGGTCACTTTCTAAAGGAGGCTGTGGATAACATATGTGAAGACTCCGCGTCAACGTATTGAGCCCGTTAAAAATTTGACTTTCATCCGGCTGCGACGTATTAACGCAGTCATGCAGAATATCAATTTCCAGAATATTTCAATGGCTTTCGCGTCTCAGGCCGATGCGGACCCGCTGGATATGCGGGCCTGTCTGGCTAAGCGGGCGCTGCAGCTCGCAGCGCAGCATGACCTTGATTCCGTTCACGCCTATGCCAGAGGCTGCGAGCGCAATGCCTTCGCGGAAGAGGCCGGCCCGATTTTCATGTTTGCGACGCAGGACGACCGCGACTATGTCCGCACGCTGATCAGCGACGTTATCGAAGATGGCGGCCAGAGCGCCTCCGAGCGCTGGGTAAAGCGCAAAGCGCCGCCAGAGGCGATGGACGAACAGGTGCGTGTCGCGAAATCGTTTTCGGATTATTTCGAGCGGGTCATGGAAGAGGGCGCGAAGCAATCACACTATGAAGAAGCGCCCAACGCCGGTACGAAACGTTTTCTGAAATGCCGCAGCCAGATCAGGGCGCGCCGCTGCGATCACTTCGCGGCTTAATTTTACATACCGGCGGGGTTGCCTTTGAGCCCGTCGCCCGCCTTGTTGAAGCGGCCCAGATTGCCGAGCAGCTGCTGCGCGACGGTCAGATCGTGCCCGGAAGTGGGGGTCTTGCGACGCGCGATCGGCACGTCGATGCCTTCTTCGGTGACTTCTTTGAGGGAGGTCATGACGCCGGCTTCATCGAATTTGACTTCATACACCTGGCGGTCGGTGACCTTGGCGTCGAAGAATGCTTTTTTCTCGGTCTTCTGGCCGACATAGTACCAGATATTGTCGTCGAAGACGGCGGTAGTGGTGGGCGTGCCCAAAGCCTGCAGCACGTCGGCGCGGGTGGCGGCAGCGGGGACCTTGGCGACATCGTCCTGCGAGAGATACATGCCGTTGGTGTTGCGCGTCGGCGCGCAGGCAGACAGGGCCGCAACGGCAAGCAAGCTGAGAAGAATACGTTTCATTGTGCTTTTCATGGGCCTCATTAGCGGGAATTTCTTGAACCCGGTCAAGTCTGGTTTATAAACAGGACCTATGTTTGGCCTTTTAAAACGACAAAAATATGACGCGAGCCCTCTTTTTGAAGGGGCTTTGGCGGCATCCCGCAATCCCGCGCTTTATCGCGATATGGGGGTGCCGGATACGTTCGACGGGCGGTTCGATGCGCTGCTGCTGCATTTATGGCCGGTGTTCCGCGTGCTGGAGAATGACGACCGCGCCTCCCAGGCGCTTTATGATTTCACGTTCAAGCGCATGGAACTGGCGCTGCGTGAAACCGGCACCGGGGATCTGGGCGTCGGCAAAAACGTGCGGCTGATGATGAAGGCATTTTACGGACGCATGGTGGCCTATAACGGCTGCCAGAGTTTCGACGCGTGGCGCCTGGCGCTGTCGCGCAACCTTTTGGGCACGGTTGAAAACGCGGCTGTGCCGGACCGGCTGGTTATTTACGCCAGGGCGCTCGGCGATATGGCTGAGCGCGATATTGATTTGAAAGAAGGGCGTATTACGTATCCGCAGCTATGACGACACACGAATTTTCACATCTGGTGACCGCCACCAACGTCGGCCCTGAAGGGTTCAACACGCGCTTCGAAGCGGATGAACGGGCGCGGCAGCTGCTGGCCAAGCGCTTTGGCATCGTGTCGGTCGACCATCTTTCCGGCACGGCCACGCTGACGCGCGAGTCGGACGGCATGACCATTCATGTGTCGGGCGCGATGGATGCGCAGGTCACCCAGGCCTGCGTGACGACGCTGGACCCCGTCAAAGACCGGGTGCAGGAAAGCTTCGAAGGGTGGTTTCTGGATGAATCGCAGGCGATGTCTTTTACCCGCGCCAAAAAGCGCAAGGAAGAGGAAGAGATCGGGGGATTCTTCATCCCCGGCGAAACCGACGAAAACCCCCTGATCGAAGAGCGGGAAGAGCCGGAACCCGTGGTGAACGGCATGGTCGATGTGGGCGAACTGGTGGCCCAGTTCCTGTCTTTGGCGCTAAACCCGTATCCGCACAGCGAAAAAGCGCTGGCCGAAGGCCCCCTGGGCGACCCGGCTGCCCCTGAAAAGCCCAATCCTTTCGAGGCTTTAAAGGACTGGAAAGCGAAATAATAGTTGCGTTGCCCCGGCGATTTGGCTAAAAACCCCGCAACAGAACATTTACAAGGGTTATCACCATGGCAGTTCCTAAGCGTAAAACTTCCCCCATGAAGCGCGGCACGCGCCGTTCGCACCATGCGCTGGACACGACCAACTGGGTCGAAGACAGCCACACGGGCGAACCCAAACGCCGCCACCACATCGACCTGAAAACTGGCATGTATCGTGGCAAGCAAGTCATTGACGCCAAAGACTAAGATACTATCCTAGCAATGCCTTAAGGCCCCCTTATGGGGCCTTTTGTTTTCTGGCGAGGTTTCTTTGAGCAGCATTCGTATTTCTCTCGATGCCATGGGCGGCGATCACGGTCCTTCCGTTGTCGTTCCGGCGGCGGCATTGGCGCTTAAAGAACGCCCCCACCTGTCGTTCCGCTTTTTCGGCGACCAGGACAAGATCAACGCGCTTTTAACGCCGGATCTCAAACGCGCGAGCGAAGTCATTCATACCGATATCGTCATTACGTCTGACGAAAAACCATCCGCCGCGATCCGCCGGAAGGGCTCATCCATGCACTTAGCGATTCAGGACGTGGACAAGGGGGCTTCGGACTGCGTCATCTCGGCCGGGAACACCGGCGCGCTGATGGCGAATGCCAAGCTGATTTTGCGCATGCTGCCCGGCATCGACCGCCCCGCGATTGCGACGATGCTGCCCAGCACGACCGGCCGCACGGTGACGCTGGATCTGGGCGCGAACCTCGAGGTCGATGCGAACAACCTGGTTGAATTCGCGATCATGGGCGCGTGCTTCGCCAAGGCGGCGATGGGTATCGAGCGGCCGACGGTGGGCATTCTGAATATCGGCTCGGAAGATACCAAGGGCCATGAGTATCTGCAGGACGCTGCGGCGATTCTGGAAGAGACGACATCTTTGCCCGGCGAATTCGTCGGCTTTGTCGAAGGCAACCAGATCACCGGCGGCGGCGTGGATGTGATCGTGACGGACGGGTTCACCGGCAATGTCGCGCTGAAGACGGCCGAGGGCGTTGGCAAATTCATCGCCAAGGTGCTGAAGGAAGAATTTTCGCGGAATTTCCTTTCCAAGATCGCCTATATGGGCGCGATGTTTGTGATGAAGCGCACCAAGAAGCGCATCGACCCGCGCGAGTATAACGGCGCGATGTTTTTAGGGCTTAGCCAGATCTGCATCAAGTCGCATGGCAGCGCGGATGCGTTTTCGTTTTCCCGCGCCATTCTGGTCGGCGCCGGGATGGCCGAGAATAATTTCAACAAAATGGTCGGCGCGCAGATTGAAAAACTGCATGCAGCCAACCCCGCGCCCGCAGAGGCGGCAGCACAATGATTAAAGGCGCTATCGCACAATGAAAAAGGCAAGCATTCGTTCCACGGGCGCGTATCTGCCCGACCGCATCATGAGCAATGCCGACCTTGAAAAAATGGTCGACACATCGGATGCCAAAATCCAGCAGCTGACCGGCATCAAGCAGCGGCACATTGCCGGTGAAAAAGAACTGACATCCGACATGGCGATCGCGGCGGCGCGCATGGCGCTGGAAAACGCGGGTTTAACACCGGCCGGCATCGACGCCATCATCCTGGCGACGACCACGCCGGACGACACGTTCCCGGCGACGGCCGTGAAGGTGCAGGCGGCTTTGGGCATGGAACATGGCTTTGCGTTCGATGTTCAGGCGGTGTGTTCCGGTTTCATCTATGCCTTGAGCATGGCGAACAATCTGATCGCGACGGGCATGGCCAAGCGCGTGCTGGTGATTGGCGCCGAGAAAATGTCATCGATCATCGACTGGACGGATCGCAATACGTGCATTCTGTTTGGTGACGGGGCCGGCGCCGTCATTCTGGAAGAAACGGATGATCCTAAATCAGGTTTCCTGACCACGCATCTGCATTCCGACGGGCGTTTTCGCGAGCAGTTGTATACATCCGGCGGCGTGGGCAGCACGAAGACGGCAGGCACGATCCAGATGCAGGGACGCGAAGTGTTCAAGCATGCGGTGGAAGCGCTGGCGTCGGTTGTCGATGAGGCGCTGGCGGCGGCACGCCTGCAGCCGGAAGATATTGATCTGCTGGTCCCGCATCAGGCCAATGTGCGCATCATCGAAAGCACGGCCAAAAAACTCAACATGCCGATGGAAAAAGTAGTCGTCACGCTGGATAAACACGGCAATACGTCGGCAGCGTCCATTCCGCTGGCGCTGCACAGCGCTGTTAGCGCAGGGCGCGTGAAGCGCGGGGATTTGCTGCTGCTGGAAGCCATGGGTGGCGGTTTCACCTGGGGCTCAATCCTGCTTCGCTGGTAGTTCTGCTTGCGCGCCCGGCGCGCGCTGCGGGTAACAAACCTAATGAATCTGCGGGCTTGGGGGGAGGGTGTGAAAAACACCTGTCTTAAGCTTGACCGGCTTCAGATTAACTGGTTAGGATAAGTTATTCATTCATAACCAATTTTGGGGTTTCAACATGAGCAACCGTACAATTACGCGCGCTGACCTGTCTGAGTCCGTTTATGCCACCGTGGGCCTTTCCCGCGCTGAGTCGGGCGATCTGGTCGAAGCTGTGCTGGACGAAATGTCCGAGGCTATTTTACGCGAGGGCGGTCTTAAAATTTCGTCCTTCGGTTCTTTCTCCGTGCGTTCCAAGAAAGAACGAGTCGGCCGCAACCCGAAAACGGGCGTCGAAGTTCCGATCACCCCGCGCAAGGTTCTGGTTTTCCGCGCTTCGCACATCCTCAAAAAACGCATGAATGAAGGTAACTAACCATGTCGCAATCCGCAGCCCTCGCAAGCCCCGAGCAGTTTGAATCGGCGCAAACCCAAAAAGCCGGTGGCGCGTTCCGCACCATTTCGGAAGTTGCCGAAGAGCTGGGCGTGCAACAGCACGTCTTGCGTTTCTGGGAGACCAAGTTCTCGCAGATCCGCCCGATGAAACGTGGCGGCGGCCGCCGTTACTACCGTCCGGAAGATGTGCAGCTGCTCAAGCACATCCACACGCTGCTTTACTCTGAGGGCTACACCATCAAGGGCGCGCAGAAGCTGCTCAAGGGTCAATCGCGCGGCAGTATCGCATCTGCAGCTAACGTGGCTGCGGAGACTGCTGAGAAGGCGCAAGTCGTCGCCAACAATACCGCGCCGCTCAAGGCTGCCACTGCCGTCAAGACGGCTGCGCCGGTTCAATCCAACGACGCCCAGATGCCGGCAGCGATGGTCGAAGCGCTGCAGGGCATGCTCTCGGATCTCAAAGAACTGCGCACCATGGTTGTCAAAGCGTCATAAACGCTTACATGGAGAGCATCTTCAAAGGCCCGTCCATGACGGGCTTTTTTAGTTGTGCCGTCACCCGGCGTAAGCCGGGGGTCCAGGGGACGGGAATGAGGATAGATGGATTCCGGCTTTCGCCGGAATGACAAGGAGTGAAGTGAAAGAAGCACACGTTAAAAACATGCCGATTAAAACCACGCTGTATTTCGCGTGGACGATGGTGCGCATGCATAAGGCCGTGCTGGCGGCCATGATCGCCTGCACATGTCTTTTCGCGGGCGTCGAACTGGCGATGCCGGTGTTGGGCAAGAAACTGTTCGACAGCATGACGGGCGAAGCGGGGACGGGCATGCCCACGGATCCCGCGCAGGTGTGGCAGTGGCTGATCCTGTTTTTCATCTTCAGCGGGTTTTTCTGGATTTTCCGCTACGGGATGTATTTGTTCTGGATCCCGTTTTCGGCGCATTACATGCGCCGGGTGGTGCAGGTGGCGTTCGAGCGGGTGCAGACATTTTCGACATCGTGGCATAACGACACCTTCGCGGGCGTGACCGTGCGCAACCTGACGCGGGGCATGCGGGCACTGGACGGCGTGCTGGAATTGCTGGTCACGCAGTTTTTGCCGACCTTCCTGTTCGTAGCGGGCACGGCGGTGTACCTGGCTTATATCGGCCATCCGTGGCAATCCGCGGGGTTGCTGGGCTTTGCCGTGGTATTCATGACCATCACAGGGATGATTTCCCTGAAGATCGTATCGCCGCTGAACCAGGCATCGAACGATGCTGATTCCAAGCTGGGCGGGCTGATCGCGGATTCCATCACGTGCAATGCGACGGTCAAATCCTTCGGAAAAGAAAAGGCGGAATCGGCGCGGTTGCGCGACTGGCTGGATCAATGGCGCATCCTGAAAGTGCGGGCGTGGTATGCGGGCACGTGGAACGGCGTGCTGCAGACTGTTTTGATCGTGGCGATGCGCATAGCATTTCTGACTTACGTCGTGCATGCGTGGCTGCAGGGCCGGGCTACGGTGGGCGATGTGTTCTTTTATTTTTCCATCATGGCGGTGGTGGTGGCGTATTTGCGTGATTTCGGATCGCAACTGCGCCAGCTGCAGAACCATGTGAACGACCTCGACCCGGTGGCGGCGTATATGCAGATGAGCCCGTCGGTTGTAGATGCGCCGGACGCGAGGCCCTTGCAGGTCACGCGCGGGGAAATCGTCTTCGAGCGGGTGACATTCGGCTACAAGCCGGAATTGCCGCCTTTGTTCCAGGATTTGAGCGTGACGCTGGAAGCCGGAAAAACCGCCGCGCTGGTGGGACGATCGGGCTCGGGCAAGACCAGTTTCGTCAAGCTGGTGCAGCGCCTTTACGATGTGCAGGGCGGGCGCATCCTGATCGACGGGCAGGACATCACGCACTGCACGCTGCAAAGCCTGCACCAGGCGGTGGCGCTGGTTTCGCAGGAACCGGTGCTGTTTCACCGCACGCTGGCCGAGAACATCGCCTATGCGCGGCCCGATGCGACGTTCGAGCAGATCCGCGCGGCTGCGCATGACGCCTTTATCGACGATTTCATCATGAGCCTGCCGGACCAGTATGAAACGCTGGTCGGCGAGCGCGGGGTGAAATTATCGGGCGGCGAGCGCCAGCGCGTGGCGATTGCCCGGGCGCTTTTGGCAGACAAGCCGATCCTGGTGATGGATGAGGCGACGTCGTCGCTCGATTCCGTATCGGAGACGCTGATCCAGCAGGCGCTTGAGACACTCAAAGCGGGACGCACGACGCTGATCATCGCGCACCGGCTTTCGACGATCCGGGAAGCGGACCGCATCCTCGTGTTCGAGCAGGGCCGGGTGGCCGAAGAGGGGACGCACGCGGCGCTTCTGGCAAAAAACGGGGCTTACAAGGCGCTGTATGATGCGCAAATCCAGGGTTTTATCGTTTAGCTTCGGGTGGGCTTTTAAAGTTGCTTTCTGAGCGGCAAAGCTCATAAATTCAGGCCGTGAAAACCCGTGTTACCCTGTTGCTGATTTTTGGCGTTGCCGCCGGCGCGTGGGAGGGGTATGCGCGCTTTGCAGAACCGCGACTGAAAGATTTTTCCCTGTCACAGCGGACACCCCCGTCGCCACCTGCGCAAACAGCCGGCAGCTCGGTGGTCAAAGGAGATACATCGCTCATAGTGGCCAGACGCGTGCAGACAACACGCGTGCCACCGGTCAAAGACGTGACGACAATCAGCATTGTCAATCCCGCGCAGGCCTGCGACGCGCGTCTCGTGCATGCAGAAAAATTCGCGGCGCTGGCTTTTGTCACGGCAGCGGACGGCACAACGCGCGAAGCGCTGAATGTGGGCGGGAATCTGGCACGGCCGCCGGCAGCGCTGACCAAGATGATGACGCTGCTGGTTGCCTTCACACGCCTGGACGCCAAAAAACTGAAACTGAGCGACAAGGTGCAGGGCAATACCAGCGTGGAAGAGCTGATCACCGCGATCGGATCGCAGGCGCCCAATGACGCATCCATCGCGCTGGCGGAGAAGATTGCCGGGACGCAGGCGCAGTTCGTGGCGCTGATGAACGGGGTGGCGGCGCATATCGGCATGACGAAAACCGTGTTCGCCAACGCGACGGGCGCGCCGGATGCGGGGCAGGTGACCACAGCGCGGGACATGATGGTTTTGGAAACCTATATCGAGAATTCTTACCCGCATTATCTGAAATATCTGTCGGTGCGCAGCCCCGGACTTGCCGGGCTGGGGGCGCCGTGGCGGCCGGGATGGCTGAAGGCGGGCAGCACGGATATCAGCGGGTCGCATGTGATATTGCGGGCCGAGCGCAGCGTTCCGGGCGGGAAAAAGCAGATTTTGCGGGTGGCTGTTCTGGGCGGCAAATCGCTGGAAAACAGCGGGTTATGCGCCGCCGCCATTGCCGCCAAGCTTTAACAAAATACATAGACTTCATGGTATAATGGACCGTCTTTTACAGAGAGGCTTTTCAAAGTCATGACATTCAGAACCCTATTGATGATTGCCGGCGCGATGCTGCTGCCGTTTGCGGCGCAGGCGCAAAGCACAACCCAGAATACGACGGTGGATACCGGCACGATCGGCGCGGGCGTTACGGTCAATCCTTTTTCCACCAATAGCGGCACCGTGATTGGCGGCGGCACCAAGCCTTTTGGCGCGGCACGCCGCACGCAGGACCCTGCCACTGTGCGCGAAATGAGCGCGGAAGACCGCAAGCTGATGTGGGACCAGCTGCCGGATGAGCAAAAGCAGCGCATCCTGGCCAAGCGCCAGGAACTGGCGGCTGAGAAAGCGCGCCAGAACAAATGGAAGAATTTAAGCGGACAGCCGAAAACCGGCGCGGCGAAAGCGACGGCCGGCGCCTCCGGCAAGCAGGGGGCGTGGGTGAATGACCCGAACCTGACGCCGGACCAAAAAGCGGCGATTCAACGCGGGGCCAATGCCTGGGGTTCCATGTCGCCGGAAGAAAAAAAGGCGTTCGTGGCCAAGCATCAGAGCCAGATTCAGGCCGCCCAATAGGGCAAAAAAACTTGCCCCAAAGCGTGACCTTCCTATATCAGGAGGCATGCGTATTTTTGTTTTCATCCTGACCCTTGCCATGGCGGCGCCAATGCTTTGGGCGCCCGCCTTCGCGCAGAGCCGTTCGCGCGGGACGGTGCCGTCGTCCTATCCGGTGGTTTACACGCCATATCAGGCCAACATGGCGCGGGTCGAGAATGCGCCGTGGCGTTCGCTGAGCCGCGATGAAAAAGCCGCGCGCATGAACCGGGATTACGATTACCTGAGCGCGCCGTCCTCCAGCGCCACGATCAAGGTGCCGCTGACGCGCCAGCAGAAGATGCGCCTGTACCGGAACGAGATCCGCCGCCGCGAGGCTGCCGAGGTCAATTTCAAAGCCATGACTGCCGACCAGCGCCGCGCCTTCCTCCAGAGGAACAGCGCCGCTTTTAATGCCGGGTATAATCCGCGGCCGATTTACCGTTAATCTTTTAAAATTTGCGTCTGTCCGGGCTTTTACGCTTAGATGCGCGCATGAAGTTGTCCGCGCTTTTTTTGGGCCTTTCGCTTGGTGTTTCGGCCGCATTGGCCGATGAGTGGAGTTACGGCTCGCCGTTTTATACGGCTGATCTGGGCGCATGCCTGCCAGAGCAGGTGGATCCGCATTTCTTCGCCGTTTATGGCGCGGTGTATGAAGGGGGCCCAGCCAAAACCTTCCTTAATATCAATGCTGATACACAGCGCGATTTCGCATCGCTCAATAAAATGATGACGGCGATATTGGCCTATGACCGCATCTATGGCGGCAAGGCTGCGCTGACGGATCAGGTTGTCATCTCTAAACACGCCGCCAGACTCCGCAGGGATAAAGATCTGCCGGGCGCATCCGTGCCTTTGTCCCAGGCGCTGAGCGAGATGGGGAAGCGATCCAGCAATCTGATGTCTGTCGCAATCGCCGAAACGCTCGCCGGCGATGAAATCCGTTTCGTCAACTGGATGAATATTCGCGCCAAGGCGATCGGCATGAAAAACACCGCCTTCCAGAGCGCGAGCGGCGCGACCGGTTTCTGGAATCTTTCCACCCCGCGCGACCTTCATATGCTGGCCGTGCATCTGGATGTGCTCTATCCCCAGTACCGTGTTTTGATGAATCAATTTCCGGTCGCCGCGCGGCAGGACTGGACATCCCTTCAGGGCAAAGGGGGGTTCAACGGCCAGTATTACAGCCTTTCGGTTACCTTCAGTAAAAATGTCATGCTGGCCAATATCACTATGACCGGCGGGGTCAGCCATACGCAGATGCAGGCCTGCATGGACGCCACAGCCCAGCAATTCCTGCCTTAACGGGCGTTTTCAAGGTTTGCTTGATTGAGGGGGGTGGCTTCGCGTATATAGAGGGCCATCGGAATGTGGCGCAGCCTGGTAGCGCACTTGCATGGGGTGCAAGGGGTCGCAGGTTCAAATCCTGTCATTCCGACCATTAAATAAACCGCGCTTTTCAGGCGCGGTTTATTTATTCACAAGCCGAGAGGTTACCGCTGTCATAGCCGCGTTTGAAGGCGGCGTGACGCTGGGCGGAGGAACCGTGGGTGAAGCTGTCGGGGACGACGGTGCCGGTCTGTTTTTTCTGCAGGGTGTCGTCACCGATCTGGGAGGCGGCGTTGAGGGCTTCGTCGATGTCGCCTTGTTCGACCAGGTCGAATTTGCTGCCCGCATCGTGGGCCCAGATACCGGCGAGGCAATCGGCCTGTAATTCGATGTCTACGGAAGATCCGCGTTTGAGAAGGCCGGTGATATTCTGGATATGATGGCCGACCTCATGCGCGATGACATAGGCGCGGGCGAAATCGCCTGGGGCGTCGAGATCGGATTCCAGTTGCTGGAAGAAACCAAGGTCGAGATAGATTTTCTGATCATACGGGCAGTAGAAAGGACCCTGCGCGGCGCTGGCCGAACCGCAGGCGGAATTGACGCCGCCGGTGAACAGCACGAGCTGCGGTTGCGGGTATTGCGCATCCTGCGCAGCGAAGCGCTGGCCCCACACATCTTCGGTGGAACCGAGCACGGCGGAGACGAAATCGACCTGCTCAGCTTCCTGCTCGGGCGGGAGGGCGCTTTGGGCGGAATGGTTCTGCACGGTGCGGCTGACGCCTTCCATCAGGTAGGGCAACGGGTTGCCGCCAAGCAGGTATACAACAAGCGCCATGACGAACAGGCCGCCGCCACCGGCGGCGACGCCTTTACCACGCATATTGTGAACATTGCCGCTTCGGCGGCTCATTTGCCAACGCATCCGCTATCAACGGTTAAAGACGCTAAAAGTTCAAGGGAAAAAATCAGGCCTGCAGGGCTTCCAGAAACGCCTGCCCGTATTTATCGAGCTTGCTCTGGCCGACGCCGCTGATTTGCGCGAGGGCTTCGAGGGTGGCTGGTTTTTGTTCGACCATTTCGATCAGGGTTTTGTCGTGGAAGATGACATAGGGGGGCAGGTTCTGCGATTTGGCGATGGACAGGCGCACGGCCTTCAAATGCGCGAAGAGGGTTTTATCGTCGTCGTTGTCGAGCAGGGCTGCGGCTTTTGATTTCATGGCCGAGCGGATGGGGTCGGATTTGCGTTCGTCGTGGCGCAAGGGCAGGGGGGTTTTGTTTTTGAGGAAGCTCATGCCGTCTTGCGTGATTTTCAGCGCATGGTGTTCCATGTCGACGGTGATGAGATTGAGGGAGACAAGCTGGCGGACAATGCCCTGCCATTCCTTGGGCTGGTATTCGGTGCCGATGCCGAATGTGCTGATCTGGTCGTGGCCGAATTTTTTGATGCGCTCGTCATCCTTGCCGGTCAGCACGTCGATGACGTAAACGGCGCCGAAGCGCTGCTCGGTGCGGTAGATGCACGACAGCAGTTTCTGGGCGGGCACGCTGCCGTCGAATGTTTTGGGCGGGTTGGCGCAGGTGTCGCAATTTCCGCACGCTTGCGATTGGTCGCCGAAGTAATTGAGCAGGACCTGACGGCGGCAGGTGGCGGCCTCGCAATACATGACGAGGCTCGAGAGTTTTTGCCGCTCGATGCGCTTTTGATTGTCGTTGCTTTCGCCCTGTTCGATCATCTGGCGCTGCAGCGCCACGTCCTGCATGCCGTAGACCATCCATGCCGTGGCGGGCAGGCCGTCACGACCGGCGCGGCCGGTTTCCTGGTAATAGGCTTCGATGTTCTTGGGCAGGTCCATGTGGGCGACGAAGCGCACGTCGGGTTTGTTGATGCCCATGCCGAAGGCGATGGTGGCGACGATGATGATGCCATCGTCCTTGATGAAGCGGCTTTGATGGATTTCGCGCATCTGCGCATCCATGCCGGCGTGATAGGCGAGGGCCTGATAGCCTTCTTTCACCAGGAACGCGGCGGTTTCGTCAACTTTTTTGCGGGACAGGCAATAGACGATGCCGCTGGCGCCGGATTCCTGCGTTTTCAAAAACGCGGTGAGTTGCTGGCGCGGGGTTTCCTTCGTGGCGACGGTGTAATGAATATTCGGGCGGTCGAAACCGGCGGTGAAGATGGTGGGCAGGTTCAGCGCCTGCATGATGTCTTTGCGCGTCGGCGCGTCGGCGGTGGCGGTGACGGCGATGCAGGGCACGTCGGGAAAACGCCTGCGAAAATCGGCAAGCTGGCGGTATTCGGGGCGGAAGTCATGGCCCCATTGCGAGATGCAGTGCGCTTCGTCGATGGCGATCAGGGCAACGTTGATTTCTTCGTGCAGCAGCTGCTGGAAATCATCCATCATCAGGCGCTCTGGCGCGATATAGAGAAGATCGAGATTGCCGGATTTGAGCGCGTCGTATGTGGCTGCGCGTTTTTTCGGGTCGAGGCCGGAATGCAGGGCGGCGGCGCGTACGCCCAGTTCGGTGAGGGCTGCGACCTGATCGTTCATCAGCGCGATAAGCGGCGAGACGATAATGCCGACCCCGGGGCGGCAGATGGCCGGGATCTGATAGCAGAGCGACTTGCCGCTGCCAGTGGGCATGAGCACGCAGCAGCTATCGCCACGCATCACATGGTCGATGATCGCCTGCTGCTCGCCGCGGAAGCTGTCGTAGCCGAAGATGGATTTAAGCGTGGCGTGGGCCTGATTCATACCGGGCCACGATATAGACGCCGTTCATAAAATAAAAGCCGCGCCCTTCATGCGAGGGGCGCGGCTTTTTTGACAGAAAAAAGGGCTTAAGCCGCTTTCTTGGTGTCGGCGTCCGAATTCACGCCGGCTTCTGCGATGGTGGTCAGTTTGGAATCGGCGGCTTTTTCTTCTTTCAGCGTGGCTTCGAGAAGTTTGGTCACTTTACCGAGGCCCAGTTCTTTCGACCATGCGACCAGCGTGCCGTAGCGCGCCATTTCGTAGTGTTCGACAGCCTGTGCTGCGGCAACGAGGCCGGCGTCACGGACCTGATCGTTCTCGGCTTCTTCCATGATTTCTTTGGCTTCTTCTGAAATGCCTTCGATGGCCGGGCATTTTTTACCGCGGGCGGCTTTGCCGATCAGCTCGAACACCTGTTCGAGACGCTCGACCTGGCCCTCGGTTTCACCCAGGTGGCTTTCAAAAGCGGACTTGAGTTCAGGGTCGGATGCTTTTTTGGCCATTTTGGGCAGATCTTTGAGGATCTGTTTTTCGGCGTAGTAGATGTCTTTGAGGGTATCTTCAAAAAGGTCCTGAAGGGTTTTCATGTTTTTTCTCCGTAGGTGGGGTTCACAGCAAATAACGAGGGGGGTGCTTTTAAAGTTCCGATTCCGTGTTTAAATTGGCGGTATGACACCGGATTTCACATCCCACCAGGTTCTGGTCGCTTTTCTGGTCTGTGTCGGCGCCGCGGCGGCGACGATCATCGGCAGCGTTTTCATCATCCGCGCCAATGTGGAAAATCCGCGGCTGTTGTCGTTTGGCCTCGCCTTTGCTGCCGGGGCCATGGTGTATGTTTCGCTGGTCGAAATTTTCGTCAAATCCATCAGCGCTTATACATCTGTCTACGGCGATCCGATGGGGTACAAGATCGCCACGCTGGCGTTCTTCGGCGGGATGGGGCTGCTGGTGCTGCTCGACAAGCTGGTGCCCAACCCGCATGCCAGCATGGATCATCACCCGCACGGCGAAAGCCAGAAGCAGCTCAAGCGCGTCGGGATGATGGCGGCGCTGGCGATCACCGCGCATAATGTGCCGGAAGGCATGGCAACATTTTTCGCGACACTGGATGACCCGGTCGTCGGCGCGCCGCTGGCCTTTGCCATTGCGGTTCACAATGTGCCGGAAGGCGTGTCGATTGCCATACCGGTTTATTACGCGACCGGCAGCAAGTGGAAGGCGCTGGGCGCGGTGACGATATCGGCCCTGGCCGAACCGCTGGGCGCTATTTTAGGGTTCGCCATTCTGGCGCCGTTTTTAAATCAGGCTGTCTATGGCGGCGTGTTCGGCGCCATTGCCGGGGCTATGGTGTTCCTGGCGCTGGATGAATTGCTGCCGGCCGCAAAACGCTATTCATCCGGCCATGAAACCGCCTACGGGCTGATCATGGGCATGGCTGCGCTGGCGCTATCACTTGTGTTGTTCAAATAAAAACATGCGCCTTTTGAGGGGCGCATGCTTTTCTTCCTTACGAAGGAAAGTCTTATCTCCCGACGCGGGCTTTTTATCTGCCGACGCGGTCGATGATTTTACGATCGCTGTTCGAGATCAGGTACACATCGCTGCCAGCCTGAATATACGAATAGCCGCTCGGCGCTGCGCTGAGCGAGTTCGTCAGGTTTGACGGCAGGCTTGAGCCCTGCACTGATGACGGCAAAGCTTCACCGACACGATACTGTGCGCTTGTGTTGCTGGACGTGGTTACGCCAGCGGGAAGGTCACGCACATAATTCGTCAGAGCCGAGCGATCATTGGCGCTGATGCCAACATTCGCGCTGCCGCTGGTCGAGCCGGAAACGGTGTTACCCGCCGATGCCGTGCCAGAGGGGTTGGCTGCCGAGCGATTGGCTGCCGCGTTGTTGCCAGCGCTGACGGTACCGCCGCCTGTCGTATAACCGCTCATGCCGCCCGAGTTCTGATTGAAGTTCGAGCCGGTCGGACCGGTTTGAGTCTGTTCCGTCGAGCCGGGCTGGCCGGTTACGCTGTTGGGCTGCGGCGTTGCCATGGAACCGTTGTTCTGCATGCCGCTGGTGTTGCCCGAGCCCGTCGTGCCGGTTCCGGAGGACGTACCGGTGGTCGTGCCCGTGGCCGCGCCGGCGTTGATGCCGGTGGATGCGCCGGCGTTGATGCCGGTTGCGCCGCCTGCGTTGATGTTCACGCCCGTCGAACCGGATGTGCCGGTGCCGATGCCTGCGCCGACCGATGATGTGCCGGACGACGAAGCGCCGGAACTTTGCGAGCCTGATGAGCCGCTGCCCGAACCGCTGGATGCGGATGAGCCGCCGGACGAACCGCCCGATGAGCCGGAGGATGCGCCGCCGGAACCGCCGCCGCTACCGCCACCACCGCCGCCGCCACCACCAGCTTGCGCCAGTGCCGGACCGGATGCGATGGCAATGAGCGCAACCGTGTACATGAGAGTTTTGAATGATTTTTTCATAGCCTTGGTCTCCTTGAGTTTTGGAATACACAAGAAGAACGAAAGCGGGCCGGCAAAAGTTCACCGATGGATCAAGGATTCTTTGTGGCAAGGCCCTGATGATTGAAGGGCTTAGATCGCGGCGAGGGCCTGTTCCAGATCGGCGATAATGTCATCGATGGATTCAATCCCGACCGAGAGGCGGATCGCTTCCGGGCCGATGCCGTTGGCGATTTTCTGGTCATGCGTGAGCTGGGAATGCGTGGTCGATGACGGGTGCACGATGAGGCTGCGCGTATCGCCGATATTGGCGACGTGTGAAAACAGTTTCACGTTGTCGACGATTTTGATGCCGGCCTCGTGGCCGCCCTTGACGCCGAAGGCGAAAACGGCGCCGCCGTGGCCTTTCATGTATTTCTTGGCGAGGGGGTGATATTTGTTGGCGGGAAGCCCTGCGTAATTGACCCATTCCACTTTCGGATGTTTTTCGAGGTACTGCGCGACGGCCAGCGCGTTTTCGCAGTGGCGCGGCATGCGCAGCGCCAGCGTTTCGAGACCCTGCAGCGTGAGGAAGGCGTTCATCGGTTGCTGGGTCATGCCAAGATCGCGCAGGCCGATGGCGTGGTTGTGCACGTAGAGCGCCATCTTGCCGAATGTGTCGGCGAAGACGATGCCGTTGTAGCAGGGCTCAGGCTGGCCGAGCGCCGGGTATTTATCTTTCTGCGCGGCCCAGTCGAAGGTGCCGCCATCGACGACGACGCCACCCATGGCGTGACCGTGGGCGCTTAGGAATTTCGTGGTCGAGTGCGTGACGATGTTGGCGCCGTGCGAAAGGGGTTTGCACAGAACGGGGGTGGAGAGCGTGTTGTCGACGATGAAGGGAATTTTCGCATCTTCCGCGACCCGCGCGATGGCTTCCAGATCGACGATGACGCCGGCGGGGTTGGCCATGGCTTCGACGAAGATGGCTTTGGTCTTGTCGGTGATGGCGCGTTTGAAATTATCCGGCGCGTCGGGGTCGACCAGCGTGGATTGCCAGCCGAAGGTTTTCGGGAAAATGTTTTTGAGCTGGTTGACCGAGCCGCCATAGAGGCGGCTTGAAGCCACGACATGATCGCCCGGCTGCATGAGGGCGGAGAGGACGAGCAGCTGGCCGCCATGCCCTGAAGCCGCGCAGGTGGCGCCGATGCCGCCTTCCATGGCCGCGATGCGTTCTTCGAGGGCGTTGACCGTGGGGTTGGTGAGGCGGGAATAGGAATAGCCGAATTCTTTCAGGGCGAAGAGGTCGGCGGCGTGGGCGGCGTCCCTGAACACGAAGGCGGTCGAGAAATGGACCGGCATGGACCGCGACCCGGTCGTGGGATCGGGCGGGGTTCCGGCATGCAGAGCCAGGGTTTCGAGGCCTTTGTAGATCTTGGCGGTGTCGTGTGTCATGGGGTGGATTCTTTCATGAATCGTGCCAGCCGACCAGCCATATGTGGTATAATAATACCACATCATTAAAACCTTGCTTTCCCTGGGCAGAGCGGGCATAACAGCGCCAATTCAACGTAACCAAGGTAGAAGACATGTCTGCAAACAAAACCTATAACGCCAAGCCGGGCGATGTGAAGGCCGAATGGCATCTCATCGACGCCGACGGCGTCGTGCTGGGCCGTCTGGCCAGCCAAGTGGCCAAGATCCTGCGTGGCAAGCACCGCCCGCAATTCACGCCGAACTGCGATACCGGCGACAACGTGATCATCGTCAATGCCGAGAAAGTCAAAATCACCGGCAACAAAAAAGACCAGAGCGTCTTTTACTGGCACACCGGTTACCCGGGCGGCATCAAGGGCCGTACGCAGGGCCAGATCCTCGAGGGCAAGCACCCCGAGCGCGTTCTGCAAAAAGCCATCGAGCGCATGATGCCGAAAGACTCGGCGCTGGCTGACAAGCAAATGGGCAAACTGCACGTCTACGCAGGCGAGAAACACCCGCATGAAGCGCAACAGCCGAAAACGCTGGATATCGCTGCCATGAACCCCAAGAACAAACGCGATTAAGGAAGAGATTCACACATGGCTACGAAAAAAACCGTCACATCTCTTGAAGACATCAAGCAAGTCGCCGATACCGCAGAAGCCCCGGCTGAAGCGGTGACCGGCACGGCCGTCGTTGCTGCCAACGATGCACCGAAACGCGAACCGAAGCGTGACAATCTGGGCCGTTCCTACGGCACCGGCCGCCGTAAAAACGCGACCGCACGCGTCTGGATCAAACCGGGTTCGGGCAAAATCACGGTCAACAACAAGTCGCAGACCGATTACTTCGCCCGTCCGACCCTGCGTCTGGTCATCAACCAGCCGTTCCTGGTCGGCAAATGCGTCAACCAGTTCGACGTGATCTGCACCGTTGTCGGTGGTGGCCTGTCGGGCCAGGCCGGCGCTGTCCGTCACGGCATCAGCCGCGCGATGAATGCGTATGATCCGGAAAACTACCGCAAGGCGCTCAAAGCCGCCGGGTTCCTGACGCGCGACAGCCGCGTCGTCGAACGTAAGAAAGTCGGCCTGCACAAGGCCCGCCGTTCGAAGCAGTGGGCGAAGCGTTAATCTTGGTTTGGTCGGTTTCGCTTACCGAAACCTCCCGTTACCCAGATTTATCAATTTCGAAAAAGGCGCCTTCGGGCGCCTTTTTTATTGTGGTAGAATCGCGCATGGCTTTCATCCTGCCCTATAAAGACATTCTGCCGACCATCGACGACAGCGCGTTTATTGCCGTGAATGCGGCGGTGATGGGCGACGTGGTGATCGGGGCGGACACATCCATCTGGTACGGGTGCACGGTCAGGGGCGATGTGAATATCATCCGCATCGGATCCGGCACCAATATCCAGGATGGGACGGTCATTCATGTCGCGACACGCGGCAAGGGCACCCATATCGGGAATAACGTCACGGTCGGCCACATGGCGATGCTGCATGACTGCACGCTGGAAGACGAGGCGTATGTCGGCATGCAGGCGATGGTGATGGACGGGGCGGTGGTGCAAAAACGCGCCTTTGTCGCGGCGGGCGCGCTGGTCAGCCCTGGCAAGATTGTGCCGACGGGCGAACTCTGGGCCGGGCGCCCCGCCAAAAAACTGCGCGACCTGAACGCGGAGGATTACAAGCTGATGGCGTGGTCGGGGCCGCATTACGTGCGGCTGGGACAGGACCACAAGCGCGTGGTGCCAGTATGACCGCGTATCTGTTATAATTTGGGACGGAGGATCCGATGCGTCCATTCATTCTGATATTCGTTTTTGCGGTGATGCTGGGCGGCGCGGTTGCGCAGGCGCAGGAAGAGGCGTCGGTTCTGGAAGTCCTGGAACAGAGCGTGCGCAAAAAGCCTGAAAAGCTGATTGAAAAAACGCCGCTGCCCGCCCAGAAAATGAAGACGGCGGATCGCAAGACGACCGCGACCAAAATTCCACGCGCCTCTCAAGCATCGCCTGTGCGCAGCAACATGATGGTCATGGAGAATGTGCAGTATGACACGCTCAAAGGCCAGGTGATGGATGTGTACGCGCCTTACGGCTCGGGCAATGCGGCGGTGATTTTGTACGCGACGGGCGAGACGGGCATGCCCGGCCATCTCAAGCGCAAAATGGAATACTGGACGCATAAGGGCATTATTTTTGTCGTGGCGCGATACCGCGAGGATGTGAATGTCCGCCTGCAAGCGGAAGACATTGCGCGCGCGCTTTACTATGTGCAGACGCAAAGCCGCACATGGGGCGCGGATGGCAATCGCCTCGCGGTGATGGGGCACGGGTTTGCCGGGCACCTGGTGATGCTGATGGCGTCCGACCCCACGATCAACAAGGGGTTGTCGTGGCGGGGCAATATCGCGCTGGCGTCATCGGCCTATGATCTGCCCGCGGTGATGCGCCGCCCGCATGCGGAGATGCTGGACAAGCTGTATGGCAAGGAACCGGAAGGCTGGTCGGCGGCATCGCCTTATGCGCTGGTGAAGGGACGCATCGCGCCGAGCCTTTTTGTATGCACGTCGCTGGAACGCTGGGCATGCGACGACCCGGAAAAATTCCAGAGCAAGGCGCGGCGCATGGGCAATGCGATCACGGTGCTGGCGATGGATAAGGACAACACAGCCATCGGCACGGATCTGGGTATGAGCAGCCCGTATTCGGATACGGTCGATGCGTTTTTAAAAGAGATCGGGATTTTGCCTTAAACCGAAGGCTGTTTAGGGTTTTTTCTGCACATACTCACCCGGCGCCGGGCAGAGGGGTTTGAGCGTGCCTTTGGCGGGGTCGATGGCGGCGACCTGGATGCCGGCGTATTGTTTGACCCACTCGGCCCAGTGCGGCCACCAGGATCCTGTTTCCTGTTTTGCTTCTTCCACCCATGTGTTGGCGCTGCCACCGGCCTTGTTGGTCCAGTAGCCGTATTTGTTGGCCGCGGGCGCGTTGACGACGCCGGCGATATGGCCTGAACCGGCCAGCGTGAAAGTGACGGGACCGCCAAGCAGTTTCGAGCCTGCATAAGTCGCCTTCCACGGCGCGATGTGATCTTCGCGGGTGGAGAGGAAATAAGCGGGCGTTTCAATGGTGCTCAAATCGATTTCCACACCGTCGAATTTCAGCGCGCAGGGTTTGACCAGTTCGTTCTTGAGATACATGTGGCGCAGATAATATTCATGCATCTTCGCCGGCATATTGGTGGAATCCGAATTCCAGTAGAGCAGGTCGAACGGAAACGGCTCGCGGCCCATCAGGTAATTATTGATAACGAACGACCAGATCAGATCGTTCGCGCGCAGCAGATTGAAAGTGGTTTTGAGGGATTCCGCATCCAGAAAACCCTGCGCCGCCATGCGGGTGCGCATCACGGCCAGCTGTTCTTCATCGACGAAGAGTTTCAGATCGCCGGCATCGGCAAAATCGAGCAGGGTGGTCAGGAAGGTTGCTGATTTCACGCGCGATTCCTGGCCATTGGCGGCCAGCCAGGCGAGCGTGATGGAGAGCAGCGTGCCGCCGATGCAGTAACCGATCACATTGGTCTGTTTCTGGCCGGCCTGTTTTTCGACAGCGCCGAGCGCGGCCAGGATGCCATCCTTCATGTAATCTTCGAAGCTGACATCCTTGAGCGATGCGTCCGGGTTGACCCATGAGACCATGAACACGGCGTGGCCCTGTTCAAGCGCCCATTTCACAAAGGAATTATCTTCGCGCAGATCGAGAATGTAATATTTATTGATCCATGGCGGCACGATGAGCAGCGGTGTCTGATGCGTGTGCTCGCCTGCAGGCGCGTAATGGATGATTTCCATCAGCCGGTTGCGAAAGATCACCTGTCCGGGCGTGGTTGCGATATTTTCACCGAGTTTGAATTTGCTTTCATCGGTCATGCGCATGCGGCCGCGCTTGATGTCTTCCAGCAGGTTGCGCATGCCGCGGACGAGATTTTCGCCGCCCTGTTCGATGGTGGTCTGGATCACTTCGGGGTTGGTGAAGGCAAAATTGGTCGGCGACAGGGCGTCGACATAGGCCTTGGTGAAGAATTTGAGTTTTTTGGCGGCGCCGTCGTCGAGCGCGTCGGAATTCTGGTCGACCATCTGCATCAGGAATTTGGAGGTGAGCAGATAAGACTGGCGGATGAATCCGAAAATCGCATCGCGGTGCCAGGCTTCATTGCGGAAGCGGCGGTCGGTGGGGTCGTTCTCGACAATATCGGTGGCGTTGCCGCCGGTCATGCGTGTGAGGGCGTTGTCCCACAGGGTCATGTAATTGCGCCACAGGCCGAACTGGGCGTGGGTGAATTGTTCGGGCTTCTGCAACAGCGAGTCGACCATCTGGAACCACGAGCCCTGCAGGTTGAAGGGATCCATCGAGGCGGTGGCCCAGCCGTTCTTTTCACCTTTTTCCACCCAGTCGCGGGCCAGATCGCCGGAGAGGCGCATGATGTCGCCCCAGTCCCGCGCCATGCGGTCGAGATCGAAGGGGGCGGCGGGGGTATCGGCGCCGGTTTTGGGGGCAGGTTTTTTGCGGGCTGTCATGACCCGGATATATACGGGAATCCGCCATTTTTGTCCATGCGTCCGCTGTCGCACCGCCCTTGCCAGTTATGGCGAATTGCGTCACCCTGAGCGTGACAGGATTCTGATGAGACATACGCTTCTTCCCATTCTCTGCACCCTGGCCCTTGCGGCCTGTTCGACGTCTGCCCCGCAGGGGTCGACCAAGATCGATGTGACCGCCAAACCGCAGAACGGTTTTGAAATCACGGGCAAGGCTGTCGAGCTGCCGGAAAAAGGCATCATGCCCAACGATCACCGCGTCAGCGTGTATTCGACCGAAGGTCCGCTGATCAATCCGTTGACGCAAGACCGCACGCACAGCGTTTTAGACAATACGACCGCCGGCGGTTACACCGTGTTCGACGAAAGCGTGAAAGTGTTTCCGCTGCCGGGCGACGATGTGCCGTCTTATATTCCGTCTTACGCCGTGCCGCCGCTGGAAGGGCAATATGCTGCCAAACAACCCGGCGCAATAGGCGAACCCATGGGTTTGGCGTCGGCCGGTATTCTGCCGCCGGTTCCAAATGTTGAGGTTAAAACCGTGCCGCGCAAGCCGATGAGCCTGACCGCGCCGGAACCGCTGACCATGCAGCCGCCTTCGAATGTCCGCACGCCCATGACGTCGCCGTTTGACGATGCGGGCAATGTGAATGCGGGAGTTGCCAAGCCGCGCGCGCCTTCGATGCTGACGGGTGTTGAAGATCCTGCGGTGTCCGGCCCGTCGGCGCCGCCCGTCATGCCGCCCGCACCCGATATGCCCCCGGCCGACGTCGCTAAACCGGGCACGGCCAAGGGCCTGACACCGGGCCGCCGTTCCACGCCGCTGCTCACGGGTTACTAATGAAGGCGCCGCTGCGGATCGCTCTCGCGGGCTTAGGCACCGTCGGCGCTGAAGTGGCACGGCAGATTATTCTCGAACAGGAAACACTGGCTACACAGGCAGGCCGCGCGATTACGATTGCAGCGGTGTGCGCGCGCGACCCAGCCAAGGATCGCGGCGTCGATCTTTCCACTGTCGCCTGGGCGGACAAGCCGGACGATCTTGTCATGCGGCCGGGCGTCGATGTTGTTGTCGAACTGATGGGCGGTGCGGATGGCGCTGCGCTGAACCTGGCGCGGGCGGCGCTGACGGCGGGCAAGCCGCTGATCACCGCGAACAAGGCCATGCTGGCGGCGCATTGGGGCGAGCTGTTCGACCTTTCGGGCCGGTATCATGCGCCGCTGATGTTCGAAGCATCGGTGTGCGGCGGTATTCCGATCATCAAGGTTTTGCGCGAAGGGCTTGCGGGCAACCGCATCACGCGCATTGAAGGCATTCTAAACGGTACGTGCAATTATATCCTGACGACCATGGATGCGACTGGCCGCGCGTTCGACGACGTTTTGAAAGAAGCGCAGGACAAAGGGTATGCCGAGGCCGATCCGACGCTGGACGTGGACGGGTGGGATGCCGCGCACAAGCTGACCATTCTGGCCAAGCTGGCCTTCGATGCGCGGATTACGACGGATGCGATCTCGGTTTCAGGCATTCGCAGCATCACGCCGGAAAGCCTTAAAAAGGCGCGCGCATCGGGCATGACGATCCGCCTGATCGGGCGTGCCGAGAAAAACGCGAGCGGCCTGGCGTTATCGGTGGCGGCCGTTCACCTGCCGCTGGACCACCCGCTGGCCGCCGTGGGGGGCGCCATGAATGCGGTTTCGATCAAGGCCGAGCCCGTGGATATATGCACGTTAATCGGGCCGGGCGCGGGGGCAGGGCCTACCGCATCCTCGGTTTTATCGGACATTGTCGATATTGCCCGCAGGGTCTGAGGGAACCGGAAAGGCCTTTGGGGTATTGGGGTTAGCAGAGGGTAATACTAATGGAAACAAAGCGGTATGACCGCGCCGAGCGTCTGGAAGCGTCCCGTTCTGATGAAGGGCGTTACCGGCTGCTGGTGGAGGCCATCACTGATTACGCCGTATACATGCTGGACCGTCAAGGGTTTGTCAGCAGTTGGAATCCCGGGGCGAAACGTTTCAAAGGGTATGAGCCCGAGGAAATTCTGGGCAAGCATTTTTCCGTTTTCTATACCGGCGAAGACCAGGCTGCAGGCATTCCCGCCAAGGCGCTGGAAGAGGCGGCGCAGAACGGCAAATTCGAAAACGAAGGCTGGCGCGTGCGCAAGGATGGCACGAAGTTCTGGGCGTATGTGGTTATCGATCCGATCCGCGACGACCAGGAACGCCTGATCGGCTTTGCAAAAATCACCCGCGACCTGACCGAACGCCGCCAGAATGAATTGCTGCTGGAACAGGTGCGCGAGGCGTTGTTCCAGTCGCAGAAAATGGAAGCGGTGGGCCGCCTGACGGGCGGTGTCGCGCATGACTTCAACAACCTGCTGATGGTTATTCTTGGGTCGCTTGAATTATTGCGCAAGCGCATGCCGCAGGAAGAGCGTTTGCTGAAACTGCTGGATAACGCCGTTGAAGGCGCGCAGCGCGGCGCAAGCCTGACGCAGCGCATGCTGGCATTTTCCCGCAAGCAGCAGCTCAACGTCGAAGCGGTGGATATTCACGAGCTTGTCAACGGCATGGCGGAATTGCTGCAACGGACGCTGGGGCCGTCGGCTCATATTGAAACCCGTTTTCCGCTGACGCTGACGCCCGTACGCTCAGACAAAAACCAGCTGGAAAATGCGTTGCTCAACCTGATGCTCAATTCCAAGGATGCGATGCCGGATGGCGGCACGATCACGATCGGCGCGCGCGAAGCGCTGGTGCCTGCGGGCGAAGGGCTGACGCCCGGTCATTATGTGTGCCTGTGGGTCGAGGATACGGGCACCGGCATGGATGAGGAAACGCTGACCCGCGCCATCGAGCCGTTCTTTACCACGAAAGGCACGGGTAAAGGCACCGGCCTTGGTCTTGCCATGGTGCATGGCATGGTCACGCAGTTGGGCGGCAAGCTGGAGATGCGAAGCAAGGAAGGCGAGGGGACGCGGGTGGAAATCTGGCTGCCGGCGATGAGCGAGGCTGACCTGCAGCGCGACAAGGAAAAAGCCATCACCGTCGTTGACGCGAGCCTGGACCGGCCCCTGAAGATCATGGTGGTCGATGACGATCCGCTGGTGCTTCTGAATTCAGCGGCGATGCTGGAAGATCTGGGTCATACCGTTTACACGGCGGCTTTGGGGCATCTGGCGCTGGAAGCTTTGCAACGCGGAATCCAGGTGGATCTCATCATTACCGACTATGCGATGCCGCATATGACGGGCATGCAGCTGGCGCAAATTCTGGCGGATGATTTCCCGCGCATCCGCGTGCTGCTGGCGACGGGTTATGCCGAATTGTCGCCGGATCAGGACGAGGAATTCAAGATGCCGATCCTGCATAAACCGTTCCCGCAGGCGAAGCTGGCCTCCGCCATCGCCACGGTCATGAGCAAAAAAGCCAAGGTTATTTAAGCGCTCTGTTTGGCCGGGATCGCGTGCACCTGCCAGAGTTCGGTAAGGGCGGCGACCAGCGCGTCGACATGCGCGTCGGTGTGGCTGCCAGTTGCGATGAGGCGCATGCGCTCGGTGCCTTTGGGGACAGTCGGATAATTGATCGGCTGGACGTAGATGCCGTAGGTGTCGAGCAGGGCGTTGGTGACGGCGCTGCAGCACCGGGCTTCGCCGACGACGAGGGGGACGATGTGGCTTTCGCCTTCCATGAAGGGCAGACCAGCCGCTTTCATTTTGAATTTCAGGCGGTCGACGGCGCGGCGTTGCGATAGGCGCTCGGCATCGGAATTGCGCAGGTATTCCACGCTTGCGGCGGCGCCGGCCAGGATTGTGGGCGGCAGGGCGGTTGTGAAAATGAAGGAAGACGAGAAGGATCGCACGGCGTCGATGATGGCGCGGGATCCGGCGATATAGCCGCCGACCACGCCGTAGGCTTTGCCGAACGTGCCTTCGACGATGTCGATCTGGTCCATCACGTCTTCGCGTTCCGCGATGCCGGCGCCGTGCGGACCGTACATGCCGACTGCGTGCACTTCATCGAGATAGATCAGCGCGCCGTACTGTCTGGCGATGCGCACGATGTCTTTCAGGGGGGCGATGTCGCCTTCCATGGAATAGACGGATTCGAGCGCCACGATTTTGGGACGGCCGGCAGGTTCGCTCATCAGCAGTTTTTTGAGCGCGTCGGCGTCGTTATGCGGGAAGATTTTTTTGTCGGAGGCGCCAAGACGAATGCCCGAGATCATGGAAGCGTGGTTGAGCGCGTCGGAGAAAACGATGGCGTCGGGCAGCATTTTGCCGAGCACGCTTAAAGCCCCTTCATTGGCCGTGTAACCGGAGGAAAAGACGAGGGCGCTTTCCTTGCCGTGGTGGGCGGCCATGAGGGTTTCGAGCGCGGCCATTTCGCCAGTGGTGCCGGCGATGTTGCGGGTGCCGCCGGCGCCTGCGCCGTGCTGCAGCAAAGCCTGCTGCATGGCGGCGAGCACATGGGGGTTATGGCCCATGCCTAAATAATCGTTGGAACACCAGATGGTTACCGGCTGTTTGCTGCCGCCGGGGTGGGTGATTTCCCCTTCCGGAAAGCGGCCCACGGGCCGTTCGAGGGTGCGGAAGCGGCGGTAACGTCCTTCCGCTTCAAGCCCTTCGAGTAACGTGGTAAAATGGGTTAGAAAGTCGAACTTCATGATCATTGTCTTCGGGTCTATCAATATCGATCTTATTATGCAGGTCAAACGCTTTCCGGCCCCCGGAGAGACGGTTTTGACCGGTGCGTATGAATGGATGCCCGGCGGCAAGGGCATGAACCAGGCGATCGCCGCATGCCGCGCCGGCGCAAAAGTCGCCATGGTCGGCTGTGTCGGCGATGACGGGTTCGGCACGCGCGCGCTGAACGCGCTGCGCCGCGAGGGCGTTTCAACATCGGGCGTGACGCAATCGGAAGATCTGCCGACGGGCTGCGCCACCATTTTCATCGACGAGACGGGCGAGAACCAGGTCGTGGTCGCGCAGGGCGCGAACGGGCAGGTGGTGGCCGAGCAGGTGCCGGATGATATTCTGGGCGGCAACAACGTGCTGCTGCTGCAGATGGAATTGAACGAGAGCGTCAACTGGCCGGTGCTGGAACGCGCCGCCAAGGTGGGCGCGACCACCATTCTGAACCTGGCGCCGGCCGCGCAATTGCCCAAGGAGGCTTTGCAGCATCTCGACTATCTCATTCTAAACCGCATCGAGGCGGAACAGATCGCCACCAAGCTTGGTTTCGCCATCGACCAGGATGCGATGAAGCTGGCGCATGCGCTGGCAAAAAATATCGGGCTGACCTGCATCATCACGCTTTCGGGCAAGGGCGCGGTGGCGGCGACGGCCAGCAAGGGCTGGCGCGTGGCGGCGATGCCGATCGAGGACGTCGTCGATACCACGGGCGCCGGCGATACGTGGTGCGGCGTGTTCGCGGCGGCCATTCACAACAAGATCCCGCTGCCGGATGCGATGCGCCGGGCATCGGTGGCCGGGTCGCTCTCGGTCCGCGCCAAGGGTGCGCAGACGGCGATGCCGTATATCGATGATATCAACGAAGTGCTGGGGCAGTTGCCGGCGGCTGAAGAAGTGAACCTGTAATAAAGAAGGGCCCCGAAAGGGCCCTTTAAAATTTACGGGAATAAGCGGTTTTAAACCGTGATGTCGAGCTGGGTGCCCCGTTGGGCGCCGGCGGCTGCCTGGACGGCGGTATCGAGGATATTGGCAATCGCCTGGTCCTGCTTCAAAGCCTGTTTGACCATGGCCTGACCGGTCTGCATCTGGCCGTAGGCCTGCTGCTGAATGAAAAGTGAGGTGGCGGCGATATCCATCAGAACTCCGATTTAACCTCCTCTATCATACCCTGATTCATTGAAAAATTCTACTTTTCCAGATGGGTCAAAGGGTCCTATCGACGAGGCCTGGCCGGCCTTCTATATAGGTTTGCATAAGACAAAAAGCCGCCGACGGGGAGTTTCAATGCTGGATACCGCCGCAAGACGGATCGACACCAGGGATGACGACTACGTGATCTTCCAGAAACGCGAGGATCTGGACCGGCCGACGATCTTTTTAAGCGACATGCTGCCGCTGCTGGAATCCAGAGCAGGGCGCAAAAAATTCTTCGAAACATTTCCCGACATGCATTTGCGCAAAGTGTTCCGCGTGAAGGGGTTGTTCAATGCGAAGGTGCTGCCGCGGCCTGAAAAATTCGACGATGGCGGCATTCATGTGCTGTGCGATGAAAATATTTCCAACATTCACGTCCTGGTGTGCCAGCGCCTGTTCGGCTACGCGACGAGCGTGTCGTATGAACGCATGACATCAAAGCCCGATGCCGATGTATGGCGGTACGCGCGGGAGAAGAAATTCGACCTCATCGTCACCATCGACAAGCATAATGTGCATGATTTCGACCTGACGCGCATCGTGCTGGCGGACTGGAAGCAGGCGGCCATCGGCGAAAAACTGCCGCAATTGCTGCACCTGACCGGCGAGGCCACGCAGGGGCGCAAATTCGGCAAGCTGGTCGCCGCCAACATACACACCATTTTCAACATCCGCATGATGCCGGATGCGCCGGTAATGCACCTGAACCAGGGCGGCGTGCGGGCCGGGCTGCCGCCGAAGAAAACGCGCACCCATTCCCGCAAAAAACTGCGCCGGCAGATGGCGCTGCTGCTCATGCAAAAGCGCGAAGCGTTGCGCGACCCCAAAGCGCGCATCCCGTTACCGGGCTAGCGTATCCATTGTCTTGGCGAGTTTGATATCCGCATCCGTCACGCCGCCGGCATCATGCGTGGAGAGTTTGACGTCGACTGTGTTGTAGACGTTCGACCAGTCTGGGTGATGATCCATTTTCTCTGCCGCCAGCGCGCAGCCCGTCATGAAGGCGAAGGCCTGCTTGAAATCCTTGAATTTGAAGGTCTTGGACAGCGCTTTGAATTTCGCGCTGTAAGCCCAGCCCTTCAGGGATTTTAACGCTTTGCCGCGTTCGGCGGGTGTTAGAGGCTTTCGCATTGGCAATCCCTTCGGAATCCGGTTAGTGTTTAAACATCAGCATTAAACCCTTGGTTTCAACATGGCACAAGTGAGCCCCTCATGGCGCAGGCTTTAGAGCGCCGCCGTATCATCATGAATTTTTCGACGCCCCCGGCGCCGGAAGATCTGCATGCGGTTGCGATCAGCGTGCTCGATAACATCCCGGACGAGCTGGCCGTCTTTGCCGACGACATGGAACTCTTCGTCGAGGAATTCGCCCCGCGCGAAACCATGGACGAGCTGGAGATCGACAACGAATACGATCTGCTCGCCGTCTATTCCGATACCACCGAAAAAATTCCCGGCGTCGTCGCCAAGTCCCGCAAAGAAGACAAGCGCCTGACCATCTTCCGCCGCCCGTGCCTCGATCTGTGGTGCGACACCGGCGAAGACCTGGTGGCGCTGATCCGCAACGTCATCATCTCCGAAATTGCCCAGGCGAACGGGTTTTCGGATGAGGAGATCGAGACGCTGTGCGCGGCGGCGAATGCGGCGAGTGAGATTTAGGATTTGTTTTGCTAGACTAGCCTGAGGCGCTATCAGGGATGGTTTTGCTTATAAACCTTGATAAGTTCATCTATATATTCAGAAGCATATTTTTCACACAATGGGGAAAGGCGCTGATATGCAGCGTCCAGGTTCTCGAGTGTGTGGCCTAGTGTCCAGCCGGGATATTTGGCTAAAAGAGATCCCACTTTACCTGAATGTTTGATGTCATTGTTCAGACACCGTACTTCGTCCATGGCTGAATAATGGGGAAGCGTCTCTATATTAATACCTTGTTTCTTAAGAGCTTTGATTAGATTGTCGATTTTATAGAACGTGTTTGCAGGAATTCCTGGCAGTGCGGTTTGGGCAGATTTTTTATGCATCAACTCGATTTTTTTGTAGAGGGCGACGATTGCCAGTTCTTGGCTCAGAGGCGGTATTTGTTCTAGATAAAAAGATTCATATTGATGGTGATCCTGCAAGGCTTCTATTTGTTCATCTGTCTTTGCGTCTTTTGCCCATTCACTCATGGTTTTGTTGAGAATTTTTGTTTCGTTGCCGATATGGGTGGAAACGCTTTCTAAAAAACGATCAATAACGGTGAGATCGAGATCTTTGAAGAGCGTTAGTAAATGCAATGGAAGTGTCTTTTTATAATTCAATGGCATCGGTTATCCTCTGATGCAGACTTTAAAGTGTAAAAACATCTTTGAAAATGCGTTTTCGAGCCTATAAAGGCGGAATGAAATCCACGCAGTTCGATGACATCTATTTCTCCGTCGAAGACGGACTGGCCGAGACGAAGCATACGTTTCTGGACGGGAATGATCTGCCTGCGCGCTGGGCGGGGCGGGATCGGTTCTGCATTGCGGAGACGGGGTTTGGCACCGGCCTGAACATGCTGGCCGTCTGGCGGTTGTTTGAGGAGACGGCGGGGCCTTCGCAGCGGCTGGATCTGATTTCGGTGGAAAAATATCCGCTGACGGCCGCGCAGATCCGCGACGGGCTGGCGCATTGGGATCTGTCGCCGCAGCTTGAGCGGCTGCTTGAGGTTTATCCCATCCATGCGCGCGGGTTTCACCGGCTGAATTTGAGCGAACGGGTGACACTGACCTTGATTTTTGATGATGTGTCGGCGTTGGCGCAGGTGAATGCGGGTGTCGATGCGTGGTTTCTGGATGGTTTCGCGCCCGCGAAAAATCCGGATATGTGGAACGACGCCACCTATGCGCAGATGGCGCGGCTGTCCAACGCAGGTGCGAACGTGGCGACGTTCACGGCGGCGGGCGCGGTGCGGCGCGGTTTGCAGGCCGCCGGTTTTTCTGTCGAGAAGCGCAAAGGCTATGGGCGCAAGCGCGACATGGTGGTGGGGCGGTTTGACGGCGCGGGGCGGGCGCCTCTCACGCCGGTGCGCAATGTTGCGGTGATCGGCGCGGGGCTGGCTGGTTTATCAGCCGCGTGGCATTTACAGCGCGAGGGGATTGCGGTGACGGTTTACGATGCGGCGGGCGTTGCCAGCGGCGCTTCCGGCAATGCGATCGGCATCATCAACCCGAAGCTGACCGCGCAGCGCAGCGCGCAGAGCGATTATTATACAAGCGCCTATGCCTATGCGTTGCGCGCACTGCCGGTCCACGCGGTTGGCGCGCTGCATCTGCAGCTGGATGATGACAAGGCGCGTCGCTTTGCCGGGTATCAGCAAAATCTCGGCTGGGACAAAGCGCATATGGAATGGCTGGATGCGCAGACGGCGTCGGATGTTGCGGGCGTGCGGCTGCAGGCGCCGTGTTTATATTATCCGGATGCCGGGCATGCATCGCCCAGGGCGATCTGCGAAGCGTGGGCGCGGGATATGGATGTGCGGATCGAACGCATTGAGACTTTGCCGGAGGCGGATGCGGTGGTCATCGCCAATGCGGCTAGGGTAACGCAGTTTTGCGATGTGCCGGTCTCTGCCGTGCGCGGGCAGGTGAGCCGGCTTGCGGCGCATGATGTGTCGTCGAAACTGAAAGCCAATCTGAGTTACGGCGGGTACATCACGCCGGCGGTTGGGGATGCGCATACATGCGGGGCGACCTTCCAGCCATGGAACACAAGCCCTGAGATTGCGGCGGAGGATCACGCGCGCAATGTGGCGATGCTGGGCGCGGCGGTGCCGGCGCTGGCGGGCATGAACGTGGTTGATGGCTGGGTGGGGTTTCGCGCGGCGTCGAAAGACCGGTTTCCCATCATCGGGCGCAAGGGCGATGTGATGGTGAGCGTTGCGCATGGCAGCCACGGGATGATTTCGGGGCTGATGAGCGGCGCGGTGATTGCGGCTTCATGCACGGGTGCGCCTGCGCCGGTGGGGCTGGATGCGCTGGCGGCGGCCTCGCCTATACGGTTCTAACGCCCATGGACAGGGTTTGCATTCGAACTTACACTTGTTTGAAGTTGTTCAACGATTCCCCGGTTTTCCGCATGTTTGCATTTGGTTTTAAGTCATTGAAATACCGTCTGTTTTTGATGACGGTAGCGACGCTTGCCGTGACCGCCTGCAGCAGCGATGACAATAGCCGCCTGGCCGCCGATCTGGCGCCGCCGCAACGGGTAGATGTGCTGGCCCCGCCGGTCGCGCCGGATCCCTCCCAGATGCACCCCGCGCTGGCCCTGGCCAAATCGCGCGGCATGAAGACCAATGTCTACTTCAATGAAGAGCTGCAGCAGGCCATCGCGCGGCTGCAGGGCATGGAAGAAACTTTGGGCCGCCTGCAGAACGATCTGCAGGGCACGGCGATGGCGATGCAGCGCGTCGAGATGATGCGCCAGGAAATCGACGCCCTGAATTTGCGTTTCCAGTCTTTGCAGGAACGCCTGATGTATGCGGGGCCGTTGCTGGCGCCGGAATCGGCCGTCGTGCAGCAGCAGCAGGTCGTGACGTCGGAGACGATTGCGCCGGTTGTATCGGATGCGACGCCCGCGGGGCCGACGCCTTTGATGGGCGATATGGTTTCGGGGGAGAGTGCGCAGATTTCCAAGCCTGTGCTGGATGAGAAAAAAGCGGCGGCTGCGCCGAGTGCGCCCAAGGCTGCTGTGCCGGGCGCCAATGCCGTGCGCATCGGCACGCATGATGATTACGTGCGCATCGTGCTGGATGTGGCCAAGGGGGATCCGAAATTCACCTCGAATCTGGACGATGCGGAGAAAGTCTTCACGGTCGATGTGCCGGGCGCGACTTTCCCGGGCGGAACGCAAAAGGTCAGCAATCCGCTGGTATCATCCTACAGCGTCCAGGGCACGACGATCGCGTTCGTATTGAAGGGCGGCACCAAGGTGCTGAAGACATCCGTGCTTAAAAACCCGACGCGGATCATGATCGATCTGGCGAAGTAAGCTAATCTGAATTTTCTTTGAGAAGAGAAATGGTGCCAGGGACGGAGTCGAACCGCCGACGCCGCGCGCGTTGCGCGCTTAACGATTTGTTTTGTGTCGGCTTGGGAGAGAATGGTGCCCAGAGACGGAGTCGAACCGCCGACGCCGCGCGCGTTGCGCGCTTAACGATTTGTTTTGTGTCGGCGTAGGAGAGAATGGTGCCCAGAGACGGAGTCGAACCGCCGACACGGTGCTCTTCAGGCACCTGCTCTACCAACTGAGCTATCTGGGCATTCCAAGAGACTTGGACCGGACGTGTATAGGTAAATTCAGGCGTCTTTGCAAGGGGTTGTTGGCTTCAACCTATTCTTCCTGCTGCATCAATTCGATACGGTCCATGAGGCTAGGCGTTCTGCGGTGTCTGGTGACTTCGAAGAGGCCGGTTTTCGTGACCCCGTGCAGCTCGACGGTGCAGGAATCGAGGTCAAAAGCCTTCTGCAACTGGGCGGTGAGGCGGCGCATGGAGGCGGGGTCTTTGGGGCCGGCGAAGTCGATGAGGATGACGCCGCCCAGATTGCGCAGGCGGATCTGGCGGGCGATTTCGATGGCGGCGTCGTGGTTGGCTGTGGCCAGGCTCTGGCCCGCCATCACGTTCACGTCGATCATGGTGCCGAGCGCCGTTTCCTGGATGAGGATCGTGCCGTTGTTGTTCATGAGGGCGTAGGGTTTCACCAGGCCTTCGATCTGGCCGAGCAGGTCATGCGCTTCCATCAGGCCCATGCCGTTGCGCGTGCCGGTGATCTGGCGGCTTTCGAGTTTCTGCATCAGTTCGGGCGCGTAGAGGTCGCACCAGTTGTTGGCTTCTTCGCCGCGTTCGTCGTCGGCGATCTGGATCGTGCCGATGCGCGAGGTTGCAAAGTCGGCCAGCACGCGTTGCAGCGCGTCGGGGCCGAGCATGAGAAGAGAAGGTTCATCGTCGCCGGTGAAGGTCTGCAGACTGTCCCACACGGCGCGCTGGATTTTGGCTTCGCGGATCAGTTGTTCGGTTTGCGTGTTGGCCGCCGAGGCGCGCAGGATGCAGCCGTTGACGACCTTGATGGCCTTGGACATGGCGATCAGCTGTTTGCGCGTCTGCGGGTCGCGGATGCGGCGGGAAATGCGGTTGCCGGGCGAGAGCGGCGTGTAGATGAGGAAGCGGCCCTGCAGGGCGATATCCATCGAGACTTTGGAGGCTTTTAAATTATCCGGGCGGTCGTCGACGCCGTTTTCGTTGTCTTCGGGCTGGCGCGCGGTTTTGACCTGGACCATGATGTAGGATCCGGTGCGCAGTTTTTTGCCGATGGGCGTATCTTTTTTCAGGCCGGGAATTTCGGAAGCCGGCAACATGCCGGTGAGGCCGTGACCGAGGTCGACGAAGGCGGCGTTCATCGTTTTGTCGATGCGCATCACCTTGGCCCAGTAGACGGACCCCCAGCGGACGATTTCGTAATAGGGATCGATTTCGAGGGAGGCGATACGGTTTTTATCGATCGCAGCGACCCAGAGAGACCCCTGCAAATCTTCAACGACGATATCCAATGCTTTCGTCATTTTTGTAACCGTTTCCTCCCAATATATTCATTATATCATAAAGGCTTAGGCCGATGATATTTGTGTAGGAACCGCGGATTTCCGCCACAAAGGCAGCGGCGCGGCCCTGAACGGCGTAGGCACCGGCTTTGCCCTCCCATTCCTTCAATGCAACGTATGCGCCAATCTCGGCCTGGGTGAGGCGCTTGAAGGAGACGCGGGTCTGCAGGGTGCGGGTGATACATTTGCCCGTGGGCGTGATCACCGCGATACCGCCCCAGACGCTGTGCGTGCGGCCGGAGAGTTTTCCCAGAAATATCGTGGCTTCGGTTTCATTTTCCGCTTTGGCAAACATGCGGCGGCCGAGCGCGACGGTGGTGTCGGCGCCGATGACGAAGGTGCCGGGGTTTTGTTTGGCGACGTGTTCGGCCTTGGCGCGGGCGAGACGCAGGACGAGGGCTTTTGGCAGTTCATTTTTTACCGGGGTTTCATCGATGTCGGCGGGAACAATGGCGTCGGGGACGATGCCGATCTGGGCGAGGAGGTCGACGCGGCGCGGCGAAGCGGAGGCAAGGATGAGGCGTGTCATGCGAGTTTGCGCGTCCAGAATATTTTCTGCAGCTGGCCGTTGGCGTCGGACGAACCCAGCGAGAGCTGAATGCGGGCAGGTTCGATGAAAATCTTGTTCTTGAAGGCGTCGTCGACGGGCGGTCTTGAATCCTGCCGGGTGCGGGCGATTGTTAGGTGGGGGTGATAATCGGGCACGGAAGGGGTGAGGATGGCGATGTCGTACTTCCGCAAGACCGTTTCGACCTGGGTTTTCACATCGATCAGCCAGGGCGCGGCGGGCAGGAGGCTGAAGGCGAACCAGTTATAGCCTTCATGCATATCGGTGCCGGGGGTTTTCTGGAGATTGTCGAGATCCATGGCGTCCGGGACCGCGACGATGTCGCCCAGTTCGCGGCGCAGAGCGCGCGGTTGGGGCTTGTCGTGATGAATATGGCACAAGGTGATGTGCGGCAAGGATTGCGGGCCCAGCAGATAGCCATCGGCCAGACCGGAAAAATATTTCCCTGAAAACTTCACAAGCTTTTGAGAAACCAGTTCGTCAAAGGTGAGGCAGATGTTCCCGTTAGGGACGAGCGCGGCGCTCATTTTTCACGGAAGATGATACGGCCCTTGGTGAGGTCGTAGGGCGTCATTTCAACGACGACGGAGTCGCCGGTCAGAACACGGATGCGGTTTTTGCGCATTTTGCCGGCGGTGTGGGCCAGCACTTCGTGGCCGTTTTCAAGTTTGACGCGGAACATCGCGTTGGGCAGGACTTCCGACACGGTGCCTTTGAATTCAATGAGGTCTTCTTTAGCCAATTGGATACTCCTAAGATTATTAGTTGGTCGCATTTCTTAATCGCGAAACCGGTATCCACTTTCGCTGGAAATACTCCCGTAGATTGGCGGTTATACGCCCGTTTTCAGGGTTTTGCAAAGCGGTTGCGGATATGGCCCTTGATGGCGTCACGGATGGACCGGAAGCCGGCGAGCAGAGTTTCGCGGCTGCCGTGTTCGGGGACGGCGGGCAGGTCCCAGTATTCCAGCTCAAAACCGGCCTTTTCCCGCCATTTGCGGGCGGATTCGAAGGCCGGGGCGGACAGGGCGATGACCGTCATATCGGGCTTTAATTCCTTCGGGTTGACGGTGCGGGGTTCGTGGCCGGTGATGTCGATACCGTCTTCGAGCATGACGGCACAGGCGAACCCTTCGACATAGGGGTCGGCACTGATTCCGGCAGAATCGGCATCTTTGAGAAGGGAAGCTGCCATGGGCGAGCGGACAGTGTTGCGATCGCAAAGGAAAAGGATCTTTTTCACCATGGCTGCACCGAGCCGATGTGAAGGACGCAGATGAGGGTGAAGAGGCAGCGGGCGGTATCGAAATCCATCTCGGCTTTGCCATCAAGGCGTTCGCGCAGAATTTCGGCCCCTTCGTTGTGCAGGCCGCGTCGGGCCATGTCGATTGTCTCCAGCCGGGTTTTGTCGCCGGAGGAGTAAGCGGTCTGAAAAGAATCGCAGATCAAAAAGTAATCCTTGATCAGGCGGCGGAAGGGCGAGAGGGAGAGTTCAAGATCCGGCAATTCGGTGCGCAGGCAATCGCGCACGCGCAGATGCAGGCGGTGGCCGTCGACGCCGATGCGCACGTAATAGGGGCCGTGGCTGTTGCCGGGGATTTTGAAGGAATTCTTTTCAAGGATATCGCGGATGGCGGCAGCGCGTTCAGCCTCCACGACGCTGTTGCGGCGAAGAACGAGTTTTTCGTCGAGTTCGATCTTGTGAATGTAGCCCTGCATATCCATAGGGCGATTTTGCGCCGGGGATCAGAGGGTGTCGAGGGGGATTAAGAGCGCACCAGGCGCGTCGCCGCATCAGGAGATGTGACGGTGCTGCACAGATTGGCAAAACGCCGGGCGAGAACCATGTTATCGGCGGTCAGGCTGGATTTGGGCCAAAAGGCCAGGAAGACATCGTTGTAGCAATCGTAGTGTTTGGGCTGGAGGCGCTGATCGCGGAATTCCATCGCCAGTTCAGCGATATGGCCTTCCAGGTTTTGCGCCAATTGCAGGCCGCGCACGAAAAGAAGCTTACGAATGTCACGGCTGGTTTCCCTGCGGAAATCATGGTCTCTTTGCGCGCGTTCGGCAATGAATTCGAGGTTCTGCAGGATGGCGGAACCTTTGCGCGCGTCGATGTGCTTCCAGTTCTGAGCGGGCTCGTCGCCCGTGAGCGCCATGCAGGCGGCGCAGGCCAGATCGGCCGGAATGCCGCGCGGGAAATAATCGCGGCCGTAATATTCGATGCTGTAAAGAATGGTTTGCAGCCGGCCATAAGCCTGACGCAAGGTCAGGTTTTTTTCAGCTGCGGTGGCATTGTCTTCGAGCCAGCTGATATCCTTAAACCGGTCGGCGATGATTTCACGCAGGCCTTCGCTTTGAACAGGCAAACGCAACTGCGTGGCCACGGATTCCGGCAGGATTGCACAATTGTCGTTGAAGGCGACCAAAGCTTTCATCGTTATTTAGCGCACGCGCTCGATTTGCGCGCCGACACCTGAGAGTTTTTCGACGACGTGTTCGTAGCCGCGATCCAAATGGTAGATGCGGTGGACGAAGGTTTCGCCTTCCGCGACCAGGCCAGCCAGCACGAGGGCGACGGAGGCGCGCAGGTCGGTCGCCATGACGGGGGCGCCTTTGAGCTGGTCAACGCCGCGCACGATGGCGGAATTGCCCTGCACGGAAATGTTGGCGCCCATGCGGACCAGTTCAGGCACATGCATGAAGCGGTTTTCGAAAATGGTTTCTGTGACCATGCCTGCGCCTTCGCAAAGCGTGAGCATCGTCATGAACTGGGCCTGCATGTCGGTCGGGAAGGCCGGGTAGGGTTCGGTCATGATGTCGATGCCTTTGAGGCGGACATCTTTGGGTTTGCTGACGATAATGTCGGAACCGTCTTCCGTGAATTTGACGCCCGCTTTTTCGAGCAGGGACATGAGCGCGGTCAGTGTATCGGGGCGCGCGTTTTGCAGGCGCACTTCGCCGCCGCACAAAGCGACAGCGATCATGAAGGTGCCGGTTTCGATGCGGTCGGCGATGACGGCATGGGTGGCGGCTTGAAGCTGTTTCTTGCCGCGGATGACGAGGCGGGATGTGCCGATACCGTCGATTTCGACGCCCATTTTGACCAGGCATTCGGCCAGATCGGTCACTTCCGGTTCCATAGCAGCATTCGCGAGGACGGTTTCGCCTTCAACGAGGGCGGCTGCCATCATGATGTTTTCGGTGCCGGTGACAGTGACTTTGGGGAAGAGGATTTTAGCAGGCTGAAGGCCGTTGGGCGCTTCGGCGACGATGTAGCCGTCTTCAATTTTGATGATTGCGCCCATTTGCTCGAGGGCTGCGATATGCAGATCAACCGGGCGCGTGCCGATGGCGCAGCCGCCGGGCAGGGAAACGCGGGCCTTGCCGGTGCGGGCCAGAAGCGGACCCAGCACGAGGATGGATGCACGCATTTTGCGGACCATGTCGTAGGGGGCGACGCTGTTGTCGATGTTGCCGCCCTGCAGGTGCAAGGTCGCCTTGCCGTCTTCGACGGTGATTTTAACGCCCAGATGCGCGAGCAGGTCGCCCATGTTCTGGATGTCGCGCAAGGCGAGGGGCATGTTGGTGAAGGTGATGGGCTGTTCGGTGAGCAGCGAGACGCACATCAGCGGCAGGGCCGCGTTTTTGGCGCCGGAGACAGCAATGGACCCATTGAGGGCGTTGCCGCCGACGATGCGAATTTTTTCAAGACCGTCCTGCGCTACGCTTTCGCCGTCGACTGTCGCAACAGCCATGGCATTGTCGTTAAGCGGCTTCGGTTTTGTCTTTGAGGAGGCGGGGGAGTGTGACGCCACGCTGCCCCATGTATTTCCCTGCTCTTGCTGCATATGTCACCTCACAGGCGCTGTCGCCCTTTAAGAATAAGAATTGCGCGATGCCTTCACCGGCGTAAACCTTTGCCGGCAGAGGCGTTGTATTCGAAATTTCCAGCGTGACCTGGCCTTCCCAGCCCGGTTCGAGCGGGGTTACGTTCACGATCAGGCCGCAACGCGCGTAGGTGGATTTGCCGAGGCAGACCACGAGCACGTCGTTGGGGATTTTGAAATATTCCATGGTCTGGCACAGCACGAAAGAATTCGGCGGGATGACGCAGACATCGCCTTCGAACTTAACGAAGGCTTTGGAATCGAAATTCTTGGGGTCGACGATGGAATTATAGACGTTCGTGAAGATCATGAACGAGTTGTCGAGGCGGGCATCGTAGCCGTAGGAGGAAAGCCCGTAAGAGATAATGCCTTCGGCCTTTTGCTTCTCGGCAAAGGGTTCAATCATCTGGGTTTCAGACGCCTGCTGGCGGATCCAGTGGTCGGGCATAATGGACATGTTAAGGAGTTTCCCCTCAAATTATGGCAAGCAATTGTTTTGGATAGCCTATTCTAGGGGCAAAATTCAAGAAATTAGAGGGGTTCCCCGTCACTATCCCCGGGTTTCTGGGCTTTGGCTTGGGATTGAGCCTTTCTGCGGGCCAGATTGGCCTTCAGGGCCTCGGCCCGTTTATCGGTTTTGTGTTTGGCTTTATGCTTCATTTTATATGGTGACAGCCTGAACGATATTGGGTATCAACGCGGACACTATAGAGGCTGTTGTAGCTCAGTGGTAGAGCGCGTCATTGGTAATGACGAGGTCGGGAGTTCAATCCTCCCCAACAGCACCAGTTTTCACCCTTAAGGCCCGCATGGGCCTTTTTTGTTACGGCGGACAGCATGGACGATATCACGAAAGAATTATGGGCGGTCATCAAAGGGTTCAACCTTGAGGCGGGTAACCAGCTGCCGCTGGAGAAGATCGCGGACAAATTCCTGAAAGAGACCGAGTACCACCCGGATGACGTCGTCGAGGCGTTCGAAGAGATGGCCAAGCTGGGGTGGATTGAGGAAAAGGGCGCGGGCGCCGTTCTGACCAAGGCCGGGGCGAAGGCTGACATCCAGGAAATTTAAGAGAAATGAGCGTTTTTAATTTTAATCCCTTTAGTTCAATAGTTCAGTATTCTTGTACTATTGAACTATTGGAAAAGAAGCGTATGATGGAAATATGAGGCCGCTGTTTCATCCCCCTGTTTCCGATATCACCGTTGCGGGGGTTTTGCATGCGCTGGGCGACCCGGTGCGGGCACGAATTTATACCGAGCTGTCGGTGGCGGATGAGCCTTTAAGCTGTACGGCGTTTGCGCTGATGGGGCGGTTGCGGCTCGCGAAGTCGAGCCTGTCTGAGCATTTCAGGATTTTGCGCGAGGCAGGGCTGATTAAAAGCCGGCGCAAGGGGGTGGAGATGTTGAATGAGAGCCGTGCGGGCGAGCTGCGCCGGAAGTTTGGCCCGCTGATCCACGAGATCGTCAAAGCGCATCTGAAAGAGCGTGCGGGTTAACTTTTAAAAAATTTGCTTATCGTTTGAAGGCTGTTCGCCGCGCAAAGCGGGGGTGTGGCCGCGGCCAAGCTGTGATCCGGTTCATGAGCGAGGCAGGCGAGCGCGTTAAATCGCGGCCTGGGTAGTGGCCGGTACCGGCAGGGGGCGCTGGGCGTGGAATTCGGCGATGTTGTGGGCGACGACCGCTTCCATCGAGCCGGTGGCCGTGTAAACGGCACGCTGGCGGTCGGCGCTGTTGCCGTTTGCGATGGTCCAGCGCAGCTGGTTGAAATATTCGCCGTAGCCGAAGCGGGCGCAATAGGGCTGCAATTGTTCGAGCCAGTGATTGAGTTCGTCGCGCAAGGGGCGCGTTTCCCCGCCGGTATTCAGCACGAAGCTGGCATCAAGCCCGCGACGCATGGCGCGCCATTTGTTTTCGCGCATCAGCCATTGAGGCGGACGGCTGACCTGGGCCAGCCATGCGCCGTTATCCGCAAACCAGGCAGCCAGGCAGTGAATGAAAGCAACCAAAGCGGTTGTCTCGGCCAAAGTTGCGGGACCGTCGCAGACACGAATTTCGAGTGTGCCGTAATTCGGGCTGGGGCGGATGTCCCACCATAAATCCTTGAGCGATTCAATCGCGCCGGCGCGGGTGAGCACTTCGCAGAGCTGGTCGAATTCCTGCCAGGAATGCGAGAGATAGGGCGAGCCGGCAGTTGGCAGCGCTTCGTACGTCGAGGGACGGAAGGCGGACATGCCTGTATCGTGCCCGTCGACGAAAGGCGAGGAAGCGGACAGCGCTAGCAAATGCGGGACGAAGCGCAGGAAGAAATTGCAAAACCGTATGGCTTCGTCGCCGCTGTTCATGCCGATATGGACGTGCAGGCCGTAGACCGCCTGGTGGCGAACCAGCCATTGATTGCGTTCGATCATGGCGTGGTAGCGCGGCGTGTCGGAAATTTCGCAATCGAGGGCGCGCACGAAGGGATGACAGCCGGTCGATGAAAACTTGATGCCCCGTGCGTCGGCCTGCGGGACCAGATGATCGATGCTGGTTTTCAGATCATCGCGGATCTGATGGACGTTGTCGCACTTAGCGGTCACGATTTCGAGCGTGGATTTATAGAGTTCCTGATGGAGGGACTTCATGCTCGTATTGGCGTCGAGCAATTCCTGGGCGCGGGGGACAAGCTTGCCGTTGGCAGGATCGATCAGTTGCAATTCTATTTCAGTGCCCAGTGTCAAAAAGCCATTGGTTTTGAATTCCAGTGTTTTCCACGGGCCTGGCTGCGATTTTTTTTCGTTGGTGAAAAGGCGGGTAATGGTTTCCGATGTCGATTTTGACTTCAGGTCACCACTCCAGTTTTTCAGTTTTTTCCAGATGGAAGGCATCAAGTCCTCTTTTCCGGTTAAGCGAAAATTACTTCATTTCAATAGGTAACGCCATAAAGAGGGATTTACAACCTTGTGATTTGGCAAAAATTCTGAATGAAATCAGGGTTTTTACAGGGGATCGCCGGGATGCCAGCCACGCTTCCAGATTTTGAGCGGGACGATTTCGGCGGGTGTGCCGCTGTCGTGAAACCAGGAATCGACGGCGTATTGAATTCTGGTGGCGCGGTCTTCGATGATGGCGCTGCGGTGCGAGACGAAAACACCCAGGCCATACGGCACACGGGTGTTGGGCGCTTTCACGTCGTGGAATTTGATGAGGCCTTTGCCGTTCAGCAGCATCAGGAAAACGGTGGTGTTGGTGCTTTCGTCGATGCAATCGAGCTGGTAGGGGCCGGGCTGTACGTAGGTGCCGGCGACATCGATGTGGGTTTGCGTGATGGGGCCGACGATTTTTTCGAATTCGGCAATGGCGATAGAGATTTTATTGCGTTCGGCGGCGGCGGTTTTGGCGGGTCGTTTGAAAAACTTATCGATGCGCTTCCATTCCGCCTTTGACAATTGAATGGTTTCGACCGTGTGGCAGCCGTAACCGCGGCAATGGGGGAAATGATCTGCTGCAACGGGCGGGATATTGTTTTTGGCGAGGTAGCCGGCCGGTGTAATCGTCGCGCCGCAACCGGAAAGCAGAAGGGCGGCGGCGAGGATCAGCGGGCGCATCGATCAGAACTGACAGAAGAACTGTTCGAACGGATTGTTGCCGCGGCAACGGCGGTATACCGGGCGCGGCTCGTAGTAACGTTCTTCACGGTAACCGTAGCGGGCCTGAATATCGGCAGTGATTTCACGCTGGGTTCTTGCGTATTCCTCCCGCGTGGGACCTTGGGGGTTGTGAATTTTAATGGCAACGCCGCGGGCGAGCATGCCTTCAAGGCGCGCGTAGAGATCGAGCGCGTCGGGCGAATACATGCGGGTGCAGCCAGCGGATGCGTCTTGGCCGATTTTTTCAGGCTGGATGGTGCCATGGATGCGGAAGAGCGTCTGCACTTCGACGCCTTTTTCATTGTTGTAGGCGATATAGAAAGCGACGCCGCCGAACGGATTTTTCCTGTCGTTGCCCGGCACACAGCGACCTGGGCGCATACCACGCTGGAGAGCGATGTTGTCGGTCGGGCACCATTGCGGGTTTTTGGACATGCCGGTCTGTTTGCCTTCGGCATTGCGCGCGCCAAGCCGGGTGCTGAGAAAATAGTCGCCACGGGGCATTTTTTCGTGCGCCTGGGCGGTGGCGATTTTGTAGCGCACGGCCTGCGCGGGACCGACCATCATGTAGTTGCCGATGCCCAGGTAAAGAAATTTTTCATCGTCGCTGATGATGATCTGCCCCTCGACGATGTCGGGTTTCGAGACAATTTCAGGTTTGGGGATGCAGTAACGACTGCGCAGGTCTTCGGGGCAGGGTTCGGCGGTTTTGGCATTCAACTGCTTGCGCACCGGCGGCAATTCCTCGCGGGTGATGACAGGGTCACGGTGGATTTGCGGTTCGCCGGATACGGGGATATCGGCCGGCGGGCGCAGGGCCCGGCTGCTGTATTGCGCGGAGGCCGTGCCGGCCAGCATGACAAGGCCAGCGGCGGCGGCGGCAAAGCGAGGGGCTGTTTTCATGGTATCGCTAACGCGCGGATCCCGGATTTTGTTTCAGAGGATCGACTGGTTGGTTTTTTTCCAATCGTCGACAAAAGCGGCGAGGCCCTTGTCGGTGAGCGGATGCTTGTAGAGCGCCTTGATGGTCGCAGCCGGGATGGTGGCGACATCGGCGCCCATCTTGGCGGACATCAGCACGTGTTGCGGGTGGCGGATGGAGGCGGCGAGAATTTCAGTCTTCAGGCCGTCGTAATTGTCGTAGATCTGGCGGATGTCGGCAATCAGATCCATGCCGTCCTGGCCGATATCATCGAGGCGGCCGATGAAGGGCGAGACGAAAGTGGCGCCGGCCTTGGCGGCAAGCAAGGCCTGCACAGCCGAGAAGCAGAGCGTGACGTTGACCATGGTGCCGCTGGAGGAGAGGTTTTTGCAGACGCGCAGGCCAGCTTCGGTGAGCGGCACTTTCACGGCGACGTTCTTGGCGATCTTGGCAAGTTTTTCGCCTTCCTTGATCATCGTCTCGTAATCGACGCTGGCGACCTCGGCAGAAACCGGACCGTCGGTGATTTTGCAGATCTCGGCGATGCGTTCCAGGAAGTTCGCGCCGGATTTTGCAATGATCGACGGATTGGTGGTCACGCCGTCCAGCATGCCCAGGGTTTCCAGTTCCTGAATTTCTTTCAGGTCGGCGGTATCAACGAAGAACTTCATATTCCAATTTCCTTAGCGGTTAAAATTATTATCCTGCGCTGTATCCGGATCGTTTGAGGACGAACCGCCCCAGCCGAAGGGGTGACCCAGAATGGTTGTCACGTAATTGCGGGACGAACGCTGCGCGGCGAGCGGGCGCACGTAATCGACGCGTTCCCAGCCTTTGTGTTTCATGCAGCCTTCGAAATCCTGGAAGTCGGTGTATTCGGTGTAGAGCGGACCGTCGCGCGTGGGCGAGACCCAGCCGGCGCGAAGGCCCGGGTCCATGGCGATATCCTTGGGCGGTTCGGCGCGGCGGATGGACCCCAGACGGACGAGTTCCTTGACTTCAGCCACGCAGGAAGCGATGTCCATGTTCAACTGGTGCTGGGCCTTGGGGCCGGTCATGTACTGGGCGGAGACGGAGTCGGCGCGCTGCCAGTAATCGGAATTGAAGCGGACGGCGCGTTCCTCGGCGCTGAGTTTGGCGACGTTCGCCGCGCTGCCGGTGCTACGGGAATTGCTGCACGCCGCAAGAGAGAGGGCCATGCACAGCAACAGCATCAATTTTTTCATGGAATAATCCGCCTTTGGTGAATTTTTTATGACCATACCAAGGGACCCTGGCTTTATCAACTATGGCTTGGTAGCCCACCAGGTCTCCAGAACCTGGCCGTAAAGCGGGGTTTGCGGGGGGTGGGCGAGGTTTTTCCAGTAGGCCCAGTAGTCCTTGCCGATGGTGAAGAGCGGGATGAAGAGATGGGCGGCCATGACCTGCTGGTCGAGGATTCGCGCACCCGCGATCAACTCGCCGCGGTTTTTGGCTTTGGCGATCGCATTGGCGGCGTCATCGACCGACGGATCGCAGATGCCGGCATAATTTTTGGACCCTTGCGTCTTCGCGGCGTCGCAGGACCAGTAGATCATCTGTTCGGTGCCGGGCGAGAGCGTGTTGATCCAATAATGGAGAACGATGTCGTAGTCGTAGGCGGCGAGGGCACCGGCAAACTGCGCAGCGTCGACCGTGCGGATGGTGGCGGTGATGCCGAGCTTGCGCAGGCCGGATGTGAAGGCGAGCGCGGTTTTTTCATCCTGCGCGCTGCTGAGCAGAATCTGGAAGGTCAGCGGTTTGCCGTTTTGCGGGTTGACTCGCTGGCCGTTGAAAACGATCCAGCCGGCGGCAGTGAGAAGCGCGTCGGCTTTTTTGAGGCCGTCGCGGCCGGTGGGCAGGGTGGTTTTTTCAGGTGAGGCGAGTTCGGTGTTGGGGAAGATGCTGTCGATGCGCCTGCCTTCGCCCCGGTAGAGCGTCTGGTTCACGAAGTCGGCATCGAAGGCGAGCGACAAGGCTTCGCGCAGGCGCGCGTCGTCGAAGGGTTTGCGGCGCAGGTTGAAGATAAAGCCTTTGACCCATTCGGGCCGGCCATGAGGCAGTGCTTCGAGGGCGACATCTTTGGAGACATCTTTGTAAGCGGTCTGCCATTTGGCAGTATCGAATTCGCGGCGAACATCGGTTTCGCGGGCTTTGAATGCCTCCAGCGCGACGGCGTCGTCGCGGTAGTAGTCGAAGACCAGACGATCGAAGTTGTTGAGGCCGACGCGGGTGATGTGACCCGCGGCCCAGTCGTCGCGGACGCGTTCGTATTCGATTTTGCGGCCGGGCTGCACGGATTTGATTTTGTAGGGGCCTGAGCCAACAGGAATGGTGAGGGTGGTTTCATCAAAGTTGCGGCCGGTCCAGATGTGTTTGGGGAAGACCGGCATCATGGCGAGGATCATCACGGTTTCGCGGTCATAGCCTGAGCCGAGATCGAAGCGGATATCGCGCTGGCCGGATACTGTGACACTGGCAACCAGCTGATAGACGCGGCGCATATTGGGGCGACCGAATTTTTTCAACGTCTCGAACGAGAATTCGACATCAGCGGCGGTAATGGGGGTGCCGTCATGGAATTTCGCGCGCGGGTCAATGGTGAAGGAAATCCACGAGCGGTTTTCCGGCACCTGGATATCGCGGGCGATGAGGCCGTAAAGGGTGAAGGGTTCGTCCCAGACACGGGCGGCGAGGCGGTCGTAGACGTAATCGAGCCCGGAGGCGGCTTTGCCTTTCAGCGTAAAAGGATTGAGCGTATCGAATGTGCCGGCAACGGACTGGGTGAGCGTGCCGCCCTTGGGCGCATTTGCGTTCACGTAGTCGAGGGCTTTGGCATCTTTGGAATATTTGGGGGCGCCGTGCATGGCGATGGCGTGAACTTTTTTCTCGGCAGCGAATGCGGAGACGGACAGTACCAGCAGCATCATTCCGGCGAAAACCGGAATCCAGAAAGACTTTAAGCTGGATACCGGCTTTCGCCGGTATGACGACAGTAGAGGGATCATGCGGCAAGCCCTTGGTGCGCCAGATCGGCCAGCGAGGCTTCCGGGCGCGGACCGACATGGGAGATGACTTCCGATGCGGCAAGCGAACCCAGAGCGGCGCAATCAACCAGCGCCATGCCGCGAGAAACACCGAAGAGGAAGCCGGCTGCGTACTGGTCGCCGGCGCCGGTGGTGTCGACCACTTTGGTGACGGGGGCGGCGGGGACAGTATCCATCGTCTCCGGTGTAACGACGACCGAGCCTTTCTCAGAGCGGGTGATGGCGATGATGTCGCACTGGCCGCGCACGCTGGCGACAGCATCGTCGAAGGTTTTCGACTGGTAGAGGGCCATGATTTCGGTTTCGTTGGCGAAGAGAATGTCGACGTCGTTTTTGATGAGGTTCTGGAAGTCGGCGCGGTGACGTTCGACGCAGAAGGAGTCGGACAGGGTAAGCGCGACTTTGGTGCCAGCTGATTTCGCGATTTTTGTTGCCTTGAGATAGGCGGCCTTCGCGGTGTCTTTGTCGAAGAGGTAGCCTTCGAGATAAATGATCTGCGAGTCACGGATGACGGCTTCGTCGACATCGGATTCGGAGAACTCAACGCAGGCGCCGAGGAAGGTGTTCATGGATCGCTGGGCATCGGGCGTGACGATGATCAGGCAGCTTGCGGTTTCAGGGCCGCCTTTGAGGGGGGTGTAGAAAAAATCGATGCCAACCGCTTTGAGATCGTGCGCGAAAATGCGGCCGAGCTGGTCGTCGGCGACTTTGCCCATATAAGCGCCCTTGCCGCCGAAAGAGGCGAAGCCGGCCATGGTGTTGGCGGCGGACCCGCCCGAGGTTTCCTTGCCGGGGCCCATGGCATTGTAGATTTTCTGGGCGCGCATCTGGTCGATGAGGGTCATGCCGCCTTTCTGGATATCCAGCGCGGCCAGCAGTTCGTCGGTGCCGGAGGCGATGACATCGACAATCGCATTGCCGAGGCCGCAGAGTTCGTATTTCCTGGTCATTACGGTTTTCCCTTTATATGCGCATATGTTATAGGTCGACCATGGCAACGAAAAGACCAAAAAAGACACCGGCTAACCCGCGCAATTCAGCCATTGATGCGGCGCTGGCGCTGGCGTCCAAACGCGACTGGGCGAATGTGACTCTGGCGGATATCGCCAAGGGCGCAGGACTTGACCTGGCCGCGCTGTCGCAGATGTTCGAATGCCGCGAAGATATCGTGTGCGCGTATGAGCGCCGGGTTGATGCGGATGTTTTGAAAAACTTTTCATCATCCGGTACCGAGCGCGACAAGGTGTTCGATATTCTGATGGAACGGTTCGACCGTTTAAATCAGGACCGTGATGCGGTGCTGTCGATTTTGAAGGCATCCTGCACGGATCCCAAGCAGTTTATTATCGGCATGCCCAACGTGGCGCGGTCGATGGCGTGGATGCTGGAAGCGTGCGAGATCGAAACCCAGGGCTGGCGCGGGGCTTTGCGCGTGGTGGGGGTAACGGGCGTTTATGCCTGGGCGCTGCGCAGCTGGCGGGACGATGAGTCCGCCGATATGGCCAAGACCATGGCCAGCCTGGACCGCAGCCTGAACCGTATGGAACAGGTTGCCGGGACGTTTGGCCTTTAATCTTGAATGCTGACCCCCGGGCATGCTTCAATTTCCCCCGGACAGGGTTTTAAAAGATTTTGAAGCGTTTTCTATCCACCTGCGCGGGGGCTGTGGCCCTTGCCTTTTTATCGGCAGCGTCGCCCGCCCGGGGCGAGGCGCCGAAATGCGTTGTCTATGGCGACCTGACACATCTGGACTATCCGCTGACGCGCACGGCGCGTGAGTTGGCGGCGGGCAAGCCTTTGAGGATTGTAGCGATCGGTTCGTCATCAACGGCGGGGGCTGGCGCCACCAAGCCTGAATTTTCCTATCCTGCGCAGCTTGAACAGCTTTTGCGCGCGCGTTATCCGCACAATGATGTGCGCGTTACCAATCTTGGCCAGAACGGCATTGATATCGATGAAATGCTCAAGCAGATCGACAAGGTCGTAGCGGATCAAAATCCGCAGCTGCTGCTGGCGCAGATGGGCACCAACACGGTGTTGCGCGAAGAGTCGCTGACGGTCGCCGAAGACAAGATGAAAGAGATGCTCAAGCGTATGCGTGCTAAAGGCGTCGACGTCATTCTGGTGGACCAGCAATACGCGCCCAAAGTGAACGAGCGTAAAAACTCGATACCGATGCTGGGCATTTTAGAGAACCTGTCGGAAGAATTCGGCTACAGCGTCTTCCGCCGCCACACGATGATGCAGCGCTGGCACTTGAAAGAGGGCATTGGTTTCGAGATCACGATCCACCCGGACCAACTGCATATGAATAACTGGAGTTACGGGTGCTGGGCCAGAAATCTGGGCGCGGCTTTGAGTCGTTTGCTGGCGCAGCCGGTGCCTGCCATTGCGCTTCATGGCCGCTAATTCACAGGTAGCTGTGGATAAATCTGGACAAAAAGTGAATATATACTGGATTTTCTTCACATAACCCCGAATTTTATGGCCTTAAATCTTGACCGGCAATTCCGCCCGGGGGTATGTTTCGCGCAACTTGATTTCCCGCAGGACGGCCTACTTGGCTGCACGGTAAGGATCTACAAAAGCGCGCTCATGTTCTCGATTTTCACCCGCCGTCCGAAAACTCTTTTCGACCAGCCTGACATTCAGGAAGGCATTTATAACCTGGCTATGAAAATTGCCGGGAATGCGTACGAGGATCACAAGGATATGTGGGACCACGTAAAGGCGGTCGAAAAGCGTATTGAAGCGCGGTTCAAGAAACATGTTCATCCGTCTTTACTCAAGCTGTATTGCGCAGTGGCTATTCTGCATGATCTGGGCGAACTGAAACGCGAAGTCATTCTGCCAGGCGGCGCCAAGAAGCGTGTCCATGTTTACATGCGCGAACAATGGATGACGCTTTTGCGCACGGCCCGCATGCCGGCCGATTTCATCAATACGCTGGATGCGATGACGCATCGCCCTTCGGAATCATATCTGGAATACATCCAGCGCCTGGCGCGGGACCCGCTGGCGCGCACGATCAAGCTTTACGGGGATCTGCCGGAAAACCGTGCGGGCCACAGGGTACTGCCGCCGAATCCGAGCCAGCAATTGCTGGATAAAAAAGCGTATCTGTACGAAATGGCGGAATATTACCTGGAAGCGCGCCGCACCGGCGCGATTGGCGATATCAGCGTTGCCCAGTTCGTCATGGAAAGCCCGGATGTGCCACGCCATCTGAAAAACAAAGCCATTCTTGAGAAATACTCCGGCAGCGTGGCGCAGGTGCCGGAACCGGTTTATGCGATGCCCGGGCTTTACAGCGTTCGCCGCCTTATGGACAGCATGCGGTCCTATAGTTTGAGCACAGCGCACCGCCTGTCGCTTTAACGCCTGTCGCTTTAACCCTTAAAAAGTTGCGCTTTCTGCCCGCAATCTGATATTTCCTGCGGTATGACAAACCCTGCCGGTATTCCTAAAGACAAGCTGATCGAGATGGCTGCCGGTTATGGCGAGCCTGGAATCAACCTTGCGCTGTTTATTGCAGCGGGCGCTCTGCTCAAGCAAAAACGCTGGGACGGCGGAGACTACGCGACGCACTGGCTATGGGTTGCCGATGTCATGGGCGAACAGTTCACCGATGAGGAAAAAATCGTCGGCATTCTGCATGACGTGATCGAGGATTCCGACTGGGAAATCGAAGACCTGGAAGCTTTGGGTTTTTCTGCGCGCATCTGTCGCGCCGTTGACCGCCTGACCAAGCATGAAAACGTGCCCTATCTGGACGGCGCTGTTTACTGCGGCCATGACCCGATCGCGCGTAAAATCAAAAAGCGCGATAACCGCCACAACATGCAGCTGACCAACAGCCTGATTGCGGCGACCCCGAAACAACGCTGCCTTTATCACGTGTCATACGCTTATCTGGAAGCGATCGACAAAGACGGGGTACCCGTCGGACAGCCGATGTGGAAGTTTTTGATGATGCCAAAATACAAAGGCCTACTGACGGACGAGACCTATCCGATCATCGCTGCTGCGATTGGGGAGACGCCGCCGCTGGATGTCATCAGACGTTTCGGCCAGCCGCCGGCGCGACAGCAGAAGCGCAAACCGGCCGGCGATTCCCCGGCACCGGCGATTTAATCTTATTTTGAAAGCCTGAGGGCGAGATCGGCGATTTGAAGCGCGTTGAGGCGCGCTTCGTCGTATTGCTTTTCAGGTTTGTCGTGATCCTGGAAAACATCGGGCAGGGTGGCGGTGCGGATTTTGCACTTGCCGGTATCGAGCGCGCCGCTTTGCGCCAGGTGTTGCAGCACGATGGCGCCGAAGCCCTGGGACGAGCCTTCTTCAACCGTGATGAGCGCACGATGGTTTTTGACCAGGTCGTCGACGAGTTTTTTGTCGAGGGGTTTGGCGAAACGGGCATCGGCGATGGTTGCGGTAATTCCCTTTTGTTCGAGGAGGTCGGCGGCGGCCAGACATTCCTGCAGGCGCGTGCCGTAGGAGAGAATGGCGACATCGGCGCCTTCGCGCATGATGCGGCCCTTGCCGATCTGCAGCGGTTTGGCGAGATCGGGGATCGGCATGCCGTAGCCGTTGCCGCGCGGGTAGCGGAAGGCGCAGGGGCCTTCGTCATAGGCGACGGCGGTGGAGACCATGGCGGCGAGTTCGGCTTCATCGGCGGCAGCCATCAGCATCATGTTGGGCAGGCAGCCGAGATAGGCGATGTCGAAGCTGCCGGCATGGGTGCAGCCATCGGCGCCGACGAGACCGGCGCGATCCATCGCGAAACGAACGGGCAGGTTTTGAATGGCGACGTCGTGCACGACCTGGTCGTAGGCGCGTTGCAGGAAGGTGGAATAAATGGCGCAGAAGGGTTTCATGCCTTCGGCGGCGAGGCCGGCAGCGAAGGTAACGGCATGTTGTTCGGCGATGCCGACATCGAACATGCGGTCCGGATAAGCGTGGCCGAACAGATCCATGCCCGTGCCGCCGGGCATGGCGGCGGTGATGCCGATTATTTTTTCGTCGCGTTCGGCGTGTTTGATGAGTTCACGCGCGAAGACGGATGTGAAAGACGGCGCGTTGGGGGTACGGCCCTTTTCCTGCGTGCCGGTGACGACATCGAACCTGGTGACGCCGTGCATTTTATCGGGCGCACCTTCGGCCGGCGCGTAGCCTTTGCCTTTTTTGGTGATGGCGTGCAGCAGGATGGGCCCGTCATGCGGCGTGTCGCGCAAATTGCGCAGGATGGGCAGCAGCGTATCGAGATCATGCCCGTCGACGGGGCCGATGTAGTAGAAGCCCATTTCCTCGAACAGCGTGCCGTGGCCGACAGCGGTGCGGGCGGCTTCTTCAGCGCGTTTGGCGGCGGCCTGCAGTGGCTGGGGCAGGATTTTGGCGACCTTTTTGGCGGTTTCGCGCGCGCCCATGTAGGGTTTGCTTGAAACCAGCTTGGTCAGATATTTGCTCATCGCGCCGACGGGGGGGGCGATCGACATGTCGTTGTCGTTGAGGATGACGATGAGGTTTGAATTGAGGGCGCCGGCGTTGTTCATCGCTTCGTATGCCATGCCGGCGGAGATGGACCCGTCGCCAATAACAGCGATGACATGGTTGTTTTGTTTTTGCAGGTCGCGGGCGACGGCCATGCCCAGACCGGCGGAGATGGATGTTGATGAGTGTGCGGCGCCGAACGGGTCGTATTCGGACTCGGTGCGCTTGGTGAAGCCGGAGAGACCACCACCCATGCGCAGGGTGCGGATGCGGTCACGGCGGCCGGTGAGAATTTTGTGCGGGTAGGCCTGGTGGCCGACATCCCAGATGAGTTTATCGTCCGGCGTGCTGAAGACAGCGTGAATGGCCACGGTGAGTTCGACGACGCCCAGGCCGGCCCCGAGGTGCCCGCCGGTGACGGACACGGCGCTGATCATTTCAGCGCGCAGCTCATCGGCCAGTTGATGCAACTGGTCGTCGGTGAAGCTCTTCATATCGGCGGGTGTGACGACGCGGTCCAGCAGGCTGGCGGCATCGGACTCGGCTGATCTGAGGGCCGATTTGAGGGCGGGGTTGGCGGGCGGTGTCATGTCGGGGTCCAGATATAGCCGCCCAATCAGGGCCAGCCAAGGAAAAACAGGTGGTTAGGCGGGGGCTTTCCTGTGGCCTTTGCGGGCTTTGCGGTCAGCCTTGCGGGCCTGGGCGGCCAGATCCTCGTATTCGGTGCGGATTTTGGTCAGTTCGCCTTCCGACAATTCCTCCATATCGAGCAGCGCCGTGTTGGCGTTGCGATGCGAGCGGATGAGTTCGTCCAGTTTCAGGTGCAGGGCCAGAATATCGCGGTTTTGGGTGTTCTGGATGAGAAAGACCATCAGGAAGGTGATGATGGTGGTGCCGGTATTGATGACGAGCTGCCAGGTGTCGGAAAAGCCGAAGAGGGGGCCGGTGATGCCCCAGACGATGACCGTGCTGAAAGCCAGCAGAAAGGCGGCGGGGTGGCCGGTGAGCCAGGCGATTTTCTCGGCAAACCGGGTGAATGCGCCCTTTTTGGCGCGCGGGATGATGGGCGGTTTGTTGGTCAGGCTCATGCGCTATGAACGGATGTGCGGGCAGGGCGGTTCCGGGCAGGGAAAAACACCTTGATTTTTAAGGCCCGGCCCGGTAAACATCGCCCGTCTTAACGACACCCTCTTACGTCCCCTTCGTCTAGAGGCCTAGGACACCTCCCTTTCACGGAGGCGACACGGGTTCAAATCCCGTAGGGGACGCCATCATTATTTCGTAACAAGTAAAAGCCCCTTCCGGGGCTTTTTTGTTATTGCGTTTTAAAGCCCCAGATAATCCCGTTTTCCAAGTTCTATGCCGTTGTGGCGGAGGATGGCGTAGGCGGTGGTGGTGTGGAAGTGGAGGTTGGGGATGACGAAGGTGGTGAGGTAGTCGAGGCCTTTGAATTGCCAGTCGGGGGCGTTGCGGCGGGGGAAGGCGATGTCTTTTTCTTCGGTGCCGTCGATTTGTTCGGGTTTGAAGGTCTTTAAGAAGTCTGACGTTTTTTTGATGCGGGCGTGGAGTTCTTCGAAGGTGGTTTCGGTGTCGGGGAAGCTGGGAATTTCGGTGCCGCTGATGCGGGCGGCGAAGCCTTTGACGCCGTCGGTTGCGATCTGGACCTGGCGGGCGAGCGGGTACATATCGGGCGCGAGGCGGGCGTTTACGAAAATGGACGGGTCGATATTTTTGGCCTTGGCGTGATCTTCAGCCTTGGTGAGAATTTTGGAAAGAATGTCGAGCTGGCGCAGGAACCCCGGGATCGAGGCCTGGTACATGGAAATGGTCATTGGCTGTCCTTGTTTTCGTTTAATGAGCCGTGAGGCGGTGCTTCACAGCAATACATTCGTCCTGGATGGCGATTAAGTTACCGGTCTTTGCAATTTTTATGGCTTCGTCATTGGTGATGCCGGATTGCATCCAGAAGGTTTTGACGCCGGGGCGGTTGGTGGCGGCACGGGCGAATTCGGGCGTGTGGGCCGGGCGGCGGAAGACGTTGACGAGATCGATGTCGATATCGAGCGGGATGGCGGCGAGGCTGGGGTAGGCTTTTTCGCCGAGGATTTCGGTTTCGTTCGGATTGACCGGAATGGTGCGGTAACCGGCGCGCTGGAGGTAGGCCATGATGGAGTAGCTCGGCCGCGACGGGTCGCTGGACGCTCCGATGATGGCGATGGTTTTGGTTTCTTTGAAGAGTTTGGCGTAATCGATGCTCATGCCTATATATCTAGGGCATGAATACGCTGTTTACCATCGGGCATTCGCGGCATGAGCCGGAGGTTTTCACTGGCCTTTTGAAAAACCATGCGATCGAGGCGGTGTATGACGTACGGTCCAAGCCGTATAGCCGGTTTTCGCCCCAGTTCCGGCGGGAGAATTTGATGGGCATATTGAAGGACGCCGGCATCGGCTACGTGTTCATGGGGGACTATCTGGGCGGCAAGCCTAAACCGGCGCCGCCGAAATTCAGCGCGGGCCTCGCGAAGCTGGAAGAAGACACCAAGGACAAGCGCATTGCGGTGATGTGCGCGGAGAAAGACCCGGCCAATTGCCACCGGTGCTGGACGATTGCGCAGAGCCTGCCGCAGATGAAGGTATTGCACATACTGGCGGATGGACGTTTGCAGACGCATGCGGATCTGATGCGCGAGCAAACGCCGCGCCAAGCTTCATTGTTTTGATTTTTCGATCATGGCGGCGACGCGTGCGGGGGCGGTTTGCAGCAATTCGCTGACCAGAGCGGTCTCCGGCATGTTCTTCCAGTATTTTTTGGGCATCTGGGCGAGCATGGCTTTTTTCTTAATGCGCGCGGGATTGAAGATGTTGCTGTAGTAGGTCTTCCAGTAATCCTCGACCTTATCGTGCGCGGGGTAACCGGCGCGGCCGGGCGCGGGGGCGTAGGCGAGCGTGCCGTTCCAATGCGCGGCGCGGTAGGGCGTTAAAATCGACCAGCGCATATTGGCGAAGCGCGTGCAGAAAAAGGGCACGGAGATTTCGAGCGAGAAATGTTCGGGTTCGTACCAGGCCACGAAAGAGCCGTCGTCGACTTCGCGGAAGCGGACGAAGGCCTTGATCTTGTACGCGTCGCGGCGGACGGATTTGACGAGGGCTTTCAAGCGTAGCGTGTCATCGTCCGTGGTCCAGTGCATGAGGTTTTTGTCGGTGTGGGTGATGCGCCAGAGCATGCGGTAGAGCAGGGCGTAGCGGGTTTCGTCGCGGTGGCAGATGGCCATTTTTGCCTGATCGATAAATTCGCGCGGGACCTTTGCCGACCATGGCCGGGGGATGGGGGCGGCGGTTGCTTCGGCGGCGAAAAGATCGGCGGTGCCGTTCCAGGCGACCATGGAAGGATGCACGTGGTCGGCCAGCAGCGTGCGGGCATGCAGGCGCCAGGTTTCGAAATCAGGGATGGCGGGCAGCTGGATGTTTTTCATCGCGCGGCTGTAAAGAGGTCGAGCTGTTCTGCTTTTTTAAGATGCGCGGCGAGGTTGAGATCGTCGGTCAGTGTTAGGCCTGGTTTGTAATCGTGCACGGTGATGAACGCCTTGAGGCGGTTGAGGGGCAGGCGCAGTTTGGCAAGGTCGGCCCAGTTGATGGCGTGGTGACGGCGTAACGAGACAAGGCGGCTGACGGTTTTGACGCCGAGGCCGGGGACGCGCAGCAGCATTTCTTTCGATGCCTTGTTAACGTCGACCGGGAAGACGTGGCGGTTCTGCAAAGCCCAGGCGACTTTGGGGTCGTGGTCCAGATCGAGCATGCCGTTTTTAGTGCCCTGCACGATGTCATCGAGTTTGAAGCCGTAGAAACGCAACAGCCAATCGGCCTGATAAAGGCGATGTTCGCGGATGAGGGGCGCCGGTTTGAGCGGCAGGACCGGCGATGCATCGGGAATGGGCGAGAAGGCGGAGTAGTAGACGCGGCGCAGTTTGAAATCGTCATAGAGTTTGACGGACGTTTCAAGGATGCCGGTGTCGGGGGTGGCGTCGGCGCCTACGATCATCTGCGTGCTTTGCCCGCCGGGGGCGAATTTGGGGGCACGTTTTTCCGCTTTGCTTTCGGCGATGGAGTCTTTCAAGTGGTGCATCGTGCCGGTGATGTCGCTCAATTTTTTTTCGGGGGCGAATTTTTCCAGAGAGGCAGGGGTGGGGAGTTCAACATTGATGCTGAGACGGTCGGCGTAAAGGCCGGCTTCCTTTTGCAAAGCTTCCGACGCATTGGGAATGGTTTTGAGGTGGATGTATCCGGCGAAGTTGTGGTCGAGGCGCAGGGATTTGGCGATGCGGACCATGGATTCCATCGTGTAGTCGGGAGATTTGATGATGCCCGAACTCAAGAACAGGCCTTCGATGTAATTGCGTTTGTAGAAGCTGAGCGTGAGATCGACGACTTCCTCAACCGTGAAGCGGGCGCGCTGCACGTTGGATGAAATGCGATTGATGCAGTAATGGCAATCGTACATGCAGTAATTGGTCATGAGGATTTTGAGCAAGCTGACGCAGCGGCCATCCGGCGTGAAGCTATGACAGATGCCGGACCCGCCGGTGAGCGAGCCGAGGCCTTTTTTACCCGCGTTGCGTTTGCCGGCGCCGCCCGATGCGCAGGAAGCGTCGTACTTGGCGGCGTCAGCCAGAATTTCGAGTTTGGTTGCAATTTTGTCCATGCATGATAGTGTAGATGTTCATGGAATGTTCTTGCAATAAGAAACTTTAATAACCCATTGTTATATAATGGTTTATTGAATGTTGTAGAGCATGGCGGCGCTCATGCCGATCATCAGGAAATCTTCGAATAATGTCACGGTGCTCAAGGGCACCTGCAACACGTTGCCCATGCAGGCGCAATTGACGTTGAGCTTGTTTTTGATGGCGATGAGCACGCCGATGGCGCCGAAGCCGAAGAGCGCGATGGTGGCCCACGCGGTATATTTCGGTTCGAGGAACGTGAACCAGGCGATGCCGAGCGCGAGTTCAAGCAATGGATATATGTAGGCGTAGGGGCGAAAATATCTGGCGAGCAGGTCGTACATCTGAAACCCGTCGGCGAATTTGGACGGATTGAAGAGTTTGAGGGTGGCAAAAAGAATAAGCGAAAAACCCATGAAAGCATGCATGAGCAAATTCGGATTGGTGCGCCCCAGAATGCCGGCCATCAGCGCGGAAACGCTGATGAGCACAATGAGCGGCCAATATTTTTTCACTTGATCCATAATCTTCCTGTGCTTGTTAGACAGATTTGAGTATGGACTTCGTGAGTTTCTGTTTCAAGGTGTAGCGGTCATCCGACAATCTGGCGGTCTTCAAGTGTTTGATGGCCTTTTCCATGGTGAACTGGTTGCCGGTTTTAAGGTTTTTCAAATCTTTCCATTCCAGCGGGACGGCGCAGGGCGCGCCGGGGCGGGCGCGGACCGCCCAGTCGGCAATGGCGGTTGCCGTGTAGTCGTTGCGGAAGAAATCGAGAAAGATTTTACCGCCGCGGATGGATTTGGTGATTTTACTGACGTAAGCCTCCGGCGTGTCGATGGCCATTTGCTCGCAGAGGGCGCGGGCGAAATTCTTCACATCTTCCCAAGGGGTGACAGGGGCGATGGGCACACGCACATGCAGGCCCTTGCCGCCGGTGGCTTTGACGAAGCTTTCGAGGCCGATGTTTTCGAGGCGCTGTTTCAGATCGAGCGTGGCGAGTTTGACGGCTTCGAAGGGGACGTCTTCACCGGGGTCGCAGTCGAAGATGATGCGGTCGGGGAAATCTATTTTCTGGACCGTTGCGCCCCAGGGGTGAATTTCGATAGCGCCCATCTGGGCCATCTGCACGATGCCTTTGGCGGTGGCGGTATAGAAATACGTGTGGTCCTTGCCTTTGTGTTTGAAATGGAAAGGCTGGATGTCGTTACCCATGCCAGCAGCGGGATTGCGCTGGTAGAAGCATTCGTGATCGGCGCCTTCGGGGCAGCGCAGCAGGGTGACGGGGTGTTTTTTGATGTCTTTCAACATCGCGTCGGCGACGTGCGCGTAATATTCGGCGAGTTCGAGCTTGGTGACATCGACGGTTTCGAAGATGACGCGTTCGGGGTGGGAGATAATGACGCCTTCGACGTCGTTGTCGTTTCCGGTGGAGGTTTTCGTGGCGGCTTTGGGTTTCTTTGGCGCTTTTTCTTTTGTGGCTGCGGGCATTTCTTTGACCACCTGTTGAGGATTTTTATCGGAACGCAAAGCATGGAAAGAGGCGTGGCGGATGCGGCCTTCGTCGGTCCACATGCCAAAGGCGATCTCGGCCAGTTGTTCAGGTTCGACCCAGTGAGAGCCGCGGCGGGCATCGCGGGGGACGATATCAGGCACGGATACGTCTTTGAGTTTTGAAAGCGTTTTTTTGATATCGCGGGCGGACTGGTTGGTAAAGCCGGTGCCGACCTTGCCGGCGTATTGGAGTTTGCCGCCTTTATAATAGCCCAGATGCAGCGCGCCGATCATGGACGGGGAGACGGTGGAATCGGTATAGCCCAGAATGATGAATTCCTGGCGCTTGATGCATTTCACTTTGAGCCAGTCGCGGTTGCGGGCGCCGGCATAGGCTGAATCCGCGCGTTTGGAGATGATGCCTTCGATGCCCATGGTGCAGGCCTGGGCGATCATGTCGTCGCCTTTGCCCTGCACATGGTCGGAGTAATTCAGGAATTTACCGGAAAGAATTTTTTCGAGAGCTTTTTTGCGGGCGAGCAGAGGCTGATCGGTAAGTTTTTTGCCGTTCAAATGCAGGAGGTCGAAGACATAGGCGTGGATGGGGACGTGGGGGCCGTCTTCGGACAGGGTGTTTTGGAGTTTCTGGAAGTTTGTTTTTCCATCATCGTCCATGACGACGGCTTCCATATCCAGAACCGCGTTTTCAACGTCGAGGTCGGCCAAGGATTTTTTGAGGTCCGGGAATTTTTTGGTCCAGTCATTGCCGTTGCGGGTGAGCAGGGCGACATCGCCGCCGTCGACATAACCGAGCAGGCGGTAGCCGTCGAATTTGATTTCATGGATCCAGTCCGACCCCTGGGGCGCGGTATCGACCAATGTCGCCAACTGGACGCCAGGGTATTTTTTCACGAGTTTATTTACGTCATTCCGGCGTAAGCCGGAATCCATGGGCCGGGAAGGTGAATGCATGGACCCCGGCTTTCGCCGGGGGGACGAGGAAGGAGGGTGGGGGCGTTTGTCGTTGGCAGGCGCGCCCCAGACAGCGTCGTGATCTTTGGCGATCTGATCCAGCGTGCGGCCGGTTTTGACGGAAAGGGCATGTTTATCGAGAAACGTTTTGGATTTGCCGGAGGCTTCATCCTTATCCTTGATGAGCAGCCAGTTTTCGCGCTTTTCGTTGTCGCCGCCCCGCATGCGCACCAGAGTCCACTGGCCGTTCAGTTTTTCGCCCTTGAGATGGAATTTAAGTTTGCCAGCTTTGAGGCCCCTGCGGGGGTCTTCATCCGGTGACCATGAGCCCTGGTCCCAAAGCATGACCGTGCCGCCGCCGTACTGGCCTTCAGGGATCGTGCCTTCGAAGGTTCCGTATTCAAGCGGGTGGTCTTCGGTGCGCACAGCCAGGCGTTTATCGGCGGGGTCGATAGAAGGGCCCTTGGTGACAGCCCAAGAGAGCAAAACGCCGTCGAGTTCGAGGCGGAAATCGTAATGCAGGCGGGTGGCGTCGTGTTTTTGCACGCAAAAGAAATCGCCGGTTTTTGATTTCGCTTTTTTTCCCGGCGGTTCCTTAGTGAGTTTGAAGTCACGCTTCTGGTTGTATTTCTGCAAGCCCATTTAGGCCGCTTTCTTTTTCTTCGTGGTTTTTGCTTTTGAAGCGGTTTTCTTTTTGGCGGCAGGTTTTTTGCCTTTGTCGAGCGACTGGCGCAGGGCAGACATGATATCGACAACGTTATCGCTACGTTTTACGTCTTTGGGCGCTTCGATTTTCTTGCCCTTCATTTTTGCCTGGACGATTTCCATGAGGCCGTGCTGGTAACGGTCCTTGAATTCGTGCGGGTCGAAGGGGGCATCTTTGGAAGCAATGAGCTGGCGGGCGAGCTGGATCTGATCCTTGCTGACCTTCACGTCTTTTTTAATGTCTTCGAAATAAGTAGAGGCTTTGCGGATTTCTTCGGCGTAGCGCAGGGTTTCCAGGATCATGCCTTTGCCGCAGGCGCGGATGGCGACGATGCGTTCCTTATTGGCGAGCACAATCTGACCCAGCGCCACTTTCTTTTCTTCCTTCAAAGCATCGCGGATGGTGGCGAATGCTTCCTGCGCCATTTTATCGGCCGGCGTGACGAAATAGGGTTTGTCCATGTAGATGGGGTCAATATCGGCCATGTCAGTGAACTGGACCAGATCAATCATGTGATTGGATTCCAGTTTCAGGGCGTTCAGTTCGTCGTCGTCGATCTGGACATAGTGGCCTTTTTTGTATTCGTAGCCTTTGACGATATCTTCCTTGGCGACGTGTTTTTCGCTGTCGGTCGTGTTTTCGTAGTGAATGCGTTCACCGGATTTTTTACTGATTTTATGCAGGCGAATTTTATTCGACTCGGCGACGACCGGATAAAGATGAACCGGGAAGGTCACGAGGCTGAGCCTCATGTGACCGTTCCAGTATGCGCGTGCTGCCATGTTAGATCCTTTTGCTTGCCAAATTCTCGCTTAAGCCGCTTTTTTCATTGCTTGCTGGTTGATGCCTTCGTCCATCGCGAGATGGGTAAGCAGTTCATCACATTTTTTCTCTTCCTCCAGGGTTTCCTTGAGGATGATCACGGCGTTGTCATAGCCCAGCGTGCGGGCGAGGGCGATGAGCGTGCCGTAGGAGGCCATTTCGTAGTGTTCGACCTTCTGCGCGACAGCAATGAGGGCGGCGTCGACGGCGCGATCGTCGCCGGCATCTTTGATCATGGCCTGGCCTTCTTCGATCAGACCCTGCATGGCCTTGCATGTTTCGGCTTTTTTGGGCAGGCCCAGAATATCCATCACCTCTTCGATGCGGGTGACGTGGTGCTGGGTTTCGACCTCGTGGTTATCGAAGGATTTTTTCAGGTCGGGCGATTTGGAGGCGGCCGACATTTTAGGCAGGGCTTTGAGCAGTTGATGCTCGGCGCTGTACATGTCGTTGAGCTCGTGAATGAACAGGTCGGTGAGGTTGCGGACTTTCATAAGACTCCTCCAGTAATTGTATGGTTATGCGTTGCACAATATACCAACGCCTTGGAAAGCCTCACGTTCCCTATCCCTACTCATTTCGTCAGTATTATTTGCGGAACGGGAATCGAGGGAGGACCGTTGAATGAACGAACGCGAAATCACTCGCGTAAACCAACCTTAGGAGGCAAATATGCCGAATAATAACCAAAATCAGCAAGGCCAACGCCCGGACAAGTCGCGTGAACAAACCGACAAGTCCCAAGCAGAACGTCAGCCGCAACGTCAGGATGACCGTTCTTCATCGTCTTCACGCCTGCCGGAATAAGCTGGCAAACGTGTATCAAGCAGCACGGGCCCCTATGGGGCCCGTCTGTTTATCCGGCCTGTTTACTGGCAGGTTTTGGGCCGTTTGAGGGGCCTTGCCAATAAAGTTGCAGTTTTGAGGAAAGTCGCTAATATCCGCCGAAATGAGTGATAATACGTTCGAAAATCTGGGTCTGTCCGAGACCCTTCTCCGCGCCGTAACCGAGGCCGGATATACCGTCCCCACCGAAATCCAGGCGAAAGCCATTCCGTGGATCCTGCAAGCGCGGGATGTGATCGGCATTGCCCGCACAGGCACCGGTAAAACCGCCAGCTTCACGCTGCCGATGATTGAAATTCTGCATGGCGGCATTTCCAAAGCGCGCATGCCGCGCGCCCTGATTTTAACGCCGACGCGCGAACTGGCAGCACAGATCGCCGAAAACTTCGACAAATACGGCAAGTATGCCTCGCTTTCGAAATGCCTGATCGTCGGCGGTGTCGGCATGGATGCGCAGGTGCAACTGCTGCAGCGCGGCGTTGACGTGCTGATTGCGACGCCGGGCCGCTTGCTTGATCTGTTCGAGCGCGGCAATGTGCTTTTGAACGACATTAAAGTGCTGGTTATCGACGAAGCCGACCGCATGCTGGATATGGGTTTCATTCCGGATATCGAGCGCATCATGAAAATGGTACCGCCGATCCGCCAGACGCTGCTTTTCTCGGCAACCATGCCGGGGCCGATCGAGAAACTGGCCAAGAATTTGATGAGCAATGCGCGTACAGTCGCCGTTTCGACGGCCTCGTCGCCGGCCGAGACCGTTACACAGAATTTGATCATGGTCGCATCGAACCGCGACAAAGAGCGCACGCTTTTGAAGCTGCTGCGCGATGAAGCGACGGGCGTGGTCAATGCGTTCGTGTTCTGCAACCGCAAGAAGGATGTGGGCACGGTTGCCCGTTTCCTGAGCCAGCAGGGTATTTCAGCGGCGCCGCTGCATGGCGACATGCCGCAGGCCAACCGAACGCAGACGCTGCAGGATTTCAAAGACGGCAAAGTCTCGATCATGATCTGTTCGGACGTTGCGGCGCGCGGCCTCGATATTTCAGGCGTGAGCCATGTATTCAATTACGACGTACCATTTGGCGCCGAAGATTACGTGCACCGCATTGGCCGGACCGGCCGTGCGGGTAAATCGGGTGTTTCGTACACGCTGGCGACGCCGGATGATGACAAGCTGGTCTCGGCCATTGAAAAACTGATCAACAAAGCCATTCCCCGTGTCGATGCGCCGGCATCGGCCGCGCGTCCGGACCGCCAAGAGCGCGCCGAGCGCCCCAAACAGGAACGCCCCAAGCAGGAACATAAAGAGCCTGGTGAACGCAAAGAGCGCCCCGAGCGCAGCGAGCAGGCTGAACGTCCCAAGCCGGAACAGCAGGCCCGCAACAAGCATAACGAACGCCGCCCCGGTCCCGGATCGGAAGAGGGGCGCCGTGTTAAGAACACCGACGAACCCCATGATTCAGGCCCCGGTTTTGGCGATCACCTGCCAGCTTTCATGGGCGGCGGCAAGCGATAAATTCCCCTTTTTTGAAGCCAGGCCAGTTGACCTGCGACTCGGGCCCTGCGAAACTGTTCGCTGGGGTTTATTCTATTGATTCGGCATGGTTTCTAAGCAAGTCACACGTCTATTTTTCGGGGTCCTTCTGGTGTCCGCCGCAGCGAGCGCTTTGTCGCCCGGCTATGCGCGTGCGCAGAGTTACGATGAATCTGTCCTGATGGCGCCGCCTACCGACGATATGCAAGTGGCGCAGGCGTCGCGCGCCAATACCGGCCGCGGCGGCGAATTTCCGCCGGCTTCTATTCCCACCACCCCGCCTTACACTGAAACCACGGCCGAACCGGAAGCGGATGTTACGACGGATGCGGGCGCTGATCCGCAGCAGAGCCCGGTTGATTACGCGGCCGATGCGGTTGATTACGACCAGGCGAACAAGATCGTCACTCTGACCGGCCGGGTTGAGCTGGTGCAGGACGGCCGCAAAATGGAAGCGGACAAGGTTGTCTATAACCTGAAGGATGACATCGCGACGGCCGAGGGCAATGTCGTGATTACGGATCTCAGCGGCGATGTGCACCACGCAGAGTCGGTTGAGCTGTCGGACAAGATGCGCAAAGGGCTGGTGGATGAACTGTTCACCACGATGGCCGATGGCAGCCGCGTCTGGGCCCGGGAGGGCGTAAAGGAAAACGAAAACCGCTACGTGCTGAAAAACGCCAGTTATACCGCGTGCAAGGCGTGCGAAGAAAACCCAGACAAGCGGCCGCCGTGGCGCCTGAACGCCAAGAGCGTTGAGCTGCGCAAAGACGAGCAGCGCGTTGTTTATAAGAATGCCTGGCTGGAAATGGGCGGCGTGCCGGTTTTCTATACGCCGTATTTTTCGCATCCTGACGGCAGCGTGAAACAAAAATCGGGCTTCCTGACGCCGAGCTTCGGTTTCAATTCCGACCTGGGCGGTTTTTACAGCCAGCCGTATTACTGGGCGATCGCGCCTGACATGGACACGACTTTCACCCTGATGCCGACAACGGACCAGGGGCCGCTGCTGCGTAATGAATTCCGCAAGCGCTGGGCCGATGCGTACATGGAAACCGATTTCTCGTTCACCAATTCGAGCCGCACGGATTCCATCGGCGGCGCGCAGGTTTCGGAGGACGACGAATTGCGCGGTCACTTCTTCGGCGAAGGCGGCTGGGATATCAACGAACACTGGCGCGCGCGCGCCGATATTGAATTGTCGTCGGACGAGCAATATTTGCGCCAATACGGTTTTACCGACGATTACATGCTGGAAAGCCAGGTTTATGCCGAGCGCTTTGACCTGCGCGATTACGCGATCATCAAAGCGCTGGCGTTCCAGGATCTGCGGACCACGGGCCGCACCGACCAGCCGAATATTCTGCCCTATGCGGAAGCGTCGTTCCTGGGTGATCCGAATGCCATTCTGGGCGGACGCTGGCAGTGGGATTCATCCGTTCTGTCGCTGTCGCGCGACGGCAACGGGCAGGACGTCTACCGCGGTTCGTCGCGTCTGAGCTGGGAACGGCAGGACATCACGGATATCGGCCTTATGTTCACATCTGAACTGGCGGGCCGCGCCGATCTTTATTACACGACCAACCGCCTGATTGCCGCCGGACCTTCAACGGAAGACGACAGCGAGCGGCAGGGACGGTTTATTCCGTCGGCGCAACTGAGCGCCTCCTATCCGCTGAAAAACGATTTCAAGGATTTTTCGCTGCGGATCGAACCGGTAGCGACGCTGTACATGGCGCCGAATGTTGAAAACGGCGAAGAGGATATTCCCAACGAAGACTCGCTCGACGTTCAACTGGATGCGGGCAATATCCTGGACGGCAACCGTTTCCCCGGCCTGGACCGCGTTGAAGACCAGACGCATGTTTCCTATGGGCTGCGCGCGGGCATGTACAATTACTCCGGCGGGCGCCTGACAGCGTTTCTGGGCCAAAGCTACAACATTGAAGACGATAATAACTCCTTCCCCGAAGGGTCGGGACTTGAAGACCGCTCGTCGGATTACGTGGGCGCGATCAACGCCACGTTCGACGAGGGCAAGCATGACCTGTCGTACCGTTTCCAGGTGGATTCAGATTCCTTCTCGTCCGAGCGTCATGAAGTGTTTGGCGTGACCGAATGGGGGCCGGTGGAAGTGGACGGTTCGTATCTTTATGCCAATGGTGTTGCCGGCACGGATTATGAAGAAAGCCGCGAGCAGATCCGCCTTGGTTCACGCATCAGCCTGACCGACCAGTGGACGGTGCGCGGGGATGCGATTTACGATTTGTCGGAAGATGAAAACGAGCGCGGCCTGCGCCGTTCGGTGTTCACGCTGGGTTATGCGCATGAATGCTACGACGTTGCCGTTACGGCTGACCGTTACCTGGCCAATGCCTCGTCTGGCGTGAATGATACGACGATCATGTTCCGCATCGGGCTCAAGAATCTCGGTGAATATTCGAGCGACGTCTTCCAGATGAACGAAGGTAGCGAATAATCTAAAAATATTGTCTAGATATCGAGATCGGCGACCGAGAGGGCGTTGGCCTGGATGAAGTTGAAGCGCGCTTCGGCGTTCTTGCCCATCAGATCGTCAATCAGCGTATCAACGGCTTGTCTTGGGTTATCGTTGGCCGTTTCGCCAGCCACGGATTCCGTAATGGCGCTGGCCATGGGCAACGTGACGCGCAGCAGGGTGCGCGATTTCGGATTCATGGTGGTTTCTTTGAGTTGGGCGGCGGGCATTTCGCCCAGGCCCTTGAAGCGCGAAACGTCGATTTTGGTGCGGCCTTTGAAGGTTGTCTTCAGCAGTTCTTCGCGGTGCTTGTCGTCGCGGGCGTATTCGGTGACCCCGCCGGCAGACATGCGGTAGAGCGGCGGCTGCGCGAGATAGAGCGAGCCGGAATCGATCAGGCCGGGCATCTGGGTATAGAAGAACGAGATGAGCAGGGACGAGATGTGCGCGCCGTCGACATCGGCGTCGGTCATGATGATGATGCGTTCGTAACGCAGGTCGGATGCTTTGAAGTTCGAGCCAGTGCCGACGCCCATGGCCTGGATGAGATCCTGGATTTCCTGGTTGTCGCGGATTTTGTCGCGCGTGGCGGAGACGACGTTAAGGATTTTACCTCGCAAAGGCAGAATGGCCTGCGTTTCGCGGTTGCGGCCCTGCTTGGCGGAACCGCCTGCCGAGTCCCCCTCGACAATGAAAATTTCGGTGCCGGCGGCGGCCTGACGCGAGCAATCGGACAATTTGCCGGGCAGGCGCAGCTTGCGCGTAGCCGTTTTGCGCAGCATGTCTTTGTCTTCTTTGCGGCGCAGGCGGTGTTCGGCGCGTTCGACGACGGCTTCGAGCAGACCTTTGGCACTGGCCGGATCGCCGGTCAGGAAGTGGTCGAAACGGTCTTTGACGATGGACTGCACCATGCGTTCGGCCGACGGCGTGGCCAGCTTGTCTTTGGTCTGGCCCTGGAATTGCGGGTCGCCGATGAAGATGGAGAGCAGGACGCAGGCGCCTTCCATCACGTCATCGGTGGTGATGAGGGAAAGCTGTTTCGCGTTGAAATTGATGAGGGTTGCGTAGTCTTTCAGCGAGCGGGCCAGCGCATTGCGCAGACCCTGTTCGTGCGTGCCGCCCTGCGGCGTGGGAATGGTGTTGCAATAGGAATGGATCCAGCCATCACCGTAATCGGAGGGCCAGGCGACCGCAAACTCAACGCGGGCGTCTTTGGTTTCGATCAGGTCGGCGAAGACATGGGGCGTGACCAGAGGGCGGCCATGCAGTTCGGATTTGAGGAAGTCTTCCAGGCCGCCGGGGAATTTGAAGACATCGTTTTCAGGGACGTTTTCTTCAGGGATTTCGGTGTGCCATTTGATTTCAACGCCGCGGAACAGATAGGCCTTGGACCGGCACATGCGATGCAGGGTGCCGGGCTTGAGTTCTGCGGTGCCGAAAATTTCGGCATCAGGGTGGAAGATGATTTTCGTGCCGCGATAGGAAGCTGCGCCGACATTCTGCAGCTTCGTCTTGGCAGCCCCTCGGGAATATTCCTGGCGGTAGAGTTTTTTGTCACGCGCGACTTCGACGACCATTTTGTCGGAGAGGGCGTTGACGACGGATGAGCCTACGCCGTGCAGACCGCCCGATGTTTTATAGGCGCCGGCGTTGAATTTACCGCCGGAGTGCAGGGTGGTGAGAATGACTTCGAGGGCGGATTTGCCGGGGTATTTGGGGTGATCGTCGATCGGGATGCCGCGGCCGTTATCGGCGATGACGACCGAGCCGTCTTTGAGCAGCGAGACTTCAATGCGGGATGCGTGGCCGGCGACCGCTTCGTCCATCGAGTTATCGAGAATTTCGGCGACGAGGTGGTGCAGGGCGCGTTCGTCCGTGCCGCCGATATACATGCCGGGGCGTTTGCGGACAGGTTCGAGACCTTCCAGCACCTCGATGGACTTGGCGGTATAATCGTCACTGCCAGCAGAGGGCGCGCCCTTTTTCAGGACTTCAGCGGCGGATGGGCCGGACTTTTTCTTTTCTGCGGTGGTGGTTTTTTTAGCCATGGGGGAGGAAAAGAGGTCTTTGCTGCTCATAGTCTTGCCATAGTTCTGTCGGACACTCATACTCAGGATCGGACTGCAAAGGCAAGGGAAACCTATGTTTCTACCGTATTTACGTCTGGTTATGGTGGTTATGGCCCTGTGGGCCGCGCCCGCCCATGCCGAGGCTTTGCAGCCTTTACCCGCGCTTTCCAAGAGTTTTGACCTGAGTGCATATGCCGCGACCACGGCGGATGTCAAAAAGGAATTTCCGGGCCTGCCGAACGTCGCTTTCCAGATTTCCCTGCCCAAATCCTGGCCGGAACGAATCGCCATGGGGCAGTCTTATGGTGAAATCGCCCGGTTCGACGGGCCGCCTTACGGCGATGTGCGGCCTTATTTTTCCTTCAAGCGCATTGCTGTCTCGCGCGAGAATGCGGCCAAGAACGAGCTGGTCTCGTACATGCTGCGCCAGAATTACGTGCTGCGATCCATCCGCGCGGTCGATGACCGCAATGTCGAGGCGCTGTATGTGATGGCGGACCCCTCGACGGGGGACAGTTTCGTGGTGCGCACGGTGATGCGCATTCTTGGGCCGGATATGCTGCTGGCGGAATATGCGCTGCCGATGAGTGCGTGGGACAAAAAACGCGACGAGCAGACCTTCGCGATCCAGAGCTTCAAGTTTCTGAAAGACAGCACCGATACGATCGAGAAGCGCATCCAGCGCGCGTATTTCAAAGAACTGCGTTTCCATTACCCGGCATCGTGGGTGTTTGAGGGGGAGAGCGCATCGGTCGATAACCGCGTGGTCACCAAACTGGTGACCAATGGCGAAACCGGCACGGAAGCGGGGCGCATCCACCTGACCATGATCAGCCCGCGGTCCCTGAAAGACCCGGAGGACAAGCGCGATTATCCGGTCGATGTACCGGGCATTTTGAAAGAGATGAAAAAATCGTACACCGACCGTGGATATGATGTCAGTGAATCCATTGAGAGCCTGGTGCCGGATTTGAACATCAAGACGGCGTTTGCGGTGATGGATGTTTATAATCTTTCACGCCGTGTGACCAATTACGAAACCGACCGCAAGCAGCCCGTGACGCAGGAATTGTGGGTTGCCGTGTTCCGCGGGGGCGGTGCGCATCCGAAGACGTATATTGCCGAGCTGGTGACGCCATCGCGCAACCAGGATCTGTATCAATGGTCGGTGAATACGCGGGCGCTGGCCATCATCATGAAGTCTATCCAGTAATCAGACTGGCCAGTAATCAGACTGGCCAGTAATCAGACTGGAAGGAATTCGCCCGTCTGTTCGTCCAGCGCGGATAAAATACCTGAACCGATATTGAAGAACGCGCCGTGCAGGGTGAGCCTGCCGGATCCTTCCAGCGATTGCACGCAGGGGAAGCTGCGCAGGTTTTTAAGGGATGTCTTGATGCCTTCCCGTTCAAGTTCGGCGGCAAGTTCCGGCGTGGTTTTGTACGGGTCTTTTTTGGTGAGCGCGTCGCGGGTTTCGTCGAGCATGGACATCCAGTTGCTGATGAAGTGGGCTTCGCTTTGCCGGGTTTCGCCGCCGACGCAGGCCTTGATGCCGCCGCAGGATGAATGGCCCATGACCACGATGTGTTTGACGCGCAGGTTGAGGACGGCGAATTCGAGCGCGGCGGAAACGCCGTGATAGGTGCCCGATGTTTCGTAGGGCGGCACCAGATTGGCGACATTGCGCATGACGAACATTTCTCCCGGCATGGCGGTGAAGATGCTTTCCGGGTCGACGCGGCTGTCGCAGCAGGAGACGATCATGACATCGGGTGTCTGGCCGTAACCGGCGAGTTTTTCGTAGTGGTCGACATGGGGCGCGAAATGGCGGTGCCGGAAGCGGCGGAAGCGGTCGGCCAGGTGTTCGGGAAAGTTATGCATACCGGATATATAGCAGTTCGATATGCGACCTTAAAAGTCCCGTCTTAGAACTTGTTGTAAACATAAACATCAACCTGGCGCATCGGATTACGATCAGGATTGATATGACGGTCGGCTTCATAACTGCCTGCATGCGCCGCCAGACCACCCATAACGCCAATTGCTTTCGAAGCGGCAAGGCCGAAGAGGAAAGTTAATTCCGATGCGCCCGGCAGCATGGCGGTGGCCGCAACCGATGTTACAACGCCACCAACCATAATGGTGCGTTCCGTGATGCGGCCCGCACGGTTCATGGCGTAATGGGCAAAATCATTCATGTCGTAGGGCGAACCAAACGTATAGCTGTTTACCGGTTGGTCAGAAAGCCAGGCCGAGATTTTTTTGAAACGAGAGCTCATCATCTGGTGCACCCTTAACGATTTTGTGGACTATACTAAACGCCAATCCAAAAACGCAAATTTTAAAAAAGGAAACGGCCTCCGAAGAGGCCGTTTCCTTTTCCCTTAGGAGGAAGCTGATTACGAGGAGTAGTACATGTCGAATTCGACCGGGTGCGGCGTGGTTTCGAAACGCAGCACTTCTTCCATTTTGAGCTCGATGTAGCCCTGGATCATGTCTTCGGAGAAGACGCCGCCCTGCAGAAGGAAGGCGTGGTCTTTTTCCAGGTTCTGCAGCGCTTCGCGCAGGCTGCCGCAGACGGTCGGGATTTTAGCCAGTTCTTTTTCGGGCAGGGTGTAGAGGTTTTTGTCCATCGGCTGACCCGGATGGATCTTGTTCTTGATGCCATCGAGACCGGCCATCAGCATGGCTGCGAAGGCGAGGTACGGGTTGGCGGTCGGATCCGGGAAGCGCACTTCGACGCGTTTCGCTTTGGGCGAGGTTGCGTGTGGAATGCGGCATGAGGCTGAGCGGTTGCGGCCCGAGTAGGCGAGCAGCACCGGCGCTTCGTAGCCCGGGACCAGACGCTTGTACGAATTGGTCGTCGGGTTGGTGAAGGCGTTGATGGCCTTCGCGTGCTTGATGATGCCGCCAATGTAGAAGAGGCACATGTCCGAGAGGCCAGCGTATTTGTTGCCAGCGAAGAGCGGGGTTTTGCCCTGGAACATCGACTGGTGGCAGTGCATGCCCGATCCGTTATCGCCGAAGACGGGTTTGGGCATGAACGTCGCGGTCTGGCCGTAAGCGTGGGCAGTGTTGAGGACGCCGTATTTGTAGAGCTGCATGTTGTCGGCGCAATCGACGAGGGTCGAGAACTTGATGCCGAGTTCGTGCTGGGCGGAAGCTACTTCGTGGTGGTGTTTTTCAACCGGCACGCCCATGGCTTTAAGAGCGGTCAGCATGTCCGAGCGCATGTCCTGGCAGGAATCGACCGGCGCGGTCGGGAAGTAGCCGCCTTTGACGCGCGGACGGTGACCGAGATTGCCGTCGGCATAGGAGGCGTTGGAGTTGGTGGGGAGTTCGGTGTGGTTGAGCGAATAGGATTGCTCGAACATGGATGATTTGAATTTCACATCTTCGAAGACGAAGAATTCAGCTTCGGGGCCGAAATAGACAGCATCAGCCTTGGTGGCTTTTTTTGCATAAGCTTCGGCCGCTTTGGCGATCGAGCGCGGGTCGCGGTTGTAGGGTTTTTTGGAATCCGGTTCGAGGATGTCGCCGAAGATGATGGCGGTCGGCTGGGCGGTGAACGGATCGATCGTGATCTTGTTCATGTCGAGTTTCATCAGCATGTCGGACTGGTGAATTTCTTTCCAGCCAGCGATGGAGGATCCGTCCATGTAAATGCCGTCGCGCAGCATGTCTTCGTCCATGGTGACGATGTCTTGTGTGATGTGGTGCGTTTTTCCTCGGGGATCGGTCAACCAGCAATCGACGAACTGAATGTCGTTATCGCGAAGGGCTTTCGCAACGGCGGCGGGCGTTTTGGCTTTGGAAAAAATATCGGACATGAAATGCGTTCCCTTTGGATTTTTTTAAGTTGGTTAATTCGGTAGACCTGTATTCTTTGCAGATAAAAACAGACTGCGACACTGCGGCAGTGGGTCGCAAGCGGCGATTGTGCAATGCACGATATGCAGGAATTGCATACCAACTATTCCGGATTGTAAAGGGGGGTAACTTTGAGAGCACAGATGGGGCGACCGACGGGGCTTGAACCCGCGACAACCGGTACCACAAACCGGTGCTCTACCAACTGAGCTACGGCCGCCACATAATGTGTTGCGTTGTTCGGTTTGCTTACCAAACCTTCGCAGGCCTGTGATATACGCTTTTACGCCCAAAACGGTCAAGAACTTAGAGACATGTACACAAACGTTCCCGGAATGTGGAAAAACCAGCTGCCCCGGCCGAAGCCCGACGGGCATAAGTATGATCGCGGGCATTGCGTGGTGATCGGCGGGGCGAAAATGACGGGCGCGGCGCGGCTGGCGGCAGAGGGCGCGGCGCGGGTGGGCGCGGGCCTGACCACCATTATCGCGCCGGAAGGCACCGGGACGATTTACCGCGAGACATCACCTGCGCATATCATCATCGAGGACGCGCTGGCCGACCGGTGCAGCCAATTGCAAGACCCCCGGCGCAATGCGCTGGTGCTGGGGCCAGGGTTCGGCAATGACGCGGCGGGGATCAATGGCTGGCTGTCGGCACGCGGGATCCAGCGCCTAGTGCTGGATGCGGACGGGCTGAACCATCTGAGCGATTTTACGCTGCTGCGACGTGACGATGTGCTGACGCCGCATGCGGGGGAGTTTCAAAAACTGTTTGGCGACATAAGTGCGCAGGAAGCGGCGCTGAAGGCGAAATGCATCGTGGTGCTGAAAGGCGCCAAGACTATCATTACGGATGGCAAAGACATTGTGGAAAGCGCTCACGCGTCGCCGTACCTGGCGAGTGCCGGCACCGGTGATGTGCTGGCCGGGATTATCGGCGGATTGCTGGCGCAGGGGATGGGCAGCCTGCTGGCTGCCAGCGCGGGCGTGTGGATCCACGGTGAGGCGGGGATGCGCATCGGCGCAGGGCTGGTCGCTTCGGACCTGCCGGATGCGATACCGGACATATTGAAATCGCTTGCGTGAGGGGCCAAATTCTGGTCTTTTCTGCCCCGATATGCGGATGATTCCGCGGGCGTGGCGAAACTGGTAGACGCACAAGATTTAGGTTCTTGCGGCCTAGCCGTGGGGGTTCAAGTCCCTCCGCCCGCACCAAATTAGGTTCAAAGATAGGATTAAGAAAATTATGCAAGCCGTTGAAGTTAAAAAAGAAGGCCTTAAGCGCGAATATAAAGTGACAGTGCCTGCCGCGGATCTCGCGCAGCTTTCCAAGAAGCGCCTGGCCGAGCTATCGAAGACGATGAAAGTCCCCGGCTTCCGTCCCGGCAAAGCGCCGCAGGACCTGCTTGAGCAGCGTTACGGCGATGCCGTGCGCGGTGAAATTCTCGAAAAAGCCGTCAATGAAGGCACCACGGCCGCGATCCGCGACAACAAACTGCGCCCCGCCACGCAGCCTTCGGTCGACATCAAGTCGTTCGAAAAAGGTCAAGATCTTGAATTCACGATGAGCGTGGAAATTCTGCCGGACGTCAAAGTCATGGATGTGAAGTCGCTCAAGCTGGAACGTCCGGTTGCGAAAGTGGCTGACGAGACGATCACCGACGCGATGACGCGCATTGCGAAAAACAACCGCCAGTCGGAAAAAGTCACCGAAGCGCGCGCATCGAAAAAAGGCGACATCGTCGTCATCGATTATGCGGGCAAGCTGGAAGACGGCACCACCAAGCCGGGCATGTCCTCGGTCGGTTATCACCTTGAACTGGGTTCCAATTCGTTCATCGCCGGTTTCGAAGAACAACTGACGGGCAAAAAAGCCGGTGACGATGTTGTCGTCAACGTGCAGTTCCCGGAGAATTACGGCGCGGAAGACCTGGCCGGCAAGAAAGCGATTTTCAATGTTTCGGTGCAGGAACTACGCGCATCGACCGAGCCGAAGCTGGACGACGAGTTCGCCAAGACTTTAGGCCTGGAAACCATTGATGCTTTGAAAAAAGCGATCCGCGAGCAGATGGAAGGCGAATACGGCCAGTACAGCCGCCAGAAGCTGAAGCGCGCGCTGTTCGACATGCTGGACGAGAAGCACGATTTTGAACTGCCCAAGGGCATGGTGGAAGCGGAATACAAAATCTGCCTCGACCAGATCAACCAGGAAAAACAGTACAAGAACGACAAAGAGCCGCTGACCAAAGATGAAGAAGCGGAACTGCACGACATCGCAGAACGCCGCGTGCGTCTGGGCCTGATTTTGTCAGAGATTGGTGCGTCGAATAACATCACGGTTTCTGACCAGGACCTGCAACGCGCAGTCATGGACCAGGCCCGTCGTTTCCCCGGTCAGGAAGCGCAGATCTTTGATATGTTCCGCAAGAACCAGCAGATGGTCGACAGCCTTCGCGCGCCGATCTTCGAAGACAAGGTCGTCGATTTCATTATCGAACTGGCTGACGTGAAAGACAAAGAAGTCAGCCTTGAAGATCTGACCAAGGACGACGACGCCGAAGACGAAAAGGCCGAGAAAAAACCGGCCAAGAAAGCGGCTAAAAAAGAGAAATAAGAAATGACCCGCCGTAACAGGCGGGTTTTTTCATGGTGTTTCATGTCTTGAAGCGCGGTGCGCGCGCACCCATGTCACTGGTATGCGCATTTTCCTGACCCTTGCGGCAGTTTTGGCGCCGATGGCTGCATCGGCGCAGAGCACGCCGTATTCGAGCCCGAGCCCGTATGCCCCGAGCCCATATGCGATGAATACGATGCGCCCGGCGGCAGGGGCCCCGACGCTGGACCGCGAGGCGACCAGCGTGAACAGCGGGCAGCAGATTTACCGCAGCGGCAGCCAGTTTACGCCGTCCGGCACCAGCCAGCTGTATGGCAATTACGGCAGCGATTATAACCCGACCCTGCCTAACAATGTTTACGGGCAGGACACTGTTCGCAGCGTGCCGGATGAGCGGGTCACACCGCAGACCGAAGCCTCTCAATAATTTGCATAATTGTGGGTTTATTCTTATAAAAACCCCATGGGATATGACAAACGACGTCATAAGGCGGGCCAAGCCTTTTCGCGTCATCAGGGGCCGCCTGTCAAAAAGCAAAAATGCAAACCGCGCGAAGCGCTGGTCAATTACGTCTGGATCCATGCCAAGGCAGACCGGCGCCGGGATTCATCCGCGCCTTTGTGCACGGTACCGACCGCGCATATGGAGACGGCGGTCGAGAACGCCAACCGGTACCCGAATGCGGATTTCAGCATCTGGATCGACAGCAAGCTGACCGGCCCGTCCACCTTGTTCTGGCTGCAGGGTTATATTTACGTCATGGCCAAACACCGCAATGTGCGGGTGCGCGATCTGCAGAGCATTGCGCATTATCGCGACGATGCTTTTTTCGTGCCGCCGGCAAAAGTGAATTCGAAACAGCGGGCCGAGCCGCAAAGTCCGTATTTAAGGGCCGATTACGCGCGGATTCTGGTGATCGAGAATTGCCTGAATCACGCGCATCACCGTTTTGTGTTCTACAGCGATTTTGATTGCCCGGATTTGCGCCTCAACAAAACCATGGCGTGCGCGCGCGTGCATGGCGTGGTCATTCACGACATCGGCGATGCGAGCCTGACATCGAACGGGTATATCGGGGTTGACCGCATGCATGGCCGTGTCGGGCGATTGATGGGGGCGCTGCGCGAGAATACCCGCGCCGGGGTTGTGGCACGCAAGCTGGGGTACCAGGCTTTGCAGGCGTTCGTGACGGGCATTCACCCTGATTTCGCCCGCATCCGGGCGAAGGTGATGCTGCCATTGCTGCCGCATATGTACGTCAAGGCGGCGCCCAGCAAACTGGGCGCGCAACTGGGCCTGGAACGGGGTTTTGGGCTGCCCTTGCCTTAGGGGGCGTGCGCTAGTAGTTTTAAGGGGTCTGATTCACCTAACCAAAAAGGTTTCCCCACAATGGCCCGTCTGCCCCGCTCTGAATTTTACGATGATGTTTTGATGGACCTGGTCCCGATGGTGGTGGAAGTCACCAATCGCGGCGAGCGCGCTTACGACATTTACTCGCGCCTTTTGAAAGAGCGCATTATTTTCCTGACCGGCGGCGTTCACGACCATGTCGCCAGCCTGATCTGCGCACAGCTTCTGTTCCTGGAATCGGAAAACCCGACCAAGGACATCGCTTTCTACATCAATTCGCCGGGCGGCGTTGTCACGTCGGCCTTCGCGATGATGGACACGATGAACTACATCAAGTGCCCGGTTGCGACGCTGTGCGTCGGCCAGGCGGCTTCGGCGGGTTCGCTGCTGCTGACCTGCGGCGAGAAGGGCAAGCGTTACTGCCTGCCGAACAGCCGCGTCATGGTGCACCAGCCTTCGGGCGGCGCTCAGGGCATGGCTTCGGATATCGAGATCCAGGCGCGTGAAATTCTCAAGCTGCGCGAGAAGCTGAACAATATCTACGTCGTACAGACCGGCCAGAAACTCTCGGCCATCGAAAAAGCCATGGACCGCGATACGTTCATGTCGGCGGAAGAGTCGAAAGCGTTCGGCCTGATTGACCATGTTATCTCGTCCCGCGCGGACATGCCCAAGGCAGAAGAGAAGAAGTAAGGTTTTAACCGCGAGCCGTCACCCACGACTCGCGGTTTGCTTTGGCTTGCCCGGCTATTGCAGGCCGCGGTGCCGGGCGCCCTTGATTTTTAGGTATGCAGTCACAATTTACTAATTGTTCACCTTTCACTGTTCTGTTGGGTGCGCAGCAAAAAATCAGCCGGAAAACCGGCTTAGAAAAGGGCATAGGGCAGTGACAGAGATTCAGACATCCAACCCGGACGTTATGGCGGTTTTACCGCTGCGCGATATCGTGGTTTTCCCGCATATGATTGTACCGCTGTTTGTTGGGCGTGAACGCTCGGTCCGCGCGCTTGAGCATGTGATGCAGGGTCACAAGCAGGTGTTGCTGCTGACGCAGAAAACACCGGCGGAAGACGACCCCGGCAAAGACGGCGTGTTCCAGATCGGCACGATCGGCACCATTCTGCAGCTTTTGAAACTGCCGGACGGTACCGTGAAGGTGCTGGTTGAGGGTACGAAGCGCGCGCGCGTTGTGGAATTCACCGAGCGTGCGGATTTCCTGGAAGCGAGCGTCGAGGCGATTGCGGCTGATACGAATGACTCGGACGAGTTGAAGGCACTGGCCAAAACCGCGTCGGAACAGTTCGAAGAATACGTGAAGCTGAATAAGAAAATTCCGCCGGAAGTGATCGTCTCGGTCAACCAGATTGCGGAAGCCGAACGCATGGCGGATACGATCGCCTCGCACCTGGCTTTGAAAATCGAAGACAAGCAGAAGCTGCTGGAAACGCCGACACCGGCGGCCCGGTTTGAAGGCATCCTGTCGCATATCGAAGATGAAATCGGCGTTTTGCAGGTTGAAAAACGCATCCGTGGCCGCGTGAAGCGCCAGATGGAGAAGTCGCAGCGCGAGTATTACCTGAACGAGCAGCTGAAGGCGATTCAGAAAGAGCTGAACGAAGGCGAAGAGGGCGTGGATGAAGTGGCCGATCTTGAGAAAAAGATCGCTTCTTTGCGCCTCTCCAAAGAAGCCAAGACAAAGGCTGTGAACGAGATCAAGAAACTGAAGCAGATGTCGCCGATGTCGGCGGAAGCGACGGTTGTGCGCAATTACCTCGACTGGCTGCTGGGCGTGCCGTGGGGCAAGAAATCGAAAGTGCTCAAAGACATCAAGAAAGCGAAAGCGATCCTCGATAAAGATCACTTTGGGCTTGAGAAGGTCAAAGAGCGTATTCTTGAATACCTGGCCGTGCAGCAACGCGCGGGCAAGGTGAAGGGGCCGATTTTGTGCCTGGTTGGCCCTCCGGGTGTTGGTAAAACCTCGCTTGGACAATCCATCGCCAAAGCCACAGGCCGCAACTTCGTGCGCATGTCGCTGGGCGGCGTGCGGGATGAATCGGAAGTGCGCGGTCACCGCCGCACTTACATTGGCGCATTGCCGGGCAAAGTCGTGCAGGGCATGAAAAAAGCCAAGACGGTCAACCCGCTGTTCCTGCTGGATGAGATCGACAAGCTGGGCCAGGACTGGCGCGGCGATCCGTCATCGGCATTGCTTGAGGTGCTGGATCCGGAACAGAACCATAATTTCAACGATCATTATCTCGAGGTCGATTACGATCTTTCGGATGTGATGTTCATCTGTACGGCGAACAGCATGAAAATGCCGCAGCCGCTGCTGGACCGTATGGAAGTGATCCGCCTGTCCGGTTATACGGAAGACGAGAAGCTTGGCATCGTGCGCCAGCATCTGCTGGAGAAGCAGATCAAAGCGGCCGGCCTGACCAAGGATGAGTTTTCGATCACAGACGATGCGATCCGCGATGTGATCCGTTACTACACGCGCGAAGCGGGTGTGCGGAACCTGGAACGCGAGCTGGCGAACCTCGCACGCAAGGCGATCAAGGAAATCCTGATGGGCAGCCGCGAGAGCCTGCGCGTTACCCCAGCCAACCTTGGCAAATATGCGGGCGTGCGCAAATACCGTTACGGCGAAGCGGAAGAGCAAGACCGCATCGGCGTGGTCACAGGCCTGGCCTGGACCGAGACGGGCGGCGAATTGCTGTCGATCGAAGCGGTCAACATGCCGGGTAAAGATGGCAAGGTATCGATGACCGGCAACCTGCAGGATGTGATGAAAGAATCCATCGTTGTGGCCGAGATGCTGATCAAGTCGCGCTCGGAAATGTTTGGAATCGATTACACCAAACTGCAGAAACAGGCGATCCACGTGCACGTGCCGGAAGGCGCCACGCCGAAGGATGGACCCTCTGCCGGGGCAGCCATGACGACCGCCATCGTGTCGTCGCTGACGGGAATTCCGATCCGCCGCGACATTGCGATGACGGGTGAAATCAACCTGCGCGGTTACGTGACCGCGATTGGCGGCCTGAAAGAAAAACTGCTGGCAGCGATGCGCGGCGGTATCAAGAAGGTATTGATTCCGAAGGAAAATGAGAAAGACCTTCAGGATATCCCGGCCAATGTGAAGAAGGGGCTTGAGATCATTCCGGTCAGTTCGATCGACCAGGTGCTCGCGCATGCGCTGATCAGCATGCCCATCCCGATCGAGAAAAAGGACGTGGTGATCGCACCGACCCCTGACGACGAAGCCACAGAAACCGGGACTTCCAAGACTGTCCACCATTGACGGCCCCGGAAATTGGGCATATGAGTGATATCCCGACCGTGGATATGGCTAAAACCCTAGGGTTGCGGCCAATCAGGTCGGGTATATAAAAACACTCAAACCGGGGGATACCTCATGAATAAAACTGATCTCGTGGCAGCTGTTGCCAAAAAAACCGATCTGTCGAAGACGAAGGCTGAAGAATGCCTGAACGCCATGCTCGACGTCATCACCGCATCGCTCAAAAAAGGCGACGAAGTGAAACTCATCGGTTTCGGCACGTTCAAAGTCACGAACCGTAAAGCTCAGACCGGCCGCAATCCGCGCACGGGCGAGCCGATCAAGATCGCTGCTTCCAAACAGCCGAAATTCGCCGCCGGTAAAGCGCTGAAAGACTCGGTCAACAAGCGCTAATCGCTTCGTTGTTTTTATAAAATTCAAAAGCCCGGCTTTAACGCCGGGCTTTTTTGATAAAGAAGATGGTGGACGCTGTAGGGATTGAACCTCTGCGCGCCTATGGCGCGCCAGCGTTTTGTTTTGTAGGTTCAATCCTGCGGAGGACTTGGGGAAATGGTGGACGCTGTAGGGATTGAACCTCTGCGCGCCTAGGGCGCGCCAGCGTTTTGTTTTTGTAGGTTCAATCCTGCGGAGGACTTGGGGAAATGGTGGACGCTGTAGGGATTGAACCTACGACCCCACCCGTGTGAAGGGTGTGCTCTCCCGCTGAGCTAAGCATCCTTAAGAGGTTCCGATTTGATAACGGGCGGGCGGCTTTAAGTCAAACATTAGCGGAACTGCCGGGTAATCCCGGACGTTTGCAGGGAATATAAGGAGGGTCTCATGCCCGTTATTGAACGTAATCCCACCCCTATGATCCTGGTCATCGTCTGCACCGTTGCGGCGCTGCTTTTCGGGCTGTTCTTGTTCAGCCAGAACAATGAACGCTCGGAAGTGCCTGAACAGGCGGCTGCCATTGATGTACCGGATGTTGCGCCGTCCTCCTCGGGCGGGAATAACGACCTGCACCCTGCGGCCGACCCCACGCAATAAGCGAATAGATAGTTGCATTTGGATGCGAATTTTGGTCTTCTCGCCATCGTTCGGACGCATTTCCTCATGGAAATGCCGAGATCGGGTGATTAGCTCAGCGGAAGAGCATCTCGTTTACACCGAGAGGGTCGGGGGTTCGAACCCCTCATCACCCACCATTCAAAAAGGGCCCTTCGGGCCCTTTTGTTTTGCAGCGCACATCGTCTTTGTCATGAATCCCCTATACATTGTTGTCCTAACTTCCTGGGCAGGTTCACATGGCAAGAGACGAAAGCAAAAAAACGCCGGCGGGCAAGGCGCCGGTCAAGACCCTTAAAAAATCCAAGGCGCGGAAACTGAAGGGTGGGCGTAAAACCCAGAAGGCTGTCACGGCCAACAGGCGCCTCAAGAAGAAACAGAAGCTTGTTTCAAAGCGTCTGAAGGCTTCTAAAAAAGTCTGATCAGGAGATCTGCATGCTCATCGGCGTACCCAAAGAAATCAAGGCGCAGGAAAATCGCGTCGGTTTGAACCCGGCGAGCGTGGCCGAGTGTGTGCATAACGGGCACAGGGTTCTGGTCGAGACGAATGCGGGGCAGGGCATTCTGGCTTCGGATGACGATTACCGCGCGGCGGGGGCAGAGATTGCGCCCAGCAGTGCGGAGGTCTTTAAACGCGCGGATATGATCGTGAAGGTCAAAGAGCCGCAGGCAGCGGAATGGGTGCAGTTACGGGCTGAGCAGATTTTGTTCACCTATCTGCATCTGGCGCCCGACCCGAAGCAGACCAAGGGGCTGATGGAAAGCGGCGTCACGGCGATCGCGTATGAAACGGTGACGAACGCGCGCGGCGGGTTGCCGCTGCTGGCGCCGATGTCAGAAATTGCCGGGCGCATGGCGCCGATCATGGGTGCCACGTTTTTGCAGAAACATAAGGGCGGTTTGGGCAAACTGATTTCCGGCGTGCCGGGGGTTGAGCCCGCGAATATCGTGGTACTGGGTGGCGGTGTATCAGGGTTCAACGCGGCGCGTATTGCGGTGGGATCGGGCGCGGATGTGACTATTTTTGAAAAGAACGGCGAGCGGATCCGTTTTCTGGATGAGCATTTCGGCGCGTCGGCGCGGGTGATAGCTGCCGGGAAGGCCGCGATTGACGAGGCCCTGAAGACCGCCGACATGGTGATCGGCGCGGTTTTAATTCCGGGCGCTGCAGCACCGAAGATGGTGACGCGCGCGCATCTGGCGACCATGAAGAAGGGCGCGGTGATGGTGGATATTTCCATCGACCAGGGCGGGTGTTTTGAAACATCGAAAATAACCACGCACCAGGACCCGGTTTATGACGTGGATGGCATTCTGCATTACTGCGTCGCCAACATGCCGGGGGCTTACCCGCAAAGCTCGACGCAGGCGCTGAACAACGCGACGCTGCCGTTCGTGCTGGCGCTGGCGAAAAAAGGCTGGAAGCAGGCGACGACGGATGATGCGCATCTGAAGATGGGTCTGAATGTGCATGCGGGCAAGATCATGCATCCGGCCGTGGCCGAGGCGCTGAACCTGCCATACACCGCGATTTAAGATACACGGCGATTTAAGATCAGGATTTAAGACGCGGGGCGTTTTGGGCACGCAGGACCGGCAGGACGATCTGCATGACGTTCTGTGCGGTGTCGAGCGCGGCATGGCCGGGCGTATGCGATGCGGCAATCGACGAAATGAGGTCGCGCGCATAGGCGTATTGCGCATTCAATTCGCCACGCTTTAATTCAGACGGATTTAAAAGGAACGATGCGCCGATGGCTGTGAGCTTGAACTGGGCAACCTGAAGATCAAGTTCGCGAACATTGTCGTGATGGGTCTGCATCCGGGCGCGGATGCCGGGCAGGTTCGTGAGCAGGGATTCAGGCTCGTGATCGCACAGGCGGTCACTGAGGCGGGCCCTGAAGAGTTTTTCACGGGTCGCCTTGCTCACGGGAAAACCAAATTCGGTCAGGTCGCGGGCGTGGCGGTCCGCCTTGTTGTATTCATGCATCGCCAGATGATCGAACTCGCCATAGGCGCTGTGAATCTGGCCGATGGCATCGGCAATGGACGCTATGCCGCGCAGGACGGGCGACTGCGTCATAAAGCTTTTCTGCGCATTCATGACGCTGCGGGCATCGGCATAGGCGCTTAGCAGCTCAGCGGACATTTCGAGGCGGCGATCAATCTGCAGAGGCAGAATTTCGCGGACGGCGTGTTCGATTTTTTCATTGGTGATGCCCTGGGCAAAAAAATCGCGGGCCATATCGTAAAAAGCATGGCTGTCGCCGGCATCCAGACAGGCCAGGGTATGCGCCAGGGAATCCCATTCCTCATCAAAAGAGGGGGAAGCGGCAGCGCTAGCGAGGATGACTCTTAAATCCATGAATTATGTCCAATGAATGGTATAAGACGAGTAGGGTTAAAAGGCAAATTCCGGGGTGTTAATGACACCCAAACAACATGTTGCAGTCATGTACGATTTACCCTATACACCCTGCAACGCTGAATTGACCGAAGGTCCGGGGCTTCCTAGACTACAGGTTACGCGGGTGTAGCTCAGTTGGTTAGAGCGCCTGCCTGTCACGCAGGAGGCCGCGGGTTCAAGTCCCGTCACTCGCGCCATTCAGTGTTGTTTTATTTCTGGGGTCCGAATGCCATCGTCCACCACCCTGTTCGCCAGTTCCGCCTTTTTGACAGATTACCTGCCTATTCTGGTGTTCATCGGCATTGCCGCGGGCCTGGGTATGGTGATGATGCTTGGGTCATTCGTTGCCGGTAAGCGCCGGCCCGATGCCAATAAAAACAGCCCCTATGAATGCGGTTTCGACGCGTTCGACGATGCGCGCCACAAATTCGATGTGCGCTTTTACCTCGTCGCCATTCTTTTCATCATCTTCGATCTGGAAATCGCCTTCCTGTTTCCCTGGGCGGTGACGCTCTCGGATATCGGCATGTTCGGTTTCTGGTCGATGGTCGTCTTCCTTGCCGTTCTTACGGTTGGCTTTATCTATGAGTGGAAGAAGGGCGCCCTGGACTGGGAATAAAACAACATGTCAGCTTCACACGACCGCGACGTACTCATTGCCCCGAAGGTTGATTTAAAACAGCCCGGCGTTGGCGTGCCTGCCATCAAGCAGGACGAATTCGCCGCGCGGGTTGCGCAGGAAGTATCGGATAAAGGCTTTGTGCTGACGCAGGTCGACAATCTGTTCGACTGGGCGCGCACGGGGTCGATGTGGCCGATGACGTTTGGCCTGGCGTGCTGCGCGGTGGAGATGATCCATTCCTACATGTCGCGCTACGACCTGGACCGTTTTGGCGTTATTCCGCGTCCCAGCCCGCGCCAATCGGACGTCATGATCGTAGCCGGGACGCTGACCAACAAAATGGCGCCGGCTTTGCGCCGGGTTTACGACCAGATGCCGGAACCGCGCTGGGTGATTTCGATGGGGTCGTGCGCCAATGGCGGCGGTTACTATCATTATTCCTATTCAGTGGTGCGCGGTTGCGACCGGATTGTGCCGGTGGATATATACGTGCCGGGCTGCCCGCCGACAGCGGAAGCGCTGGTGTACGGCATTCTGCAGTTGCAGAAGAAAATTCAACGCGAAGACACGCGGATTGTGCGATGAAGAAAGAGCCATCCGAGCGTTTGAAAACAATGGCGGCGCAGATCGCCGAAAAGCTGACCCAGTATGTCAGTGGCACCGAATTTGCGCAGGACGAGCTGGTGATCCATGCGAGACGCGAGAGCCTGCCCAAACTTTTGACAGTTTTGCGCGACGATCCGGATTCGATGTTCGAGCAGCTGATGGATATCACCGCCAACGATTTTCCCTCGCGCCCTGACCGTTTTGAAGTTGTTTACACGATGCTGTCGATCCGCTTCAACCTGCGTTGCCGCGTCAAGGTGACAACGGATGAAGACACGCCGGTGCCTTCGGTGACCAAGCAGTTTTCGTCGGCCATCTGGCTGGAACGCGAAGTGTGGGACATGTACGGCATCGTGTTCGAGGGTAATGACGACCTGCGCCGCATTCTGACCGATTACGGTTTCGAGGGGCACCCGTTGCGCAAGGACTTCCCGATGACGGGGTATGTCGAACTGCGTTACGACGAAGCCGCGCAGCGCGTGGTTTACGAACCCGTCACACTGCAGCAGGATTTTCGCGTCTTTGACAATTTGTCGCCGTGGGAAGCCATGACCACCGTGCAGCTGCCGGGCGATGAAAAAGCGACCACGCAGAAAGTCGGCCCGATCAACTACCGGGGCCGCGGCAAAGAAGGCAGCGCTGCATGACCACCAATGAACTTGTCTCGCTGAATGAACAAACCGGGCAGATGAATGCGATCGGCGACGAGACGCAGATCAAGCCGTATACGCTGAATTTCGGCCCGCAGCACCCGGCGGCGCACGGCGTTTTACGCCTGATTCTGGAGATGGACGGCGAGATTGTCGAGCGCGCCGACCCGCATATCGGCTTGCTGCATCGTGGTACGGAAAAGCTGATCGAATATAAAACCTATATGCAGGCGCTGCCGTATTTCGACCGGCTGGATTACGTCAGCCCGATGAACCAGGAACATTGCTTCGCGCTGTCGGTCGAGAAGTTGCTGGGCATTACGCCGCCGCCCAGAGCGCAGTATATCCGCGTGCTGTTTTTGGAACTGACGCGCATTCTGAACCATATTCTGAATATCACGACCTATGCGCTGGATGTCGGCGCCCTGACGCCGGCGCTTTGGGGCTTTGAAGAGCGTGAAAAAGGCATGGAATTTTATGACCGTGTCTGCGGCGCACGTTTGCACGCGAATTATATCCGCCCGGGTGGCGTGACGATGGATATGCCCAAGGGTCTTGCAGAAGACATCTGGGACTGGACCGAGAATTTCGGGAATGTGATCGACGATCTCGAAGGTCTGCTGACCGAAAACCGCGTGTTCAAGCAGCGCACCGTTGGTATCGGCGTTGTGTCGCGCCAGCAGGCGATGGACTGGGGTTTCACGGGGCCGATGCTGCGCGCATCGAACGTGCCGTGGGATCTGCGCAAATCGCAGCCTTATGAAGTTTACGAGAAAATGGATTTCGACATCCCGGTCGGCAAAACCGGCGATTGCTATGCGCGTTACATGGTGCGCATGGAAGAAATGCGCCAGTCGCTGAAAATCATGCAGCAATGTCTGCGGGAGATGCCGGGCGGGCCGGTCCGCGTTGACGATTACAAAATCGCGCCGCCGCCGCGTGAAGAAATGAAAAAATCGATGGAAGCGCTGATCCATCACTTCAAGCTGTTCACGGAAGGATATCACGTGCCTGCCGGTGAAACGTATACGGCCGTTGAAGCCCCCAAGGGCGAGTTTGGCGTGTACCTGATCGCGGACGGGACCAACCGCCCTTACAAGTGCCATATCCGCGCGCCGGGTTTTGCGCATCTGGCAGGTCTTGATTTCATGTCCAAGGGGCACATGCTGGCCGATACCGTCGCCATTATCGGATCGATGGATATTGTATTTGGCGAAATTGATCGCTAACGCGATTGGGCGGGATGATCGCTCATTTAAGATATTCTACAGGGGGTTTTTCGTGTCGCAGTCACCGGTCTTTATCTGCCGTCCTCCCTATGTGGAGGATCTTATCGTGCGCATCATTTTCAATGAATCAGGCGCGATTGAGCGCATGACAGCGGTAACGCCTGCGCAAACGCCGGATCGCGGCAAGCGCCGCGGCAGCCATTTGCAGCTGGTTGTTGTAAATTCTTAAACGAACAGGTCGATCATCACGATCGCCAGCCACATGAAAATGTAGAGGTGGTAGTACCACCAGCGGCGCTTCGCATTCGCGATGAGGAAGATGGCCGCCATGATGACGAAGAGCGGCGGCAGGTTGGCCTGCGGCATGCCTGTGACCACGAAGATAAACGCGACATAAGCAACCATGACGACGACGGCGAAGCCCTTGGTGATGCCAAGGCCGAATTTGTTGGCGATGGTGGGGATGCCGGTTTTTTTGTCGGCGGCCATGTCGCGCATGTCGCCCATCATTTCGTGCAGCAGGATCATGGTGAAGCCGGAGATCGCGTGCAGGATGGCGACGGCGGGCACCATGTCGGCGGCGAGCAGCGCGTAGGGCGCGGCGATGCACATGGCGTAGGAAAAAGCGGGTACAATATTTTTGATGAGAAAAATGCTTTTCAGGCGGGTGCGTTTGCCGCCATTGGGGAAGCCGTAATTGAACAGGTATCCCAGTGTGGCGCCGAAGACGACATAGACGACCAGCACCGGCGGCATGAAGACCAGCCACAGCAGCGGAATGGCAAAAAGGGCCTGCGATATTTTCAGCAGCCGGCGGTGGTGGCCAGGGCCCAGCGGCAGGGTGCGCGGGTCGGTTGCATCGGAGTCGGCGTCGACCAGCTTGTTGGACAGGTTGATGGAGATGATGAGCATGCCCATGGCGAGACCGGCCAAGAGCGCATCCAGCGTGATGCCGGTGGCGGTGGACTGGAAGGGGACGATGGCCGTCATGGCGGCCAGAACGCCGATGTGAATGCGGTAGCGAACAATGTATTTGAAAATATCGCTGATCAGGTCCATCCGGGCCCCCTTTGATGGCTTTTTTGGATTATCCCCCGAAGGGGCTATTCCCGTCAATTGCGGGTGGTAGTACTCTTTGCGGGTGACAGAAGCGGTTCGCCACACCATCCAGAGCGTCCAGGTCTTACGGGCCCTGGGCATTTTCGTCATTCTGGCGGCTCATATCAGCATTGCGGTCACGTTCGGCGACCCGGCGCTGGGCATTACGCCACCGAAATGGGCGGTCATGCTGGTGGCCAATGCGTCGGACGGGATGCTGGACCTGTTTTTCGTCGGGTCCGGGTTCATCATGATCTACATCACGAAGGGCACGTTCGGGCAGAAGGGCGCTTCCAAGAAATTCGCGCTGCTGCGCGTTTCCCGCGTGGTGCCGGTGTACTGGTTCTATACCAGCCTCGCGATTTTGATGGGGGCGCTGATCGGCAATATCGCCGGGTTCCAGGAACCGAGCTGGGCCAGCAGTTTAAAGTCGTATTTTTTCATTCCCTACGCGTCGGACAATGTGCCGGGACTGTTCGGCGGCACGCAGGAATGGGTGCGGCCGGTTTTGCCAGCGGGCTGGACAATGAATTACGAAATGTATTTCTACGCCATTTTCGCGGCGGTGCTTTTCCTGTCGTACCGTGCGGGGATGATTGCGATGACGGGGTGGGCCATTGTTTTAAGCGCGCTGCTGCCGCTTATTCCTGCCGAAATGGACGCTTTACGATTCTGGGCATCGGGCACGGTCATCAAATTCGTGACCGGATGCTGGATCGGGCATGCGTTCTGGAAGGGCGTACGGTTTAACGGGTCTACGGCCAGCATTCTTGCGGTGTGCGTCGGGGCGTTCATCGCGCATTGGTGCGTTTATGCAGCCTTTCTGGAACGGCCGGACGGACTTGTCTTCCATAGTCTGAGCGCGATGACAGCGGGCATCATGATCGCGTGTTGCGTGCTGACCAAATTCGTTGAGACGCAGAATGCGCCGTCGCAGCTGGTGGAACTGGGGAATGCGACATTCTCGATTTACCTGTCGCATATTTTTGTTTACGTGCCGGTGTTCGGTATTATGGATGCCTTGTACGACATGACGCTGGGCCAACGCATTTTTGCCGGCATCGGGGCTTGGGGGCTGGCCTTGCTGCTTGGAATGATCAGCTACTGGTATCTGGAACTGCCATCCATCGCAGTGACGCGCAGGCTGTTTAAACGGCTTGGCTGGATCTGAATTTGGGGATGTAGTCGTCGATCCGCACCGTTGTTGCCAGATGCATGAAGGTGAAGACGTGGAAGGCGACGAAATGGAAGATCAGCACGAAGATGACCGCGGCGATTTCACCAATGACAGCATCTGATTGCACGGCATTGATGCAGAAGACGAACAGCGCAACGAAAAAGCCGTTGCTGATGAGGCACTGGCGGACATAGCGTTTTGTATCCGCAGCATCGCCCCGGGCCTTTTTCTTGAGCCAGATGAAAATGTACCAGTTGATGTAGTGGGTCAGGACAAGGAAGCAGAAGACGTTTTCCACCGGCAGGCGGCCGACTTCCAGCGCATCGACGGCAAGGTATGAAAGCGCCAGCATGACGAAGGCGAGGGCGGTGATGTAGAACAGGAACCGGAATTGCGGGGTGTTGCTTTGCCCCCACATCAAGGCGGCGCAGACCGGCAGGCCGAGGGCCAGGTATGGCAGCCAGTCGCGGACCAGATGCTGGTTATAGGCAGAATCGATATTGATGAGCAGGAAGATGAGAAAGGCGTAGCCGGTCACGACCTGGGTACGGCCGGTCGGTTTCGTATTGAAGAGCACGATGTCGTCGAGCAGATTGTGCAGGACGAAGAAGCTGGCGACGAAAAAGACGAAATGCAGTGGTATGACCAGACCAGCAAGGATGGCCGCGGCAAACAGGCCGATAAAGAACCAGGCCTTGGCCGGATTCGCGTAATAGCCCATGCGGCGCTGGGCTATGAAGGCCAGGATGGCGTGGCTGGGGCCCATGATCTGCGTGACCATGAAAACGTCATGGGCATTGAGCAGGAAGACCGGGAACATAGCGATGAGGGCGGCGATAAACCGCCAGTTGCCCAAATCAATTTTTCCGGGATCGGGTTGGGAGACCGCATTCATCCTATAAAAGTACCGTATTCCAGCCTTTTCAACAACCTGCGGGGAGGTTCCATAGCAACCCCCCCATAGACATTTGCGAATGATTTGGATAAATCTTTGGCCATGAAACCGCGCATCGCCCCGCCAGAGCTTCAGCCCGCCTCCTTCACGTTCAAGGACACCGCCAAAGTCGCGGATATCCTGAGCCGTTATCCAGCCGAGAAGAAGCAATCGGCGGTCATGCCGCTGTTGGACCTGGTCATGCGCCAGATGGCGGCCGAGGTCAAAGAGGGTGGCGGCTGGATTCCGGAAGCAGCGATGGAAGAGATCGCGCGCATCTGCGATATGCCGCGCATCAAGGTCTTCGAAGTCGCGACGTTTTATTCGATGTATATTCTGGCGCCGATCGGCAAGCACCATATCCAGTGCTGCACGACGACGCCGTGCTGGCTGCGTGGTTCAGCCGATATCGTCAAGGCATGCGAAGATGCGGCGGGCTGCCATGTCGGCGAGACCAGCAAGGACATGATGTTCACGGTTTCCGAAGTGGAATGCCTGGGCGCCTGCGTGAATGCGCCGATGGTGCAGATCAACGACGAGTATTACGAAGACCTGACCCCGGAACGCATGCGCGAAATCATCGCAGCGCTCAAGGCCGGGCAAGAGGTGCCCAAAGGCCCGCAAATCAAGCGCCATTCTTCCATGAACGCGGCGGGTCCGACCACGCTGAAAGAAGAAGCCAAGAAGGCGGGCGTCGCGTAACCGGCCATGACAGAGCTGGGCTGGGCCATTGTTGCTTACCTTGTTGTCCAGCTACTCATTACGGCATTCATCGGCCGTTTCGTTAAATCAGAAACAGATTTTTTACTGGCCGGTCGGTCTTTGGGGACCGCGCTGGCCGCGATGTCTATTTTCGCGACGTGGTTCGGGGCCGAAACGGTCATGGCGTCGTCGGGCGCGGTGGCGACCGGTGGATTGTCGGAGACACGGGCCGAGCCGTTCGGATATGCGATCTGCCTGATTTTAATGGCGGTGCTGATCGCGCATAAAATGCGCGCGGCCGGGTATACGACTTTGGTCGACCTGTACCGGGCGCGGTATTCGAACCAAACGGCTACGCTGGCCGCGTTCATCATGATCCCGACATCGCTGTTCTGGGCGGCGGCGCAGCTGACCGCGTTCGGCGCGATTTTACACGCCACGATGGGCGTTGATCAGGATTTTGCCCTGATGCTCGCGGCCGGGTTCGTGATTGTCTACACATCGTTAAGCGGGCTGATGGGCGATGTGGTCACCGACAACATGCAAGGCGCCATCGTCATGACCGGGCTTGGCATTATCCTGCTGCTGGTCGTGCACCAGCTGGGCGGGTTTGGCGCGGCGGTGGACGTGGTCGACCCGGCCAAGCTGAGCCTGCTCAAGCCCGATGAAACATGGCTGGAACAGACCGACCAGTGGGCGGTGCCGATTATCGGCTCGCTGGTGACGCAGGAAATCATGTCGCGGATGCTGGGCAGCAAGAGCGCGAGGGTGGCGCGCAATGCGTGTATCTGGGCGACGGTGCTTTACTTAAGTGTGGGGCTTATTCCCGTGACGCTTGGTCTGATCGGACCAGCTTTAATGCCGGTGCCGGCGGAAGCGGACCATTTCCTGCCGCTGCTGGCCGAACAGGTGCTGCCGGGATTGCTGCTGGTTTTATTCACCGGGGCGCTGACATCGGCCATTTTGTCGACGATCAATTCCAACCTGCTGGCCGTATCGGCCATTGCCGGGCATAACCTGATCCGCCCTTTGCGCCCCCATATGGACGAGCACAGCGCCCTGCAGATGGACCGTTTTCTGGTCGTGGCCGCGGGTTTTGCGACCTACGCGCTGGCCATGTCGGGTGATTCGATTTACGGGTTCCTGGCCATGTCTTCGAGCTGGGGGTCGGCTGGGCTGGTTATTGTCATGCTGATCGGCATCTGGTCCGGTTTCGGGGGCCGGCATGCGGCCATCGCCACCCTGATGACCGGGATCGCCATGACGATTGTGGGGCAATTCCTGCTGGACTGGGATTATGCCTACCTGAAAGCCCTGGCTGCGTGCCTGTTGGTTTTCGTGGCTGTCGGGTTGGGGGAAAGGGTGTTTTTGGCCCCTCGACAAGGTGTGCGAACAGCCATATAAACGCTGGCAAAAGCGACTGAAAAGGCTACACTTTCCGCCATGCTTGCCGATAGCGACCGTATTTACAAAAACATCTTTGGTCTTGAGTCTTTTTCACTGGAAGCCGCGCGCAAACGCGGCGACTGGGACGACACGGCCGCCATTATTGCCAAGGGCAAGGACTGGATCATCGAAGAGATGAAAAAGTCGGGCCTGCGTGGCCGTGGCGGGGCGGGTTTCCCGACCGGCATGAAATGGTCGTTCATGCCCAAGCCGTCCGACAAACCGCATTATCTGGTCATCAATGCCGATGAATCCGAGCCGGGCACCTGCAAGGATCGCGATATTCTGCGCCATGAGCCGCATAAACTGCTCGAAGGGGCATTGATCGCCGCGCACGCGATTGGCGCGCATAAATGCTACATCTACATCCGCGGCGAGTTTTACGACGAATCTTCCAACGTGTGGAAAGCCATTCACGAAGCGCGCGCGGCAGGCCTGCTGGGTAAGAACGCTGCCGGCACAGGCTGGGATTTCGATGTCGAGCTGCATCGCGGCGGCGGGGCTTATATCTGCGGTGAAGAATCCGCGTTGCTGGAATCGCTGGAAGGCAAGAAGGGACAACCGCGCAACAAGCCGCCGTTCCCGGCCATGGCAGGGCTTTATTCGTGCCCGACCACGGTGAACAACGTTGAAACCATCGCCAACGTGCCGACCATTCTGCGCAAAGGCGGCGCATGGTTTGCTGGTATCGGCAAAGACCCCAAAAACACCGGCACGAAGCTGTTCTGCATTTCCGGGCACGTGAACAATCCGTGCAACGTCGAGGAAGCCATGGGCATTCCGATGCGGGAAATCATTGAAAAACATGCCGGTGGCGTCCGCGGCGGGTGGGATAATCTGCTGGCGGTCATTCCGGGCGGATCATCGACGCCGCTGCTGCCCAAAGACATCTGCGATACGGTGATCATGGATTTTGATTCCCTGCGCGCGGTGCAGTCGGGTCTGGGCACGGCAGGTCTGATCGTGATGGATAAATCGACGGACATCGTCTACGCGATCGCACGCCTGTCTTACTTCTACATGCATGAATCGTGCGGTCAGTGCACGCCTTGCCGTGAGGGCACGGGCTGGATGTGGCGGATCATGCAGCGCATGGTGCGCGGGAACGCGACGCTCGACGAGATCGACATGTTGCTTGATATTTCAAAGCAGATCGAAGGTCATACCATCTGCGCACACGGCGATGCTTCGGCATGGCCGATTCAAGGGTTGTTCCGCCATTTCCGCCCCGTGGTAGAAGAGCGTATTCTGAACTACCGCAAACAAGCAAAGGCAGCCGCATGAAAAAACTTCTGATTGCAGCAATTTTGTTTTTATCGGCCCCGGCCATGGCGCAGGGAACCGATGCGACGACGCTGAGCCGTGATTTCGCGATGTGTTCGGCGATCGCGCAGGCTTCGAGCAACCACGCGCTTTTGTTCGCCGATAACGACGGCGCGATCGCGATGTCGAAAGTAGCTGATGTTTATAAATGGGCAGCCATCCATACAGCCAAGAGCCTGACGGCGACGCCGGATCTGACGATCAGCAAACTGATCAAGGATGCGGTTCCGCAATATTCGGCCAAATTGCGCACGGCGACGGATTCCGCCACGGCGCAGTTTCCATCCCAGACGCAGCGCTGCAGCGAGATTGAGCCGCTGGCAGGCCAGGCCATTCAAGCCATGCAGGCGGGACAGCCGACACAATGAAACTGACGCAGGCTGCCATCGCGATCGTTCTTGCCATGCCGGTGCCGGCCATGGCGCTTGAGCGGGATGCCGAAACTGCGAAGACGATGCTGCGCTGTTCGGTGATGATGGAAGATGCGGCCAATACCGCTGACACGAACGAAGCCGCGCAGGGGCGCCAGACGGCTGCTGTTTACCAGATGGCGGCAGCGGCGTACACGCCGGGTGAAAATGCGCAGGCAAGCGCGCAGATCAACGCATGGGTTGATCAGTTTCGCGCCGAGCTGGGCACGACCGACGAGCTGACGCTGGAAAAACAAGCCAATGAATGCGTAAGCGTGCATGCAAAAGTACAGGAAGTGGTTGAGGCCATGGCGGCAGAAAGAGGCGGACAATGAAAAAGCTTCTGATGCTTGCCGCACTGATGCTTGTGGCGAGCCCGGCCATGGCCGAGAAACTGCTGCCGGATGAAGCCACGGCTGAAACACTGACGCAATGCGCGGTGATGTTTACCGACCAGCGGGAACTGGCCGCCAAGGACAACGCGCCGGAAGAGGCGAAGGTTTATGAAACCGCTGCCGCGGCTTATTCGATCACGGCGATGGCGTATATGCCCGGCGATGACGAAGAGCAGGTGCGCGGTAAGCTGGAAGCCTGGAAACAGAGTTTTGAAAATAAATTGCCGACGATGGCGCATGAAGACGTCCAAAAGCTGGCGCAGGATTGCGATGCGCTGGACCCGAAAGTGCGGGCGGTTGTCGAAGCATTAAGAGCAGCGCAAGGACAGTAGAATGCCGAAGTTAAAGATCAACAATATCGACGTTGAAGTTCCGCAGGGGACGAGCATCATTCAGGCGTGCGAGCAGATCGGGATCGAAATCCCGCGTTTTTGCTATCACGACAAATTGTCGGTGCCGGCGAATTGCCGCATGTGCCTGGTTGAAGTAAAAGGCGGCCCGCCGAAGCCGCAGGCGTCGTGCGCACTGGCTTGCGCCGACAACATGGAAGTGTTCACCGACACGGAAATGGTGCACAAGGCGCGCAAAGGCGTCATGGAATTTCTGCTCATCAACCACCCGCTGGATTGCCCGATCTGCGACCAGGGCGGCGAATGCGATCTGCAGGACCAGGCGGTGGCTTACGGCTTTGACCGTTCGCGTTATTTTGAATCAAAGCGCGCCGTGAAGGACAAGTATCTCGGCCCGCTGATCAAAACGAATATGACGCGCTGCATTCAGTGCACGCGCTGCGTGCGGTTTGCGTCGGAAATTGCCGGAGTGGACGATCTTGGTCTGCTGAACCGCGGTGAAGATGTCGAGATTGGCACCTATATTACCAAGGCCGTCGAGAGCGAGCTTTCCGGCAATCTGGCCGATGTGTGCCCGGTGGGCGCGCTTTTGAACAAGCCGTATTCATTCACGGCGCGGCCGTGGGAATTGCGCAAAGTGGAAAGCATCGACGTCATGGACGCGGTGGGTTCGAATATCCGCGTCGATGTGCGCGGCAATGAAGTGATGCGCGTTCTGCCGCGCCTGAACGAGGCTGTGAACGAAGAATGGATCGCCGATAAATCGCGTTATGCGTATGACGGCCTGAAAACGCAGCGCCTTGATCGCCCGTATGTGCGCGACCGTGGCGGACGCTTACGCGAATGCAGCTGGGAAGAGGCGTTCATCTATGCTGCCGGCAAGCTCAAGGATTTGCAGGGCAACCAGATCGCGGCTTTGGCCGGTGACCTTGTTGACGTCGAATCCACCTACGCGCTGCGCGATCTGATGCGATCCGTCGGATCCACTATGCTGGATTGCCGCGTGGACGGCGCCAATTTCGATGTTTCGAACCCGGCTGGTTACCGGTTCAATACGACGATTGCAGGTTTAGAGCAGGCGGATGCGATTATTCTGGTGGGCACCAACCCGCGGACCGAAGCGCCGATCATCAACGCGCGCATCCGCAAAACGTGGCTCGCCAAACGCATTCCGGTCTATGTGATCGGCGAGCAGATGGATCTGAATTATCCGACGCAGTATCTGGGCGCTGACCTTTCGGCGCTTGAGACGATGGATATCAAGGCCGAGAAGCCGGCGATGATTGTCGGCATGGGCGCGTTCATGAATGGCGACGGTCATGCGGCGCATGCGCTGGCGCGGTCGAAAGCGGTTGTGAGCGATGCCTGGAACGGCTTCAACGTGCTGCATACGGCCGGTGGCCGCATGGGTGCGCTGATGGTCGGCTTTGTGCCCCCGCAGGGTCAATTCAATATGGACGGCGTGAAAGCGTATTTCCTGCACGGCGTCGATACTGCGTTTGTCGGCATGATCCCGCAGGATGCGTTTGTTATTTATCAGGGTCACCATGGTGATGCCGGCGCATCACGCGCCGATGTCATCTTCCCGGGCCTGGCTTATACCGAGAAAAATGCGCTGTATGCCAACACGGAAGGCCGTGTGCAGATGGCGCGGGCTGCGACCACGCCGCTGGGGCAGGCCAAGGAAGACTGGAAGATTTTGCGCGCGTTCTCGGAAGTGTTAGGCAACCCGCTGCCTTATAACACGCATGCGGAACTGCGCGCGCGTCTGGCCAAAGAATTCCCCGCATTCGGACAGATCAATTATATCTGGCCGGCGGCATGGGGTGAATTCGGCAAAACGGGGACGGTCAAAGCTGCCAAGCTGGCTTCGCCGATCAGAAATTATTATCAGGCCGATCCGATTTCGCGCGCGTCCGTCACCATGGCGCAATGCGTCGATGAATTCTTAAATGAGAAACTGCCCAAGGCAGCGGAATGAACATTCTGTATATCGATCATTACGCCGGCACGCCCGTTCTTGGGATGGAGTACCGGCCGTATTACCTTGCGCGGCAATGGGTGCGCGAGGGGCACCGGGTGCGCATTGTGTCGGCCAGTTTTGCACATACGCGCATTCGCCAGCCGCGCACGCAGGATATGATCGACCGGCAAGGGTTTGACGGGATTGAATATATTTTCCTGAAGACGCCGGTTTACAAGCGCAATGGATGGATGCGCATTTTCAACATTCTGTCGTTCGTGGCGCAGTTGTATCTGCGCCGCAAAGAGATTTTGAACGGGTTCAAGCCGGACATGGTGATCGCGTCCTCGGCCTATCCGTTCGATATGGGGCCGGCGCAGATGATCGCCAAAGAGGCGGGCGCGAATCTGGTTTATGAAGTGACCGAGCTGTGGCCCGATTCACCCCGCCAAATCTGGGGGCTGGATGCCCATCATCCGTTCATGCGTTTGTGCGCATGGGGGCAGCGCAAGGCCTGTATGGCTGCCGATCAGGTGGTCTCGGTTCTGCCGGGGGCGGAACATTACCTGGCGCAATATGGCCTCAAACCCAATAAATTCCATCACATTCCAAACGGCGTCGACCCGGAAGAATGGAACGAAGAGCGCGACAGCGCCGGGATTGATGCCCTGGTGCAGGCGGTGATTGACCGCATGAAGCGCGAAGGGCGCATGATCGTGGGTTATGCCGGTGGGCATGGCGAGACGAATGCGCTGGAAGTGCTGGTCGAGGCGGCGGGGTTCACGCGGGATCTGAAAATCGGGTTCGTGTGCATCGGCGACGGGCCTTACCGCCCGGTGCTGACCGATTATGCCGAAGAGCTTGGCGTTGCCGATTTCACCGTTTTCTGCGGGCCGCTGGCCAAACGGCAGGTGCCGCGATTCCTCAAGCAGATGGATGTCCTTTATATGGGGGCCAAGCATCTGGATGTTTACAAATACGGCGTCAGTTTCAGCAAAATCTACGATTACATGATGGCGGCCAAACCCATCGTGCTGGCTGTGGATGCGGGCAACGACCTGCTGGCCGAGGCGGATTGCGGAATTACCGTTAAGTCCGGCGACCCGAAGGACGTGGCGGCGGCATTCGAGCGGCTGCTGATGCTGAAACCGGCGGACCGCGCCCTTTACGGCGTGGAAGCCAAGACCCATGTTCTGATCCACAATACGTATCCAGTCCTGGCGCGGCAGTTCCTTGAAGCCGTGCTGACGAAAGGTTAGACTGCCCGACCATGGAACCCATGACCCTCATGCAATTCTGGACATCTTACGGACAGCCGCTGGCATTCATCGTGCTGCAGATCCTGGCCTTCGTCGTGCCGCTGCTGATCGCGGTTGCGTATCTGGTTTATGCCGAACGCAAAGTGATGGGCGCGATGCAGTTGCGCCAGGGGCCGATGACGGTGGGCGCCTTCGGCCTGCTGCAGACCTTCGCCGACGCCATCAAGCTGTTTTCGAAAGAACTGATTATCCCATCCGCCGCGAGCCGCGTGGTGTTTTTGCTGGCGCCGCTTTTGACGCTGATGCTGTCGCTGGTGGCGTGGTCGGTGATCCCGGTCAGCCTTGGATGGGTGATTGCGGATATCAATGTGGGTATTCTTTATCTGTTCGCCGTGTCGTCGATGGGTGTTTACGGCGTGCTGATGGCCGGCTGGGCGTCGAATTCCAAATACGCTTTCCTTGGCGGCATGCGGTCTGCGGCGCAGATGGTTTCGTATGAAGTATCGATGGGCCTGGTGATTGTGTGCGTGTTGCTGTGCACCGGCTCGCTTAACCTTACCGATATCGTCATGACCGACCGCCCGTGGTGGGTGGATATCATGCTGTTCCCGATGTTCGTGGTGTTCGTGGTTTCGATCCTGGCTGAGTGCAACCGGGCACCGTTCGATCTGCCGGAAGGCGAATCCGAGTTATCGGGCGGTTTCCTGGTCGAATATTCGAGTGCGGCGTTCATGTTGTTCTTCCTGGCGGAATACGCGAACATGATTCTTATGAGCGCGATGGCCACCGTGCTGTTCCTTGGCGGCTGGCTACCGCCGTTCGGGATCGAGGCGCTGGCGATTGTGCCCGGCATTATCTGGTTCGGCCTGAAAGTGGCCTTTATCCTGTTCATTTATATCTGGGTCCGCGCCACGCTGCCGCGTTACCGCTATGACCAGCTGATGCGCCTTGGCTGGAAGATTTTCCTGCCGTTCACGTTAATCTGGGTTTTGCTCATGGCCGGCACGTTGATTGCCATGGACGCACTGCCCGTTGTGCAATAGATAGTAGGCATTATGTCGTTTCTTGACCGCACCGTTCGTTCCTTTTTGCTGGCTGAAATCGTCCGCGGCATGGCGCTGACGTTTTCTTACATGTTCAAGCAGAAGGTCACGCTGAATTACCCGTTCGAAAAAGCGCCGCTGTCGACGCGTTTTCGCGGCGAGCACGCCTTGCGCCGTTATCCGAATGGTGAAGAGCGCTGCATTGCCTGCAAATTGTGTGAAGCGGTGTGCCCTGCCTTAGCGATCACCATCGAAGCCGAGCCGCGCGAAGACGGCCAGCGCCGCACAACGCGGTACGATATCGATATGACCAAATGCATTTACTGCGGGTTGTGCCAGGAAGCATGCCCTGTGGACGCTATCGTTGAAGGCCCGAATTTTGAATATGCGACCGAAACGCATGAAGAGCTGCTGTATAATAAAGAAAAGCTGCTCGCCAATGGCGACCGCTGGGAAGCCCAGATTGCGGCGAACCTCGCGGCTGACGCGCCTTACCGTTAATCGCCCGAAATCACATTCATCGGCATATGAAGATTGAGCGTCACGGATTCGATTCCGGGATTGAATGTGTCGTTCAGGCCTGTATTCGACATGTGGCTGAAGGCGAGGCCGACGCGCCAGTCGTTTTCGGTGCGGTAGGCCAGTTCGACCTGGTGACGGAATTCGATGCCTGATTCCGGGTTGTAGGGGCGGGCGATGTTGCCTTTATCGCCGTCGTCAAAGTAGCCGATGCCTGTCTGCAGGGTCAGGACCAGCCAGTCGAGCAGCTCGATGTCGGCTTCAAGCCCGGCGCCGATCCAGCCGAATTCGGCGTCGACCACTTCAATCCCCATCCAGGGGTGCATTTTCCAGACGGGAATGCCGGGCAGGCGGGCTTCCAGCCGGAACGTGTCTTCCGGGTCTTTTTCGCCGTCATCGATGACGTTATAGAGGCCGCCGCCGAAAACGATGCGGTTTACGCGGTCCTGATTGTAGGCGGTGCTGGTATCCTGCGCCCAAAGCGGGCCGGCTATTGCCATAACCATAAAAAAGACAGGTAAAAAGCGAGTCATGGCTTCAAGGGTAAGGGGCGGTTTACCCCTTTGTCTATCCACGATTTTTTATGTCCGGACGGCTTGCCCCGCGCGTCATGAAGCGGTAAACAGGGGGCGTCTAAAAAGACCCCTGATTCCGACCGAATGTCATGATCGCAGCCCTCGCATTTTACCTGTTCGCCTTTGTGCTGATTTTAAGCGGCCTGCTGGTCATATCAGCCCGCAACCCGGTCCATTCGGTTTTGTTCCTTATTCTCGCTTTCTTCAATGCTGCCGGACTGTTCGTTCTGCTGGGCGCGGAGTTTGTCGCGTTCATCCTGGCCATTGTTTACGTGGGCGCGGTCGCGGTGCTGTTTCTGTTCGTGGTGATGATGCTCGATATCTCATTCGATAACTTACGCAAAGGCGCGATGCAGTATGTGCCGCTTGGCATTCTGATCGGCGCGGTGCTTTTGGCGGAGATGGGTTTCATGATGTATTCTTGGGATATCACGCATGTGGCGCTCACCGAGGCTGCTACGGCGATCCCGGAGAATGTTTCGAATACGCATGCGCTGGGCCGCATTCTCTATACGTATTATGCGCTGCCGTTCCAGGTGGCCGGGGTTATTCTGCTGGTCGCCATGATCGGCGCGATTTGCCTGACCCTGCGCGTCCGGGGCGGGGTTCTGCGCCAGAAGATTTCGGACCAGGTGCATATCAAGCGTGAAGATGTGGTTGAGCTGCGCAAAGTGCAGTCGGGGCAGGGCGTATGATGCAGATCGGTCTGACCCATTACCTGATGCTTGCCGCAATTTTGTTTACGGTGGGCATTTTCGGCATTTTCCTGAACCGTAAAAACGTGATCGTCATCCTGATGAGCATCGAGTTGATGCTGCTGGCCGTGAATATCAATTTCGTGGCGTTCTCGGCTTATCTGCATGATATGGCCGGGCAGGTGTTTTCGATGTTCATCCTGACCGTCGCTGCCGCCGAGGCGGCCATCGGGCTGGCCATTCTCGTCGTGTTCTTCCGCAACAAGGGTTCGATTGCGGTTGAAGATATTTCGAAGCTGAGAGGGTAGACGCATGCTGTTGGATGCCGCCCCCGTCTTCCTGCCGCTGATCGGTTTTCTGATCGCTTTCCTGTTCGGGAAGAAAATAGGCGACCATGGCGCGCAGTTTGTGACGTGCGCGGGCCTGATTACCGCCGCTGCCATTTCCGTATGGCTGTTCTTCGATGTCGCGCTGGGCGGCAATGCCCGGACGATCGAGCTGATGCCGTGGATTGTATCGGGTAATTTCAATGTCAGCTGGGCGGTGCGGCTGGACACGCTTTCCGTCGTGATGATGTGCGTGATCACGATCGTCTCATCCTGCGTTCACGTGTATTCTGTCGGGTACATGCATGAGGACGCGAGCCAGGCGCGATTCATGTCGTATCTATCGCTATTCACCTTCGCGATGATGATGCTGGTGACCGCGGATAACCTGGTGCAGCTGTTCTTTGGCTGGGAGGGCGTTGGCCTGGCATCGTATCTGCTGATCGGCTTCTGGAATTATAAGACATCGGCCAATAATGCTGCCATCAAGGCGTTTCTTGTTAACCGCGTGGGCGATCTGGGCCTGGCGCTTGGGATCTTCGCCTGTCTGGTGCTGTTCGGCAGCCTGCAATATGACGTGATTTTCGCGCAGGCATCGGCCATGACGGATGTGACGTTCAATTTCCTTGGTTACAATGTTCATGCGCTGACGCTGATCTGCCTGCTGCTGTTTATCGGCGCGTGCGGCAAGTCGGCGCAACTGGGCCTGCACACATGGCTGCCGGATGCGATGGAAGGCCCGACCCCTGTTTCGGCGCTGATCCATGCGGCAACGATGGTTACGGCGGGGGTGTTTCTGGTTTGCCGGATGAGCCCGGTGTTTGAATATGCGCCCGTGGCCAGCATGGTTGTGACGTATGTGGGGGCTGCGACCGCGATCTTCGCCGCGACGATCGGCATGACGCAGTTCGACATCAAGCGCGTGATCGCCTATTCGACGATGAGCCAGCTGGGTTACATGTTCTTTGCCGCCGGTGTCGGCGCCTATGGCGCGGCCATGTTCCACCTGATGACCCATGCTTTCTTCAAGGCTTTGCTGTTCCTGGGCGCGGGTTCGGTCATCCATGCCATGCACCACGAACAGGACATGCGCAAAATGGGCGGGATCTGGAAGCTGATCCCGATGACGTATGCGCTGATGTGGATCGGGTCACTGGCGCTGGCCGGCATTCCGTTCTTCGCCGGTTATTATTCGAAAGATATGATTTTAGAATCCGCGTTTGCCGCGCACACGCAGGCCGGGATGTTCGCCTTCTGGATGGGCATTGCGGCGGCATTCCTGACGGCGTTCTATAGCTGGCGCCTGATTTTGATGACGTTCCATGGCAAGGCGAATGCCGATCATCACACGATGGACCATGTGCATGAGTCACCGCTGAGCATGATGGTACCGCTCTGCGTGCTGGGTGCCGGGGCACTGCTGGCGGGTTATGTGTTCTATCCGTATTTCGTGGGCGAGCAGTATGAATCGTTCTGGGGCCTGTCGCTGTTTGTGCTGGAACCCAACGTTATGCACGAAGCGCATCATGTGCCGCACTGGGTGCCGCTGGCGCCGCTGGTTGTCGCGCTGTCGGGCATTGGTCTGGCTTACATCTGCTATCTTTGGGCGACGGGCATTCCGGGCGCGGTTGCACGTATTTTGAAACCTGTTCACGCGCTGTTCTTCAACAAATGGTATGTCGATGAACTTTATGACGCGCTGTTTGTGAAACCGGCCTGGGGGCTGGGCCGCGTGTTCTTCACCGGCGGGGACCAGGCGATCATCAACGGGCTTGGACCGGATGGCATTGCCAGCCTGTCGCGCAAGGGCGCGGTCGTCCTTAGCCGCCTGCAGACGGGTTACATGTTCCACTATGCGTTTGTCATGATTGTATCGATTGTCGCGCTGATGGGTTGGCTGCTGCTGCAACTGAGAGGGTATTTCTGATGGGCGGCACTTTCCCCATTCTGTCGGTCATGACGTTCCTGCCGCTGCTGGGGGCATTGGCGATTTTGATGATCCGCGGCAATGCCGCGTTTGTGATGCGCGCGGCGCGTCAGACCGGTTTGTTCGTATCGCTGGCGGTTGCCGGCATCGCCATTTACGTGACCATGCAGTTCAATGGCGCGACCGCCGACTTCCAGTTCGAAGAAAAGGTCATGTGGCTGCCGAGCCTTGGGCTGACTTATCATGTCGGGGTAGACGGGATTTCGATTTACTTCGTGCTGCTGGCGGCGCTGCTGACGCCGATCTGCCTGCTGGCTAGCTTCCAGTCGGTAGAAACGCGGGTGCGGGAATACACGATTGCGTTCCTGGTGCTTGAGACGTTCATGCTGGGCACATTCGTCGCGCTTGATACCGTGCTGTTTTATGTGTTCTTCGAAGGCGTGCTGATCCCGATGTATCTGATTATCGGGATCTGGGGCGGCAAGCGGCGGATTTATTCGGCTTTCAAATTCTTTCTCTACACGCTGCTCGGGTCGGTCCTGATGCTGGTTGCGCTGCTGGTGCTTTACAACCAGATGGGCACGACGGATATGCCGATCCTGATGGATAACCCGGTGCCGGATGAAACGCTGCAGAAATGGTTGTGGCTGGCGGTGTTCGCATCATTCGCCGTGAAGATGCCGATGTGGCCGGTGCATACCTGGCTGCCGGATGCGCACGTCGAGGCGCCGACGGGCGGGTCGGTCATTCTGGCGGGCGTGTTGCTGAAAATGGGTGGTTACGGGTTCCTGCGCTTTTCTCTGCCGATGTTCCCGGATGCGTCGCTGTATTTTCAGCCGCTGGTGTTCGCGCTGTCGATCATCGCCATTATCTATACCTCGCTGGTGGCGCTGGTGCAGACGGATATGAAGAAAATGATCGCGTATTCATCGGTCGCGCATATGGGCTTTGTCACGCTGGGGATCTTTACTTTCACCAAGCAGGGCATTGACGGGGCGATCTTCCAGATGATTTCGCACGGTGTCGTTTCGGCGGCGCTGTTCCTGATTGTCGGCGTGGTTTACGACCGGCTGCATAGCCGCGATATCAACGATTACGGCGGCCTCGTTAAAAACATGCCGATCTATGCGACGCTGTTCATGGTGTTCATGCTTGGGGCGGTTGGCCTGCCCGGCACATCAGGCTTCGTCGGTGAATTCCTGGCGCTGGCCGGCGCTTTCCAGGCCAATACCTGGGTGGCATTGCTGGCCGGTACGGGCGTCATTCTGGGGGCCACTTATATGCTGTGGCTGTATCGCAAGGTCGTGTTCGGCGAGAGCAACAACCCGGATGCGCAGACCATGATGGATGTCACACCGATTGAAAAAGTGAATTTGATCCCGCTCGCCATCGCGACCATCGTGCTGGGTGTCGTGCCAGCGCTGGTGCTGGATCCTATTACGCCGTCGGTTGAAAAACTGCTGGCCCAAGCCGGCGCGCCGGTGGGTGCCGCGACGGACCCGTTTGCGGATCTTTTGATGGAGATTGGTGAGGATCTGCCATGAACACGCTTTTTGCCGACATGGCTGTCATGGCCCCTGAAATTATTCTGGCTGTCGGGACGATGGCGCTGATGATCGTCGGCGCATATGGCCGTGGTGGCGCGTTCAAAGCCGTGACTACGTTGAGCGTGCTTTTATGGGCGGCGGCGGGCGCGTATGTGTGGATCAGCGCGAGTGATGAAATCGTCAGGGCGTTCAATGACAGCATCATCATCGACAACCTGGCCCGCGTGGCCAAGACGCTGATCACCATCGGCTCGATTGCGGCGTTGCTGATTGCGCTTGCCGACCTCAAGGGCACGATCATGGCGCGGTTTGAATATCCGGTGCTGATGTCGTTCGCCACGCTGGGCATGTACCTGATGGTATCGGCCAATGACTTCCTGATGCTCTATGTGGGTCTGGAACTCTCGAGCCTGGCGCTTTACGTGATGGCGGCGTTCAACCGCAATTCGACAGCGTCTTCGGAGGCGGGGCTTAAATACTTCGTTCTGGGCGCGATTTCGTCCGGGCTTATCCTGTTCGGCATTTCGCTGATTTACGGCTTCACCGGTTCTTTGCAGTTTGACCTGATCTCTGCGGCAGCCGGCGCGGCATCGGCCACACAAACGCCGATCATCCTGACTTTCGGCATGGTGATGGTGCTGGCAGGCATGACCTTCAAGATTGCGGCCGTGCCGTTCCATATGTGGACGCCGGATGTGTACGAAGGCGCGCCGACCTCGGTGACGGCGTTCTTCGCCATCGTGCCAAAGCTGGCGGCGATTGTCTTGCTGGCGCGCCTGGTTTCGGTGCCGTTTGGCGGGTTGCAGGGTGACTGGCAGCCGATCCTTTCATTCATGGCGATTGCATCCATGATTGTGGGCGGGTTTGCTGCTATCGTGCAGACCAGCCTGAAGCGGCTGCTGGCTTATTCATCGATCAGCAATATCGGTTACGCGCTGATCGGGGTTGCCATCGGCACGCAAGCCGGTCTGGCATCGGTGCTGGTGTATATGACGATTTACATGGTCGCCACGATTGGCGTGTTCGGCATTATTCTCCTGCTGCGCCGGGATGGATTTGGCGTATCCAAGATTGAAGATCTGCGCGGGTTGTCGCGCACCTGCCCGGGTATGGCGTATGGCCTGGCGGCGCTGATGTTCTCGTATTCCGGAATTCCGCCACTGGCCGGGTTCTTTGCCAAGCTGGCGGTATTTCAGTCGGCTGTAGCGGCAGAGGCTTATATCCTGGCTGTGGTCGGTGTCGTCACATCGGTGGTGGCGGCGTGGTATTACATCAACATCATCCGCGTCATGTTCTTTGAGACCGGCGACGAGGCACTGCCCAATGTGACGTACAGCGTGTCGGTGCCGGGGTTGATTGCGGTGACGGCAAGCCTTGGATTCATTGGCCTGTTCATCCTTTTCCCCGGCCCTTTGAACGATATCGCCGTCATGGCAACGACGAGCCTGCTGCCCTAATTCATGACCATGCAGCCCATCATTCTCCAACACGTCTCGCTGCCCAGCACGATGGACGAGGGGAGGAAACTGGCGAATACCGATGCATTGGAATTTACCGTCGTGCAGGCCTACGAGCAGACCGCGGGGCGCGGGCGCTTTGGCAATCAATGGTCATCGCCGCCCGGCAATCTTTACATGACAGTCATTTTCCGCCCGGACATGCCGGTGCGCGCCTGCGCGCAATTGTCGTTCGTTCTGGCGCTGGCTTTAGCCGATACGATTGAACATGCGGAAGCCAGACTGAAATGGCCGAATGACGTGCTGGTGGACGGCAAAAAAATCGCCGGCATTCTGCTGGAAATGGAATCAGGCGGGAAGGAAACGCCGGATTACCTGCTGGCAGGCATGGGGGTGAACATTGCGTCCGGCCCGGAGGGCAGCGCCATTCTGTGCGATTACATGCCTGCGGTTACCGTGGAAGAGGCGCGCGACCGGTTGCTGGAGAATATCGCGCACTGGTATGAGCGCTGGCTGTTCGGGCATTTTGACGATATCCGGAGCGCGTGGCTGTCGCGCGCGCATGGTGTGGGGCAGGAGATCACGGCCCGGTTTGCGGACCGAAGCATAGACGGCATTTTCGAAGGGCTGGACAAGGACGGCAACCTGATTTTGCGGCAGGCCAATGGCGACAGCCGGATCATCAGCAGCGGCAGTATTCATTTCAGGCCCTGAATGGCGCCCAAGGTTGCTTTTGCGGGCCTTACAGCGTAGATTTCATAAAATGCTTTTAGCCATCGATGCCGGCAACACCAATACCGTTTTCGCGGTCTTCAAAAACGGAGAACCGGCGATAGCGACGTGGCGAATCCGCACCGAAGGCGGTCGCACGGCAGATGAATACGCATCATGGCTTTATCCGCTGATTGCGGTCGCCGGTTTCCAGCTGGCGGATATCGACGATGTGATCATTGCCTCTGTCGTGCCGGACGCCAATTTCAACCTGCGCCAGTTCTGCGAAATTTATATCGACGAAAAACCGCTGTTTATCGGCGAAGATGTCGACACGGGCCTGAAGATCGATATGCCCAAACCTGAGAGCGTAGGGGCGGACCGGATTGTGAATGCGGTTGCCGCAAAGGCTGCTTACAAAATGCCTTGCGTGATTATCGATTTCGGCACGGCGACCACGTTCGATGTGATCAACAAGGAGGGTGCCTATATCGGCGGCATTATTGCGCCGGGAGTTAACCTTTCGATGGAGGCGCTGCACCGTGCGGCGGCCAAATTACCCAAGATTGATATTGCAAAACCGGCCAAAGTGATCGGCAACGATACCGTATCCGCGATGAAGTCGGGGATTTTCTGGGGTTATATTGCGATGATGGAAGGGTTGCTGGACCGGGTAGCGAACGAGCTTGGCCAAAGGCCGTTCGTTGTGGCCACCGGTGGGCTGGCGGCCGTATTTGGCGGCAGCATGAAGGGTCTTGACCAGATCGACGACGATTTAACATTACGGGGCTTGCAGATTATTTTTGCGCAGCGCCAGCAACAAAAGGCAGCAGCGTGAGCGATAAATTACCAGTACCGAATAAAGACGGCGTTTTCTTTTTACCTTTGGGCGGGTGCGGACAGTTCGGCGCGAATTTCACCCTCTATGGCTATGACAGCAGCTGGATTGCCGTGGATTGCGGCATGGCGTTCGCGGATGAACGGTTGCCGGGCATCGACGTTATTCTGCCGGATCCCAAGCTGATTGCCGACCAGAAGGAAAAACTCAAAGCGTTGTTTGTCACGCATGCGCATGAAGATCATATCGGCGCCATTGCCTGGCTGTGGCCGCGCCTGCGTTGCCCGATTTACGCAACACCGTTCACGGCGGCGTTGCTGACCCGCAAGCTGGAAGAGCATGTGTTCACCGGCGGCAACCCGAAAATCACTATCGTGAAACCGGGCGAGCCGATCCAGGTGGATGGTTGGAAGGTTACGTATATTCCGGTTGCGCACTCGATCCCCGAAGGCAACGCGCTGACGATTGAAACAGGGGCCGGGCGCATTGTTCATACCGGGGACTGGTGCCTCGATCCCGACCCCATTCTGGGGTCCAAGACATCGCCGGATATTTTCCGTGCCTTGGGCGATGCGGGCGTCATGGCGTATGTGGGCGATTCCACGAATGCGGAAGTCAGGGGCGCCAGTTTAACCGAAAACGAAGTCGAGCAGGGTCTGCGCACGCTGTTCCAGGATGCGCCGCGCAAGATCGCGGTGACGATGTTCGCGTCCAATATCGGCCGGGTGGTCAGTATTCACCGCGCCGCGCAGGCAGCGGGCCGCCAGGTTGCGCTGATCGGGCGTTCGCTGGACACGATGGTCGATTGCGCGCGCCAGACCGGGCACGTCAAAGACAGCATGCGGTTTTTGTCGGCCGACGAAGTTGGCGGCGTGCCGGATAACAAGCTGGTTTTGATCGTCACCGGATCACAGGGTGAAACACGGGCGGCGTTATCGCGCATCGCCCGCGACCAGCACCCGAATGTGAAAATGAAGCCGGGCGACATGATGGTGTTTTCATCGCGCGCCATTCCAGGCAATGAAGTTGCGATCAATGAAATCAAAAATGCGCTGCTGGCGCAGGGCGTGAAAATCGTCACTGACAAGGAAGCCAAGATTCACGTATCGGGCCACCCGGTGCGGTCGGATATTTCGCAGATGCTGGACTGGCTGCGTCCGAAATCGGTTATTCCGGTGCATGGCGAGCGCCAGCAGATGGAATCGCATGCCGATCTGGCGCGTGAGAAGCAGATTGCTTCGGTGCGCGTGCCGACGAATGGCGAGATGTGGCTGATCAACGATGATGGCATTTTCCCGGAACGCACCTACAAGGTGGATTTCCAGGCGATCAATTTCGAGCGCATCGTGCCGGCTGATCACATCGCCATTCTGGAACGCCGCAAGATGAGCTTTAACGGCGCGGTGTTTGTCAGCATTGCCGCAGACCAGAATGACGGCGGGTTGCTGAACGTGCAGGTCAGCGCGATCGGCCTGCTGGATCCGGATAACAAGAACGATGCGCGTATTCTGACCGAGCTGGAAGATGTCGCAGCGGATCGTTACGAGCGCCTGTCGAAGAACGAGCGCTTGTCGGAGGAGGCCGGGGTTGAAGCGGTACGCGCAGCGATCAAGCGGTTCTTCCGCGACCTGAAGGATATCAAGCCGCTGGTCAGCGTTCATATTGCGCTGGTGTAACGCATGGGTCCTGTATCCGGCACGGTTGTTTATCTTCTGACATGGTGGGTGACGCTGTTTTGCGTATTGCCATGGTGGATCAAGACCGATGAAAAGGCTGCAGGGGCGCCGCTGGTGCCGCATTTGGGCCGTAAATTTTTAATAACATCGGGTATTGCCGCTATAATCTGGTGCGTGATTGCCTATCTGATTCATATTAGAATTATCGACTTCCGTGAAATAGCGCGGGAAAACCCATGGTGGTGAGCATGAGAAAACTGCTGATTTTAGCCTTGTTCCTCGCAACGCCGGCCCTTGCCCAGCAAACGCCGGTCAAGGCCGAGAAACTGCCGCCCCCGGGCGCCAAACAGGCCGCCCCCGCGGCGGTTGCCAATGAGGGGCCGAACCCGTTCACGCAAGGCGAAGGGCGGCCTGCGACAGCGGCCGAACAGGCGCTGATGCTGTGCCAGACCAAGACGATCATGGGGTCCACCCAGGATGCGAATGTGGCCGGTGCGGATTACCAGGCGGGCGTGGATGCCTATGGCCGCCCGGTTGCGTCGGCCAATGGCGCGGCTACGCCGCAATATGCGGTGCCGGACCGGATTGAAATTCCCCTCAATATTGCGGTTTTGCAATCGACAGGGCTTATCACATCGCCGGCACCGGATTTGTCGACGAATGTCGGCAACGTCACCATTCTGAAAAGCGGGCAGGTTTTGTTCAACAATCAGGACATCACCAGCAACGTGCAGCAATTCTGTGAAAAACAACTGAACGTGAAAGTTAACTAAATGAACGCGCCTGTCCAAAAACAGCAACAGCAGCCAAAGAAACCCCAGACGGCGATTACGCCGACCCGCAGCGATGATTTTCCGCAATGGTACCAGGAAGTCATCAAGGCGGCAGACCTGGCTGAAAATTCGGCAGTGCGCGGGTGCATGACAATCAAGCCCTACGGCTATGCGCTGTGGGAGAACATGCAACACGTGTTCGATGGCTGGCTGAAAGAGTACGGTATTCAGAACTGCGCGTTTCCGCTGCTCATTCCCGTGTCCTTCCTTGCCAAGGAGGCCGAGCACGTTGAAGGCTTTGCCAAGGAATGCGCGGTGGTCACCCATCACCGCCTGGAATCAGACGGCAAGGGCGGTTTGCGCCCGGCGCCATCGGCTGAACTGGAAGAGCCTTATGTCGTGCGCCCGACTTCGGAAACCATCATCGGCGATTCCATGTCGCGCTGGGTGCAGTCGTACCGCGATCTGCCGCTGAAGCTGAACCAGTGGTGCAGCGTCATGCGCTGGGAAATGCGCACGCGCATGTTTTTGCGCACGTCGGAATTCTTCTGGCACGAAGGACATTGCGCCTTCAAGGACCACGAAGGGGCCAAGGCGGACAGCCTGTACATTCAGGACCTGTACGAGAAATTTTTCCGTGAGTACCTGGCGATGCCAGGTATCAAGGGGATCAAAACGCCGGATGAGCGTTTCCCCGGCGCGGACCAGACGTATTCGATCGAGAGCCTGATGCAGGACGGCAAGGCATTGCAGGCGGCGACCACGCATGACCTGGGCCAGAACTTTTCCAAGTCGTGCAATATCAAATTCCAGGATGAAAACGGCAAAGAACAGTTTGCGCATACGACATCGTGGGCGTTTTCGTCGCGCGTGATCGGATCGGTGATCATGATGCATGGCGATGACGATGGCATGATCATGCCGCCGATGATCGCGCCGCAGCAGGTTGTGATCATTCCGGTGCTGAAGGGCGATGCGGATGAAAGCATTTTCAAGGCCTGTGCCGATCTGTGCACGGCGCTGAAGGCCAAGGGTATTCGCGTCAAGGTCGACGACCGGGAAATGCGCACGCCGGACAAGATGTGGGATTCCATCAAGAAAGGCATTCCGCTGCGCGTTGAAATCGGCGGGCGCGAGGCGGCCGAAGGCAACGTCACGCATGTGCGCCGTGATATCGGCAAAGAGTCCAAGAAGTCCGAGGCCATGGGCGATTTCGTGAATAATGCGCAAGGAATCCTGCAGACCATTCATGACGACCTGTACAAGCGGGCGCTGGACTTCCAGAACAGCCATATCAAGGATGTCGCCAGCGTGGACGAGATGCGCGCTTTCTTCAGCGATGAGGCCAATATCGGTTTCGTGCGCATCGATTACAGCCTGGTTCAGGGCAACGATGTGATGCAGAAGATGAAATCCGATTTCTCGGTCACGACGCGGTGCCTGCCGCATGACGACAAGGGTCAAAAGGTGCTGGTCGGGCGGTCTTACTGATGTCTGTCGACGGGTTGTTGTACGAAAACGGCAAAATCCGGATTACCAAAAACATTTTCGCCAATGGTGAGGGCGAACAGTTCGTCATCGCCACCATCAAGGGCCTGCGCGACGAGCATAAGGGCAAGCCGACCGGGCTGCTGGTCATGGGGCTCATTCTGATAGCCCTTGCCATTACCATCCAGCCATTCCCGTACAGCCAGTATGCCATGGGCGGGGTGGGCGCATTTTTCCTGGCTTTGTATATGTTTTCCAAAGAAAACTGGCGGCTATACCTGACCGGGCCGCAGGGCGAGGCCGAGGCTTTCCGGACCCGGGATCCGGAGGTTTTCCGCGATGTTTCACGGACCCTAAAAAAGGCAATCGCGGCCCATCTGGGGTGATGGTACAATTGTTCCATGTCGTGGACGAATGAACCTATCACAGTCGATTCCCGCTTCCTGCTGGCGTTATACGCCATCATTCCCCTGAGCTTTGTCCTGATCGGCCTGGACGCGCTGTTCTTTGACTTTGCGATCGCGAAATTCCTGCCCAGCAACCCGGAACAGTATTTGTGGTTCCTGTTCATCTTCAACCTGCCGCATATCATGGCGAGCCTGGTTACCTATGCAGACCGCGATTATATCAGCGCATACAAGCGCCCGCTGCTGAGCGGGCTGGCTATTTCGCTGCTGCTGCCGGCGGCATTTTTTGCTGTCGGGGCGCTCAACGCCTTTTTCATTTTCATCGCATTTTATACGGTTTACCACGTCTTGATGCAGCAATACGGCATTTCGCTGATGCTGTTGAAGCGGCCGGCGAATAAGGTGTTCCAGCTCTGGAAGTGGCTGTCGATTGTAGCGGCCTGCGTTTTGTACCTGCATGTCTATCGTGCCAATGCGCTGGCGGCCTGGACGGATGTTTCGCTGCTTGAAATCGGCACGGCGCTGGTGGCATGTTCGGTCCCGTTCGGGCTTTATTATTTCTGGGTGATTGCCAAGGACGCAGCGATCAGCCCGACATCGAAGCGGTATTTTCTGGCGACTTTCCTGATTGTCATTGCGTCGTGCGTGGCCTGCGTGATCGGGTACCCGTTCTTTTTAGTGCTGATACCGCGGTTTATTCATGATGCAACGGCGTTCACCATTTACGCGGCACATGACCATAACCGCAACCTGACCGCGCATCACAACGTGATTTACCGCGCATTCAAGCCGCTGCACATATCGCCGGTCATTCTGTGCCTGCCGCTGGCCGTCGCGCTGGCTTGGTATTTCACGGCGTATCAGTATGATTCACCGGTTGTCATGTACTGCCTGGTTGTATTCATGCTGCTGCACTATCACATGGAAGGGCATATGTGGAAACGCGGCACGCCCCACCGACAGAATGTGAGTTTCCGCATCGCATGAGCAACATACTGGATTGGCGCCACAGACAGATTGCAATCGACAGCCGGTTCCTGCTGGCGATCAATGCGATCATCCCCTTGAGCCTGCTGCTGGTTGTGGCGGATATTTATCTGCTGGGCGGCGTGGTGAAAGGTTTTTTACCGACCAAGCCTGAAGATTACGTTTGGTTCTCGTTCATCTTCAACCTGCCGCATATCGTGGCCAGTTTCGTGACTTATGCGGACCGCGAGTATGTTGCCCATTACAAGCGGCAGCTGGGCCGCAGCGCGATGCTGTGCATCGGCTTGTCGGCGGCGATCATGGCGGTGGGCGGTCTTGACGTTTTCATGGTGTGTTTTGCCGTGTTCACGGTTTATCACCTGATCATGCAGCAATACGGGATTTCGCTGATGCTGATGAAGCGCCGGCAGAATATCGTGTTCCAGTTCTGGCGCTGGCTATCGCTGGCGGCGGGGGCGACGATGTTTTTGAGTGTTTACCGCCCGACTGCGACATGGCCGATGACCAACATCCCGCTTGATATGGCCGGGTATATGCTGCTGCTTCTGGCGATGCCGTTTGCGGTTATTTATTACTGGCAGCATGTGCGGGGGCCGGATGTCAGCGCGACTTCGAAAACCTATTATATCGCGTCATGCGCGATTGTAGTGGCGGCATGCGCGGCGTGCGCGGCGGGATATCCGTTCTTTCTGATCATGATACCGCGGTTTATTCACGATGTGACGGCCTTTACGTTTTATGCCGTGCATGACCACAACCGGAACCTGACGACCAGCCATAACTGGCTGTACCGCTGGTTGAGACCGCTGCATATTTCGCCGCTGGTGTTGTGCCTGCCATTGTCGGTCGCGCTGACGTGGTATTTTGCAATGCACGAGTATAATTCGTTCGGCGTGATGATTTTCCTGTTGTTCATCACCTTGGTGCATTTTCACATGGAGGGGTATATGTGGAAGCGGGATACACCGCACCGCAAGAACATTACCTTCAAGGTGGCATGATGGAATGGACAGGCAAGCCCCTGGCACTGGATAGCCGGCTGTTGCTGGCTTTCAACATTGTCATTCCACTGACGATTGTTGTCATTGGGCTGGATTATCTGGTCTGGGGCGAGGCTCTCAAGACCTTCCTGCCGCGGCAACCCGAGGAATATCTGTGGTTCGCCTTTGTATTCAATTTTCCGCATATCATGGGCAGCATGGTGACGTATGCGGATAAGGAATACATGGCCGCTTACAAGAAGCCGCTGGCGATGGGATCGGCAATTTGCCTGTTTGGGTCGCTGGCGGGGATTGTCATTTTCGGCATGAATGCGTTTTTCATTTTCGTTGGTTTTTACACCATCTATCACCTGCTGATGCAGCAATACGGCATTGCGCTGATGTTCGCCAAAAAGCGGCCCAACATGGCGTACCAGGTGTGGCGCTGGGTGTCGGTGGCGGCGGGCGGTTTTCTTTATCTTGACGTTTACCGGCCGGATGCGCTGGTGCCGTATACCAATTTAAGCATGATGGATCTCAGTTTGATTCTGACTGTGGCGTGCATGCCGTTCGGGGCATGGTTCTTCTGGCAGATGTGCCAGGATGCGGCGGTCAGCAAGACGACCAAAATCTATTTTATAGCGACTTATGCGATTATTCCGGCGACGTGCCTGGCCGGGGCCGCGGGGTATCCGTTCCTGCTGGTGATCATTCCCCGGTTTATTCACGATGCGACGGCGTTCGCGGTTTACGCAGTGCATGACCACAACCGCAACCTGACCACCAAGTATAACGTGATTTACAGGGTGCTGGCGCCGCTGCATATCTCGCCCGCGCTTCTGTGCATACCGCTGGCGATTGCACTGTCATGGTATTTCACAGCGAACCAGATGGATTCTACCTGGGTGATGGGGTTCCTGCTGTTCTTTGCGCTGCTTCATTATTACATGGAGGCCTATATGTGGAAGCGCGAGGCCCCGCACCGTAAAAACGTCGCTTTCAGGGTGGTATAGATGTTTTCCTGGCGTCACCGGATATTAAGCGTCGATTCCCGCCTGTTGCTGGCGTTTTACGGGATTGTGCCTGTTTTGATGCTGGTTGCGGCGGCGGATGCCCTGTTTTTCAATTATGCAATCCGGTCGATTTTTCCAGAACGGCCCGAAGCGTACCTGTGGTGGGTTATCGTTTTCAACCTGCCGCACATCATGGCGAGTTTCGTCACCTATGCGGACCGCGAATATCTGCGTGCGTATAAGCGGTCATTGTCGATCGGTTTGCTGATTGCGGCAGGGTTGACCATTTCGCTGCCGCTTTTATTCAGTCCGCTTGTTTTCTTTGTCGTGGGTGCGGCTTACACGATGTACCACGTGCTGATGCAGCAATACGGCATCTCGCTGATGCTGCTGAAACGCCGGCCGGATATGAATTTCCAGGCCTGGAAATGGCTGACCATTGTCGGATCGTCAATGATTTACGCAGAGGTGTATTTCCCGGTCCTGCGAAACTATCTGGACCTGCCATACGACCTTGTCGGCACAGGGTTGATCATCATATCGGCACCGCTCGGGCTGGTGTTTTTGTGGAATGCGTGGCGATCGGATGCGACGCGCACCGCAAAGTGGTATTTCGCGGGCACGTTCGCGATGCTTTATATCGCGTGCCTGTTTTATCACTGGGGTTATCTGTTCTTCATGTTCCTGATCCCGCGTTTTGTGCATGACGCCACCGCCTTTACGGTTTACGCGGTGCATGACCACAACCGGAACCTGGTCGTGACGCATAACTGGCTTTACCGGGTGTTCAAGCCGCTGCATATCTCGCCGGTTATTTTATGCCTGCCGCTGGGTATCGCGATTGCCTGGATGCTGACCGTGAACCAGCAAAGTTTGATTGCGGCGTTCTTCATCTCGATTTTCGCGTTCCTGCATTACTACATGGAAGCGTATATGTGGCGCCGGGAAGCGCCACATCGAAAACATTTGGCGTTTTACAACGCCTGATGTGGGGCCTCGCCGGCCCGCTCACTCCGTTCGCCCGCGCGCATTAGCGCGCGGCTCGCCAGTCGGCTCGCTAATATTGCTGATTAAACGAAGGGCACGTGCTGGCGGTGCGGCGTGCCGCGCTTCCACATGTGGCCTTCCATGTAGTAGTGCATGAAGTTGAGCGCGACGACGAAGAGGCTCACGGCGTAAATGGTGCCGAGCACTTCCATCAGCAGGTAGCTGATTGCCAGAGACAGGGGCACACACCACAGAACCGGCGGGATGCCGACATGTTTGGGCAGCACGTACATGGGGTTGTGCATTTTGGCGGCGTTGCGGTTCTGGTCGTGGACCATGTAGATCCAGAAAGCGGTGAGGTCGTGAATGATGCGCGGGACCAGCGTGGCCAGGAACCCGTAGCCGGCGACGATGAGGCCGTAGGCGACATAAAGCATCGACATGTTCATGATGAAATAAATCAGGCCGATTTTGGTATGGGCCGGATTTTTACGGATGGTGTAGAGGAAGCGCAGCCCAAAAAGGGTTGCGATGCCAAGGCAGATGCCGATGCCCAGCATGATGGTGTTCCAGTTGTTGGCAACGACGGGCAGGAAGGTCGACATCAGAACGACGTAAGAGAAGCCGCCCGGTATGATCGTGAGCCAGCGCCAGATGTGGTAATCGGTGGTCGGCGGCTGGCGCATCATCATGAGCGAGATGCCGTATTGCTGCTGCAGGTTGTGGTACATCGTATAAAAGGCCATCGCGATCATCAGGCCGCCATTGCCCATGGCGAGCGGAATGCCGATGCCGAGCAGCATGGCGATGCCCCAGCCCTTGATCAGCTGCTTTTTGTAATGCGTCAGGTATTCGCGGTCGGCGAAGGTGATGAGACTTGCGATGATGTGCGGCACGGTGAGGACGGCGGTCCAGAAAGCGATCTGGCGCGGTTCCATGGCCATGAAATCGCGCAGGCGGTGATCGAAAAAGAAAGAATCGAGAATAGCGGCTGTCGCGGCAAGCGGCGTAACCGCCAGAATGCAGAGCAGGGTGATATTGCGGACCTTGTAAGGCAGGCCTTCGTGATAGCCGGACGTGGCGTGCGGGCCGGTGGCAGGGCGGGCGTCTGTCATGCCCGTTAATTTTGCCAGTTATTCGTTGTTAATTCATGAACTATTTAGGGCTCATGCCGGAAGCTCTGGCGGATTCCAATTTCTGGAGACCTTGGCGTAAAAGGGTGACATCGCCACCTTCGGACCTTGTTTCGGCGATCAGGGCTATCAGCTCAAGGCGCGTATAGTTATCGGTCGTGGCGCGCTTGCTGCGGCTATTGCCGGCAGTGTCGAAGACTCTGCGGCTGACAGGGGTGGCCAAATTGAAGACCGCCTGCAATTTGCCGTCGATTTCTTCGATGCCTTTAAGGCCTGAGTATTCCGGATTTCTAAGCATGGTTACGGAAATAGCCGATTTCCATTGAATCCGTCAACTTTTTTATACAAAGTCGCCCGGCATGTTTTCACCCTTTGAACGAATGATGGCGTTACGCTACCTGCGATCCCGCAAAGCCGAGGGGTTTGTGTCGGTTATTGCCGGGTTTTCGTTCATGGGCATTCTTCTGGGGGTTGCGACCCTTATTATCGTCATGTCGGTCATGAATGGCTTCCGGGCCGAGCTGATGGGCCGCTTGCTGGGCCTGAACGGGCATCTGAACATCATTTCCCAGCAAAAGCTGATTACTGATTACGAAGCGATCACCGACCGGCTGCAGGAACGCATTCCGGCAGTCACCGGGGTTTTTCCCATGGTGGAACGCCAGGCACTGCTGACGGCGCAGGGGCGGTCCAACGGGGTGATGGTGCGGGGGCTTTCGGCCTTTTCGTTCGGCAACAAGCCGGTTTTGTCGGCGTCGATCCGCGAAGGCAGCCTCGCTGCGTTTAAAGACGATGCGGCGGCGGTCGGTATCGAGATGGCCAAAAAGCTGAATTTAAAAGTCGGCGACCCGATCGTGCTGATCAGCCCGCAGGGCAAGGCGACGCCGTTCGGCACCATGCCGCGGTCGCGCAGCTTTACGGTGCGGGTGATTTTTGACGTCGAGATGTATGAATATAACGCCAATTTCATTTTCGTGCCGCTCGCGGCAGCGCAGGCATTCTTCACCACGGGCACAGGCGTGGATGCGCTGGAGATTTTCACGGATAACGTCGCGCATACCGACCAGATTGCGCAGGATATCGCCGCCAATCTGAGCAGCGATATGGAAGTGGTTGACTGGAAAGCGTCGAACCGCAGCTTCTTCAACGCGCTGCAGGTTGAGCGCAATGTGATGTTTTTGATTTTGACGCTGATTATCCTGGTAGCGGCCTTCAACATCATTTCGTCGATGATCATGCTGGTGAAGGATAAGGGCCGTGATATCGCGATCATGCGCACGATGGGCGCGACGCGCAAAAGCATGCTGAAAATCTTCATCCTGACCGGCGCCACGATTGGGGTGCTGGGCACGCTGGGGGGCGCTGCGGTCGGCATCAGCTTTGCGCTGAATATCGAAACGATCCGCGAAGTGCTGCAGGCTATGACGGGCACCGAGCTGTTTTCGGCTGAAGTGTATTTCCTTTCCAAGCTGCCGGCCAAGATCGACTGGTCGGAAGTCATGTCGGTCATCGGCATGGCGTTTGCGCTGTCGTTTCTGGCGACGTTGTACCCTGCGTGGCGCGCCGCGCGTTTAGACCCGGTCGAGGCGCTGCGCTATGAGTGATGTGACCCTGACCGTCAATAATCTGCACCGCGTCTATAAACAGGCGGATAACGAACTGCATGTGCTGAACGGCGTTACCTTCAATGTGAAGGCCGGAGAAATGGTGGCGCTGATGGGCCAGTCGGGCTCGGGCAAGTCGACGCTTTTGCAATGCGTGGGATTGCTGGATACGCCGACATCGGGCGTGATTACGATTGCCAATCACAATACCGAAGGTTTGAGCGAGAATTCGCGCACCGCTTTGCGCCGCGAGACGATTGGTTTCGTGTACCAGGCGCATCATTTGCTGCCGGAATTTTCGGCGCTGGAAAACGTGCTGCTGCCGATGATGATTGCAGGCAAGAGCAAAAAAGAAGCCAAAGACCGTTCGTTCAAGATGCTCGAGGCGCTGGGCCTGGCGGCCCGCACCGAGCACCGCCCGGCGCGCCTCTCCGGCGGGGAACAGCAGCGCGTGGCAATTGCGCGGGCGCTGGCCAACAAACCCAAGCTGCTGCTGGCGGATGAGCCAACGGGCAATCTTGACCCGGAAACGGCCGAAGGCGTGTTCAAAATGCTGGAAACGCTGGTACGTAAAACGGGCGTAGCGATGCTGATGGCGACGCACAATCCCGAGCTTGCGGCCCGGATGGACCGGACCTTGCGCCTGGATAAAGGCGTTATCGTTTAAGCCCCTGTAAAACCGCCATTTACGGGCCGGGAAAAGGCGCAAGAAACCTTTGAAATAGACTGCCCCGATTGTTTACAGTCGTAAGCATGACCCCCGGATTCATTCATCTGCATACCCATACCGCCTATTCGCTGGCGGAAGGGGCGATTCCGGTTAAAGAGCTGGTCAAGCTTTGCGTGGCGGAGGATATGCCGGCGGTTGCGATGACCGATACGAATAATCTGTTCGGGGCGCTGGAGTTTGCGACGGAAGCGGCCAAGGCCGGCATTCAGCCAATTGTGGGCGTGCAGATCGCGGTCGGGTTCGAGCGGCATCAACTGGTTTTGCTGGCGCAGACGGAGAAAGGGTACAAGAATTTGTGCCGCCTTATGTCGCGCGCGTACATGGAAACCGAGAACACGAAGGAAGTGTTTGCGAGCTGGGAAGAGCTCGAGGCGTGTTCGGATGGCGTGATCTGCCTGTCCGGCGGGATCAAAGGGCCAGTCGCGCAGTATATTCTGCATAACCAGCCTAAAGATGCGGAGAAGATGCTGAAAAAGATCAGCGCGCTTTTTCCGCAGCGTTTTTATATAGAACTGCAGCGGCATGGCATCCGCGAAGAGCAACTGGCCGAACCGCCGATGGTGGACCTTGCCTACAAGCACAATATTCCGCTGGTGGCGACGAATGACGTTTATTTCTCCGATGCGGAAATGCACGAAGCGCATGATGCGCTGCTGTGCATTGCCGAAGGCCGGTATGTGACGGAAGCCGACCGGCGCAAGGTCAGCCCGGAACATTTCTTCAAATCGGTGGAAGAAATGCAGGCATTGTTCGCTGATCTGCCTGAGGCGATTGATAACACGGTGGTCATCGCGCAGCGCTGTGCGCATCTGCTGAAGAGCATCGACCCGATTTTGCCGCCGTTTTCCTACGGCGACGGGCGCAACGAGATTCAAATTCTGGAAGATGAATCACGCGCCGGGCTGCAATGGCGGCTGGAGAATTACGTTTTAAAAGACGGCATGAGCGAGGAAGAACGCCAGGCCAAGATCAAGGAATATACCGAGCGGCTGGATTTCGAGATCAACACCATCAACCCGATGGGGTATGCGGGTTACTTCCTGATCGTTTCCGATTTCATCAAATGGGCGAAGGAACATCATATTCCGGTGGGGCCGGGGCGGGGGTCGGGCGCGGGTTCGGTTGTCGCGTGGGCGTTGCGCATCACCGACCTTGATCCGCTGCAGTTCAACCTGCTGTTCGAGCGGTTCCTGAACCCGGAACGGGTTTCGATGCCTGACTTCGACGTCGATTTCTGCCAGGACCGCCGGGATGAGGTGATCAATTACGTGCAGCAGCGCTACGGCGTTGACCGCGTGGCGCAGATCATCACCTTCGGTAAGTTGCAGGCGCGCGCCGTGGTGCGCGATGTGGGCCGCGTGTTGCAGATGCCCTACGGGCAGGTGGACCGGCTTGCTAAAATGATCCCGCAGAACCCGGCGAACCCTGTGAGCCTGGGGGAAGCGCTTGAGGCTGACCCGGATCTGCGCCGCGAGCTGCGCAAGGAAGAAACGACCGCGAAGCTGATCGACATCGCCCTGAAACTGGAAGGCCTGTACCGCCACGCATCGACACATGCGGCGGGCGTGGTGATCGGCGACCGGCCGCTGGAAGAGCTGACCCCGCTTTACCGCGACCAGGGCGCAACCATGCCGGCGACGCAGTTCAACATGAAATATGTCGAGAGCGCGGGGCTGGTTAAGTTCGACTTCCTTGGCCTGAAGACCATGACGGTCATTCAGAAAACGGCGGACCTAATCACCGAGCATACGGGGCAGAAGCTGGATATCCTGTCGATTCCGCTGGATGACGAGAAATCGTTCAAGCTGATCGCGCGAGGCGAGACGATCGGCGTGTTCCAGCTCGAATCTGCGGGCATGCGCGACCTTGGCGTGAAGATGAAGGTCGATAATTTCGAGCAGATCATCGCACTTGTCGCCCTGTTCCGTCCGGGGCCGATGGAGAATATCCCCAAATACCTGGCCTGCCTTCACGGGCTGGAAGAAAAAGATTTCATGCATCCGAAGCTGGAACCTGTGCTTCGCGATACGTATGGCGTGATGATCTACCAGGAACAGGTCATGCAGGCGGCGCAGATTTTGTCGGGCTTTACGCTGGGCGGGGCTGATTTGCTGCGCCGCGCGATGGGCAAAAAGATCCAGAAGGAAATGGATGAGCAACGCGCCCGCTTCGTCGAAGGGGCGCAGCTTCATTCGGGCGTCGGCGATGTTCAGGCGAACATGATCTTCGATAAGATCGACAAGTTTGCCGGATATGGTTTCAACAAGGCTCACTCGGCCGGGTATGCGCTGATTTCGTACTGGACAGCGTGGCTGAAGGCGAATTACCCGCTACAGTTCATGGCGGCGTCGATGACACTGGACCAGGGAAATACGGACAAGCTGTCGGTCTTCCGTCAGGAATGCGCCCGGATGAAAATTCCCGTGCTGCCGCCGGATGTGAACGCGTCGAGTTTCGAGTTCATGGTCGAGGGGCATTCGATCCGCTACAGCCTGGCGGCGCTGAAAGGCGTGGGCGCGCAGGCGATGACGGAAATGAAGGCCGAGCGGGACAAGAACGGTCCGTTCAAAGATATTTTCGATTTCGCCGAGCGGCTGGATCCCAAAGTTCTGAACAAGAAGACCATGGAAGCCCTGGCGACGGCCGGCGCTTTTGATGGGTTTGGCATGACGCGCGCATCGTCGTATGAAGCGGCGGAAATGATTTTGCGCTACTGCCAGAACATGAATGCCGACAAGACATCAGGGCAGGCAGGTTTATTTGCGGCCGGCGCAGGGGGCATGACCGCCAACCGCCCGCCCTTGCCCAAATTACAGGAATGGGACCATCTGGAAAAACTGCGTCACGAGTTTGAGGCGGTCGGATTTTACCTGTCGGCTCACCCGTTGGACAGCCAGGTCAATTTGCTCAAGCGCATGCGCGTCGTATTCAGCGCCAATCTGCGCGAGCAGCTGCAGGACCGCCCGCATTACAAAGGGCAGATGGCGGGCGTGCTGCTGAAAAAGAGCGAAAAAGTATCGGCCAAGACCGGCAACAAATATGCGTTCCTGCAAATGTCGGATCCTGGCGGCGTTTATGAAGGAATGATGTTCTCGGAAGAGCTGGCGCGGACGCGCGAGTTTCTGGTGGCGGGCGAGAGCCTGTTGCTGAACGTAGATGCCGAACTGCGCGACGACCAGATGCGCGTGACCATTCAATCCGCGCAAAAACTGGCGGACGCGATGAGCATGCAGCCGCGTAAATGCATTGTCACGCTCAGCGATCTGGGGGCTGATGCCGCGCCGCTGCCGCAGCTCAAGAATATCCTGTCGACCGACGGGCAGGGTGTTTCAACCCTGATGCTGGTTGTGCCCGCCAATGACGGCAAAGCGGAAATGGTTATTCCCGGCCGGTGGAAACTGAGCCAGTCGGCCATGACATCCATCCGTAAACTGGCTGGCGTGCGGGATATTGCAGAGCAGTAATTCTTAAATTTGCGCCTGCCTTCCTTTCTGTCCTAGTCTTTAAAAAAAGGTCAGCAGGGACATGTGTCTGGTTATTGATTTCAAGGCGCGCACCGGCGTGCAATTTGGCGCAGAGCAAAAATGTGAAAATCCAGACTGGAAAGCGCAGATCGTGCGCGCGCCATTCATGAAGCGTTACCTGGAATCTTTTTTTGACGTTGCGATCACCATTGATAAAGATCAATGCGGTTATTGCGCTTATTTGCCTGAGAGTATCGAAGTTGCCAATTCCCGCTGGGGCGGGCAGGTCTACCGCGCATGCAGCAGCCCGCAGATCACCGAGGGACATGCGATTGCGCATCTTTATTATCTGGTGACGAGCAAGATTGGGCGAGAGCAATCCGTTATCCGTCAGGCCATGCCGGATGGACAGGTCCGCGAATTCAAATATGACGCCAGACGCAGAGAGTATTATCAGCCGGGTCAGGAATATTCGAACGTCAAGGCGTTGCATGACCAGCATACGATTTGAATTCGGCAGGCGCGTTTACACATGCGCACCGGCTGGCAAAGACGAGGTCGCGGCTTTGCGTACCTATATTGTTTCGATTGTCGGCGAGGTGACTCCCCTGAATGAAATGCTGCGCATGACCTGTCACAATGCAGACTGGCTCAATGCGGTGCAGCGTGAAGGCGGCAGCGGCTATGCGGGGGCTTTTGCAATTTTACCGCTGGATAAGGTTGCAACCGCGGCTTTTGAAGCCAATGAAATGACAGGCGGGCAAATTACCCTTGATCATATGGTGCGGGACAGCGGCGATGCCGCCAGTATTTATGTGGGGTCCATTTTATCAGGCCGCGATACTTTCGGGCGCGCAGCCACGCTTGCGGCTTTCAGCGCTAAAATGGCTGAGATTGCAGGCGACCGTGATGTTCCCTGTTACACACGTCCGGTTACAAAAGATGGCCAGCGCATCGTGACGAAGCTTGGCTATCGACCGGTGATGGACCGACCTCACGCAATTGGCGAGATGATTTACCGCAGGGCGCCGGTTTAATCCGGCCGCGCGCCGGGGATGTGGGCCCAGCCGCCGCTGGTGCCTTTTCTCCAGATGGATGTTTTTATCCATTCTTTGTAAGCGTCTGTAAACCGGTCGGCGCGGTGGAAAATATCTTCCTTGGATTTATCGTCTTTCTCCGGAATACAGACACGCAGCGCGTAATCGTCAGCGACACGTTTGACGAGGCCTTCTTTTTTCGGGGCTGAAAAGAATTTTTCCAGACCAATTTTCAATTCGCGTTGCGCGACGCCGAGGTAGATATTGCTGACGAAGGTGCGGATATGGATTTCGCATTGCGTCGTCCAGAGGCCGGGGTTGGTTTCAGGCCGGTTGAAGGTGGCGCGCAGATAGCCGGGCGGCATGTAGGTTTTCAAATCGCATCTTTTGGCATAGCCGAGAAAAAGGCCTTTGGGATGCGGGAGAACGACGGGCGCGTATGGCATATCGTTTTCCTGCATGATTATGCCGAGGCTATAGGCGGTTATCAGGCCTGTTTGCAGCGTGTCTTTGAAATCGGGGCTTTGGTAATCCAGATCTTCCTTGGCGCGGGTTTTGAAGCGGAAGGCCGTATGTTCGGATGAGAAAATGATCGGCATCTCGCGCGAGCACATTTCAAAATGCGTTTTGCTCAGGAATCCCCGGGTGATGCGCGGCGATAAATCGGCGAGGCTGCGCTCATCGGCGTAATCAACGATGTGCGGGCTCATGAAGCTCAGGGTCCATTCCGACATGCGGTGGTCCAGATAATTGGGGCTGTATTCGTATATCGTATGGTCGACGAGCAAAGGCTGGGAGGCGGCGATCTCTTTGAAAAGCGCGGTGATCTGATCGAAATGCTTGTTGCCGACGGGACGTTTTTCCAGGGTCCGGGCCACGGCCATCGCGGGCGATTCACCCATAGCGTATATCCGGGCGTTCAAGGCCTCGACGGCTTCGACGATTTTGCGGCCCTGTTCGATCGACATGTTGTTTCCTAATTGATCGTCGCGTTGACGGGGGCGGTTTCGATCCGGCCTTGCGTGAAAACCAGTTTGCGAATGCGGTCGAGGCGGATGGGGTGGCCATAGAGGCCTGTTTCCTTGTCGCGCAGATTATGAGCGATGACGAACAGCGCGTGCTGCGCCCGCCTGGACATATGCGGGAAGACAAGGTGGTCGTACTGACCGGCATGCACGGTTGCGTAAAAGATCATCGCCAGTTCGCGGGCGTCACGGCGGGTGTGATCGCCGGTCAGGCGCTCAAGGCAAAGGCGGGCGATGAGGTCAAAGGTCTGGGATGGTGGTTCCAAGGCACGGTCAAAGGCGGCGGGCAGGTCATACATGCGGGTGGCACCGATGACCTGGCCCATGACTTCGGCCACATGGTGGACAGCCCTGGTAAACGGGGTTACGGCGTAGCACCCATGGCTCTGCGCCGTGCTGTAGTGACTATCGGCGGTCAAATCGACCCGCTTAACACCTTGATCTTTAAGTGTAATTGCCAGCTCTGCCGCGGGTTTCGCATGCAAAGGCCCGGTATCGAGGGGTGACAGGATCAAAAGGGCGCTGCTCATAGGGCCCATCCAAGCACGCGGCCTGGGGTTATGTCATTTTAAAAAACGACGATTTCCCTTGCGTTTCAATACCGCAGGCATCATAAACACCGGCAATTAGTGAGTGCGTAAATTCACAGGCGGGATTCCTTAGACAGTGTTCGCAAGAACCAAGGCCCGCCGAGGAACCAACTGTTTAACCTAAAGGACCATACAAATGGCAATGCCTACCTATTCCATGCGCCAGCTTCTCGAAGCCGGCATCCACTTCGGCCACAATACCCGTCGCTGGAACCCCAAAATGAAGCCGTTCATTTTCGGCGTTCGTAACAACATTCACATCATCGACCTGCAACAGACCGTTCCGATGCTGGACGCCGGGCTGAAAGCCATCCGCGATACCGCGGCTCGCGGCGGCCGCGTTCTGTTCGTCGGCACCAAGCGCCAGGCACAGGAAAAAGTTGCTGAAGCTGCTAAAAAGTGCGGCCAGTACTACGTGAACCACCGCTGGCTCGGCGGCATGCTGACCAACTGGAAAACCCTGTCGCAATCCATCACTCGTTACCGCGAGCTGGAAAATCAGGATCCGTCGGGTTTCACCAAGAAAGAGCTGCTGGACCGCGCCCGCGAGAAAGCACGTCTGGACCTGGTTATCGGCGGTATCAAAGATATGGGCGGTCAGCCGGACATCATCTTCGTCATCGATACGATCAAGGAAGACATCGCCATCAAGGAAGCCAATGTTCTGGGCATTCCGGTTGTCGCGGTTTGCGATTCCAACTCGGATCCGGATGGCATTCAATTCCCGGTTCCGGGCAATGACGACGCGCTGCGCGCCATTGATTTCTACTGCAACCTGGTCTGCGATGCCGTTCTTGACGGTATTGCCGCTGACCTGGCCAAGTCGGGCCACGATGCCGGCGCTGCCGTCGACGTTAAAGTCGACCTGCCCAAAGTCGCGCTGCCGACCGCACAGGTGAAGGAAGAAGCTGAAGAAGGCGCTTCCGCCAAGGACCTGGCTGCCCGTACCAAAAAAGCCGCAACGGCTTAATTAGTCATTCAACGAATACGCGCCTCCCGCCATAAGCGGGGGGCCCTGGACCTCATTTAAAGGATTAAGATTATGACGCAAGTTACTGCTTCTATGATTAAAGAGCTGCGCGACAGCACTGGCGCAGGCATGCTGGACTGCAAAAAAGCGCTGGAAGAAAGCAACGGCGATATGGATGCCGCTGTCGACTGGCTGCGCAAGAAGGGCCTGTCCAAGGCCGCCAAGAAATCCGGCCGGACCACGGCTGAGGGCCTGGTGGCTGTTGCTGCAACGGCTGATGCAAAACGCGCCGTTGTCGTCGAAGTGAACTCGGAAACCGATTTCGTTGCCCGCAACGAGCAGTTCCAGAACTTCGTGCGCGACGTTGCCAACACCGCATCGAAAGATGCCGTGCTGGTTGAAGACCTGGCGCAGAAAACGATGTCGGGCAAAACCGTTGCCGACACGCTGACCGACCTGATCGCCGGCATCGGTGAAAACATGACCCTGCGCCGCATGGCGCACCTGGAAGTCAAACAAGGCATCGTTGCTTCCTACGTGCACAACGCGGTTGTTCCGGGGCTCGGCAAAATCGGCGTGCTGGTTGCGCTGGAATCCGCCGCGCCGGCCGACACGCTGCAGGATCTGGGCAAGAAGCTGGCCATGCACGTTGCAGCTGCCAAGCCGGAAGCCCTGGATATCGCATCGGTGGACAGCAGCAATCTCGAGCGCGAGCGTTCGGTTCTGTCCGACCAGGCACGCGCTTCGGGCAAGCCGGAAGAAATGATCCAGAAGATGGTCGATGGCCGTATTCGTAAATACTACGAAGAAATCGTGCTGAACGAGCAGATCTTCATCATGGACGGCGAGACGAAAATCTCCAAAGTCGTGGAAGCGGCTTCGAAAGAAGCGGGCGCGCCGATCAAGCTGGCGGGCTTTATCCGTTTCGGTCTTGGCGAAGGCGTCGAGAGAGAAGTCACCGACTTTGCGGCCGAAGTCGCAAAAGCGGCCAACGGCTAAGACTTTGAGAGCGGGGCCGAAAGGCCCCGTTTTTCTTAATGGGCGATTACACAAAACTGATTATCCGCGATCTGCGCCTCGATATGGGCATCGGCGTTTTTGCCGAGGAAAAAGGCGTGCGCCAGCCTGTGCTGGTGAATGTGCAGGCCGATGTGGCTGCGCCCAAAGACTGGCAGAGCGACGATTACGCCCATGTGGTCTGCTACGCACGATTGACCGAGAGCATTCGCGATCTGGCCCGGCAACCGCATATCCAGCTGGTCGAGACCTTTGCCGAACGGATTGCCGTGGCTGCCCTTGCAATGGACGGTATTCTGGGCGTTACGGTCAGGGTTGAAAAAACGGCGGTTTTCCCGGATGTTGCGGCCGTTGGCGTTGAAATCAGGCGCGAGCGATAAGGTTGCATCCAGCCTCTTTGGCTGGTAAACCTTTGCAGAACTTAACAGATTGGGGTTTTGGCCCATGACAGCACAGAAAAAACCATCCACCGTGACCCAGGCACTTCCGTATAAACGCGTTCTGTTGAAAATGTCGGGCGAGGTGCTGATGGGCAATCAGCAATTCGGCATCGACCCGGCCGTCGTGGCGCGTGTCGCCAAGGACGTCAAGGAAGCGCTCGCGATGGGCGTCGAAGTTTGCATCGTGGTTGGCGCGGGCAATATTTTCCGCGGCGTGTCCGGCGCAAGCCAGGGCATGGACCGCACCACCGCTGATTACATGGGTATGCTGGGTATCTGCATCAACGCGCTGGCGCTGCAAAACGCGCTGGAGAAGCTGGACGTGCCGACGCGCGTGCAATCAGCCATTCACATGAACGCGATCTGCGAACCGTATATCCGCCGCAAGGCGATGCGCCACATGGAGAAGGGCCGCGTGGTTATTTTCGCAGCCGGCACCGGCAACCCGTATTTCACGACCGACACCACGGGCGCCCTTCGCGCATCGGAAATGGATTGCGATGCGATTTTCAAAGGGACCAAGGTGGACGGCGTTTACACGGCCGATCCGTTCAAGGACCCGACCGCGACACGCTTTGACCGCATCTCGTATATGGACGTCCTGACGAAAGACCTGAAAGTCATGGATGCCACGGCAATTTCACTGGCCCGTGAAAATAATGTCCCAATTGTCATCTTTAACATCCGTGAAGAAGGCAATTTCGCCAGAGTGCTGAAAGGCGAATCCAACTGCACTATTGTTTCGAACGCTTAAGGAGAATGAAGTATGGCTTTTGATCTGAACGATCTTAAGAAACGCATGAACGCCTCGCTCGAATCCCTCAAAAAGGAATTTGCGGGTCTGCGCACCGGCCGCGCGAGCGCGAGCCTGCTGGATACCGTTACCGTCGACGCTTATGGTTCTCGCATGCCGCTGGCGCAGTGTGGTTCCGTATCGGTGCCCGAGCCGCGCTTGATTACCGTTTCCGTCTGGGACACCGGCCTGGTTAAATCGGTGGAGAAAGGCATTCGCGATGCGGGCCTGGGTCTCAACCCGCAGCCGGACGGCAACCTGATCCGCGTGCCGATTCCGCAGTTGAACGAAGAGCGCCGCAAGGAATTGCAGAAGATTGCAGGTAAATATGCCGAGACCGCGCGCGTTGCGATCCGCAACATCCGCCGCGAGGGCATGGACGAGATCAAGAAAGATAAAACCATGTCGGAAGACGTGGCCAAGGGGCACGAAACGACCGTCCAGAAGGCGACGGACGAGACCATCAAGCTGGTCGACCAGGCGCTGGCCGATAAAGAAAAAGACATCATGGTGGTCTGATTTTTTTCAGACCCTTTAGACAATGGCAGCAATCGATCCAGAAACATTGCCCCGGCACGTGGCCGTCATCATGGACGGTAACGGCAGATGGGCCAAGACGCGCGGGCTTCCCCGCACGGCGGGCCACAAAATGGGCGTCGATGCGGCGCGCCGGTGCGTGCGCGCAGCGGGCGAGATCGGCGTCAAATACCTGACCCTGTTCGGGTTCTCCAACGAAAACTGGGCGCGGCCAAAAAACGAGATTTTCGACCTGATGAGTCTTTTGCGCATGTACTTGCGCGCGGAAGCAGCCGAGCTACATAGCGGCGGTGTGCGCCTGCGTGTCATCGGGCGCCGCGACCGGCTGGACGCGGATATTGTCGAAATGATCGAGAACACGGAACGCATGACGGCCAATAACGACAAGATGCATCTGATCATCGCGCTGGATTACGGCGGGCGTCAGGATATCGTCGAGGCGGCCAAGCAGGTGGCTGCGACCGGCCAAGAGATCACAGAAGACAATTTAAGCGCGGCGATGATGACTGCGGAAATTCCTGATCCTGATTTGCTGATCCGCACATCAGGGGAAGAGCGCATCAGCAATTTCCTGCTGTGGCAGTGCGCGTATACCGAGTTTTATTTCACCGATATTTTGTGGCCGGATTTCAACCGCGACCATATGGAACAGGCGATCATCGAGTATGCCTGCCGCCAGCGCCGCTTTGGAGGCATCGAGCCCAATGTCCAGCTTGGTTAAACGCATTCTCTCGGCCCTTGTTTTAGGGCCCCTGGCTATCTTCGCCCTCTATTACGGCGGGGTTCCTTTTTACATTCTGGTCGGCCTGGCGTTTGCCATTTCGGTGCATGAGTGGTCGCGCCTGTCGGTGCGCCATGGCCGCATCAAGTGGAGTTTGCTGGCGGCAGGGATTGTTTATCTGGCCGTCGCGCTGTCGTGCCTGATCTGGCTGCGGAATTTCGAAGCGTCGGGTTTCTTCGTTCTGCTTTACGTGTTTCTGGCTGTGTGGGCGTGCGATATCGGCGCGTATGCGGCTGGTCGTACCTTTGGCGGCCCCAAGATGGCGCCGAAAATTTCACCCAATAAAACCTGGTCGGGCCTGATCGGCGGGTGTATTGCGGCGATCATTACCGTGATGCTTTATGACGTGTGGCTGTCGGGCCATGTTGAATCGCCGGTTACCGAAAGATTTTCGCTGTTCTTCCAGTTTATCCTGGGGCTGTTTTTATCGGTGGTGGGCCAACTGGGCGATCTGCTGGAATCCAGCATGAAGCGCCATGCGGGCCTGAAAGATTCGGGCTCGATCATTCCGGGGCATGGCGGTTTGCTCGACCGGATCGATGCACTGCTTTTGACCATTCCGATTTACACGCTCGTCATTTTCTACCTGGATTACCTGATCACATGACGCCCCGCACGGTCACCGTGCTGGGATCGACCGGTTCGATCGGACGCCAGACACTGGAAGTCATCCAACAACAATCAAAAGATTTCAGCGTCGTTGCGCTGGCTGCCGGCAGCAATGCCGATGTGCTCGCCCAGCAAGCGCATATATTCAAACCGAAGTTCGTGGCGATTGCGGACGAGCGGGCTTACCGGGCGTTAAAAGACCAGGTGCAGGGCGCCAAGGTGGAAGCCGGCATGGACGCCGTGATCGAAGCGGCGCGGATGGATGCTGATATCACCATGGCGGCGATTGTCGGCACAGCGGGTTTGAAGCCGACCATGGAAGCGATCCGGCGCGGCAAGACAGTGGCGTTCGCCAGCAAGGAATGCCTGGTTGCGGCGGGTTCGATCATGATGGATGCCGTAAAAAAGCACGGCACGACATTTTTGCCGGTCGATTCCGAGCATAACGCGATTTTTCAGGTGCTCAATTCAGGCCAGGGCGTGCGGCGCATTGTGCTGACGGCGTCGGGCGGACCCTTCCGCGAATGGAGTGCGGAAAAGATTGCCGCCGCCACGCCGGAACAGGCGATCGCGCACCCGACCTGGAGTATGGGGCCGAAAATTTCGGTCGATAGCGCGACGCTGATGAACAAGGCGCTGGAAGTGATCGAAGCGCATCACCTGTTCAACCTGCCGTCGGAGAAGATCGAGGTGATCCTGCACCCGCAATCCACCGTGCATGGCATGGTGGAATACGAAGATGGGTCATTGCTGGCGCAGCTTGGCCCTTCCGACATGCGCACGCCGATCGCTGTATGCATGGGCTGGCCGCAGCGCATTCCGACGCCAGGGGCGCGGCTGGATCTGGCAAAACTCTCGCAACTCGACTTCGCGCAGCCCGATACGGCCCGTTTCCCCTCGCTGAAGCTGGTGCGCGACGTTTTGGCAGGCACGCCTGCCGATGCCATCATTTTCAATGCGGCCAATGAAATTGCCGTGGCGGCGTTTCTGAACCGGGAAGCCGGGTTCAACCAAATCGTTAACACGGTTTCGCGGATGCTCGACTCGTGCCACAAAGTGGCCATGAATTCGCTGGACGATGTACTCGCTTACGATGACACTATCCGTTCGCAAACCCTGCAGATCTTAAAGAAAGCCGCATAAAATGTTTGAGACCATTCACGACGCTATGAACTGGGTTGGCGGCGGGACCGCCATGTATCTGCTGCCGTTTCTGGCGCTGATCAGCGTTCTCGTGTTCGTGCATGAATGGGGCCACTACATCGTGGCGCGCCTGTGCGGCGTGAAGGTTGAAACCTTCTCTATCGGTTTTGGTAAAAAAATCTGGTCGCGCGTCGATCGTGCCGGCTGCCAGTGGCAGGTCGCGCTGATCCCGCTGGGCGGGTATGTGAAAATGTTCGGCGACACCGACCCTGCCTCTGCCGTACACACTGAAAACGTTAAAGATTCCCAGGGTCATGTGCGCCCGATGACGCCGGCCGAGCGCGATCAGGCGTTCTTCACCAAGCCGGTCTGGAAGCGCGCGGCGATTGTGTTTGCCGGCCCCGCCATCAATTTTCTTTTCGCCATCGTTGTCCTGGCATCGCTCTATTCCACGGTGGGCCGTCCGGTCACGCCACCGATTGCGGCCGCCATCATTGCCGGCAGCGCGGCGGAACAGGCCGGTTTCCAGCCGCATGACCGCATTACGGGCATCGGTAGCGAGAAAGTGAACCGTTTTGTTGATATCCAGCGCAATGTTGCCGTGACGCTCGATCAGCCGCTGAGCGTTACCGTTCAGCGCGGTGAGCAAAGCGTCACCTTGCCGAATGTCACGCCGAAGCTGGACACGGTTGAAGACCGTTTCGGTTTCCGTCACTCGCGCGGCATGCTGGGCATTATCGGCCCCGGCGTTGCGCTGACGGCGGACGGCATCGAAAGCGTGCAGGGGCAGAGCGGCGATATCGTCGCGTTGCTGAAAGCGCGCATGGATCAGGGCATCACAACCCTGCGCATGAAAGGCAGCGAGACTATTCCGTCGCAGGATATTCTGGTGCGACTGGACCGTTCCCTGAACGATGAATTCTTCGCCGATCCGTCCAAGGGCGTGATGCTGGCGCCGCGCATTGAAAAAGAAGTGATCGATTACAGCGTTGCCGCGGCGATCCGTGAATCGGTGCGCGAGACGTGGTTTGTATCGGTCGGCACGCTGCAATCGCTCGGCCAGATGATTATCGGGACGCGGTCTGCCCAGGAACTGGGCGGGATTATCCGCATCGGCGCGGTTACGGGTGATGCGGCACAGGCCGGTATTATTGCGTTTCTGACGCTGGCGGCGCTGCTGTCGATCAATCTTGGCCTGATCAATCTTTTGCCGATTCCGATGCTGGATGGCGGTCACCTGCTGTTTTACGCCATCGAGGCGCTTAAGGGCGGGCCGGTGCCCGAGAAGGTTCAGGACGCGGCGTTGCGTTTTGGCTTTATGGTATTGATTGCATTGATGGTTTTCGCGAATTTGAACGACCTGGTGCAATTGGCCCGATAGGGCCGCAAGCGGGCGCAAAACGGCCTGAAAACGCCATGTAACCCATTGTGTTTTCGGGCATCCCCCCATACCCTTGATAGGGTTGATTCTAAAGGCTAATGTGCCCCCGACAAACTATGGTGAATTTATGAAAAACGGTCTCCTGTCCGCGCTCGTCCTGCTTGTATCAATTTTCGGCGTGGTCACTCATGCTCATGCGCAAGAAACGGGGCGCGTCAGCCGCATCCAGATCGAAGGCGCCGAGCGCATCGATCCTCAAACCATTCTTTCCTACATGACCGTGCAGCCGGGCGATGGATTCAGCCAGGAATCACTGTCTGAGTCCGCCAAGGCGCTTTACGGCACCGGATTGTTCGCGGACGTGAACATCCAGCCGCAAGGCGGCGTGCTGGTTGTGTCGGTCGTCGAGAACCCGCTGATCAACCAGATCGCATTCGAAGGCAATGAAAAACTCAAAGACGAAGAGCTGGCATCGGAAGTCGCCTCGCGCGCGCGCAACGTTCTGGCCCGTAATACCGTGCAGTCGGATGTCGACCGCATTCAGGAATTGTACCGCCGCGCCGGCCGTTATTCGGTTGCCGTCGACCCGAAGGTCATCAGCCTCGACCAGAACCGCGTCAACCTGGTGTTTGAAATCAACGAAGGCCCCGTGTCGGAAATCCAGGGCGTGAAATTTGTCGGCAACGAAGCGTACTCGGATGACTCCTTACGCGAAGTCATCGCCTCGAAAGAAGAGCGCTGGTATCGTTTCCTCTCCACATCAGACCGTTACGATCCGGACCGCCTGGCTTACGACCAGGAATTGCTGCGCCGTTTCTACCTGAAAGAGGGCTATGTCGATTTCCGCGTTGCTTCGGCCGTTGCCGAGCTGACCCCGGACAAAGAAGCATTCTTCGTGACGTTCACGGTTGAAGAAGGTCCGCGTTACAAGGTTGGCACGATCAATATCGATGCATCGGCCCTGAAAGATGCGCCGGCTGATCTGCTGCAAAAAGACGTCCAGATCAAGGAAGGCAAGTACTATAACGCCGAGCTGGTCGACGATACGGTCGTGAAAATGACCGACACGCTGGGCGATCTGCAATATGCGTTCGTGGCGATCCAGCCCGACATGCAGCGCCACCCGGAGACGGAGACAGTCGACCTGACTTTCCGCGCGGCCAACACACCCAAAGTTTATGTCGAGCGTATCGACATCAAGGGCAACGTGCGCACACAGGATAAAGTCATCCGCCGCGAGTTCGATCTGGCCGAAGGCGATGCTTTCAACAAAACGAAAATCGCCAAGGCTGAGCAGGACCTGAGAGATCTCGACTTCTTCCAGAACGCCAAGGTTCGTCCGGTGCAGGGTTCATCGCCCGACCAGACGGTGCTGGATGTGGAAGTTGAAGAAAAATCGACCGGTGAAATCTCCATCGGCGGTGGTTTTTCGACATCCGAAGGCCCGTTGGCCGACTTCCAGATTTCGGAACGCAACTTCCTGGGCAAGGGGCAGACCGTATCGCTGGCGGCAGCCCTTTCAGGCGAACGCACGGAGTTCGATGCTTCGTTCACCGAGCCGTATTTCCTGGATCGCGATCTGGCGGCGGGCGTCGATGCCTTCCACATCACGCGCGATCTGCAGGATGAATCGTCCTACGACCAGAAGCGTACCGGTGGCGCCATGCGCATCGGTTACCCGCTGTCGGAAAACGTTCGTCAGACCCTCAAATACCGTCTGGAGAACAACAACATTGAAAACGTTAAAGCCGACGCTTCGCGGTTCATTCGTGACCAGGAAGGCGAGCGCCTGACGTCCGCCGTGTCCCAGCGTCTGACGTATGACACGCGTGACTCGGCCCTGTGGCCGACTGAAGGTCTGTTGACCTGGCTCGACGGCGAGGTCGCGGGCCTGGGTGGCGATGCAGCCTATGTATCGGGTAAAATCGGCGCGAACTACTACGTTCCGATCGCCAAAGGCTGGGTACTCAACACGCTGGCTGAAGGCGGGGCGATTTCCGGTTACGGTGATGAAGACGTCGTCATCAACGAGCGCTTCTTCATCGGCGGCAACACGCTTCGCGGGTTCGAGAACTCGGGCATTGGTCCGCGCGATCTGACCACGGGCGACGCCCTTGGCGGCAACCTGTTCTACCGCGGTTCGGTGGAGATGGCGTTCCCGCTGGGCATGCCGGAAGAAATGGGCATTCAGGGTCACGCGTTCTCCGACTTCGGTTCGCTGTGGTCGCTGGATGAAAGCGGCCCGGAGATTGCTGATGAAAGCTCGATCCGCCTTTCGGCTGGTCTGGGTGTTTCCTGGCGCTCGCCGTTTGGTCCGATCCGACTGGATCTGGCCAATCCGCTGGTCAAAGAAGAGTATGACGACAAAGAAATTTTCCGCTTCAGCTTCGGCACGCGGTTCTAAGCAACACCCTACTTTAAGGACGTAAGATGGTTTCCAAGTTCAAAACACTGATGCTGGCAGTTGCCGCCCTGATTGCGCTTGCGGCGCCTGCATCGGCAACATCAGAGCAAACACGCGCGGCAGCCCCGGCTGCCAATTCCAATGTAGCGATGGCGGTTGTGGATATTCAGCAATTGCTGCGTGAATCCAAGGCTGCTCAAAACATCGAGACGCAGCTGACCAAGATCCGCAAAGATTTCCAGGCTGAAGTTGAAGCCAAGGAAAAAGAGCTGAAAGCCGCCGAGAAAAAGCTGATCGACGAAAAAGGCACCATGAAGGAAGAAGACCTGAAAGCCAAAGTCGCCGAATTCCAGAAAAACGTCGCCGAGAGCCAGAAGGAAATCCAGACCAAAAAGAACAAGCTGGATAAAGCCGTTGCGACCGCTATCGGCAAACTGCGCGCCCAGATCGTCAAGGTTGTCGCCGAAATCGCCGACAAGAAGAGCCTGGACCTGGTTCTGGCCCGCACCGATGTTGTGATCGTTTCCAAGACGCTGGACGTTACGTCTGAAGTGCTTGAGCGCATCAATAAAGACCTGCCGTCCGTGGCGGTCACTGTCGAATAAGGAATTTCGTCATGACAGACCTGCGGTTTCACGACCGGACAGGCCCTCACTCGCTGGCCAAGATCGCTCTGGCCAGCGAATGCATTCTGGCGGATGCCTCTCAGGGTGATGTCATGATGGATGATGTCGCGCCGCTTGATGCGGCGGGCGGCAATGATCTCTCGTTCCTCGACAATCCGAAATATAAAGACAAATTTCGCACCACCAAGGCGGGCGCGGTGATCGTATCAAAAGACATGGCCGCCAGCGCGCCCAAGGGTTGCATTGTGCTGGTCAGCGATAACCCGTACCGGTCTTATGCGCTGGCAGCGGCGCATTTTTATCCGTGGCCTGCAGGCGGGCAGGTTTCAGAGCGCGCGCATATCGAAGCCGGCGCCCAGATCGGCGAAGGCTGCATCATCGAGGCGGGCGCCTATATCGGCGCCAATGTCGTGATTGGCAAGGGATGCTGGATCGGATCGAATGCCAGCATCACGCATGCGGTGTTGGGGCAAAAGGTACGGGTCCATGCCGGGGCGCGGATCGGCCAGGACGGTTTCGGTTTTTCGTTAAGCCCTAAAGGCTATGCGCCGGTGCCTCAGCTGGGCCGGGTTCTGATCGAGGATTTCGTATCGATCGGCGCCAATACCTGCATCGACCGCGGGGCAGGGCCGGATACGGTGATCGGCATGGGGTCGGTTCTGGATAACATGGTGCAGATTGCGCATAACGTGAAACTGGGCAAAGGCTGCGTGCTGGCGGCGCAGGTGGGCATTTCGGGCAGCACGACGCTTGGGGACTACGTCGTCATGGGCGGGCAGTCGGGCATTGCCGGGCATCTGACCATCGGGTCGGGGGTACGCATTGCCGCCAAATCCGGCGTGACCAAGGATGTGCCGGCGGGCGAGGAATGGGTCGGTTTTCCGGCCGCGCCGCGCCGCGCTTACTGGCGTGAACAAGCGACTATCAAAAAACTGTTGTCAAAGGGCAATTCACAAGGTTAATCAAAGTCATGAGCGAAACGCAGAAACCGATTATCGACGTGCATGAAATCATGGGGATGATCCCCCATCGTTATCCCATTCTGCTGGTCGACCGCATTCTCGATTACAGCCTGAATGAATGGGCGATCGGTCTTAAGAACGTCACCTATAACGAGCCGCATTTTCAGGGGCATTTCCCGTCTCAGGCGATCATGCCGGGGGTACTGATCGTGGAAGCGATGGCGCAGACGGCGGCTTGCCTGGTTGTCAAAACCCTGGGCGATGAAGCGCGTGGCAAGCTGGTTTATTTCATGTCGATCGAAGAGGCGCGGTTCCGTAAACCTGTGGTACCGGGCGATGCCCTGCATATTCATGTGAAGGTCGAGCAATCGCGCCGCAATGTATGGAAGTTTTCAGGCGAGGCGAAGGTTGAAGGCGTCACCTGCGCGGAAGCGACATTTTCGGCCATGATCATGGATAAAAAGTAACGTTACGGCCTGCAATCGTCCGTGACTGGACCGGTCAGGGCAGCCCTTTAGAGTGTAGACTATGAGCACAACTTTCATTCACCCCTCCGCCGTTATCGACCCTGCCGCCAAGATCGGCGCGGGGGTTTCCATCGGACCGTTCTGCGTGGTCGGCCCGCATGTGTCGCTGGGGGACAGCGTGGTGCTGCACAGCCATGTCGTGGTCGATGGCCATACGAGCATCGGCAAAGAGACCAAGATTTTTCCGTTCAGCGCGATCGGCACCCGCCCGCAGGATCTGAAATTCAAAGGCGAGCAGACCAGGCTTGAAATCGGCGAGCGCAACATGATCCGTGAAAACGTGACCATGAATCCGGGCACGGAAGGCGGCGGCGCGTTAACCAAGGTGGGCAATGACTGCCTGTTCATGGTGGGCGCGCACGTGGCGCATGACTGCATCGTCGGCGACCATGTCATTCTGGCGAACAATGCCACGCTGGCCGGTCATGTCACTGTTGGCGATCATGCCATCCTTGGCGGATTGTCGGCCGTGCACCAGTTCGTGCGCATCGGCGCGCACGCGATGGTCGGCGGCATGTCGGGCGTTGAATATGATGTCATACCGTATGGTCTGGTGATGGGTGAACGGGCGCGGCTTGCGGGCCTGAACCTTGTTGGCCTGGAACGCCGCGGTTTCGCGCGGGAAGATATCAGCCTTCTCACCAAAGCGTTCCGCGAAATGTTCCATGGCGACGGCACGTTCAAAGAGCGCCTGGAAAAAGCGCAGCTGGAATACCGCGGCAAACCGCTGATCGAAGACGTGCTGGTGTTCGCGTATGAAAAGAACAGCCGGCCGCTGTCACAGCCGTCGCGCAAATGACGCAGCTGCGCGCCCTTGCCGTTGTCGCGGGCGGCGGCGCATTTCCCTCCCTGATCGCCCACACAATGAAAGCAGGCGGCACGAATGTGTTTGTCGTGCATCTGGAACATGATTCAGACCGGTTTGAAGGTTTTGATTGCATGGTCGCGCGTCCGGAACAGCTGAGCAGCGTTTTCACTGCGCTGCGCAAGCGCGGGATCAAAGACCTGGTTCTGATCGGGCGGATGAAGCGTCCGAAACTGTCCGAGCTGCGCCCGGACTGGTTTACCCTCAAGCTTATTCCGATGATTGCGTGGCAATTGCTGTTCGGTGGCGATGATGCGTTGTTGCGCGCGGTGCGTGGCATGCTTGAAAAGCAGGGATTCATGTTGCACGGCATTCACGATCTGGTCAGCGATCTGACGGCCCCGGTCGGCACGCTTGGTTCCGTAAAACCAGATGACGCGCAGATGGTGAATATCCACCTGGGGATACCGGAAGCGTTGCGCCATGGCGCGCGGGATGCCGGGCAGGCTGTGGTAATGCGCGATGGCAAGGTGGCCGGACGCGAGGATGCTTCCGGCACCGATGCGCTGATCCGGTCATTTGCGCATGCGAATAAAGCCATTCTGGTCAAAATGGCCAAGCCACAGCAGGACCGGGCGCTGGATTTGCCCACGATCGGGCCGGATACGGTACGCCTGTGTGCAGAAAGCGGGTTTGCCGGAATCGCGGTCGAGGCCGGCGCCACTTTGATCGCAGATCGGGATAGAACGATTCAACTGGCTGACCAACACGGGTTGTTTCTGATAGGCGTAAAGGCATGAATTCGGATCTCATCTATGTCATTGCCGGGGAAATGTCGGGCGACCTGCTGGGGGCGCGGCTGGTCAATGCGTTGCGCCAGATGTCGCGCCAGCCTTTGACGTTCGCTGGGGTTGGGGGGCAGGAGATGCAGGCGGAAGGCGTGATCAGCCTGTTTCCGATGCGCGATTTATCGGTGATGGGATTTACGGAAGTTCTGCCGCGCTTGCCCAAGCTGCTCAGCCGCATCAAGCAGACGGTGGAAGATATCGTGGCCCGCCAGCCGCGTTACGTGATTACGATCGACAGCCCCGGATTTTGTTTCCGCGTGGTCGAGAAAGCGCGGGAACGCTGCCCGCATACCAAGTTCATTCATTACGTGGCGCCGCAGGTGTGGGCGTGGAAGCCCAAGCGCGCGGAAAAAGTGGCGCATCTATTCGACGGATTGATGTGCCTGTTGCCGTTCGAGCCGCAGTATTTCACACCGCATGGGTTGCGCACGGCGTTTGTCGGGCACCCGGTTATTGACCTTCCGAATAGCGTGTCAGGCGACCGGCAGGCGTTCTTTGAGAAATACGATCTGTCGCTGTCGAACCCGCCGACGATTTTATCCCTGCTGTTCGGCAGCCGGGAGGGCGAGGTTGAGCGTCTGGGGCCTGTTTTTTTTGAAGCAGCGTACCGGTTGTTGCGCGAATGGCCGAACCTGGCCGTGCTGGTGCCGACACCGCCGCATTTGTGGAACAAGCTGAAGCCTATCATCGGTTCGGACCAACGTTTCATTCCCGTGGACCCGGCGGACCGTTTCGATGCGTTCGCCCTGTCGGGGGCGGCCATTGCTGCATCTGGCACGGTGGGGCTGGAACTGGCGATGCTGGGCGTGCCGCATGCGGTTGCTTATAAATTTGCGCCGCTGACATACATGATCGGCAAGCGCCTTGTGAAGGTGCCGCATATGCATCTGGCGAATTTGCTGCTGGGGCAGCGCGTGGTTCCTGAATACCTGCAGCATGAGGCGACGGGACAGTATCTGGCCAATGCAGCGCTGGACCTGCTGATCAACCGCGCCGGATCTGCCGACCGGCAGCGTCATGCGTTCGCGCAGGTGCACGAATCCCTGCGGGGCGAGGGTGGTGGCACCCCGGCCCAGCAGGCGGCAGCGTTTATTCTGGGATTTGGATAAAACGCTTTCGCGTTTTATTATTTGCGCTTGTTGAGATCGACGTAAGGGCGGGCCGTTGCGCCGACATAAAGCTGGCGCGGGCGGCCGATGCGCATATCCGGTTCTTCGATCATCTCTTTCCACTGGCTGAGCCAGCCGACCGTCCGGGCGAGCGCGAACAGCACGGTGAACATGCTGGTCGGGAAGCCCATGGCTTTTAAAATGATGCCTGAGTAGAAGTCGACATTCGGGAAGAGTTTGCGCTCGACGAAGTAGGGGTCGGAGAGCGCGATTTTCTCCAGTTCCATCGCCAGTTCGAGCATAGGATCGTCGGTGACGCCCAGTTCTTTGAGGACTGCGTGGCAATCCGCCTTGAGGACGGCCGCGCGCGGGTCGTAGTTTTTATAGATGCGGTGACCGAAGCCCATGAGCTTGAACGGGTCGTTCTTGTCTTTCGCTTTGGCGATGAATTCGGGAATACGGTCCTTGGTGCCGATTTCGGCCAGCATCTCCAGCACTTCCTGGTTGGCGCCGCCATGGGCAGGCCCCCAGAGGGAGGTGATGCCGGAAGCGATACAGGCGAAGGGGTTTGCGCCCGTCGAACCGGCGAGACGCACCGTGGATGTGGATGCGTTTTGCTCGTGGTCGGCGTGGAGGATGAAGATTTTTTCCAGCGCCTGACGGACGACCGGGTTGATCTTGTATGGCTCAGCCGGGACGGCGAAGCACATGTAGAGGAAGTTTTCGACGAACGACAAATCGTTGCGCGGATACATGAAGGGCTGGCCGATCGCGTATTTATAGGTCATCGCGGCCAGCGTGGGGATTTTGGCGAGCAGGCGCTGGATGGAGATTTCGCGGTGCGCCGGATTATTGATATCGAGGCTGTCGTGATAGAAGGCCGAGAGACCGCCGACCACGCCGCACATGATGGCCATCGGGTGCGCGTCGCGGCGGAAACCGCGATAGAAGAAGTGAACCTGTTCATGCACCATGGTGTGATAGGTGATGAGTTTGTTGAATTCGTCGTATTGCGCCTTGGTCGGCAGTTCGCCGTTGAGCAGCAGGTAGCAGACTTCGATGAAGTTGGATTTTTCGGTCAGTTCTTCGATCGAGTAACCGCGGTGCATGAGCTTGCCCTGATCGCCGTCGATAAACGTGATCCTGGATTTGCAGGCGCCGGTGGAATTGAAAGACGGATCAAACGTGATATGGCCGGATTCAGCCAGAAGCTTACGGACATCGATGCCGTTGGGACCGGCAGTGCCATCAACGACGGGCAGTTTGTACTGCTTGCCGGATTGGTCATCAGTCAGGGTAAAGGTCTTGGTCATGATGTCTCGCTTGTGTGAATCAGGAATTAGGCGGATATGGCGTGGGGCCAAGCCTGATTTTACGTGGAATCGTGTTTATTAACAATGGTGCTGAGCCTATGGAAAATTATTGTCCCGATGCAGTAACGCGCGGGTTCGCTGCGCAGAACATAAAACCGCAGATCTGTGCGTGTTTTGGGAACACCGTTGAGCGTGATATCTGATTTCTCCAAGGTGACCAGTTCGAGCGTTTGCGTGCGTGCCGAAATGCCCGCAGCGAGAATAGTATTCCATGCCTCGGCCAAACTCTTGGGCAATGCCGTCTGCAGTATTTCCAACCAGAGCCTGACCGCTGTTTTTTTCCAGACAATGAAAAGGCAAGCCGGGAGACATGTATTCTTCGAATTTTTGTCATGTGCGCAGGCATGTCATGCTGGCGCATACATTAAAAAGCTACGGCACTTCAGCTGTCGGGTTATCTCTGCTCTTTCCTGCAGATGGATGCATATCAGGACCAGTTCGTTACAGCTTTATATGTAATAAAATCAGCTACTTGTCCGTAAATTATGAAAATTATTGGTTTTAAGCAGGGATTCAGTTTAAAAAACATATCCATGAAATTAACAACGCTCAAAAACCGTTTCCGTTTCGCCACCCGTCAGGGTTTAGCCAGCTTTCAAGCGCATCGTGCCAGCCATCTCGGCAAGCCCGAGAAGATGGGCAGCGTGCAGGAGAGCCTGGGTAGCGTGCTGGCCAGCGCCGCGATCATTCCTGCGACAGGATATCTGGCCTGGTATCATTATTTTATCGAAGGGAAACCGGTTCTGGCACTCGTGCCGCTCGGCGGGATGGGTGGCGCTACGGTGCGCATGATCCGCGGTATCGACAACCGCGCGACAGCAGGGCACATCGCCGGCAAGAACAGCCGCATGGGCAAGTGGTGGTACCACGCGCTGAATAATACACCGCTTCGCCTTTATACGCTGAACCAGATTGATATGAAGCTGGAGAAGGCCGGCTATGCCGCGCGTCTGAAGAACGTGCAGGCTGTGCAGCGTATGCAGGCGGAAACTTTGCGCAAGCAGGGGCTGGATACAAGCGGTGACGCCCTTGCGGAAGGCATGAAGCATGAGCGCACGTACCAATATCTGGCCAACAAGGCCGATCATAAGAAACATCTGTCGCGGATCATGTTCGTTGTGCTGGCTGTCTTCGGCGCGATGCGCATGATGGCGGCGATGAGCGATGGTCGCGCGTTTACAACAACGCAAATCATCAGCCGCGTCGGCGGCTATATATACGGTCTCGGGTATTCGGTGGCTCATGTTGATGCGTATGTGCGCCGCCGGGCAAGGATGGAAAACCAGCCGGCCTTTTTTGATGTGTCGAAGAAAGTGTTCGATGTTCTGCCAACCAAGTGGTGGGGCCGCTGGCTGATCAAGCGTGACTTACAGAATTACAAGGATCTTGTTGACGGCCGTCAGCCGCTGCGCCGCCGCGTGTTCAAAGGTTTTCTGCGCGGTTTACCGCTCAAAGGCATCCGTCAATGGGCGCTTAAGCGTCATGAACGCGGCGATTACATTCTGACGGCAGAAACGAACGAGCGTTTGCGTGAAGATGGCCATCTGAAGAAGTTTGAAGATCTGCAGGCTATTTTGAGCGAGCAGCGTGCGGCTGAAAAGAAAGCCGGCAGTCCAAGCGCTCGTGCCGCATGGCGTGAGTACGTGGTCAAGTGCGCGGAGATTGAAGGATCGATTAAACCAGCATTCGAGGCGTATAAAGGCAAAATTGATGGGGCCAACCTATTGCTGGCGCATTTTGAAAACGCCTTAACGGCCTATGACCTTGATACCCGCCTTAGCCGCTACGCCAAAGGCCCGCTTAATGGTGGTGATGACCGTTATCGTGCATCCAATGAAGCGCAGCTTTCAGCCGGTTCATTGTTTCGGCCTGCCCGAGAATCTCTGCTGCTTTCGCGATTGGTGGCGAGCTCATAGTTCCAGTTAGCGCGGCGCGGAAGGGCATCATGACCTTGGCCAGTTTGCCGCCGTATTTGTCGTCGGCGATTTTGCGCAAGACTGCTTCGATATCCGTATCTTTAAAATCAGCCGTCAGGCGCGAGAGCCCGTCGTAGATATCGTGCATCGCGTGGTGGGCGTCGTGATCGTTCAGCGTGGCCGAGGCTTTTTCGTCGTAATCGAAAGGCGCGTCCTTCAGATACATCTGCGCATCTGCAGCCAGCTGCAGGGTGGTAACGGCGCGGCCCTTGAGGTCGTGCATGCCCATCAGCACACGGCGCTTGTGTTCGACATCGACGGTTTTACTGCGCAGAATTTCGTCGGTCAGGCGCGCATCATCGGCGACGCGCAGATAATGGCTGTTGATGTGTTCGAGTTTTTTAATATCGAGGCGTGAGGGGCCAGCGTTGATATCGACGATATCGAACCATTCGCAGGCCTGTTCCTTGGTGAAGATTTCATCGTCGCCGTGCGACCAGCCTAGGCGCATCAGATAGTTGGCGACAGCCTCGGGCAGGTAGCCCATTTCGCGGAATTCGCCCGCCGCCTGCGCACCATGGCGCTTGGAGAGTTTGGCGCCATCCTGCCCGTGGATCAGCGGCACGTGGCCGAAGACCGGCACATCCCAGCCCATGGCATCGAAAATCAATTTCTGGCGGAAGGCGTTGTTGAGGTGGTCGTCACCGCGAACAACGTGGGTGACGCCCATGTCGTGATCGTCGACGACGACGGCGTGCATGTAGGTGGGTGAGCCGTCGGACCGAAGCAGGATCATGTCGTCCAGTTCCTTGTTCATGACAGTCACGTTGCCCTGCACGGCATCGGGAATGGTGGTGTCGCCATCAATCGGCGCCTTGATGCGGATGACGGGTTTGAGGCCTGCGGGGGCGGTTGCCGGGTCGCGGTCACGCCACATGCGGTTATATCTGGGTTGTTCGCCTTTGGCCTTGGCTTCTTCGCGCATGGCTTCGAGTTCTTCCGGCGTGCAATAGCAGAAATAGGCTTTGCCTAATTTGACGAGTTCATGCGCGACTTCGGCGTGACGGCCGCTGCGTTGCGACTGGAAAACCGGTTCGCCGTCCCACTGGATGCCCAGCCAGGCGAGATCGCGGATGATGGCGTCGATGGCTTCAGGGGTTGAGCGGGCTTTGTCGGTGTCTTCGATGCGCAGCAGGAACCGGCCACCCATGCGTTTGGCATAGGCCCAGTTGAAGAGCGCCGTGCGTGCCCCGCCGATATGCAAATAGCCGGTGGGCGAGGGGGCGAAACGGGTGACGACTGGCTTGGACATAGACCCTTGGCCTTGGAAGGTTAAAACGCTAACAAATATAGATGTTTAAGGCCCTCCTGACAATCGCCGACCAGTGGCACGGCCCACGCGACCGCGTGTTGTGGGCGCCGGTTTTCCTCGGGACCGGCATCGCGTTCTATTTCGGGCTGGACCGTGAGCCGTTATGGCCTGCCACCTGCGGGGCGCTGGCGGGGGCGTTGCTGGCGGTATGGCTCTGCCTGCAGCGGTTTCCACGGCTGGTTTACCTGAGTGTGGCAATTACCCTGATGATGAGTGGTTTTGCGATTGCGCAGGCGCGGACGCTGATCGCCGAGACGCCGCAGATCAGCCGGTCCATCAATTTTGCCCGTGTCGAGGGGCGGGTGGTTGATATCAACGTCTCGGACGAAGGCAAGGAACGAAAGCGCGTCACGCTCGATTCCCTGATTGTGGAAAAGCTGACCCCGGAACAGACGCCAAAAATCATCCGCCTTTCCACCTATCATGTGCCCGATGATGTTGTGCCGGGCGAACGCATCGCTTTGCTGGCGCGGCTGATGCCGCCATCGGGGCCGGTTGCGCCGGAGGGCTTCGATTACCGGCGGCAGGCTTATTTTGAAGGCATTGGCGCGGTTGGCTTCACGATGGGCAAGTTCGAGCGGGTGGCGCCGGCGCTAGACCGCAGCGATGTGTGGTTCAACACCCTGCGCCGCGAGATCGGCGAGCGTATTTCGGCGCATCTGCCGCATCCGGAAAGCGCCGTGACAACGGCGTTGCTTGCGGGGGAACGCGCCAGCATTCCCGATGAAATCAATGAAGATCTGCGTGATAGCGGGCTTTATCATCTGCTGTCCATCTCGGGCCTGCATGTCGCCATTGTGTGCGGGTTCACGTTTTTCGTCTTGCGGTTTCTGATGGCGCTGTCGCCGTGGTTCGCGTTGCGCGCGCCGATTAAAAAAATTGCGGCGCTGGCGGCGCTGGGTATCGGGTTGTTTTATACTTTGCTGGCGGGGATGCCGGTGCCGACGCAGCGGGCGATTTTGATGACGGGGCTGGTATTGCTGGCGGTCATGCTGGACCGGTCGGCCTTGTCGATGCGGACAATCGCTTTGGCGGCTTTCTTCGTTCTGATTTTTCACCCAGAGGCGTTGATGGGGGCTTCCTTCCAGCTTTCCTTCGCGGCGGTGCTGGCGATGATTGCGTTTCATGAAAGCGCGGGGCGCAAGGTGTTCATCGATAACCGCGAGGCGCATATCGCGATGCGGGCAGGGATTTACCTGGGCGGAATCGTCGTGACGACATTGCTGGTGAGCCTGGCAACCATGCCGCCGGTATTGCATCATTTCGGACGCTTGCAGATTTACGGCGTGCTTGCGAATGCGCTGGCTATTCCGCTGACCAGTTTTATCGTCATGCCCGCAGGGATGCTGGCCATGGTGCTTATGCCGTTCGGGCTGGAAGGCGTGTTCCTGAAGATCACCGGATGGGGCGTGGATGCGACGCTGGAGATTGCGCATGTCGTGGCCAGCCTTCCCCACGCGTCCATCGCCCTGCCGAGCATGCCGCTTGGTCTTTACCTGGTCGCAGGTTTTGGATTTTTGTGGCTGTGCCTGTGGCGCGGATCGTGGCGCTGGGCGGGGTTGCCGATGGTGATCGTGGCGGTATCGCTATCTTTCATGGCGCAGCGGCCGGTTGTGATGATCGACGCAGAGGGAGGGCGTATCGGCATTCACGGAACTGAGACTGCCTATTTCTTTAAAACACCGGCCAAGTTTGTGCGCGACAACTGGATGAGCGTCTGGGGCGGAAAGGAATTCAACGAGGGCAAGGCGCTGAAAGACGGCATGTGGCAATCGGGGGATGTCGCCATCAACTGCGACGATTACGCCTGCCGCGTCAGCCGTGCGGGCCGGGGCCTGAGCATTGTGCGTTCCAAAACAGTTTTGTTCGAGGAGTGCAACTGGGCTGATATTGTGATCAGCCTTGATAAGGCGGTGCGCGGCAGCGACCGCTGCCACGGCAAACTCTACACCTTCTGGGATCTGCGTGATGCAGGCGGGATGGCCTTTTACGCCAACGACGCTGGCTGGACCGCCCAGGGCATGACGCCGCCCTATAAACGGCGGCCATGGACCTTGCACCGGGATGCGGTCATAATCCGCCCGGGAAAGGTTTAAATTATGGGTCTGTTTCGGTTATATCTGGCGTTCGCGGTGTTGCTGAACCACGCCAAGTTTTACATCCCCGTTTTTCCCACGCACAGCGCCATCACGGCGGTACAATGCTTTTTCGTCATCAGCGGTTTTTATATGGCTGCGACCTATCAGAAAAATTATCAGTATGACGGCGCGATCAAGGCATTTTATCTGAGCCGTTTTCTGCGGTTGTACCCGCTTTACATCTCGACGCTCGGGTTGGCGGCGCTTTTTTACGCGTCTTCGCTGCAGGGGTGGTTCCAGGTCAATGAGCGCGACATCTATACTTATTTCATGACGCCACAGCCCTGGTACATGCATGTCGTGAATTTAAGCATGATGTTCCAGGATATGGTGTCCATCAACGAGAACCTGCATTTGAGCCTTGCAATACGACAGGCATGGTCGATCAGCGCGGAGATGATGTTTTATCTCAGCGTTCCGCTGATCGCGCTGATGCCTAAACAATGGCTGGTGCCGTTGGCAGCGGCTTTATTCGCGCTGAAGGCAGGGTTGTTTTATACGCTGGGCGACAAGCACAGTTATTTCCCTTTTTATGGAGAGATCGTTTATTTCGTGGCTGGGTACGCGGCGTTTGTATACCGCGATAAAATCACGCTCAATAAAAAGGCCACGATTGCCCTGCTGATCTGGTTCATATTCACGGCCAGCCAATGGCGGGATATGACGCTGGAATGGGGCGGGATTATTTCGAACCTGGCGCTGATCGCGATGATGGTGGTTTTAAGCCCGTCGCTGTTCAAATGGTTCAACGGCAAATACCAGGCCTTGGCCGGAGATCTGAGCTACGGCGTTTATATAATACATTACCTTTTCATCGATCTTGTGATGTCCAACATAACGCCGGAGTTGAAGCGGTATGAGCCGTTGCTGGCTGCGGCCGTGGCCATCGCCGGCAGTCTTGTGCTGGCCTATCTGTTCAACATGCTGGTCCAGGACCGCATCGACGCATGGCGCCGCGCGCGGTTTCACAACAAGGCGATCCCTTAGTGATAGTGGCGATAGATGCCCGAAAGGATGCCCTGCACCTCAACGCGCTCGGCTTCGTAGGTCTGGATTTTGAAGGACGGGTTTTCCGGGATGAGGTCGATATGCGTGCCACGGCGGCGCAGGCGTTTTAACGTCGCTTCCTCGCGGTCGACAACAGCGACAACGATATCGCCGTCATGCGCGGTATTGGCTTTTTTGATGATCGCGGTGTCCTGATCCATGATGCCGGCGTCTTTCATGGATTCTCCATCGACGATGAGGGCGTAGAATTCGCCCTTGCCGAGCATCGAAGCCGGCATATCGATGTTCTGGCCGTTATGCGCGATCGCCTCGATCGGGGTGCCGGCGGCGATTTTGCCGAGCAGCGGGATAGACGAAATAAGCTGGCGGTCCTGGTTGGCCTTGTAGGAGGACAGGTCCTGCACGATGCGCGCTTTTTGCGCGACTTCGGAATGGTCGGCGGATTTGGGCGCATAACCTTCGGGCAGCTTGCGAACATGCAAGGCGCGGGCGCGGTTGGGGAGGCGTTCCAGAAAGCCGCGTTCGACCAGCGCTTCGATAAGGCGATGAATGCCGGATTTGGATTTGAGGTCCAACGCTTCCTTCATTTCATCGAAGGAGGGGGCCAAAGCGCCTTCAGCCATTTTTTCATGGATAAAGACCAGCAGGTCGCGTTGTTTCTGGGTCAGCATGTGGATAAATCCCTTTAAGCGTTCAAGAATGCTCGTTTATTCTTGATTTGTTCTAACTCTGTTCCATCAGAATGTCAACAAAGCCGCGCCCGGGTCGGGTTGGGTCATGAAGGCTTCGCCGATCAAAAAGCCCGTAAAACCGGCGTTTGCGAGCATTTCGAGGTCGGATTTCGCATGAATGCCGCTTTCGGAAACAACCACCCGGCCAGATGGCAAATCGCGAATCATGCCCATCGAGGTGTCGAGCGTGACCTGGAGTGTTTTCAGGTTGCGGTTGTTGATTCCAAGGATGGCGTCACCGGCATTCAGCGCAACCGCGCGATCCATTTCCGCCTGGTCGTGGGTTTCGATCAGCACGTCCATGCCGTGGCCGCGCGCGATGTCGTACAGATCCTGCGCCAGCGTGTCGCTGACAGCGGCCATGATGATGAGGATGCAGTCGGCACCCAGATAACGGGCTTCTTCGACCTGCCACGGGTCGATCATGAAATCTTTTCGCAGGCAGGGGATGGCGCAGGCATTGCGGGCTGCCACCAGATCATCGTCTTTGCCCTGAAAATACGGCGCGTCGGTCAGGACGGAGAGACAGGCGGCGCCGGCGGTTTCGTATTGCCGGGCATGCAGCGCAGGCTGGAAATCGGCGCGCAGCACCCCTTTGGAGGGTGATGCCTTTTTGATTTCGGCGATGATGTGCGACGGTTTGGTGATGAGCGATTGTTTGAAGTCGCGCACGGGAGACGTCTGCGATAAATCCAGCGGGCGCTTTACGTTTGCCACGTGCTCGCGTTTTTTATCGCAGATTTCTTTCAAGACATCTTTCATTTTGCGACGAGGTGGCGGTAGTCGTTGAGAATATCGAGGGCGTGGCCGTCATCGAGAACGTTGGCGGCTTTAGCGACCCCGTCTTTCAGGTCTTTTGCATCGCCGGTCATGACCAAAGCGGCGGCGGCGTTGGCGAGCACGATGTCGCGATACGGGCTTTTCTCGCCTTCGAGCAGCGCCTTTAACTTTTTTGCGTTGTATGCGGCATCGGCCCCGCGCAGGTCTTCGTTACTGGTGATGCGGGGCAGGCCAAAATCTTCCGGCTGCAAAACAGTTTCGGTGATAACGCCTTTTTTGAGCATTGCGACCCTGGTGGGGCCATTGAGTGTGACTTCGTCGAGACCATCGCCATGGACGACCCAGGCGCATTCGGTGCCCAGTTCTTTGAGCGCTTCGGCCATGGGGCGAACCCAGTGATCGTCGAACACGCCGACCATCTGGCGGCGGACGGAAGCCGGATTGGCAAGCGGACCGAGCAGATTGAAAATGGTGCGGCGGCCCAGCGCCTTGCGGACGGGGGCCACATGCGCCATGGCACGATGATGCATGGGCGCCATGAGGAAACAGAAACCAACGGTGTCGAGCGCTTCTTCGAGATGATCGAAGGAGACGTCGAGGGGGATATCGAGCGCTTCGAGCACATCAGCAGCGCCGGACTGGGACGAGGCCGAGCGGTTGCCGTGTTTGGCCACCGGCACGCCGGCAGCGGCAACGACAAAGGCAACAGCGGTGGAAATATTGAGGGTGTGGCGGCCATCGCCGCCGGTACCGCAGCAATCAATCGCCTCAGCCGGCGCAATCAGGCCGGTGACGTGTTTGCGCATGGCTTTGGCGGCGCCAACCAGATCCTCAACCGTTTCGCCGCGATCGGCGAGACCGGTGAGATACTTCGCCATGTCATCCTGCGACATGTCGCCGGCCAGCATGGCGTTGATGGCGGTTTCGGTGTTCATGATCAGATCATACCCAAAAAGTTTTTCAGCATGGCGTGGCCGTGCTGGGTAACGATGCTTTCAGGATGGAACTGCACGCCGTGGATGGGCAGGCTTTCGTGGTGCAGGCCCATGATGAGGCCGTCATCGGTTTCGGCGGTGACATGCAAAGTTTTAGGCATGGTGCTGCGCTCGACGACCAGTGAATGGTAGCGGGTGACATCGAGGGGCGAAGGCAGGTCTTTGAAAACGGAGGCGCCGCCATGTCTGATAGCCGAGATTTTACCGTGCATGGGAAGGGGCGCGCGGATGACCTTGCCGCCGAACGCCTGGCCGATGGCTTGATGACCGAGGCAGACGCCGAGCAGCGGGGTTTTGTTCTCAGCCGCGGTTTTGATTGTCTCCAGGCAGATGCCAGCGTGATCGGGATCGGACGGGCCCGGCGAGATGACGATGGCTTTGGGTTTCTTTTTCATGACATCGGCAACCGATATCTGATCATTGCGATGCACCTCGACCTCAGCGCCCAGATCGCCGAGATACTGGACGAGGTTGAACGTGAAGCTGTCGTAATTGTCGATCAGGACGATCATGCCTGCACCTTTGAGAGTTCGATGGCGTCCTGCGCGGCGCGGAGAAGGGCGCGGGCCTTGTTGACGCATTCCTGGTGCTCGGACTCAGGCACGCTGTCGGCGACGATGCCGGCGCCGGACTGGACGTAGAGCTTGCCCTCTTTGAGCAAAGCAGTGCGCAGCGCAATGCAGGTGTCGACATCGCCATTGCCATCCAGGTAGCCGATGCAGCCTGCGTAGAAGCTGCGGCGTTCCTGTTCCAACTGGTCGATGATCTGCATGGCGCGGACTTTGGGGGCGCCGGATACCGTGCCGGCCGGAAAACCGGCGAAGAGCGCGTCGAGCGGGTGAACGCCGTCTTTCAGCCGGCCTTCGACGTTGGAGACGATGTGCATGACGTGGGAGTATTTTTCCACGTTGAACTGTTCGGTGACTTTTACCGTGCCGGTCGCGGCGACGCGGCCGACATCATTGCGGCCCAGATCGAGCAGCATGAGGTGTTCGGCGCGTTCCTTGGGATCGGCGAGCAGTTCTTTGGCCAAGGCTTCGTCTTCGTGTTTGTCGGCGCCGCGCCTGCGGGTGCCGGCGATGGGGCGGATGGTGACATCGCCTTTACGGACACGAACCATGATTTCGGGGCTGGATGCAATGAGCGAAAAACCATCCAGCGTCATCAGCACCAGAAAGGGCGATGGGTTGAGGCGGCGCAAGGAACGATAGAGTTCGGCTGCGGGCAAATCGAACGGCGCAGAAAAACGTTGCGAAAGCACGACCTGGAAAATTTCCCCTGCGGCGATCTCTTCCCTGGCGGCCTGGACCATGGATTGATAGGTCGTGGCGGAAATGTGATCGGTGACGGGCAGGGGGGTGGGGACCTGCGACCCCTTCTCTGCCAGCGGCAGGTCACCGCGCAGCAGGGTGTGTTTCGCATCCATGAGACGTCGCACGGCAGCGTCGTACGCGGCATCGGCGTTGCCGGATGTATCGCGCACGGGCACGGCCAAATGGACCACCTGGCGGATGTTGTCGAAGACAGCCATCAGGGTGGGGCGCATCATGATAGAATCGGGAATGCCGATATTATCAGGTTTGGTATCGGGCACGGTGGGTTCGACATGATGGATCATGCCGTAGCCCATGTAGCCGAACCAGCCGGAAGCGAGCATGGGCGGCGCGTCATCCGGGACGATATCGATGCGTGCCTGGGCAACCAGTTTTTTGAGATCGGCGATGGGATTTTTTGAATCGCTCGATTTCCAGACAAGATCCGGTTCTATGCCGATGGCCGAATAGCGGCCAAGCACTTCTCCGCCGGTCACGGATTCCAGCAGCACCGAATGATCGGCGCCTTTGGTGAGACGCAGATAGGCAGAGACAGGCGTCTGCGTATCCGCGATCAGGGCAAGGCCGACCAGCTGCGACTTGCCGGCCGCCCAGTTGCTTTTAAATGCCGCGCGGTCGGGCCAGATGGTGCCTAGCGGCTGATCATTGCGCATCGGCGGCTTCAGCCCCGTATGCTTCCTGCATATTGTCTTCGTAGACTTTTACCTTCTGGGCTTTACGAATGTCTTCCAGGTAGAGCGCGCGGATGGATTGCGCAGTCTGCGTTTCCATCTGCTTGGTCTGCTCTTCACTGAGCGGCTTGCCCTGGCCGGCATCGGGGATGCGGGCGTCGATCACCTTGGCCAGTATGATGCCGCCTTCGACCGGCACGCGGACAACGGCGTTGAGATCAGTTTCATCGAACAGGCGGCCCAGGGCGATCGGGTCGTTCAGGCCAGCCACTTTGGATTCACGGCTGACGTCACGCGCGGTTTTGACAATCGCACCAACTTCTCTGGCTGCAGCCTCGAAGGTTTTTTCGCCTTTGGTGATTTCGTTCATCGCCTTTTCGACGGAAGCGTTCAGCGCCTTGCTACGCTCTTCTTCCAGGTATTTTTTCTCAAGCTCGGCTTTGACGTCTTCAAAGGCGCGGTCCTGCGTGGGGCGCACGGTTTCAAGCGAGAAGGCCGCGTAAAGGCCTTCTTTGACTTCGGCGAGGTCGCCGGTTTCGCCTTCCATCAGTTCGAACAGGGATCCGAGCAAATCTTTGTTGCCGGCAAGAGCGGTGAGGAATGCATCCTGCGTTTCGCCCTCTTTGAAATTGCCCTGCACATCTATGGGGCCCACGGTGCGGATGGCAAGGTTCATTTCCGATGCCGCGTCATCGAGCGACGCGCCAGAGCCAAGAATTTCATCGATCTTGGAAATCCGCGCTTCCATTTCTTCATGAAGGGCGTCGGATTGCAGTTCTTCACGCAGGTCGCTGCGCACTTCGGCAAAAGCCTGATCGCGGGCAGGAACCACGCTCATGACACGCACAACGTGCCAGCCGAGCGGCGTTTTAATCGGATTCAGGACCGTTCCTTTTTCAGCGCCGAAGACAGCGGTGCCGAGTTCAGTCGGCAGGCCGACCTGGTCGACGTCGATCGGGTCGCGGTAAGACGCGGTGTCGATGCTTTTAAGCGATTTGCCTTTGCGGGCTGCGTCGCTTGCGTCTTTTGCTTTTTGCTCATCCTGGAAAACCAGTTGTTCGATCTTGCGGCGCTCGCCGATCTTGAACTGGTCTTTGCGTTCGTCGAAGGCGGCTTTGACGTCTTCATCGGTGATTGCGACCGTGTCTTTCACGTCATCGGAGGAGAGAACAATGGTCTTGAAGGTGCGTTCTTCGGGGATCTGGTACTGGTCTTTCACGCCCTCGTAATAGGTCCGCAGGGTTTCGTCGTCGGCGTGCACGTCTTTGCCGGCGGCTTCGGCGGTCATGGTGAAGAAGGTGATATCGCGGCGTTCAGCGTGGAAACGGCCCATGGCTTCCTGAACCAGTCGGGGCACGTTGGCGCCGGCGGCAACCAAAGGTTTGTCGAGGAGTTCGTTGACGACTTCCAGACGGATGGCGTGGGTGAGTGTGCTTTCGGTCCAGCCCTGAAGGCTCAGAAGACGGTTGAGCGCATCCTGCGCGGTTTCGCCGGGCTGCACCTGCGTTTTCACCAGATCGTGAACGCGTTTGGCGACTTCGTCTTCGCTCAGGTTCAGGCCTTCTTCAATGGCCTGCTGGCGGATGGCTTCGCGCGAGACCATTTCATCGAGCATGGGTTTCAAAAGGCCGAAGCGGTAGGCTTCCTGCACGGTCATGTTCTGCTGGCGCAGAACGGATGAGGCCTGACGCTCGAAGGTCAACTGATCGATGGTGGTGGCGCCCACCTTGGCAAAGGTGGGGTTCAAGCCAGCGCCGCCGCGGAAGAAGCCGCCAACATCCATGAAGACCATGCCCATCGTTGCCGCCAGGACAAAGGTCAGGGCAACGTATTTGATAACTTTGGCACCACTGCCTTCGCGCATCGCATTGAGCATGTCTTTAAGGTCCTATCAATCTTGTAAAAAACGAACGAGGCACTATAACCACGGGGCATGGCTATGAAAAGGTAGTTGAGATGCCAAGACGCGCTTTAGTGGCAGGTAACTGGAAGATGAACGGCACGCGCGACAGCGCGGCCCGGTTGTCGGCGGCGATCAAGCCGGTGGCGGATATCGACATCGTGCTGTGCCCGCCTTTCATTCACCTGTCGGCTGCATCGGGCACGTGCCTTCTGGGTGCGCAGGATGTCAGCGTCCAGAATGACGGCGCGTATACGGGGGATATCTCCGCTGCCATGCTGAAAGACATGGGCTGCCAGTATGTGATTGTCGGTCATAGCGAGCGCCGCCAGCATCATGCTGAAACGGACAAGATTGTTGCCGATAAGGCCACCAAAGCGATTGAATCTGGCTTAATTCCCATCATTTGCGTTGGTGAAAGCAAGGAACAGCGGGAAGGGGGACTGACCAAACAGGTTATCGAGACACAGGTCGCCGGATCCGTACCCTCTTCCGCAACGGGCAAAACCATCGTGATCGCCTACGAGCCGGTCTGGGCCATCGGCACCGGGCTGGTCGCAAGCCTGGATCAGATCGCAGAAGTCCATGGACAAGTGCGGGAATTACTGGAAAAGCAGCTTGCGGACGGGGCCGATTTACGCATTATATACGGCGGTTCGGTCAAACCCGACAATGCCAGGGAAATCCTTGGTTTGGCGGATGTTGACGGGGCCCTGGTGGGCGGCGCAAGCCTCAAGCCAGAAAGTTTCCTTGAAATTGTTCGCTCAGTGCAGGTATAAGAAGCCCCGTCATGCAGGAAGTAATCCTCGTCATCCATCTCATTCTCGCCCTGACGATTATCGTCCTGGTGCTTTTGCAGCGCTCTTCCGGGGGCGGCCTGGGCGTCGGCGGATCCGGTGGCATGGGGGATTTCGCCACCGCACGCGGCGCGGCGAACGCTCTTTCAAAAACCACCACCATCTGCGCGTTTCTTTTCTTCGCGACGTCCCTGAGCCTGGCCTTCATCGCCAAGGGCTCATCGGGCAGCAACGGCATTCTTTCCAGCTACGATACGCCTGCCGCTATTCCGGCACCTGCCATGCCGGCAGACCCGAACGCGTCGCCGGCCGATACGATCACCGAACCCAAAGCGGACGCCGCCCCGGCAGCGCCTGCGACACCTGAACCCCCGATCTCTTCCGAATGACGCGTTTCATCTTCATCACAGGCGGGGTTGTTTCTTCCTTAGGGAAGGGCCTCGCCGCCTCCGCTATTGGTGCGCTTTTGCAGGCGCGGGGCTTCACGGTCCGTATCTCGAAGATGGATCCGTATCTGAATGTGGATCCCGGCACGATGTCACCGTTCCAGCACGGCGAGGTTTTCGTGACCGACGACGGCGCGGAGACGGATCTGGATCTGGGCCATTACGAGCGGTTCACTGCCCGGTCTGCCAACAAGAACGATTCTATTTCTGCAGGCCGCATTTTCATGAATGTGCTGCAGCGTGAGCGCCGCGGAGATTATCTGGGCGCGACCATTCAGGTTATTCCGCATATCACCGACGAGATTAAAAACTTCATCCGCGAAAAAGACGGCTCGGCCGATTTTGCGATCGTTGAGATCGGCGGCACGGTCGGCGATATTGAATCACTGCCGTTTTTGGAAGCGATCCGCCAGTTCGGCAACGAAGTAGGGGAGTCGCGCGCCCTGTTCATTCACACGACCCTGCTGCCCTATATCGCAGCTGCCGGCGAGCTGAAGACCAAGCCGACGCAACACTCGGTCAAAGAGCTGCTTTCGGTCGGGATTCGTCCGCGCATTCTATTGTGCCGCGCGGACCGCGAGATCCCGGAAGACGAACAGCGCAAGATCGCATTATTCTGCAACATCGAACCGGAATGCGTTATTCCGGCGCTGGATGTGAAATCGATTTACGAAGTGCCGTTGTCTTACGGCCGCGAAGGCCTGGATCGCCAGATCATGCGCATTTTCGGCATTCAGTCGAAAGAGCCGGATCTCAAGGTCTGGGAAGACCTGAATGACAGCATCCGCAATCCGGAAGGCCATGTGCGCATCGGCATCGTGGGCAAATACACGGAACTGACCGATAGTTACAAATCGCTCAATGAAGCGCTGGTTCATGGCGGCGTCGCCAACAATGTTTCGGTTGATCTGGTGTTCATCGAGGCGGAGAAATTCGAAAAAGAACAGGACGCGATCAACGCGCTTGAAAACGTGAATGGGATTTTAGTCCCGGGCGGTTTTGGCGCGCGCGGCACCGAAGGCATGATCAAGGCCGTGGAATTCGCGCGGACGCGTAAAATTCCGTACTACGGCATTTGCTTTGGCATGCAGATGGCGGTGATTGAAGGCGTTCGCAATCTGTGCGGCATCAAAGACGCGTCATCGACCGAATTCGGCCCGTGCAATGAACCCGTTGTCGGCCTGATGACCGAATGGATGAAGGGCAACGAGATTGAAGAGCGCAAGAGCGCCGGGGATCTGGGCGGCACGATGCGCCTTGGCGCTTATCCGGCGTCCTTAAAAAAAGGCAGCCGCGCGGCGGAAGCCTATGGCAGCACAGACATTTCGGAACGCCATCGCCATCGATACGAAGTGAACACCCGATACAAAGACGGGCTGGAAGCCAAAGGCATGATCTTTTCCGGCATGAGCCCGGATCAGCGTTTGCCTGAGATTGTCGAATACCCGGATCATCCATGGTTTGTCGGCGTTCAATTCCATCCTGAACTGAAATCCAAACCGCTCGATCCGCATCCGCTGTTCGTGTCGTTCATCAAGGCGGCGCTGGATCAAAGTCGCCTGGTTTAATGCTGCGCAGATGGGTGAATTGATACAAACCTGATACAGGCGCCCTAACCTGATATCTTATTTCCCATAATATACATTATCACTCTTTTGTAAGGTAGGTAACGGTCCGGGCCGTGCGCGGCGCAAGGCCGCCCTGCCGGGATTATCGGGCTGTTTTACCGGATTGTGGGTGCCTGACAGAAGTCGATCATCTTGACCGGATATGTGCGGTCACCCGGCACCTGGATGGTATGTGGCGCGATGAAGTTATTGGCGAAGCTGCCGTTGGGTGCCGCGCAATCCGGACGCCCGGGATTGATAAAGACGATTGAAAAACGCACGCCGTCGCCATCATACAGGATTGCCGGCAAACCTGATTTTTGCGCCTCGGCTGCCAGGGTCGGACGAATTTCATCAATCGTGCCCTGGAAGATCTGGCCACGCAGCTCGCCCTGCAAAGCGCGCACCTGTGTAAATTCAGCCGGAAGCACATCGCGGATTTTTTTGGACAAGGTTTTGACGTCCTCAGTCTTGAATTCCAGACGCGCCGGCGGCATCGAACCGCTTTCCATGCCGTGCGCGATACCCATCAGCGCGGGCTTGTTCACGTCGAGGTTCATGCCTTGCGAAAATACGAAGCCGCGATCCTCCACGATGCGGTGACATGCGTGGCAGGCCATGGTCTGACCCTGAGGATCGATATCGAAGGTTTTGGCGTTGATATCGAACAGCGCGTAGCCCCAGCCGTCGGTTTCGGTATGTTTTTTGGAATCCTTGACCATGACCTGGTAGCGCTTGGCGCCGGCGGGCGCGATAGAACTGATAAAGGCGGGGTCTTCCTCGGCCATGATGCCGATCTTGATGAAGGTGGCGCCATCGGGATAAGCGCCCTTCCCAGCTTTTAACGCTTTCCAGGCGGAATCGTTTGCGTATGTCAGGCGCATTTCACCCGTGTCGCGCCGGAAGCGCACGGTGACGAAATGCCAGTCGTTCACGAAGTCGCCGAATTGTTCGAGCTTGTAACCGTTCATCGATGTCTGGCCATCGAACTTGCCGGTGCCGACATAGCTGCCGGCCGGAAGATTGGGCGGATTATTATAGCCCTGTTCGGCATAGGACAGCGACGTCATGGACAGGCATGACGCAAGAACCAGAACCGTGCGGCGGAAGCGAGACATTTGGTGCTTTTTCAGGATACCAGACTGGAGGGTTTTTCTGCAATGCGCTGAATCCCTAAAGCGTTTGAACCTTTTTATGTCCTTGACCGTTCGTCTGGCTTAAGGAGATACCGATGAAAGCGTTTTTGCTGACCGCCCTGCTGCTCGCCTCTACGGCCGTGCAGGCCCATGATTTCGAAAAAGATGACCTGGTGATTGTGCATCCGGTTGCGCTGTCGACCTCTGTCGATGCAGACAAGGCCACGGAAACGATCGGGTATTTCAAGGTGCGCAACACATCCAAACAGGCCGACCGGCTGTTATCCATCAGCGCGCCTGAAACCTCAGAGCTCATTCAGATCAACATATTACCGGTCGATGAGCCGGGCGTTGCCAAGCAGGCCGTTTCGGCGCTGGATATTCCCGGCAAGCAGGAAACCGCGCTGACACCGAACGGCAATCACATTCTGTTTTCCAAACTGAAAACGCCCCTCGCCGCGGATTACAGTTTCCCGGCGACGCTGACCTTTGAGCGCGCGGGCGATATTCCGGTGATATTCAGCGTTGAGAGCGCTTCAGAGCCGCAAATCCACAATTAAAATTAAACGCTGACGCAGTGACCGCCGATATTGCAGGCCATCTGCATCGCCCAGAGATAATATCCCGGCGAGATGAGCGCGTAGGCAATGCCGATGCCGGCCGTGCGCAGCCAGCTATCGGTGACTTTTTTCGCGATGATCAGGCCCGGCAGGAAATAGACGATGAATGCCAGAAAACGCGTGGGGTCGCCGCTGGAGACAGATATGGCGCTGTCCGCCGCGACCATTTCAACAAGCGCCATCAGGATGGCGGGCAGAAACAGAACCGTGGCGTAGAAGGCCAGCTTGCCGAGATAGGATTTCTTTTCGTAAGTTGTCTTGAACATATATAACCAATACCGCAACACCCCTATCGGTTCCGAGGTCTTTATGAAGAATGACGGTATCAATGCTTTGATCGAGGTCATGGCCAAGCTGCGCGACCCGGCAACCGGGTGCCCGTGGGATCTGGAACAGACATTCCAGTCGATCACGCCCTATACGATCGAGGAAGCGTACGAAGTCGCCGACGCGGTCGAGCGCGATGACATGAATGATTTCAAGGAAGAGCTGGGCGACTTGCTGCTGCAGGTCGTTTTCCAGGCGCAGATGGCAGAGGAAAAAGGGATCTTTGATTTCGACGCCGTGGCCGGCGCCGAGGCGGACAAGCTGATCAGCCGGCACCCCCATGTGTTCGGTGACCAGACGGCTGCCAGCGCGGCCGATGTTGTTGGCATCTGGAATGCGCAGAAGGACAAGGAAAAGGCCGGTCAGGCCAAGTACCTGCTCGAGGCTGTAACCAAAGGCCTGCCGGCATTGATGCGCGCGCAAAAAATTCACCGCAAAGTGGCCAAAGTCGGCTTCGACTGGCCCAAGGTGGATGATGTCTTTGAAAAGCTTGATGAAGAGATTGACGAGCTGAAGCAGGCTGCTGCAAACAAGGACCAGAAGAACCTTGAGGAAGAGCTTGGGGATATCCTGTTTGTAACCTGTGTACTGGCTGAACATCTGGGTGTGGATGCGGAATCAGCCCTGCGTGCGGCCAACAATAAGTTTATACGTCGTTTCAATGGGGTTGAGGATTTACTTAAAGCTAATTCTCAAAAACTTGGCGAGGCTAATCTTGCACAGATGGATGATCACTGGAACAGTGTCAAACGCGCCGAGAAAGACGCAGCCTGAACCGTGATGCACCCCTGCCCGATTTTTAGTTTTTAAAGGATATGGAAACACTCAGGCTTCCGCTTTACGGCTCTGATTAAAACGAGCGTAGTCAGCATCGCCCAGCATCACTTTCAGATAGCGAAGCTGGCCGCGTGTTTTGTCGCTCACAATCTCTCCATGGCTGTGAAGCCAGGCCAACCATTTACCATCGCTGATTGGCAGTTTTATCGCATATTCGGTTCGATCACGGTCCAAATGAGCTTTTATCCGGGTCACTAAATCGTCAAGCCCCTCGCCGGTTACTGCAGAAATTGCAACGCATTCCGGATCCCGGGCACATTTGCTCTTCAGGGCTTTTGCTTCGGCCTTGGGCAGATTGTCGGTCTTATTAAAAACTTCGAGAATATTGTCGGCATCCGTATCCACACCGAGCTGTTCCAGAATTTCCAGAACATCTTTGCGGCGCAGATCGTGTTCGGGATCAGAAATATCCTGCACATGCAGAATGACACTTGCCTGCGTCACCTGTTCGAGGGTCGCGCGGAAGGCGGCGACCAGTTGTGTCGGCAGGTCGGTAATGAAGCCAACGGTATCGGAAAGGGCGATTTTCCGCCCGCCGGGGAGTGACAGCGCCCGCGTCGTCGTATCCAGCGTGGCGAAGAGCATGTCTTTGACGAGCACGTCAGCGCGGGTCAGTTTATTGAAAAGGGTGGACTTGCCGGCGTTGGTGTAACCGACAATGGCGACGAGCGGGAACGGCACTTTGTCCCGCGCCTTGCGTTGCAGGTCGCGGCTGTTTTTGACGGCGACGAGCAGTTTTTTGATCTGGGTGATCTTGTCGGCGATGATCCGGCGATCAAGCTCGATCTGGGTTTCGCCGGGGCCGCCGGTTTTTCCGGTTGCCCGCTGGCGCTCAAGGTGAGTCCAGCTGCGGACCAAACGGGACCGCTGGTAGGTCAGTGACGCCAGTTCGACCTGGAGTTTGCCTTCCTTCGTTTGCGCCCTCGCCCCAAAAATTTCCAGAATCAAACCGGTCCGGTCGAGGACTTTGGCGTTCCAGACTTTCTCGAGATTCCGCTGCTGAACGGGCGACAGGGTGCCGTTGACGATTACGACAGAGGGTTCATTGTTCTCAATGCTGAGGCCGGCTTTTTCAACGCCGCCTTTGGATATGAGAGTCGCCGGGTTGGGAGTGCTGACGTTGACGATCAGCGCATCCAGAACGTCCAGGTTAATGGCTTCCGCCAGGCCGCAGGCTTCTTCAAGCTGCGCTTCAGGGTCACGCGGGCTTGCGCCCGCGCCCTTAAAGACCGGATGGATGACGACGGCACTCAAGCCCATGTAAGATTAAACGCCCTCTTCGGGGTCATTCGTTCCATCATCGTGCAGCTTAATAGGGCCGCCCGGCATAATGGTGGAGATGGCGTGCTTGTAAACCAGCTGGGGGCTGGAATCCCGGCGCAGCAGCATCGAGAAATTATCAAACCACGTGACAACACCCTGCAGTTTAACGCCGTTCACCAGAAAGATGGTGACGGGGACTTTCTGTTTGCGCAGAGCATTCAGAAAAACATCCTGAACGTTTTGGCTTTTTTCGCTCATTTTGATCCTGCTTTTTGTTCTTTTATTTGCGGCATTGTTAGCCGAGAGACATGATATGTGCAAGAGCTTCGCGCGGTGTTTCGAAGCTAAATTTGGCCCCCAATGCCTTGATTTCCGCCGTGTCGACCATAGGGCGGTTTTCTATAAAGACGGGAATCATGCCCGCCGCCCGCGCCGTTCTGATGTCATTTTCGGTATCGCCGACATACCAGCAATTAACCCGCAAAGTCGCAGGGATATTGAGTTTTTTGAGGGCCTGGCCGACCCCTTCCGGACTTGGTTTGCCCGGCCCCTGGATATCGTCGGCGCCGAGGACCACCGCGAAGTATTCCGCCCATCCCGTCTGCGACACTTCGGCACGCAAAAATTCGCCCCGTTTGTTGGAAACGATGCCCATCAGGACTCCTTTTGCATGCAGGTGTGCCAGAAGCTCGGCCGCACCATCGATGATTTCCATGTGCTGGAGGTGGCTGGCACGCACAGTTGTGTCGTAGACGGCCATGGCCTCCCCTGCCCGGTCTCCATACCACATGGGGAAGGCGTCTTTGGCAGCGAGGCGGATATTCGCCTTTGCTTCGTCTTCCGACCAGAGCGGCGCTTTCATGGCTTTACGCACTTCGTTATGCGCGGCGAAGAGCAAAGGGAAAGTGTCGATGAGGGTATTGTCCCAATCGAAGAGAATGGCGGGTGGAAGCTTGTCCACCATCAGAACAGATCGATGCGGAAGGAGAAGAGCGCTTCGGCGGCTTCGATCCGGCCCTGACGGGCGAGCAGAATGACGCGGTCTCCCGGATCGATGGTGAGATCCGGTCTGGCCATGCGCACGCCGTTCTTTTTAACGACAGCGGCAAGAACGATGCCTTCGGGCAGGCTGAGTTCGCCGATTGTCGCATTGGCGATGGTGCATGTCGGCGAGACTTCGGCCTCGATCACTTCGGCAGCACCGTCTTTGAGCGAGTGAATAGCGCGGATGCGGCCACGGCGGATGTATTGCAGGATGGATGACACCGTAATCTGCTTCGGATTGACGATTGCGTCGATGCCCAGCGGGCTCATGAGCGTGTTGTAGGCAGGATTATTCACCAGCGTGATGACGCGTTCTGCGCCCACCTGGCGGGCGAGCAGCGAGCCCAGGACGTTGGCTTCGTCGTTGTTGGTGACGGCGATGAATGTTTCGGAAGACGGCACGCCCGCCTCTTCGAGAATGGATGTTTCGAGACCATCGCCGCAGATAACCAGTTCCCGCGGCAGCATGTCGTTGACCAGTTCGGCGCGGGCGGGGTCGCGTTCGATCACTTTGATATTAATGCCGCGCGAGGTGTTGCCAAGAATTTGCGCAACGCGCACGCCGATATTGCCGCCGCCGAAGATCACAAGATTTTTGGCCTGTTCCTGATTGAGCCCGAACATGGTTTCCACAACATCGTGCACCTGATCGGCACGAACCAGAAGATAGACTTCGTCGCCGCGCATGAATTGCTGGTCCGGTTCGGCCACGATCGCGGTGTTGCCGCGCACAATCAGCAGCGTGCGAAAATCGAAATCGGGAAAAAGCTGGTCGAAGTGGCGAATGGGCGTATCCAGGACCGGACAATCGTGGCGGCAGATAACACCGATCAGATAGACGCTGCCATCGCCCATGGGAATATCGGATGTCGTGCCCGGCACCGACAAGCGGCGGACAATATCCTGCGCGACTTCGGATTCCGGGCTGATGACCAGATCGATGGGCAGATGCTGGCGGGAAAACAGGTTGGACCAGTTGGGGTCGAGATAAGACGCCGCGCGGACGCGGGCGATTTTCTTGGGCGTCTGGAACAGGCTGGCGGCGACCTGGCAAGCCATCATGTTGACTTCGTCCGAGCCGGTGACGGCGATCAGCATTTCTGCATTTTCGATGCCCGCATTGCGCAGGACATCGGGATGCGCGGCATTGCCCTGGATGGAGACAGCCTCCATCGTTTCGGAGATCTTACGGATCACGGATTCTTTTTCATCGATAACGACGACGTGATTGTTTTCACGCGCCAGATAAGAAGCGATAGCGTAGCCGACACGGCCGCCGCCGCAAATGATCACTTTCATGCAGCAACTCCTTCATTACCTTCTTTAGCATCGCCTTCTTTTAAACTCTTGAGCTTGCGATGCAACGCCGTGCGGTCCATGCCCGCGAATTCGGCAACCTGGCTGACATTGCCGTCGAAGCGTGTCATGAGATGTTCGAAATACCAACGCTCGAACGATTCCCGCGCGGTGCGCAGATCGGTGCTGAGCCATTCCTGGGTATTGTTGTCCGATGCGGCCGCGGCGCCGGCGGCAGCCTGATCCATATGAGACATTTTGATTTCGGATGCGCCATCAAGACGCGCACGGACCTCGAGCATGGCGCAGACGGCGCGCAGCTCGGCTACCTGGCCCGGCCACTCGCGGCGTTTGAGCGCCTGAGCGACTTCGTCCGACAATTTGAAACCTTCCAGCATGGAGGTGGCGATTTCAGGAATATCGGCGCGGCGGTCGGTGAGCACCGGAAGGTGGATTGTGGCGATGGCCAGACGTTCACGCAAGTCGGGCATGATTTTGGCGTCGGGCGATGTGGTGGCGATGATGCGGGCATCCGTCTTGCCGCTCAGCTTGGCAAGCAACGCGGCTTGCGCCTGCGGGTTCAGATTTTGGACGTCCTTGAGCAGCAGCGTGCCTTCGCCAGCCTGCGCCAGCGCGTCTGTGATGCGGCTGGCATCGGCATCGATGCAGGACACGGCGATAAACGCCTTGGTTGCGCGGGACGATTCCTGGTGGATCCACTTGGCGAGGTGGCCGCGCCCATTGCCCCAGCCGCCGGTGATCAGCAAGCGCGCATCGCCGGCAGCGGCCTTGGCGGCAGCCTTGTGCACCGCCTGCATTTCTGCCGTGCCGGCAATAAAGTGGATGGCTGCGGATCCGGCATTTTTACGCAGGCGCGATGATTCAAGCGCACGATTGACGAGGTTGAGCAGACGGTCGGTGTTAAAGGGCTTTTCGATGAATTCAAAAGCGCCCAGCTTGATCGCCTTGACGGCCATTTCGATGTTGCCGTGGCCGGAGATCATCAGCACGGGTAGCGTGCGCGACATTTTTTTAAGCTCGGCCAGAATCTGCATGCCGTCTTTTTCGGAATTTTCCAGCCAGATATCGAGAATAACCAGATCGGGCATGCCGTTTTTGGCGATTTCGGCGAAAGCGGCTTCCGAATGCGGGGCTTCGGCCAGCAGATAGCCTTCGTCGGAGAGGATTTCGCTTAACAGGAAGCGAATGTCCTTTTCGTCGTCGACAATGAGGATGCGCGGTTTATCAGACATCAGGCCGCCTTTCCTTCAGGGATATAGAGCCAGAAATGTGCACCGCTATAGTGTGCCGGGACAGTGAAGGGATCGTCGAGCGTAATTTTTCCGTGGTGATCGTCGATAATCTTTTTAACGATGGCCAGGCCAAGGCCTGTGCCCTTCGTTTTGGTGGTTACATAGGGCTCCATCACGGAATCGCGGCGATTGGCGGGAATGCCCGGCCCATTATCGAAGACGCCTAGCCAGAAACCGCCCGGATCTTTTTTGAGACTCAGGCCGATCTTGGGCCCAGTTACATCAACAATGGCATCGACCGCATTTTGAACCAGATTGGTCAGCGCCTGACGCATCTGCTGGGCGTCCGCGACGGTCTTCCAGTCGTTATCATCTTTTTCGAAGGAAAACTCGACGCCCGCATTGGCGGCGGATTGCAGGGCCAGAACCTCCTGCACCAGCGGCAGCAGATCGAGCGGGGCCATGACGGGCTCGGGCATTTTGCCGAAGCTGGAGAAGGCATTGACCATGTTTTTGATGTCCTCGACATGACGCACAATGGTATCGGTGCATTTCTGCAGGACATCGCGATCGTTTTCGTCGGTCAGGTGGTCTAGGTATTTACGCTTGATGCGTTCGGCGGACAACTGAATGGGCGTCAGCGGGTTTTTGATTTCATGCGCGATGCGGCGGGCAACATCGGCCCAGGCGGCGGATTTTTGCGCGGCGACCAAATCGGTGATGTCGTCGAAGGCGACGATGGTGCCCTGCCCGGCTTCGCCAACCAGCTCGGTGGAATACCGGATACGGAAGCGGCGCGGGGCGCCATCTCGGCGCAGAACGGAAATATCGTGTTCGCCGCCGCGGGTGCCGTCCGGCAGGGCGTCGGGCAGGAAATCAACCAGGTTTTGGCCGATGAGCTTATCGTTGGATGTGCCGAGCATATTGCCGGCGGCAGGGTTGGCGAGCGTGATCACGCCTTTTTCATCGATGCCCATGATGCCGGTCGACACACCGCCCAAGACGGTTTCGGTGAAGCGGCGACGGTAATCCAGCCGCTGGTTGGCTTCGATCAGCTCATTCCGCTGACGGGCGATTTCCTGAGTCATGCGGTTGAAGGCGCGGCCCAGGGTAACAAATTCTTCAAGCCCCTTCACTTCACCGACGCGGGCATCCATATCGCCGGCGCGCAGGCGTTCGGATGCGGTAATAACCGCGCTGATCGGTTCCACCATTCGGCGGGCGAGCGTAAGGCCAAACCAGATGGCAATGGTCATCATCAGCAGCACGACGATGACGTAGAGAATGGTGATCGTCATCTGGATGCGGCCGGATTTGGCGGCGAGTTCCTGATACTGGCTGACGGCGGCCTTGGTTGTATCGAGGTGCGTGAGCACCTGCGGATCGACAGCGCGGCCGACATAGAGGTACACCTCTTCCCCGAATCCTTCGAGCTGCACCATGGCGCGCAGGCGATCATCGTTTTCTGAAGGTTCGATGGCGACATAGCCGGCCCTTGCCTGATCGATCAGTTCGTCAGGAATGGGGTTGAAGACCATGGAGAGCGCGATGCCGCTCTGGGCTATGACTTTGCGGTCGGCATCGAAAATGATCGCTTCCGAGAAATTGCGCAGGAAGCTTTGCGTATTGAGCATGCGTTCCAGCTGCGAATGGTTGATGGAGAGCGCAAGGCTCTGACGTTGCAGATCGCTGGCCATGGCCTGAATGTCGGATCGCAGCACCTGCTGGTGTTCATTGAGGTAGGCCTGGGCGACGGCCAGCGATTCATCGACGGCGGTGCGCACGCGCGTGTCGAACCAGCCATGAACGCCGTAATAGAAGAGGCCGACCGAGAAGACGGTGGTCACGATGGCCGGAAATGCGACCAGAATGGAAAACAGGCCGACGAGGCGGACCTGCAGGGCCGAGCCTGCCACCCCGCGGCGCGAGCCGGCCCAGAGGCTGACGACGCGCTTGGCGACCGTAACGATCAGCATCAGCAGAATGACGAGATCGATGTTGAGCAGCAGGATGAGGTTATTGGCATCGCCCGAAAGCGGCGATTTCGTCGTCATCGCCGTGTAGGTCATCACCCCCATGATGAGGGCCAGAATGACCAGCGCCAGGGTCCAGACATTGCCCAGGGCGTACCGCTCGGTCCAGGCGGCAAACAGGGCCGCCCGGCGCAGAAGCGCCCGGCGCATATCGCTGGATGAGGTTATGGACGTAGCCGACATTTTCAGGCTATGTTTACCGCGATTTTGAAGAAAAAACAAAGGATTGCGTGATCGGCCATGGGTTCCTGGGGCACCATCATCGTCGCGGCAGGCTCGGGCACCCGTTTCGGGGGTGAGATTCCCAAGCAATACGCGCAACTGGGCGGTAAACCGGTTCTGGCCTGGTCGCTGGAGGCGCTGAGTGGTCAGGGCCAGACCGTTGTGGTCGCGAGCCCCTTTCATGCCGATTATTACCAGCCTGTTATAGCGCGTTTTCCCGATGTCACCGTGGTTGCGGGGGGCGAAACGCGGCAGGAAAGCGTGATGGCGGGGCTGCAGGCCTTCAAAGATAAGCCCAAATATGTGCTGATTCACGATGCCGCCCGCCCGCTGGTTGAAAGCAGATGTGTGGCGCGGCTGAAGCAGGCGATTGAACAAGGCGCGCGTTCAGCCACGCTGGCGGTGCCCGTTGCCGACACGCTGCTGCGCGAAGGCGGCGAGATGATTGACCGCAAAGGCGTGCATGCGATCCAGACGCCGCAGGCGTTTGAATATGATCTGCTATTCATGGCGCATGAGATGGCCACCCAGACCTATACCGACGATACGACCCTGGTGAAGGGTGAGCGGGGTGTTGAAACAGCGCTGGTGCCGGGTTGCCCGGACACGTTTAAAATCACCACGGCCAATGAATTATCGTGGGCGGAAAAAATGGTGAATGCGGGGGCAGAAACACGCAGCGGCATGGCACTGGACTTCCACGCGTTCAAAGACAGCGACGGCACGATGCGGTTGTTCGGGTGCGATATCCCCTCGCCCAAAGCCATGATCGGTCATTCGGATGCGGATGCGGCGCTGCACGCCATTGCCGATGCGATTTTGGGCACAGTGGGCGCCGGCGATATCGGCATTCTGTTTCCGCCGGACGATCCGGCCTGCAAGAACATGGATAGCGCGCAGATTGTGGAAACCGCGCTTGAGAAACTGGCTGAAAAAGGCGGATCTTTGCGTCATGCCGACATTATGCTGATGGCGGAATATCCGCGCATCAACGCGCATCGCGCGATGATTTTGGCGCGACTGTCGGAGATTTTGAAACTGCCGGCCGATCGCATCGGGCTGAAGGCGACGACGACGGAAGGCATGGGCTTTATCGGCCGCGGTGAAGGCCTGGCCGTGCAGGCGCTGGTGACGGTACAGGTGAAATCATGATCAGCATCAAGTCTCTGCCCAATCATCTGACCCTGCGTAATCCCGCGGCGCTGATTGCGACGGGGTTCGGGTCGGGCCTGATTCATCCGGCACCTGGCACATGGGGCACGTTGGCCGCGTGGATCTTAGGGTTGATGGTGATGTCGCAGGGCAAAGTCATTTTGCTGCTGGCGCTGCTTGCCGCCGTGATTGCCGGCCTGTGGGCGATTGAAAAATTCCAGGCTGCGTCAGGCGAGCATGACAGCGGGATGATCGTTATCGATGAATGGGCCGGGATATGGCTGGCGATGCTTTTGATCGCGCCGTTCTGGGACCAGATTATCCTGGTGTTCGTGCTGTTCCGGATTTTCGACATCTGGAAGCCCTGGCCGATCGGCTGGATGGATAAAAATATCAAAGGGGCCTGGGGCGTCATGGCGGACGATTTGGCCGCTGGTGCGTTGGCAGGGGCAATCGTGTATGGGTATGGGTTATGGACAGTCTCGTTTTAAAAGTATTTGAGCGCCTGAAGGCGCGTGAGTGGATGATTGCGACCGCCGAGTCATGCACCGGCGGCCTGATTGCCGCATCCCTGACCGATGTGGCCGGCAGTTCGGCGTATGTCGATCGGGGCATCGTCACATATTCCAATCAGGCGAAGATTGATTTGCTGAACGTGCCACCGGCGATGATTGAAGATTACGGCGCCGTATCCGAACAGGTTGCGGAGGCCATGGCCAAAGGCGCGCTGGAAGCCAGCCGCGCCGATATTGCCGTATCCGTGACAGGCATTGCCGGCCCAAGCGGCGGCAGCGAGGGCAAGCCGGTTGGCCTGGTTTATATCTGCGCCGCGACATGGGAAAAAGCCGTCGTCACAAAACATCAATTCGACGGCAGCCGCAGCGATATACGCAGCAAGGCCACCATGGCAGCCCTTGAGCAGGTGCTTGAGGCTCTGGCATGAACAAAGTTGCGATTGTTACATCGGCGGATGCGAAATATTTTCCACTGCTGTCCGAACTTCTGGCTTCCATCATGCGCCACCGTCAGGCGCGGGATTTGTCGGCCATCTGTGTCATCGATTCCGGCCTTACACCTGATCAGCGCCAGATTCTGGCTGAGCGTGGATATACGATTTCGGACGGGCTATGGCCTATTCCGTTGTCGGAGAAGCGCATCAATGGGCGCGCATTTTTGAAGGCCTGCGTATCGCGGCCGTTTATTCCGCAGCTTTTTCCGGGTCACGATGTGTATGTGTGGCTGGATGCCGATACCTGGGTGCAGGAATGGGGCGCGATCGACATGCTGGTGGCGGGCGCTTTGAAAACCGGGCTGGCCGTCGTGCCGCAGGTAGACCGCGCCTATGGCAAGACGATGCGTTTGAGCTGGTTCGGCCCGATTCCGTACCGCCCGCGCAGTTTTTATTATTCGAACGCGCGTAAAAGTTTTGGCGGCAAAATCGCCCGCAAGCTCTTCCCCTTCCCGACCATCAATGCCGGCGTGTTCGCCATGGCGCGGGAAGCGCCGCACTGGCTGCGCTGGCAGGACCTGATCAAGCGCGCCCTGGTGAAAGGCAATATCTTCACCGCCGAGCAACTGACCATGGGCATGATGATTTATCTGGACCAGTTTCCGGCTGAGCGCCTGCCATCCCTCTGCAACTGGCTATGCGATACCAGCCCGATGTTCGATGCCAATGCGGGCCGCTTTGTGGAACCGAATTTACCGCATCAGCCCGTGGGTATTCTGCATCTCACGGGGCTGGACGCGATGCGGGCGGATAAAAACGTTCTGACGCCGATCAAACGCACGGACGGCGTGGTTCAGGATATGACGCTGCGCTTTGCGGCTTAAATTTGCCTGAGTTTGGCATTCTCTGTTAAAAAAGGCGCATGACCGACGACCTGAAGAAACTTCTGCCTGAAGGCGGTGATTTTGTCAGCGCCGATTTTGAAGACGGCTTTGAAGACCGCTGCGCGCTGATGTTCGTCGGCATTGATAAAGAGCATATTGCCGGTCTGGCCAATTTCTTTATCGACCTGTTTCACCAGAACAATATTTACGTCACGGAAATTGACGACAAACCCTTTGCTTATGAAATAGAGGATTACCGCGATCATGGCAGCGAGGTGCCGGATGCGCAATGCGGGGTTATCTATATCGGGTTTCATGAATTTTCGCGGCCGCAGGTGCTGGCATTATGCAAGCACCTGAATGAAAACTGTGTCTTTGGGGGCAATATGAGTTCGCCCCAGCCTGACGTAGCTTTCAAGCCACCAGTCCGGCGTCTGAATTAATGATTTTCTTCAAAATTTGACGCCTGAATCCGCTTTCTTTAAACAAGCGGCCATGTCTACCCTTGCCGCCATGCACAAGATGCTGGGCTTCACGCACGAGCCGATCCAGACCGCGTTCCATTTCATGGATGTGGAGGGCAAACATATTCCTGGGCTGGCCAATTACCTGATCGAACGTTTGCAGGAAGCCGGTGTTGACGTCCATGAAAACGGCGGCACCCCTTACCTCTACACCGCGGACCGGAACGGTGTTCATTCGATTTACATCAGCCATGGCCCGAGGACCGCGGCAAAAGCGTTGGAGGTGTCTCACGTGCTGGATGAAGAATACGGGCGGGATGTGCACAGCGTGACGATAGCTGCTGATCCGGCGAGCCGGTTTTTCCCGAAAAAGGCATACGGCCCGGTTTTTCGCTAACCGTATAATTTTCTGGCGCGGGCCTCGAAGGCCTGGACCATGCGCTTGACCGCCTCGTTGAAAAAGACGCCCATGACTTTCTGAAAGACCGGGTTTTTAAATTCGAAATCGACGAAGAAGTCGATGACGCAGCTATCCGGATTGGCGGGCAGAAAACGCCAGTGGTTAGAAAGGTATTTCAGCGGGCCTTTCAGGTATTCAACATGGATATGGCCGGGCCGGTCGAGCGTGACCTTGCTGGTAAAGCGTTCGCGAAACATTTTGTAACCGATGACCAGATCAGCGTGGATTTCGTTGCCTTCGCGTTTCCAGACGCGGGCCTCGATGCACCAGGGGAGAAATTCGGGATATTTTTCGATGTCGGCAACCAGATCGAACATCTGTTGTTGCGTGTGCGGCAGCGTTTTTACTTCGGCATGGGTGGGCATTCTTACGCCTTGGCCGCAGCCAGTTTTGCCTCGCGGGCGGCGCGGAGTTTTTCGAAGTCTTCACCGGCGTGGTGGCTTGAGCGGGTCAGCGGCGATGCTGAAACCATCAGGAAGCCTTTGGCTTTGGCCATGCGCTCGAGGTCGGCGAATTGTTCGGGCGTCACGAAGTCGATGACCGCGTGATGTTTGGGGGTGGGCTGCAAATACTGGCCGATGGTGATGAAATCGACATCGGCGGCGCGCAGATCATCCATCACCTGCGCGATTTCTTCCTTCGTTTCGCCTAAGCCCACCATGATGCCGGATTTGGTGAAGATGGTTGGATCCACTTCTTTGACTTCCTGAAGCAGGCGCAAAGAGGTGAAATAACGGGCGCCTGGGCGCACGGTCGGGTACAGGCGCGGCACGGTTTCGAGGTTGTGGTTGAAAACGTCAGGGCGCGCGCGGGCGACGGCTTCGGTTGCGCCTTCTTTATTCTTGAAGTCGGGGGTGAGAATTTCAATCGTGGTATCCGGCGACAGGCGGCGGATTTCACTGATCGTGTTGATGAAGTGCTGGGCACCGCCGTCGGGCAGATCGTCACGATCAACGGATGTAACCACGACATGTTTGAGGCCCATTTTCTGGACGCCGACAGCGACCTTGGTCGGTTCCATCGGATTCAACTGATCGGGTTTGCCGGTGGCGACGTTGCAGAAGGAACAGGCACGGGTGCACACCTCGCCCATGATCATGAAGGTCGCGTGTTTTTTCTGCCAGCATTCGCCGATATTGGGGCAGCCCGCTTCTTCGCACACGGTCGTCAGATGCAGTTTGCGGACGATGTCGCGGGTTTCCTCGTATCCTTTCGAAGTCGGCGCTTTTACGCGGATCCAGTCAGGTTTTTTGCCTGAAGGACGATCCGGATTTTTTTGCTTTTCCGGGTGGCGTTTGGCCGGTTCAAGAAGGTCGGGGTTATAGGTCATGATGGGCTGAAACCTAGCACTTTTGAGGGGCTGATTGCAAAGACTGGCAGTGAAATTCTTTTCATATTATGGTTAGTTTATGCGTACGGCTTCCACCCTCGCCCGCGTTGCGACCCTGGCCTTTTTAGGCGCAGGCCTGGGCGGTTGCGGCTTCGTGCAAATCCAGGAACTCGATCCTGCGACCATGGATACTTCAGGGCTGCCGGTTTGCAGCGTGGACCTGATCAAGAGCAACATGTTTACCGGCGTGACGGAATGCCGTCTGCCCTTATCGTTTGCCCCTAACGAAAAACCACCCCGCCCTTTCACGAAAGAAGAACACGCGCGACACCGTGCGCTGGCCCGGCAGGCGTGCCGCGAAAACCGGCGTTTTTGCTTCCGTTAAAAATGGATGGCGCGGTTGTAGGCGGACAGCACGCTTTCATGCATCATTTCCGACAGGGTCGGGTGCGCAAACACGGTATGCATGAATTCGGCTTCGGTCAGTTCGTTGGTTTTGCCGATGACGTAGCCCTGGATGAGTTCGGTGACTTCGGCGCCAACCATGTGCGCGCCGAGCAGTTCGCCGGTTTTGGCATCGAAAATGGTTTTGACCAGGCCTTCGGGTTCGCCCAAGGCAATTGCCTTGCCGTTGCCGATGAAGGGGAATTTACCCACTTTGAGCGTGTAGCCCTTTTCCTTGGCTGCTTTTTCGGTGAGGCCGACACTCGCGACCTGCGGTGTGCAGTAGGTGCAGCCCGGGATATTTTCTTTTTTCATCGGATGGACGCCGGGGACGTTGGCAATTTTCTCGATGCAGATGACGCCTTCGTGGCTGGCCTTGTGCGCGAGCATCGGGCTTCCTGCGACATCGCCGATGGCGTAGACGCCGGGTTCGGCGGTTTGCAGGTAGTCATTCACCTGGATGATGCCCTTCTCGACTTTCACTTTGGTATTTTCGAGGCCGAGGCCTTCGGTGTTGGCGACGATGCCGACGGCCATGATGATGCGGTCGGCTGTGACTTTCTCGACCTTGCCGTTCATTTCGACATGGGCGGTGACGTTGTTGGCGCCTTTATCGAGCTTGGTGACTTTGACACCGGTGTGAATTTTCATGCCGGATTTTTCGAGCTGTTTACGGGCAAAGGCGGAAATTTCTTCGTCTTCGACCGGCATGATGCGGTCGGCGACTTCGAGCACCGTCACATCCGCGCCCATGTTTTTATAGAAGGAGGCGAATTCGATACCGATGGCGCCGGAACCGACGACGATCAGGGATTTGGGCATTTCGGCGGGGACCATGGCTTCGCGGTAGGTCCACACCAGTTTGCCGTCCGGCTCGAAGCCGGGCAGCTGGCGGGCGCGGGCGCCGGTGGCGATGATGATATGTTTGGCGCTCAGGGTTTCGGTTTTTTCAACGCCTTTGACGCCTTCCGGCAGCCATTTAGACGGTGAAACTTCGATCTTGCCCTTGCCGAGCAGTTTGCCGAGCCCCATGAAGACGGTGACTTTGTTTTTCTTCATCAGGTGACCAATGCCGGACGACAGCTGCCTGGATACACCGCGCGAGCGTTCAATGATTTTTTTGAAATCAAAGGTGATGTTCTCGGCCTTGAAGCCATACTGGTCGAGATTGTGCAGCAGGTGATTGATTTCGGATGAGCGCAAAAGCGCCTTGGTCGGAATGCAGCCCCAGTTGAGACAGATGCCACCCAGATGATTGGCTTCGACCACGGCGACCTTCATGCCCAATTGCGCGGCACGGATGGCGGCGACATAGCCGCCGGGGCCTGCGCCGATAACGACGACGTCGAATGCGGTTTCAGTGGTCATGCAATAGCTCCATCAGTTTTTCGGGGGGCAGGTCCGGCGTGTCATGCGCCAGAAGACCGTGCGCGGGATAAGCGCGGTCGGTCGTATTTAAAATAAGTTCGCCGCGGCCTTTCATGACCCGGTCACGGAAATGTTCGGTATCGGATACTTTGAGCAACTCGTCGGCAGTCACGACCATGTATTTGATGGCGATATGGGCCGGCAGATCCGCAGCCTTGTCAGCAATATCGGCATAGGCGGCTTTGAGCGTCGCGCAGATGGAGAGCGGCGTATCAAGCGTAACTTTATCCCAGATGGCCGGGTTCGATAAAAACAATGGGTTCCAGATCCGCATAATGCCGTTGACCGGATCGCTATCGACGCCCTGCCCACCTGCGAGGCAGAGCAGATTTTTAACCTTGGCCAGCGGCGCGCCCGGCTGGATGAGCGACCAGAAGGCAGAAATCGCGCCAAAGGAGTTGCCGATAATGTCGAAATGCGCGAAGGCGTCGCGCAACTGATTCAAAACAATCCATGGCTCGCGCAGCCAGTGCGCGACGGTGCTGGGACCGCCGCCGAGATGAGTTTCACCTTTCTGGCGGCCTTCCATCAGGCGGGCGGCGTTGTTCACCATATAGGGGGCATCGGGCACATCGAGGCGCGTGCCGGCGTGTTTGATAATGCCGACCGTATGTTTTTTGAATTCGCACAGCGCGGCGGCGTGGCGTTGTTCGAACCGCGTGCCGCCCATGCCGGGAAAGCCCGAGCACATGAGGATGAGTTTACTCGACGGACCATCGGGCGCATAAAACTGCACTTCGACGGTCTGTCCGTCTTCGTGAAATTTTTGCCAGGTCACCTGCATGGCTTACACCAGCATCAGGATGGGATTTTCGATGTATTCCTTGAAGGCCTGCAGCCATTGCGCGCCGACAGCACCGTCCACAACGCGGTGATCGACCGAGAGCGTGACCGACATAACGGTGCCGATGACGATCTGGCCATTATCGACAACCGGCTGCTCAACCCCTGCCCCGACAGCCAGAATGCAGGCCTGGGGCGGGTTGATGATGGCGGCGAAATCTTTGACACCGAACATGCCCAGATTGGAGATGGAGAACGTGCCGCCCTGGTATTCGACGGGCTTAAGCTTGCCGTCGCGGGCGCGGGCGGCAAGATCTTTCATTTCTGAAGAGATTTGCGGCAGGGTTTTGTTCTGCGCTTCCTTGATGATCGGCGTGATCAGGCCGTTCGGGGTGGCGACGGCGACGGAGATATCGGCGTTTTTGTATTGCAGCGTCTCGGTATCAGCCCAGGCCATATTGGCGGCGGGCACCTTGATGAGCGCGGCGGCGACGGCCTTGATAACGAAGTCGTTGACCGAGAGTTTGTACGCGCCGTTTGCTGCATCGTTCAATGCCTGACGGGATTTTAGCAGCGTATCAATGCGGCAATCGGTGGTCAGGTAGAAATGCGGAACGGTCTGTTTTGATTCAGACAGGCGGGACGCAATGGTTTTGCGCATGCCGGAGACCGGTTGTGCTTCGTACTGCATACCCAGAAGGTCGGAGAGCTGGCGCGCACCGGGGCCGGATGCGCTGCGCGGTGCAGACGAACCGCCCGATGCGCCCGGTTTGGCGTTTTCAATATCGTGGCGGGTGATGCGGCCATTCGGGCCGGTGCCGCGCACGTTAGAGAGGTTGATGCCTTTGTCTTTGGCGATGCGGCGGGCAAGCGGTGTTGCGAAAACGCGCGCGCCGGATGATTGTTGTTGCGCAGCCGGCGCGACAGCAGTTGCGGCTGCAGGCGCAGATGCGACCTGCGGGGCAGCGGTTGGGGGTTTGGGTTTGTTGTCGTTGGAGAGGAAGGCATCGATGGATTTGGCGTCTTCGCCTGCTTCCAGCAGAACGCCGATGATCTTGTTCACGGCAACGTTTTCCGTACCGGCAGGCACGAGAATTTTGCCGATGATACCCGCATCGACGGCTTCGACTTCCATCGTGGCCTTGTCGGTTTCGATTTCGGCGATGACTTCACCGGGCTTGACCTTGTCGCCTTCTTTTTTAGTCCACTTGGCGAGTTTGCCCTCCGTCATCGTCGGGCTGAGGGCGGGCATGAGAATGGAAATAGGCATTTTATGCGTCCCTTATTTGTTCACCAGCGCACGGGCGCCGTTGACGATGTCTTCAACCTGCGGCAGCGCGAGTTTTTCCAAGTTGTTGGCGTATGGCAGCGGCACGTCTTTGGCGCCGACACGGCCAACCGGCGCGTCGAGATAATCAAAGGCGTGTTCGTTGACGAGCGCGGCGATTTCAGACCCGATCCCGGAATAGAGCCAGCCTTCCTCGACAGTGAGAATGCGGCTGGTTTTTTTAACCGATTCCAGAATCGTCCAGGTATCGAGCGGGCGGATGGAACGCAGGTTGATGACTTCTGCCGAAATGCCGGCTTCAGCCAGTTTTTCTGCTGCCTGCAATGCCTTGCCGACCATGATCGAGAACGCAACGATGGTGATATCCGTACCTTCACGTTCAATGCGGGCGCGGCCGATCGGGACGATGAAATCGTCATTCGACGGGCATTCGAAGCTTTGGCCGTACATGATTTCGTTTTCAAGAACGATGACCGGGTTCGGGTCGCGGATCGCGGCCTTCATCAGGCCCTTGGCATCGGCAGCCGACCAGGGCGCCACGACTTTGAGGCCCGGAATGTGGCCGTACCAGGAAGCGTAGCACTGGCTGTGCTGCGCGCCGACGCGGGCAGCAGCGCCGTTCGGACCCCGGAAGACAATCGGGCAACCCAGCTGACCACCCGCCATGTAAAGGGTTTTGGCGGCGGAGTTGATGATGTGGTCGATGGCCTGCATCGCGAAGTTCATGGTCATGAATTCAACAATCGGTTTAAGACCGCGGAAGGCAGAGCCCACCGCCATACCGGCGAAGCCGTGTTCGGTGATCGGCGTATCGATGACCCGCTTGGGGCCGAATTCGTCGAGCATGCCCTGCGAGATTTTGTAAGCGCCCTGATATTGCGCGACTTCCTCGCCCATCAAATAGATGGCTTCGTCTTTGCGCATTTCTTCCATCATGCCGGCGCGCAAGGCTTCGCGCACCGTCATCGTGACGGCGTTATTGCCGTAAGATGTTTCGTCGAACACGGGCGGCTCGATGATTTTGCCCTGAGCATAGAGAATATCGCGGTTGCTGATATCAGCACCGGAAGAGCCAGCGGATACAGATGCGGTGGAGACAACCGGCGCAGACACGGCAGGCGCATCAGCAGCAAGGCCGGGACGGCCGCAGGCGAGCAAGGCCGGGTCGATATTGTCGGCGGATTCACCCGCTTCCACCAAAATGGCAATGGGCGTGTTCACCGAAACATTTTCGGTGCCGGCAGGCACGAGGATTTTGCCGATGATGCCGGCGTCGACGGCTTCGACTTCCATCGTCGCCTTGTCGGTTTCGATTTCAGCGATGACTTCGCCGGGTTTGACCTTGTCGCCTTCTTTTTTGGTCCATTTGGCGAGCTTCCCTTCTGTCATCGTCGGGGAAAGTGCGGGCATGAGAATTTGGGTAGCCATTATAATTATGCCTCCACCGGTTTCAGGACGTCTGTCCAGAGTTCGTCCGGGTGCGGTTCTGGGGATTGTTGCGCGAATTCGGCGGATTCATTGACGATCGCCTTGATCTCTTTCTCGAACGGATTGAAATCGTCTTCGCTCATACTGAGTTCTTTCATCATGACGAGTTTAAGTTTTTCAATCGGGTCGCGTTCGGTCTTGGCTTTTTCCAGCTCTTCTTTCGAACGGTATTTGCCGGGATCGGACATGGAGTGGCCACGGAAGCGGTAGGTATTCATTTCAAGCACGTACGGGCCATTGCCGGAACGGACATAGTCGAGCGCCTGGCGCGCGACGGCCTGCACTTCAAGCACATCAGACCCGTCGCATTTTTCACCGGGAATGCCGAACGATGCGCCGCGCTGATAAAATTCACCCGCCGCGTGGCGTTTGGCCGAGGTGCCCATGCCGTATTGATTGTTTTCGATGATGTAGAGCACCGGGAGTTTCCAAAGCGCGGCCATGTTCATGCATTCGAAGAACTGGCCCTGGTTGGATGCGCCATCCCCGGAATAGACAACAGCAACGCCGTTATCGCCCTGATACTGGTGCGCGAAAGCCAGACCCGTGCCGAGCGCGGCAGATGCGCCAACGATGCCGTGACCGCCGTAGAATTTGGCTTCGGATGAAAACATGTGCATCGAGCCGCCTTTGCCGCGAGAGTAACCACCTTCGCGGCCCGTCAGTTCAGCCATGACGCCTTTTGCGTCCATCCCACAGGCCAGCATGTGGCCGTGGTCGCGGTATGTGGTGATGACTGTGTCCTGTTTTTCCTGCACCGACTGGATGCCGGTGACGATCGCTTCCTGCCCGATATAGAGGTGGCAGAAACCGCCGATGAGGCCCATGCCATAGAGCTGGCCGGCCTTCTCCTCGAAACGGCGGATGAGCAGCATGTTGCGATAGAGCTGTTTCAGCTCGGCTGCTTCCGGCATTTTACGGGTGTTGGAAATGTCTTTGGGGGATTCCGATTTGGCTTTTTTGACGGCTGCCACTTGATACTCCGCGGTTCTTAGAAACTACCGCGGATGTATAGGCAATTTGGCTGTTCTAGGGAAGCGAAAAACAATTCGTTGTGCAGCGCAATATTTTGATTTTATTGGGCTTTTAGGGGGTGTGCAAAACGCCGCGACAATATTACGCCCGACAATTTGCATAACCTTAGTTCAGGCGCGTATTGTACCCCGATGAGCCATGAACCCCTCAGCGATCCGATCCTGTTTCGTAAAGTGCTTGGTCGTTTTATTCTGGCGGCTTACGGCGGTTATGCCGTGCCGCCGGCGAAGCTGGATACGTATATCGAGACCAGCGCCTATGCGGCGGGATTGCAGGCGGATCTGATCGTCGCGCAGGATGCCAGCGTCAGCATGGACGCTGCCTATGCTCAAGTCGACAGCGGCACAGGCACGCATGACGAAGTGACGGGTTTCGGCACGCTGCTGGGCAAGTTTTTGCCGGAAAATTTTCTACCACCGGGGCTGATCAACCAGGCCTTGACGCTGCAAGCATGCGGCCGGACGCTTTTTGTGATGAGCGGGCAACTTGATCCGCAAGACGTCACACCGCCTAAAACAGGCGATGAAAAAGATACCGTGCTGCAGGAAGCGCAGGCACGGCTTAGCGGATTGCTGGCGCGGCGCCTGACCAACACGTTTCATCTGGCTGCCGATCAGGAAGCGTTGCGCACCACAAATAACGCGCTGAACATGCTGGCCGGAAAATACGAGCAATCCGAGCCGGCTTTAAGCAAAAGCATCGATGCGCTGCATCGTATCGGTGTTGGCCTGGCGCCGTATACACGGCCCATCCCCTACCGCCGGTAAGCGGCAATCACATATTGAGAGATTTGGTGTCTTTGCCCTGCGGGCCCAGCTTGGCAGCGGCTTCCTGTTCGACCAGGTCCCAATCGATCGAGGCCGGACGCATGCGCGTGACCTTATCTTCGACTTCGCTGCGCTGTGTGCTGATGCTCGTCAGGTGGCTGGCCAGTTGCGCTTCCTGAATTTCGAGGGCGCGCATCGAGAAGATGCTGGAGGTGCCGAACAACAGATAGAAGCCGCACCAGGCGATGACAAAAGCCGCGATAACTGCGGGAAGAGCCGAAAAGATGCCGTGACGTAACTTCATAATGCGTTTCATACACCTATCGAATCACAAAATGATTCGCGGTGTCAAAGGTGTTTGTGAGCGAAAAAATCCAAGGGATTCAAATGATTCAGTTTTTCGATTTTACCAGATTCACTGAAAGCGACCAGTACGGCAGTTGTTCTCTTTTTGGACTCGGCAGATAGTGGGCTGATGGCGCAAAAGAGCGATTCACAGCTGCAGCAGCATATCGGTCCTTACCAGATGGCCTTCTATGCCGCCGGATCCATGCTGGGGGCCGGGATTTACGGGTTGATCGGACAGGCGGCGGGAATTGCGGGCAACGCGATCTGGCTGTCCTTCCTGGTGGCGCTTGTGACTGCCCTGCTCACGGGACTGTCCTACGCGTCTTTAGGGTCGCGGTACCCGCGGGCGGGCGGGACGGCTTATATCGTCGAGAGGGCCTTCAACAAACCGGCCATGGGGTTCCTGGTCGGGGTGTGCATGATGGCGTCGGCTTTTATCGGCATTCCGACGCTGGCCAAGATTTTTTCCCAGAATTTCGCCGCGCTGTTTGAATGGGGCGATTACAGCCTGCCGTTCATCACTGTTGGTTTTTTGTTTTTACTGGGTGTCGTGTGCTATCGCGGCATCCGTGAATCGATGTGGGTGAATATTCTATGCTGCTGCGTCGAGGCGGGCGGGTTGATCTTCGTCGTCGTCAGCGGCGCGTCGCATTGGGGGTCGATCGATTATCTGGCGGTGCCGCCTCCCACTGAAAGTGTTATGGGGCTTGGCGTGGTGTTCAGCGCGGTGATGGCGTCGACGGTGTTTACGTTCTTCGCGTTCATCGGTTTCGAAGACGTTATGAATGTTGCCGAAGAAGCAAAGGATCCGCAGCGCACCCTGCCCTTCGGGCTGCTCACGGCTATGGGGGTGGTCGCGATATTGTATATCGCCGTCGCCATTACCGCGGTATCGGTCGTGCCGTGGGAACAGCTGGCAGAATCTAAAACGCCCCTTACCGATGTGATCAAGGTGACGGCTGCCAGCGTGCCGCATCAGGTCTTTACCATCATCGCGCTGTTCGCCATCACCAATACCATTTTGGTCAATTACGTGACGGCCTCGCGCCTGCTGTACGGCATGGCGCAGCAGAAATTGCTGCCGGCCAAACTGGGCCGCGTGCATGCGAAGCGTAAAACACCGCATATCGCGATCGGCTTTTTGTTTCTGAGTTTCATACCCGCGGCGGTACTGGGCACGATCGGCCAGCTGGCAGCGGCATCCACGCTACTCTTGCTGACGGTGTTCGCGCTGATGAACGTATCACTGGTGATGCTGCAACGCCGGGATGGTGAAAAGGCCGGAAAATTCGAAATTCATCCGGTGTTTCCCATTCTGGGCGCCATTGTTTGCGTGGGACTGATCGGGGCGCGGGTCGTGACCGGCGAATGGACCGCGCCAGCGCTCGCCGCCTTCATGGTGGCGGTGATGCTGGGCGGATTTTTTGTTTTCAGAAAACTCAGGCCCGTAAAATAGACGCACCGGCATAGACCGCCGTGTCGCCCAGTTCTTCTTCGATGCGCAGCAGCTGGTTGTATTTGGCGATGCGGTCGGAACGGGAGAGCGAGCCGGTTTTGATCTGCCCGGCATTGGTGGCGACAGCCAGATCGGCGATGGTTGAATCTTCCGTTTCGCCCGAGCGGTGCGAGAGGACGATGCCGTAATTGGCGCGCTTGGCCATTTCGATGGTCTCCAATGTTTCGGAGAGCGTGCCGATCTGGTTGACCTTGACCAGCACGGCGTTGGCCGCACCGGATTTGATGCCGACGCGCAAGCGTTTGACGTTGGTGACGAACAGGTCGTCGCCGACCAGCTGCGTCGCGCCGCCGATGCTTTGGGTCATGGCAACCCAGCCGTCCCAATCGTCTTCGGCGAGGCCGTCTTCGATGGAGATGATCGGGTAATTGTCGAGCAGCTTGCGGTAGTATTTGCCCATGTCTTCGGATGACAGGGTCAGACCCTCGCCTTCGAGATGGTATTTTTTGTTCTTGTAGAATTCGGTCGAGGCGCAATCGAGCGCGAGCGCCATGTCGGTGCCGGGTTTGAAGCCGGCTTTTTCAATCGCCTTCATGATGAAGCCGAGCGCTTCTTCCGATGATTTCAAATTGGGGGCGAAACCGCCCTCGTCGCCCACATTGGTCGAATGACCGGCGTCGGCGAGCAGTTTTTTCAGATTGTGAAAGGTTTCCGCGCCCATGCGCAAGGCGTGCGCAAAGCTTTCAGCGCCAATGGGCATGATCATGAATTCCTGGAAGTCGATGCCGTTGTCGGCATGCGCGCCGCCATTGATGATGTTCATCATCGGCACCGGCATGACGTGCGCATTCACGCCACCGATATACTGGTAGAGCGGCAAGCCCTGCTGCGCAGCAGCAGCGCGCGCAACGGCGAGCGAGACGCCGAGAATGGCGTTGGCGCCGAGGTTGCCTTTATTATCGGTGCCGTCGAGTTCGATGAGGGCCTTGTCGAGCGTGAGCTGGTCCAGCGCTTCGAAACCTTCGAGCGCGTCGGCGATGGTGTTGTTGACGTTAGAAACGGCCTTGAGCACGCCTTTGCCCATGTAGCGTTTCTTATCGCCGTCGCGCAGTTCGACCGCTTCGTGCGCGCCGGTGCTTGCGCCGGACGGGACCATGGCGCGGCCTTCGGCGCCGGATTCCAGCATGACGTCGACCTCGACCGTGGGGTTACCACGGGAGTCGAGAATTTCGCGGGCTCGGATGTCTACAATGGCGCTCATGCTGCTGCTTTCTGTTTGATAAGGGCGTCGATTTCCAAAAGCGTTTCAAGAACGCCAGGGAAATCGGTAATTTTGATCATGTTCGGGCCGTCAGATGGCGCGTTGTCGGGGTCCTGATGGGTTTCCATGAAGAGACCGGCGATGCCGACGGCGACAGCGGCGCGCGCGAGGACGGGCACCATTTTACGGTCGCCGCCGGATTTGGTGCCGAGGCCGCCCGGCTGCTGAACCGAATGCGTGGCGTCGAAAATAACCGGATAGCCGGTTTCGGCCATGATGGGCAGCGCGCGCATATCGCTGACGAGCGTGTTGTAGCCGAAGCTTGCGCCGCGTTCGCAGAGCAGGATGTTTTCATTGCCGGTGGATGCGATTTTGGCGGCGACGTTTTTCATGTCCCACGGGGCCAGGAACTGGCCTTTTTTGACGTTGATGGCCTTGCCGGTTTTACCGGCGGCGAGCAGCAGGTCGGTCTGGCGGCAGAGGAAGGCCGGGATCTGCAGAATGTCGGCCGCCTTGGCGACTTCGGCGCATTGCCAGGGTTCGTGCACGTCGGTCATGACCGGCATGCCCATCTGCTGCTTGATGTCGGCGAAGATGGTCAGCGCCTCTTCCAGGCCGGGGCCGCGCTCGGAGGTGATGGCCGAACGGTTGGCTTTGTCGAAGGACGTTTTATAGACGACGCCGATACCCAGCTTGCCGCAGGTTTCCTTGATCTTGCCCGCCATGTCGAAAGCGTGCTGGCGGCTTTCGAGCACGCAGGGACCCGCCATCAGGGAGAACGGGGCGTTATTGGCGAAAGAGACGTCGCCGACTGCGACCTTTTTGACGATTTTTTCCATGGCGCAAAGCATAGGGAATATGTTGCAATATCGAAAGACGTAAAAACAAAAAAAATTACCATAAACAGGGAAAATGAGACAGGTCTTCGGCGCGATCGCGGGTGCGCTTCTCACCACGTCCGCCTATGCCACTGAGTACCGCAGCGTGGACGACCATATGAAGTTTATGGGCGCCGGTCCGGCGATGATGGCGCTTACGAGCGAATTTTCGTCCAATATCCGTGTATATGACCCCAAAACCCAAAGCGATATTCTGCAGCGCGTTTTTACCGCCGCAATGCCAAAGCATCCGCTGGCCGATGCCACCCGCACACCGGATATGGAGGCAGACGCGATCTGCAAAGTTTACGCAACCACGCATCCCGATACGGCCATTACCGAGCTGGAAAGATTTCTACGGGTCAAGATCGAAGACAGAGAACGGTTCTCGGGCTACGAACTATCCTTCTGGTTTCTGTTTCACGAACTTGAACATTGCGGACAAAAGGGCGCGCCCCATCTGCGCCTGAGCCCTGAGCGCGTACGGCTGGAAACGGAAGCGGATTTCAATGCCATCGAAAAAATCCGCCGCGCCAATCCGAAAAGCAATATCGCAGAGATCGTCGTCGCCTTTCGTTCGGTGCAGAGCACCTATGCCAATCCGTTTTTACTGGAACGCAGGCTGCGTGGTGAAAAAACACCAGACACGGCGGAAGCGCTTCGATCTTATATGCGCTTCACACAAGAACTGTTTACCATGGTGCCGTATATTTTGCGGCAGGGACTGGACAAACCCGAGCAGGAGATGGCGCGGGGCATCGTATTGCTGAAGTTCATGAGCGATTCACGCCTGATGGAAGATGACAACGCACGCAGCTGGGCGAAACAGCATTTAAAAGGTTTGCGTTTCTTCGCGCCGAGGCTGACGGCTTCTTACGAGAGAATTGCCGATCAAATGCTGGTTAATATGAACGATACGCATATCAGCGCACGGCTCAGAGCCCCTTAGCCCGATTAGTGGCATGGTTTTTGCAACCTTGCCACGCATGACGAGCGACGCCATTACCCTTGCCAATGCCCAGATCAAAGCCAAAGCGGCAGCCACCGCTGCGGCCAAGGCAGCATCCGCGAAAATGGCCGCGCGGGTCAAGGCTGCGGCCACTGCCCCGCGTGCGCCGGATCTGCCGAAATATCAACGGGTCGATTTTTTGCCGACATCGCGATCCAAATATCTGGAATCCATCAACGCCGCCGGTTTGAAAGAAGCGGCCAGATCGATGGGGCTCGACATCAAATTCGGGCTGGATGCGAAATCGTGGCTGGAAAAAAATCCGCAGATCAAAGAGCAACTGGACCAGATCACGGCGCTTGCGGCAGAAATCACAAAATCAAAGGCGCTGACGCAGCAGGCGGTTACGAGTGCGCCCGCGGGTGCGCTTTCTGAAACGTCTTGAGCAATTCTTCGTAGTTCACTTCGGTATAGCGCTGCGTCGTGGTCAGGGAGGCGTGGCCGAGCAATTCCTGAATTTCACGCAGGTTCATCCCCTCCCCCAACAGGTGCGTCGCGTAGGAATGACGCAGCGCGTGCGGCGTTGCGGTTTCGCCCAGGCCCATGCGGATGCGCAATTCGCGCATGCGTTTCTGGACCATACCTTGGTTCAGGCGCTTACCCTGCACGCCCACGAATAACGGGCGCGTGCCTTCCTCTACATCGGGACACACGGCGCGGTAGGCGGCGATGAGTTTCACGCTTTCAGGCAGCAATGGCACTTCGCGCTGTTTGTTGCCTTTGCCGGTGATGCGCAACATATCGGTGGCTTCGTCGATATCCCGGATGTTCAGCGACAGGCCTTCGCTGATGCGCAGGCCGGACCCGTAGAGCAGACCGAACAATGCTTTATCCCGCGCGTGAGTCCAGTCGCCGCCATCGAAGGTGTCGAGCATTTCGAAAATGCGGTGGACTTCCATAGGGCGCGGGACTTTGTGGGGCAGTTTGGGCGTAGAGACGAGTTTTAGCTCAGCGTTGTGAAGGATGCCGTTGAAGTCGAGCCATTTGAAAAACGTCCGCAAGCTGGAGAGCGCACGGGCGCGCGTGGCATTGATATTACCCTTCATCGCTTTTTTCGACAGATAGCCGCGAAAATCGCGCAAGGCAGCGTCGGAAATATGTTTCAGACCGACGGCTTCGCCGTAATGACCGTTGAGATAGGTAAGAAACTGGCGGATGTCGCCTTCATAAGCGCGCATCGTATGTTTAGAGGCGCGGCGCTCGCTGTTGAGCGCGCGCAGCCATGAGTGGACCGCGTCCAGCAAATCAGGCTGGCACAGGCCTTCCAGCGGGTGAGTTATACGGGGACTTCCAGCCATTGACGGAAACAGCGTTCGACGACGCGTGCGAGATAACCGATGAGTTCGGTGCCCTGCCCGTCGCGGAACATTTCCGGGTCGCGCGAGCCGAAGCACAAAACGGCCGGCGGGGTCTGCATGGAAATATCAACGCGCAGGACAGCCTGCGAACGGACAAGACGCGCGCCGCCGCCATAGATGGCTTCGCTGCCCTGAATGTCGGATTGAAGCATGACGGTTTCGCCGCTCATCCACTGGTCGATCGTGCCCGCGGGAACAACCTTGATGCCCGAGGCATGAATGTTGGGAATTTCGGACCCCGACGATTCGACAACCAGCACCGCCATGTCGACATCGAGAATGGTGCCGAGGTCCATAGTGATGGCCTGGATGAACTGGATAAAATTGCGCGCTTCCAGCAATTTTAACGTCGCTTCCTGGATGCGGGTGACTGAATTCATGTTCACGCGGGAGACTTCAATGAGGTCGCGTGTGGTGCTGGTGATGGCGTCTTTATCTTTTTTCAGACGCTGGACCATATAATGCTGAAAATCGGCGACCTTGCGGCCCATGTTTTCCATGGGCGGGTTGAGATGTTCCAGGATGTCGGGATGACGCTGCAGGAAACTGGGATTGGCCTTGAGCCATTCCAGAATATCTTTGTCTTTCAAGGTGTCGGGCGATTTTGTGTCGGTCATCATACGGCGGATATCCTGCGATTCAATCTTCACAGGATATCATATTCGTTCAGTCCGCCATTAAATATGAATGGGCCGCCCGTCGACGGCCAGGGCTGCTTCCTTAACCGCTTCGTTCAGGGTCGGGTGGGCGTGGCAGGTGCGGGCGATGTCTTCGGCCGATGCGCCGAATTCCATGGCCAGCACGCATTCGGCGATCATCGTCCCGGCTTCGGCGCCCAGAATGTGCACGCCAAGCACGCGGTCCGTTTTCGCATCGGCCAGAATTTTGACGAAGCCGTCGGTCGCGTTCATTGACCGCGCACGGCCATTGGCCATGAACGGGAATTTGCCGACCTTATAGGCGATGCCTGCTTCTTTGAGCTGTTCTTCTGTTTTACCCACTGCGGCGACTTCCGGATGCGTGTACACGACGCCCGGGATGCAATCGTAATCGATGTGACCGGATTGGCCGGCGAGCATTTCAGCCAGCACCACGCCTTCGTCTTCGGCCTTGTGCGCGAGCATGGCGCCCTTGATGGCATCACCGATGGCGTAGATGCCTTTGATGCTGGTTTCAAAATGGTCGTTGGTTTCAACGCGTCCGCGGTTGTCGAGTTTGACACCGGCTTTATCGAGGCCGAGTGACGCGGTATGCGGTTTACGGCCGACGGCGACGAGAACAATATCGCCTTCCATGCTTTCGGCTTTCCCGCCGGCGGCAGGCTCAATAGAGAGCGTGACTTTCTTTTTACCGGCTTCGGCGGATGTGACTTTCGATCCCAGCTTGAAATCGATGCCCTGCTTTTCGAGCACCTTCTGCGTAGCCTTGGCTGTTTCCAGATCCATGCCAGGGAGAATGCGGTCGAGATATTCGATCACGGTGACTTTCGCGCCAAGGCGGCGCCAGACGGTGCCGAGTTCAAGGCCGATGACGCCAGCACCGATGACGACCATATGGTCCGGCACTTTTTCGAGTTCGAGGGCGCCGGTGGAAGACACGATCTGTTTTTCATCAATCGTGATGCCGGGCAGCGGCGTGACATCGGAACCGGTGGCGATGACAATATGCCTGGCATCGTAGGTTTCGCCATTGACGGCGACTTTACCGGGCGCAGGGATCGACCCCTCGCCCTTCAGCCAGTCGATCTTGTTTTTCTTGAACAGGAATTCGATGCCCTTGGTGTTGTCGGCGATGACTTTGCCTTTGAACGACATCATTTTTGGCAGGTCGAGTTTCAGGCCCGAGACCTTCACGCCCATGTCTTCGAAATGATGACCGGCGGATTCGTATTTTTCGGAAGCCGCGAGCAATGCTTTTGACGGAATGCAGCCGACATTGAGGCAAGTGCCGCCAAGGGCTGTGCGCTTCTCAACGCAAGCGACCTTCATGCCCAGCTGGGCCGCGCGAATGGCGCAGACATAACCGCCAGGACCGGCACCGATAACAATAACGTCATATGATTTGTCGGACATGAAAACCTTCCATTAGATCGCGTATTATCTAATGGATTTGCCACCGTTTAACAAGGTCAGGCGCGGTTTTCGAATGTCGCAGGCGCGGGATACCGGGTTACGTCATTGGCGAGGCTGACATAGCGGGGCTTGAGGCCCATATCCTTGCGTGCCTGAAGAACTATGGCCATAGCCTGCTCGATATTATCGACCACGTGGATGTTGCAGCGCTTGAGCATGGTATCCGAGAAATAGGTCAGGAATTTATCATAAACGCCGCGTTCGGCGCCTTTACGGCCAACCTGCTGGTTGACGATGACCATCGGGCGGTTTTCCACAGGGCGCGTGCCGTTCAGGCGCGTGATCATGGAAGCCACGATTTCCTGAATTGTGCCCGCGCCGCCGGCGAGGACGATTTCGGCATCGGTTTCCTGCAGTTTTTCAATGCGGCTGTAGATATTGGGATGGACGCGGACTTTATCGTTCCAGTCGGCCAGTCCTTCGGCGCGGCGCGTGTATTCGTACTGATCGCCGATGATGCAGTTGATCGGCTGCTTCTGCATTTTCTTCGCGTCTTCGCGCAAGGCATAGAAGCCGTCATTGACCTGGCGCATCATGCCCTCGGTGCCGGCGCCGTATTTGACGGCCATGCCATGCGCGGCCAGGCGGTACGACAAATCGAAGGTTTCCTTGCGCAGGTCCTTGTTGGTGCTGGTGGCCGAACAGTAAACGGTGACGCGGAACAGACCTTCGACTTCCTTGCCCTTTTCCATGTATTTGGGCTCGGTGTATTTCAGCGGGTGGTAGGAACGGAAATGTTCATCCAGCTTGGCGCCGACTTCGTTGATGATGCCGCGCTTGTTGCGGTCAGTGATATGGGTAAACAGGTGTTCCGGTTTCTGGCCGATGAAGCCCATGTCATGGAAATCCTCCATGATGGCCAGCGGCACATCCCAATGATTTGAGAACACAGCCCAGAGCTTGGAATGGACGGCCGGATCGAAGACCTGCTTGCCCACCGTCATCGACATGAACTGGAAAATCTGGTGAATGCGTAATTCTTCAGCGCCCTGCTGCATTTGCGGCGGGAACGGGCCGAAGAGGAAAGCATCGCCGTCTTCGACGTAGCGCTGGAAATTGGCGAGACCGGAATGAACGATCTGTTCCTTGCCATCCTTTTTGACCGTGTGGGCACGGGTTCGGGTATAATCGTAGGCGCCGCCGCGGCCGCTGGCGATGTTGAATCCTTCGCGCAGCCGTTTGAAAATGTATTTATCGCCATGGCCATGCGCGTGCGGGAAAAAGCCGGTGTGCGTCAGCACTTTGCGATGACCCCAGCTGTACCCGGCGTGGCGGAAATTTTTATTAGCCTGCGCCGTCAGATCCATGCGCTGGCCCTTATCAAAACCGGCCAGGCCGATCATGCCGAGCGCGGCGCGGGCCTGCGATGATTTGCTTTCGATATAATGCGGAATTTCCGCCTTTGTGCGCCCGCGCGGGTCGCCGGCAGGCTTCAGGTAATGTTCGGAATATTTGTGTTTGTCGTGGGCGGGGCGCGCCTCGAACCCGATTTCGTCGAGCGTTGCGCCAAAGCTTATGCGGGTGCGGCGCTTGCCGTTCGCGCGCGGGAAGAGATCCGTCAGGACGTAAGCGGTGATATCATGCGCGGACAGGTCGACAAAATCCGTACGATCGGCGACGCTTTTCAGATTGGCATAGAAATCGCCCAGGCTCATGGATTTGAGCACGTTGGCGAGCTCGGGACCCGGCGTCTGCCGGTACGGGTTGAGATATTGCTCGCAGCGTTCGAATTCTTCGGTGCCGTACAGATCGAGATTCGTATCAAGGCCCCGGTCATCCATCAGCACCAGCGTCTGATCCGGGTCGGCGCCATAGGCGCGCAGACGTTCCTCGATTTCCTCGCGCGGGAGGGAATCGGTTTTTTCGTCGGCTTTGACGCGTTTTTCGTCGTTGTTGCCGGTATAGGTGCCGGATTCTTCCCTGGGTTCTTCCGGTCGGTCGACGAGCAGAGCGTATGGCAGCACCAGCGCATCGACGCCGTGGAACTTGAGAATGGATTTCAGTTCGTGAATTTTCTTGTCGTTGCTGGTCTGGACCAGAATGGTCGGGCGGGAACCAGCCATCGGCTCGATCGTATGGCGCGGATTGCGCTGCATGTTTTCAGCATGACGGGCCATTGTGCGCGTGACCGCTTCGAATGTGTCGGCGCGGCGGACGTTCAGAGCCTGGAAATTCACTTTCAGGCGGTCGCAGAAATCGAGGAAAGGAAGCCACAGGTCGCGATGGTTGTTGATGATGATCGGCACCTGGGATTTGCCCAGTTCAACGCGGTCTTTGAGCAGGGCGACCATCTGCCATAGCGTGTAGACATCGCCCTTGGCCATGACCACGGCGCCCTGTCCCTTGAGCATTTCGCGGGGGTCTGTGTAGATATCGCGAAACTGCGGCAGGAAGCCGAGGATGCGGTGGTTGTTCATACCCTTGTCTTTGAGGTCATCGCGCAGGGTCTGCGCCGATTTGACCAGCGGGTAACCGGCGGCATGGAAGCGCGTGTCGCCTTTCAGGCGAACGTCGCCCGGTGTTTCTGTTGGCAGCGTGAAGTAACAGCGCGCCTCGTCCGGTACTAAAAAGCCCGCATGCATGCGGGCGACCTGGTCGTAGAGCCAGCCGGTATTGGCTTCGTTGGGATTAAGATAGGGTTTTTCGCCGTTCAGAATACGGCGCAGTATGTCCTCGACAGTTGCGAGCTGGAAATATGCGGAAGATTGCAAGGCGCTGGGTCGCGTCTTTTGAATCATTCGATAGGTCCCTGTCACTTTTGGACGTGTTCTAGAACAAGATCATTATGGTAATCGTGTTATAGAAAACTTCCGGCTCTTTTGTAAAGCCTTTTCAAGTGTTTCTAGGGAGATTCCACCGGTTCGTCCATGCGCCATAGACCCCTTATTCACAGGGGTTTATGAAAACTGTGGATTTTCCGAACTTAGCTCAGGCACCACCCCAGTCTTCGAGCCAAAGATCGGGTTTTTCATCGATGAATTTTTTGCACAGGGCGATGCAATCGGGGTCGTTCACTTCGATGACTTCGACACCGCGTTCGCGCAAAAGCACCTCGTTGCCCTTGGAATTGGTCGTATCGCCGACCACGACGCGCTGGATCTTGAACTGCAGGATCGTGCCTGTGCACATCATGCAGGGCGAAAGCGTCGTATACATGGTGGTGTTGCGGCGTGATTTCATACGGCCGGCGGCGCGCATGGCGGCCATTTCGCCGTGGATGATGGGGTTGCCCTCTTGTACGAGGGCGTTGTGCCCCTCGCCCAGAACTTCGCCGGTTTCGTTGTCGACGATAACGCCGCCAATGGGGCAGCCACCTTCGTTATAGCCTTTAAGCGCTTGTTCATAGGCGCGGCGCATGTAGACTTCGTGGGGTTGGTAGGTCATTTCATCTCTCCCTGGTTTTCATGCATTTAGCAGATCATTCGCAGATAATTCAACACATGCAGTCGGCGGTGGATGTTGTTCTGACATCCGAGCACGATACCAGCAAGGTGGCGGCGTGCGCATTTCACCCGGCGCATCCGGAACATCCGGCCGTGGCCAGCATCAATACCCGGCCCGATGTTCTCAAAGATCATTTTCCATGGGATGCGCGTATCGGCGCCAGCAGCCAGTTTCTTCATGCCGAGATTTCGGCCTTGTTAAAATTCGATGGACCGATGCGCGGGGCGCATTTGTGCGTCACTGACCCGTTCTGCCCCAACTGCGCGAAGAACATGGCCGAGGCCGGCGTGCGCGCGATTTACATCGATCACAAGGGATTCCAGAAGGATTTCATCGCGCGCAACGGCGACGAATTCAAAAGCATGAGCATGCTGATCGCAGAAAAAGCCGGGATCAGCGTTTTCGAAGTCAACCGAAAGGCCGGTACCGTTACGCCTATTCTGGCGCAGACGACGCTGACCCGGCCAACAACCTCGGCGCTGGAGTTCTTCGATGTGGAGGATGGCATGACCCTGGAGGACGCCGCGCGGACCTTTAAACAGCGTCTTGGCGCCCGGGAAACCTGGGCGATGGCGTTTATTAAAGATCATGACGGGTCGGCCAAGGGGATGCTGGCATTCGAGGCCCTGCCCCCCGGCATTACCCCCGAAGATTTCAAAACCCGCGGAGATAGTACGGGAAAATACAGGTTTCCGCTGGATCCGCTGACCCGGCTGCTTCTACAAATCCGGCGGATGGGGTTCGGTTTTGTGGAAAGACGGGCGGTCTCGGCCCGTATTCCGTCAAGTAGGGCCCTTGTCAACGCCATGGGAATGGGTATATCAAGCCTGTTGATGGCATCCGCCACACCCGACCATGATCCTACCGGCCCTGGCGCCCTCAAGATGCTGACGGATAAAAAGATTTTGAACGTAACGGAGTTAACATGAAACACCTGCTTCTGACGCTGGCACTGCTGGCACCGCTGGCTCTCGCTGCCTGCGACAACAACGCTGACACCACCACCTCGTCGATCGACAATCCGTCGGCAATGGAACCGGCTGCCGGCGATGCCGCCATGACGGAAACCACCACCGAGACCACGACAACTGAAACGACCGTGACCCCGGCTGAGCCTGTTGTTGCCCCGGCAACGACCGAAGGCGTCGCTGTTGGCGAACCGAACCCGGCTACCCCGGCTGATGCAAATTCCTGCGGCGATCACTCCGCATGGGTCGGCAAAAAACAAGCTGACATCCAGTCCGAAATCGACGCAATGGGCGAAAAAGTCCGCGTTCTCGGTCCGGATAGCGCTGCCACGATGGACTACAACGCCGAGCGCGTGAATGTCGTCGTCGACGCTGAAGGCAATGTCACCGAAGTTCGTTGCGGCTAATTTTCAGTTCGCAGATGAATTTAAAAAGGCCGGAGAAATCCGGCCTTTTTTTTCTATTTAGCCAGGCTCTTTGCCGCTTCTTTGGTGCTGGTGACGGCAGCCGCCGATTTTTGCACGACCATGGTGATGTTGTTCATGTTGGCGCTGATGGATACGACGGCGTCCGTCGCGCTTTGCATGTTCACGGTAATCTCGTTGGTCACGGCCGACTGCTCTTCAACAGCGCTTGCCGTGCCACTGACATAGCCTTCCACCGCGTCCATGCCGGACTTGATCTGGGCAAGCGCGCTTACCACTTCACTTGAAACCGACTGGATGCCGCCGATTTCCTGCGCAATCAGGTCGGTGGCATCGGCTGCCTGCTTGGCAAGATTTTTGACTTCCCCTGCGACAACCGCAAAACCCTTACCCGCTTCGCCCGCACGCGCGGCTTCGATCGTGGCGTTGAGGGAGAGCAGGTTAATCTGACCTGCGATATCCTGGATCATGTCCAGGATCTTGCTCATCGCTTTCGCCGCTTCATCGAGGCGCTGTGTGGCCTGCCCAGCATTGGAGGTATGGGTCACCGCTTTTTTTACGGCTTCAATCGATTTGACCATGCTGCTGGAAATTTCCTGCACAGAGGCGGACATTTCTTCCGCCCCGCTGGCGATGGCCTGCATGTTGGCCGCGCTTTGCTCGGCTGCCGCCGAGGCCGATGCCGCCTGTATGGCCGCCTCGCTAACGGCTTCGTCAATCGCGCCGACATTCTTGTCGATCAACTGGGTAACGTTTTCCATCAGCTGGATCTGCGCGGTGATATCCGTCGCGTACTTCACAACCTTGAAGGGCTTGCCGTTCATATCCATGATGGGATTGTAAGATGCCTCGATCCAGATGACCTTGCCACCCTTGCCCAGGCGCTTGTACTGGCCGGCATCGTATTCGCCGCGGCCAAGCTTGCGCCAGAATTCCGCATATTCGACCGATGCTGCGTAAGCCGGATCGGCAAATATACGGTGATGCCTGCCTTTGATTTCGTCGAGCGTGTAACCGACGGCGCCCAGAAAATTCGGGTTGGCATTGAGAATAATGCCATCGAGGTTGAATTCGATGACAGCCTGCGCCTTATCGATTGCAGAAAGCTGGCCCGCGCTATCGGCAGCGCGCAATTTGGATGCGGTAATGTCGGTCGCGAATTTAATGACCTTGTAGGTGCGGCCTTTTTTATCCTTCACGGGATTATAAGAGGCCTGAATCCATATCTCCTTGCCGCCCTTGCCGAAACGTTTGTATTCACCGGCATCGAATTCGCCGTTGGCGAGCTTCTGCCAGAATAACTTGTACTCTGCCGATTTGGCGTAGTCCGGGTCGACGAACAGGCTGTGATGGCGCCCCTGGATTTCGGCGAGTTCATACCCAATCGCGCCGAGAAAATTATGATTGGCGATCAGGATTGTGCCGTCGGGCTTGAATTCGATGACGGCCTGCGAGTTGCTTATGGCATTGAGCGTGTCGTTCGCTACGGCATGGGCGTTGTTAAACATGTGAAGGTTTCCTGTTTTGGAGATGATCATTATGCCCTGCGGCGGGTTGCCACATCTTTAAGATTGCCCGAGTTTTAATATTGATTGTAGGTAATTGTTTTATTTTATTTTTTGCGCACACGCGTATTGGAAACTGCATACGCAGATTCTCAATGTGTAATTTCTACAATAGGATGCAGAGAGCTTCAGGAAGCGCCGCGGCCGATGCCGTAATAGGTTACGCCCTGCGCTTTTAAGCGTTTCGGATCGTACATATTTCGGCCATCGAACACGACCGGCTCTTTCATGCGCGCTTTCATATCGTCGATATCGAGCGCCTGAAATTCTTTCCATTCCGTTATGACGATCAACGCATCGGTGCCGTTCAGGCATTCGGTCGCGTTATCGCACAGGATCAGATCATCACGATCTTCGTAGATGCGTTTGCACTCTTCCATCGCCTTTGGATCGTAGGCGCGAACGGTGGCGCCGCGCTGCCACAAAGCTTCCATGATGACGCGGGATGGCGCTTCGCGCATATCGTCAGTCGCCGGTTTGAAGGCCAGGCCCCAGATGGCGAAGGATTTTCCTTTGAGATCTTTTTTAAAATGCCTGTCGATCTTGTCGACCAGAACATGTTTCTGGCGTTCGTTGACGTCTTCGACCGCTTCGACGAGCGCTGCGGGCACATTTTTACGGCGCGCCATCGCGGCCAGCGCTTTTACGTCTTTGGGGAAGCACGAGCCGCCGTAACCGGCGCCCGGATAAATGAAGTGGTAGCCGATACGGGCATCCGAGCCAATTCCGACGCGCACCTGTTCGATATCCGCGCCGACGGCGTCAGCGATGTTGGAGAGCTCGTTCATGAAGCTGATCTTGGTCGCCAGCATGGCGTTGGCGGCATACTTGGTCAGCTCGGCGGACCGAATATCCATTTCAACCATGCGATTAGAGCGGCGGTTAAACGGCGCGTAAATTTCGCGCAAGGTTTCTGCCGTTTCCTTGTTCGCGATGCCCACGACGATGCGGTCGGGCTTCTCGAAATCCTCGATGGCATTGCCCTCTTTGAGGAATTCAGGATTGGAAGCGATGTTGAAATCGATCACCTTGCCCTGTGCGTGCAGCGACTGGCTGATGATGTCGCGCACCTGATCGGCAGATCCGACGGGCACGGTGGATTTGGTGACGATTGTTTTCGGTTCGGTCATGAAAGTCGCAATGGTCTTGGCGACAGAGAGAACAGCGGAGATATCGGCCGAGCCGTCTTCATCCGGCGGGGTGCCGACAGCGATAAAAATAACCTTACCGTGATCAATGCCTTTTTGCGCATCGGTCGTAAAGGTCAGGCGGCCAGCCTTGGCATTAGAGGCGATTTTATCATCGAGACCGGGTTCATAGATCGGCACATCGCCATGCTGCAATGCCTTGATTTTCGCGGCGTCGCGGTCGACGCACATGACGTTGTGGCCAATATCGGCCAGGCATGCGCCCGTTACCAACCCAACATAACCAGAGCCGAAGATCGTCAGTTTCATGGCTGCGTTTATACAGGACACCCCTCGTTTGCTGCAATGCCGAAAAATTAGATAGCAAAGTCAGAGCGTTGACATGAAATTCACTCAGGCATAAAACGAACCAGATGTGCAACTAATCCGCAAAGGAACGCACGATGGCAGGGATAGCAAAACAAGATTTCTCCGAGGTATCACCCTGGGAGTATCAAAAATTCGGACAGGTATTTCCGGTATCGATGGACCCGGTTATTTTGCGCCGTCTGGATGAATGCGCACAACGCGCGCTGCTTAGCCCCATCTTCTCAGAAAAGAAAACGCTCACTGATGTGCGTTGCGTGCTGTTCGACTACATGGAACGCCGCGGTTTCTGCGAAAGCTTTCTCCAAAGCTTTGCCGATCTGGTACCGATCATTGAAAAAGCCGTTGAAGACCGCAGCGCACTTGATGATTTGAAACAATATGACGTAGCCGGAATCTACGCGAAACTTCTGGCCGGTCCTGCCATCGCCTAGGAACGATTCTATCAAAAACCTATGGCTTTGCTGACACCGCCCGATTTCGGGCGGTTTAACGTTTTCATATACCCCTCTGACTCATAAGGAGATTCTTCAGGCCGATTTCTGCCGAACTTTGGATTAACACAATATTAACTTTAGGTTTTTAATGGTTGTCTGTGGAATAACCACAATAAGAAACCAGAAAAACCAAAGTTGAGGCAAAAAATGAACATCACAGAGCTCTATGAAAAACTCTCCAAGATTGATTCAAGCCACGAACAAACACTGCAGTTGCTGGGGCATGAGAAAGCGCAGGTTCTCTCCGATATTTCAGGTCTGGACGATTATTTCGAACACATTGTTCTGGAATTCATGAGACGCACGCCCGTGCGTGTGCTGGATGATATTTTCAAAACCAGCGGTCTGGAATTTTCGCCATCCGCCCGCATCGCTCTCGTTGATGAGACCAATAACCGCGTGAACACTGCGCGTGCAAATATTTTAAGCGCGCATGATGTCGCTACGATTGATGATCTGAGTGCCAAGCTTGATGAGATCAGTAACAAGCGCATCGAATGGCAGGCAACCGATAATCAAGTACGCCGTGATCTGAGCCGTTTCAGCACCAAATATCTGAATGAATTTGAAAGACGTTTTGATTTTGAGCTGAGCCCGGAGTACATGCAGGACAAGCGCAATGGCGGCATGTGGCATTGGCTGACCAGCAGCACGTGGCGGCATGCGAAATATGCCGTGCGCAAAACCCCGAATTTTACTGCTTCGTATTACCAGCGTAAAAAACTGCAGACGGCGCTGGATAACAGCCAGACGCCCATACTGACCGCGCAGTTCAATGCCGTGTCCAAGGCGATTGAACACTATGAAGAGCTTAAAGGCAGTTTCGTTTCCCATGAACCAGCGCAGGCCGATATTTACGGTGAAATGCTGAACGGCCTGGATCACCCCCCTTTCGCTGACGCATTGTATGCTCATTTAAAAACGGGTGAACCACGCTTCCTTGAAAAACTGGTCAAGCAGCGCGGCCTGTACGAACTGTATACGTTCATTAACGGCAAGATGGCCTCACTGAACGGTGAACGCACGGTGCTGGAACCGGCACTGAGCAAACTGGAACGCGCCAAACACTACAATGGAACGCGCAGCGTCACCCAGGACGAAGAAAAGATCGACAGGGCGATCGCCGGGGCAAAAATTCAGGGCGCCTATATGGTGCAGAATGTCCGAGCGGCCCGCCATGACACGATGATGTATTCGCCGGCCCATCATAACAACGACCAGTCTATGCTGTTTATGCACCAGATGATGCTGTACCAGATGTACCTGGGCAGTCCGGCATCATCGACCGACCCGCATTGTGCAGCGCAAATCTGCGGAATGAATCATGACGGGGCGGGCCTGCCTGCACCGGATTACGCCGGCGTTATGCAGACACTGGCGGCCGATAACGTTTATACCAATCTATCGCTGGATGGACTGGGTATCTCCGCTGCCGATCTTGGCTCTCTGGCTGCTGATGTGCAGAGCGCGGTTCAATCCGTTTCTGAATCCATCTCCACTATCAGCCACACTGTTACCGATAGCAGCAGTTATACTTCAAGCTATAGCTATAGCGATAGCGGTGGCGGCTTCAGTGGCGGCGGCGGTGACGGCGGCGGTGGTGGCGGCATGTGTTCGGTCGAATTCAACGATGATGTCGCTGTATTGCCCCGTGGCTTCCGAGAGATCCGCCTTGGTGAAAAACCGCGCACTGTTTTTGGGACGCTGAAATTCGCTTAAAATCGATGACTGACCTTTTCCTGCGGCAGCGTTTTTGGGGGTGCCGCAGGCAAAGAACCAGACGCTACGCTGATTTACGGGCTTTTGGTTTCAAAAGCGGCTTCAGATACTGGCCGGTGTAGCTGGTTTTCTCGGCGGCGATTTCTTCCGGCGTTCCGCAGGCGATAACCGTACCGCCCTTATTGCCGCCTTCTGGGCCCATGTCGATGATCCAGTCAGCCGTTTTGATGACATCGAGGTTGTGTTCGATGACCAGCACGGTGTTGCCCTGGTCGACCAGTTGATGGAGAACCTCGAGCAATTTGCGCACGTCGTCGAAATGCAGGCCGGTGGTCGGTTCGTCGAGAATATAGAGCGTCTGGCCGGTTGAGCGCTTGGAGAGTTCTTTGGCAAGCTTCACGCGCTGCGCTTCACCGCCAGACAGGGTCGTTGCCGCCTGCCCGACCTGGATGTAGCCGAGACCCACTTCCTTCATGGTTTCCATCTTGTTACGGATGGACGGAACGGCCTTGAAGAATTCCGCTGCGTCTTCAATGGTCATGGCCAGCACGTCACTGATCGACTTGTCGCGGTATTTCACTTCGAGCGTTTCGCGGTTGTAGCGTTTGCCGTGGCAGACATCGCAGGTCACATATACATCCGGCAGGAAGTGCATTTCGATTTTGATGAGGCCGTCGCCCTGACAGGCCTCGCAGCGGCCGCCTTTGACGTTGAAGGAAAAGCGGCCCGCATCGTACCCACGGGCCTTGGATTCCGGCATGCCGGCGAACCAGTCGCGGATCGGCGTAAAAGCCCCGGTATAGGTGGCCGGGTTGGACCGCGGCGTGCGGCCGATGGGGGACTGGTCAATATCGATGATGTTGTCGATATAGGAGAGGCCCTTGATTTCCTTGTGTGCGGACGGCACGTCGCCCACCTCGCCCCATTCGCGGATGATGGCATTGAACAAAGTATCGATGACGAGTGTTGATTTGCCCGAGCCGGAGACGCCGGTCACGCAGGTGAACGTGCCGAGCGGGATATCGACCGAGACGTTCTTGAGGTTGTTGCCGGAGGCGCCTTTGACCGAGAGAGTCTGCTTCAGCTTGCCGGGGCGGCGCTTGTCAGGCACGGGAATGAATTTGCGGCCGGTCATGTAATCGGCGGTTAGGGATTTTTTGGAGGCGAAGACCTCTTCGGGCAGGCCGGCGGCGACGACCGTGCCCCCATGCGTGCCCGCGCCCGGGCCCATGTCGATGAGGTAATCGGCAGCGCGGATCGCGTCTTCGTCGTGTTCGACGACGAGAACGGTATTGCCGAGATCGCGCAGGCGGCGCAGCGTATCGAGCAGGCGATTGTTATCCCGCTGGTGCAGGCCGATAGAGGGTTCATCCAGAACATAGAGAACGCCGGTCAGGCCCGACCCGATCTGCGATGCCAGACGAATGCGTTGCGATTCACCGCCCGACAGCGTGCCTGAAGCGCGGCTCAGGCTCAGGTAATCAAGGCCCACATTCATCAGGAAGTTCAGACGTTCATTGATTTCCTTTAAAACGCGTTCGGCGATTTCGGCGTGTTTCTTGCTGAGTTTTTTGTCCAGCTTGCCAAACCAGTCGCAGGCGCCCTCGATGGAAAGCTCGGCCGCCTGTGAAATGTGGAAGCCGTTGATCTTGACGGCCAAAGCCTCGGGTTTCAGGCGGGCGCCGTTGCAGGCTTCGCACGGGGTGTTGGACTGGTAGCGAGAGAGTTCTTCGCGGGCGCTTTCGCTATCCGTTTCAAGCATGCGGCGCTGAAGAGACGGAACAACACCTTCGTACGGCTTGTTCGATTTCCAGGTGCTTTCGGTTTTCGAATGATAGGTGATTTTGATGGCCTCATCACCCGATCCGTACATGACGATCTTGCGATGTTCCGGTTTCATATCCTTCCACGGAATATCGGTGCGGAATTTGTAGTGTTTGGCTACAGCCTCAAGCGCCTGCATGTAAAACGGCGCGAAAGATTTGGACCAGGGTTCAATGGCGCCCTTGGCGATGGATCGTTCCGGGTGCGGAACGATCAGGCGTTCATCCATCAGCATTTTTTCGCCGAGACCGTCACAAGCCGGGCATGCGCCATGGGGCGAGTTGAACGAAAACAGCCGCGGCTCGATTTCCGCAATCGTGAAGCCCGAAACCGGACAGGCGAATTTTTCACTGAAGAGCGTTTCCTTGCCTGTCGTGGCGTCTTCGACAATGACGATGCCTTCGGCCAGACGAAGCGCCGTTTCGATGGAGTCCGCGAGGCGGTTGCCCATGTCGTCTTTCAGGACCAGCCGGTCGACGACAATGGAAATGTCGTGTTTGTATTTTTTGTCGAGATTGGGGATGGTTTCGAGATCGATGATCTTGCCGTCGATCTTGGCGCGCTGGAACCCTTTGGCGCGCAACTCCTGCAGTTCCTTTTTGTATTCGCCTTTGCGGCCGCGAACGATGGGGGCCATGACATAGAGCTTCGTCCCTGCCCCCATTTTCATGACGGCGTCGACCATCATGGAAACAGTCTGCGATTCAATCGGCAGGCCGGTTGCCGGTGAATACGGCACGCCGATGCGCGCCCAAAGCAGACGCATGTAATCGTAAATTTCAGTGACGGTGCCGACGGTCGAGCGCGGGTTGCGCGACGTTGTTTTCTGTTCGATGGAGATTGCGGGCGAAAGGCCGTCGATGGAATCGACATCCGGCTTTTGCATCATTTCCAGGAACTGGCGGGCATAGGCGGAGAGCGATTCCACATAGCGACGCTGGCCTTCGGCATAAATCGTGTCGAAAGCGAGGGATGATTTGCCTGAACCGGAAAGCCCCGTGATGACCACAAGGGAATCGCGGGGCATTTCGACGGTGATGTTTTTGAGGTTGTGCTCGCGCGCGCCCCGGACAGTGATGAATTTCATGAGAACAGATATAGAACCTGCCCTTTTCAATTTCCACTCTTTTGGGACTTATTTTGTGCCGTTGTATTGCTGGTCGAGCTGTTTGGCCATGTCGTTGAGGCGTTTGGTTTCGTCCTCGATGTATTTCATGGAGTGGCCGGCCCCGCGGGAGGTGACGTCTTCCGCCTTTTGCTGGGCCTTGTCGACGACGGCATGGATATCCGTGGTCGGGGCCGGGACATCGGCAGCGGCTTCGGGCACCGGCGCTGTTTCGACCGGCGCGCCCTTGACCATGTTTGTATAGGTTTTCATGGAGAGCGGATCGACGCCCGTGGTGGTTTTAACCGTTTGCAGCAGGCCCTTCATTTCAGCCATTTCTTCCTTGAAGAAAATCGGCATGGCGGCGGTGGACAGCACGGTGGTCAGCAGGAAAACGAACCAGCCCCGCGCCCAGAGCGGCTTCTTTTTGCCCTTTACGATGATGACGGTCTGGCCGGCCAGCTCGGCGTCAGCCAGCTGTTCGGGGCGTAAAACAGGCGTAGATTGCGGCCCGTCGCCGACCACCTGCGAGGTGACAACGACATTGGGCTGAATGCGCCCCTGCGCGGCGGCAACACGGGCACGGGCGCGGTGCGGGTCGATCGAGGGGACGTTTTCAATAGCCTTGCCGGCCTGCGCGGCCTTGTAACGGGCCAACTGCTTTTCGAAGGACGAGGAATTATAGGGCATGCCAAAGACCTTTACGCGAATCCGACAATCAGTGTATCGGATGCACGATTAAAAATCTTTAAAGGTCTTGGAAGTGGCGGATTACTGCAGGTTCGGCGTGCCGTTGGACAGGTCCAGGGTCACGTTGTTTTCCTGCAGTTTCATGACGAATTTCTGCAGGACCTCGGTCAGGACCGGCTGGATCTGCGCCTCGTAAGCGGGCAGCTTTTTACGAATCGACTGTCCCACCGGCGAGCCGAAGAATTCGATCATCGCCTTGATTTCGGCGTCCGTGAAGCTTTCGGCCGTTGCCAGTTCGGCAGCGGTGCGAAGACGCTGATAGTCGATGGTTGAATCGGCCAAGGTGCGGAACAGCACGCGCTGTTCCGGCCTGACCTTGGTCGCAAGCTGTTCGACGGCGGCCTTGACCTCGCTCTCCACCGGAACGCTGGCCACATATTGTTTGGCCAGCGCCAGGCGTTCGGCGCTAGGCGCCGTTGCGGACGATGCAAAGACCGACGTGGCGTAACCGCCCATGCCGGCCAGAACCGCAATGATGGCGAGTGCGAAAAACTTAGAACGGAATGTCGTCATCGAAGTCGTTTCCTTTGGATTGTTGCTGCCACTGACCGCCGCCACCGGAGGCTGCCTGCTGGCGGGGGGCTTCGCTGCCGCCGTTATCGTTCATGCCGCCGGCACCAGCGCCCGAGCGCGTGTCGAGCATGGTGAGTTCGCCGCGGTACGGACGAAGCACAACTTCGGTTGAATATTTTTCCGCGCCGGCCTGGTCGGTCCATTTGCGGGTCTCAAGCTGGCCTTCGACGAAAACTTTGGCGCCTTTCTTGAGGTAGTTTTCGCACACGTTGATGATGTTCTCGTTGAAAACAACCACGCGGTGCCATTCGGTTTTTTCTTTGCGCTCGCCGGTTGATTTGTCTTTCCAGCTTTCGGATGTCGCAACAGACAGGTTACAGACCTTGCCACCGTTCTGCATGGTCTTCACTTCCGGGTCGCGGCCCAGATTACCGATCAACATGACTTTGTTTACGCTGCCTGCCATTTTGTACTCTCTTTCCGTGCCAGATATTCGTTTTAAAAGTGGTGCCCCAGGAGGGACTTGAACCCCCACACCCGAAGGTACTCGATTTTGAGTCGAGCGCGTCTACCATTTCACCACTGGGGCTGACGGGGGCCATATTAACGGCCCTTATGGCAGCTTCAAGCAGCTTTTGCGGTTTCTTCACCCTTTGCAGCAAGGAAACGGTCGGCCTCGAGCGCGGCCATGCAGCCCATGCCCGCAGCCGTGACGGCCTGGCGATAAACATGGTCTTTGACATCCCCGGCGGCGAAGACGCCCGGGATTTCGGTGGCGGTAGAATCCGGTGCGGTGATCAGATAACCGCTTTCGTCCATCTTCAGTTTGCCTTTGAAGAGTGATGTCGCCGGGCTGTGGCCGATCGCGACGAACAGACCGTTCACGGGCAGCGTGGTGATCGCGCCGGTTTTGAGGTTTTTGAGCTTCACGCCGGTCATGCCGGGATTATCGCCCTTGCCGCGTTCGACGCCGTCGATGTCTTCGACCGCGTGATCCCACATGACTTTCACGTTGGGCTTGGCAAACAAACGATCCTGGAGAATTTTTTCGGAACGTAAAGTATCGCGGCGGTGAACCAGCGTGACAGTCTTGGCGATGTTGGAAAGGTAGAGCGCCTCTTCAACAGCGGAATTGCCGCCGCCGATGACGGCGACGTCCTGGGCTTTAAAGAAGAAACCGTCGCATGTGGCGCAGGCGGAAACGCCCAAGCCGCGGAATTTTTCTTCCGCGGGGATGTTGAGCCATTTGGCCTGCGCGCCGGTCGCGATGATGACGGTCTGGGCGATATAGGTGTCGCCGCCCTCGCCCTTCGCGACGAAGGGGCGTTTGGAGAGGTCGATATCCGAAATATGATCCCAGATCATCTTGGTGCCGTAATGCTCGGCCTGGGCTTTCATGTTTTCCATCAAAGCCGGTCCCTCGACGCGCGTCATGCCGGGCCAGTTTTCGACATCCGTCGTGACCATCAGCTGGCCGCCCGGTTCGCGGCCCTGGACGAGGACGGGCTGCAGGTTGGCGCGCGCGGCGTAAACAGCGGCAGTATAGCCGGCGGGGCCGGATCCGATGATGAGGACTTTAGTTTCGATAGTCTGGGGCATGCTTACCTATACGTAGGAAATGTCTGGAAGGTGACAGTTGAAAGTAAAAAAACCCGCCAAACAAGAGTTGGCGGGGTTTTACCCAAGGGAAAATAGCGGCCGGTTTTAGCCAGAATGCGGCGGGGCCGTGATGCCGATGCGGAGGCAAACACGGGCCCAGCCTAAGCGTGTTTTTTTAGAACCTGTCAGATTATGTAATTATGGATTTGTACCTGTCCCAAGCCACTAAGGCAGCTTATACTGCCCTATCATGAGCGTTCTTCTCGATTTCCGCCGTGCTTCCCGGCCAAAACAAGCCGCCCGTCAAGGCCGGTCAGGCAAAGCGCCTGTGCGCAAGGCAGTTAACGCGTCATCATCGATCGATTAAAGAGCATGAGCGCCGAAACCGAAAAATTCGATTACACAAAGTCTAAACCAGGGGAAAACATGGCCAAACAACCAGTTAAGGGCGACGCCGCTGGCGATGCGCTGGCCGCGCCGGCCAAATCCCGGGTCAATCCTTACTTCCCGAAAGCGGCCAACCAGGCCGGCATGTCCATCGCCCTGCTGGCGACCATGGTTTTGAACATTCCCATTTTCCAGCGCGCTGCCGATCAGGACCAGATGGCGATGGTTATTTTTGAAGTCGTTCTGATGTTCCTGTGCACGGCGTCGTGCGGCATTCTGGCGATGAGCTGCACGCAGAATTTCGCCCGGGGCATTACCGAAGAGCTTCGCCGCCAATTGCCCAAACAGGATTCCGAAGGTTAAGCCTTCATCCGGGCTTTGATTTCAGCGGCGACCAGAGCCGCGTCATTCAGGTTTTTATACTGCCAGTTTTCCAGCCGGTTTTTGAAGGGGCGCGTGATGCCGCATTCATCCATCGCCGTATGGAAACTTTTCAGACGTTTGGCGCCGCCATCGAGATCGACGCGGTAGACCGGCTTGCCCGTCGTGGCTGCTTCCGAGGTCATGCTCACGGAATCCGCCGTGACAATAATGTGGTCGGCGAGCGCGAGGAACCCTTCGTAGGGATTGTCGCCCTGCCCATCCCAGATATAGGCGCCTGTCTCTTTGAGCCAGCTTTGCAGTATGGAAAGATTGCCGGCGCCCGTGCGGCGCGAGGTGGTGACCATCAGGCCCGCGCCATTTTCTGCGAGTTTTTTCAGCCCTTCGCCCAATGAGGACGTGGTGAGCGCGTTCAAGCTGTAGGCGCGGGAGTTGCCGCCGATAAGCACCGCGACGCGCGGTTTGCGCAGATGCGCCAGTTTATCTTCCCACTTATCACGTGCCGCGGCCAGGCGCTGCGGCGTAACCCGGTTGGGCGCTGCCGTTGTGACCACGATGTTAGAACCTCGCGCCGGATCGTGCGCGGGCACGGCGATGAGGTCGAAGCCACCGCGATGCGTGCGCGGATCCTGGAGGCAGACAGTAAATGTTTTCCCGCGCGACGCGCGTTTGACCCAGAGCGCCAGGCCGGCGGCTTTTCGGCCACCAGCGATTAAAAGATCCGGCCACGGCCCGCGGAGTTGATCACCGTCATAGCCGTGATTGATGCCGAGATTGAGGTAGGGGGAAACCGTCTTCCACGGCTGGCGCAGCGTGAAGCGCTTGATGACGGGCACAACGCCCAGCGCTTCGCAAACGCCAAGACACTGGTTTTCCGTGCCGGTCAGGCCGCGTTCAACCAGAATCCAGACGATCATGGCTTACGTGTCCAGGAAGCTGCGCAGTTTCTTCGAACGCGAGGGATGTTTCAGTTTACGAAGCGCTTTGGCTTCGATCTGACGGATCCGTTCGCGGGTGACCGAGAATTGCTGACCGACTTCTTCAAGCGTGTGGTCGGTGTTCATGCCGATACCAAAACGCATGCGCAGAACGCGTTCTTCACGAGGGGTCAGCGTGGCAAGGATACGGGTGGTTGTTTCCTTGAGGTTGGAATGGATCGCGCTTTCCAGCGGATTGATCGCGTTCTTGTCTTCGATGAAATCGCCCAGCGATGAATCTTCTTCATCACCGATCGGTGTTTCGAGCGAGACCGGCTCTTTGGCAATTTTGAGAACCTTGCGCACCTTGTCCAAAGGCATGTGCAGGCGTTCGGCCAGTTCTTCCGGCGTCGGTTCGCGGCCCAGCTCGTGCATCATCTGGCGGCTGGTACGGACCAGTTTGTTGATCGTCTCGATCATGTGCACCGGGATACGGATGGTGCGCGCCTGATCGGCGATCGAACGGGTAATGGCCTGGCGGATCCACCAGGTCGCGTAGGTCGAGAATTTGTAACCGCGGCGGTATTCGAATTTATCGACGGCTTTCATCAGGCCGATATTGCCTTCCTGGATCAGGTCGAGGAATTGCAGGCCGCGGTTGGTGTATTTCTTGGCGATGGAAATCACGAGACGCAGGTTGGCCTCGATCATTTCTTTCTTGGCGCGGTTGGATTCACGCTCGCCTTTTTGCACCGTGGTGACAATGCGGCGGAATTCAGGGATCGGCAAACCGGCCTCTTCCTGCGTCAGCGCGATTTCGGCGCGCATGCGTTTAATTTCCTCGGCGTGCTTGGTCGTGAACTTGACCCAGCCCTTACCCGTCAGCTTGGCGATTTTCTTGATCCATGACGCGTCAACCTCGTGACCGAAATACTCTTTCATGAATTCTTCGCGCTTGACGCCGGATTCAACGGCGGTGCGCATCAGCTTGCCTTCAAGGGCGACGAGATTGCGGTTGATTTTATAGAGCCGGTCGAGCAGCTGTTCGATGCGCGCATTGTTGAGATGCACCTCGTTCATGTGCTTGATCATGTCGTCTTTGCATTTCTGGTACTTCTTCTCTACGGCGGGATCAGGCTTTTTACCCGCGGCGATGACTTCGACACGCTTGTCCTGCGCGTTGTTCATCTGCTTGTAGGTTTTTTCGATGGCGTGGAATTTCTCAAAGACGCCGTCTTTGAGTTTCTGTTCCATCAGGATGAGCGAAAGACCGCCCTCGTCTTCATCGGTCGAGCCTTCGCCGCCTTCAGCGGTTTCGCCTTCGACGGGTTCTTTTTCTTCAGGCTCATTGCCATCGGATTTGAATTCGCCGGCGGTGGGATCGTTGGGATCAACCTGGCCGTCGGGGCCATTGCTGTAGGTTGCTTCGAGATCGATGATCTCGCGCAGGAGAATGTCGCCCTTTTGCAGCGCGTGATACCAGGCGATGATGGATTCAATGGCGAGCGGCGATTCACAAATACCGCCGATCATCATTTCGCGGCCGGCTTCGATGCGTTTAGCGATGGCGATTTCGCCTTCGCGGGAGAGCAGTTTAACGGTGCCCATTTCGCGCAGGTACATGCGGACCGGATCGTCCGTACGGCCAAGGTCATCGGAACTGACGTTGCCGGAAATACCTTCGTTTTCTTCTTTTTCTTCTGATTCTTCTTTGTCTTCGGCGCCTTCGGCTTTTTCTTCGCCGTCCGCGTCATCGGAATCGACGATGTTCACGCCGGCATCCGAAATATTGACCATGATGTCTTCGATCTGGTCGGAAGAATATTCTTCCGGCGGCAGGGCAGCGTTCAGCTGATCATGCGTGATGAAGCCAGCTTTTTTGCCTTTTGCGATCAACTCTTTCGCAATTTTGGCAAGGTTGCCCTTTGCGCCTGCGGTTGCTTCGCTATTGGCATTTTCGGTGCTTGCGGTTTTTTTTGCTTTCACTGCTGCGCGCGCCACTTGGTATTCCCCTCGTATTTCCTAGAATCTCGGAACAAGTACATATAATGGAAAGGTGCGGAAATTCAAACCCTTATCGGCCCGAACCAGCCGCTTCTTTCAGGCCTTCCAGCGCCTGCATGGGGTTGGATCCATCGCGGGCGGATGTGCCGTGCAGCCGGGCCACGGCCATGATGGCCTTCAGATCATCGTTAAAGCCTTGAGATTCAAGACTCTGTGCCAGTTGAAGGTGGTCCATATCCGGATGGTTGGACAGGGTTTCCATCACCGACTGACGCATCGCATCGAGGCGCAGGTCTTCGATATGCAGCCGGCCCAGAACCTCTTCGGCGTCGTGAAAAATCTCCGGAAAGCTGATGACGGCTGACAATGCAACCCGCGCACGTTCGTTTTGCCCTCGCGCTTTCGGGTCAGGCAGGCGCACCATTGTCGCGGGTTTGGCCCTACCCTTTCCGTTCAGCCCGCGCTGCATGAAAGCCTTGTAAAAGCGGTCTTTCAACTCGCTCTGATATTGTTTTTGCACTGAACGGTCGGCGATTGTGGCGACGACATTGTCGATGGCCTTTTGCAGACCGGCGCGTGATTCGGGCGTGTCGAAGCGGCGGCCTTCGGTCAGCGTGCGCCAGATCATGTCGACCAGCGGCACGGCGCGGCTGATCACAGCTTCGAAGGCTTCTTTGCCCTTGGCGCGGATCAGATCATCCGGGTCCATGCCGTCGGATAAAAATGCGAAGCGGGCGGAAACGCCCCCCTGCAGCAGCGGCAGAATACGTTCCATCGCGCGGGTGGCGGCGCGCTGGCCGGCGGCGTCACCATCAAAGCAAAGCACAGGTTCGCGCAGCGTTTGCGCATCATTTCCCGGGATCATGGACCAGAGTGACCCGATCTGCGCCTCGGTGAGCGCGGTGCCGAGCGGGGCGACGGCGCCCATAAAACCGGCCTGCCAGAGCGCGATGACGTCGGCATAGCCTTCGCAGACAATGATGGGCATGCCTTTGCCGGCGGCGGTACGGGCATGTGATTCGTTGTAAAGAATGTGCCCTTTCTGGAAGAGCGCGGTTTCGCCGGAGTTGATGTATTTGGGAGGCTTGCCCGCGTCGGGATCAATCGGGCGGATGTGTTCGGGTAGGACGCGCGCGCCAAACGCAATCGTCTGGCCGCGGCGGTCGGTGACCGGGAACATGACGCGGTCGCGGAAGAAGGCGAAGAAAGATCCGTCGCGGTCTGATTTTTTGGTGACGCCAGCTTCGACCATTTCGGCGTCGGTGTAGCCGTCTTTTTTCAGATGCGCGATGAGGTCGCGGCCGTTCTGCGGCGAATAGCCCAGGCGGAATGACTGGATGGTTTCCAGCGAAAGGCCGCGATTGGTGAGGTAGGCCAGGATTTCTTTTTGTTCGAACAAACGTGCCTGATAATAACGCGTCACCTGGTCCATCATCTTGACCAGACGTTCCTTGCCGCGCGCGCGTTCCATTTCCTGCGGGGAAGGTTTGGGCACCTGAAGGCCGGCCTGCTGCGCCAGTTCTTCCACCGCGTCCATGAAGCCGCGATTGTCGTTGCGCATCAGGAAGCCGATATGGTCGCCATGCGCGCCGCAGCCAAAGCAGTGATAGAAGCCCTTCTCGTCGTTGATGTAAAACGATGCGCTTTTTTCAGAATGAAACGGGCAGCAGGCTTTGAATTCGCGGCCCGCACGCGACAGCTTTACCCGTTTGCCGACAATGTCAGACAAGCGCAAACGCGACCGGAGGTCGTCGAGGAAGCTTTTGGGTACGAGCATGCGTGCGAGGCTAGCGAACGAATCGGCTGAAAAGCAACCCGCTTGACATTCATAACCGGGCGGTTATATACAGACTATGTATTTAACCTAGAGGTTATAGATATGGACAGTTTAAGCATAACCCTGGCCGCTTTGGCCGATCCGACCCGCCGCGCGATCCTGGCAAGGCTGGCCGAGGGCGAGAAATCGGTCGGCGAGCTGGCCGCGCCTTTCAAGATCAGCCAGCCGGCGATTTCGAAACATCTCAAAGTTCTGGAGGACGCCCGGCTGATCACCCGCGGGCGCAAGGGTCAGGTCCGCCCTGCCCGGCTGAATGCCGCACCTTTAAAGGAGGCGGCCAGCTGGATTGAAAGCTACCGCGTGTTCTGGACCGAGGCTTTCGACAATCTCGACGCTCACCTCAAAAAACTTCAAAAAGGAGATCCCGATGCAAGCAAACACTAAGCTTAAGGAAAACACCGATACGACCCTTTATATCAGCCGCGTGTTCGATGCGCCGCGCGCACTGGTGTTCAAGGCGTGGACCGACCCGGCGCAACTGGCGCAGTGGTTTTTCTGCAAAGGATTTACCGGCACATTCATGAATGCCGATGTGAGTGTTGGCGGCACCTATCGTTTCGGGATGCGCGGCGAAGACGGCGTTGAAATCATCGCGCATGGCATTTACCGCGAGATCACGCCGCCGTCGCGCCTGGTTTACACCCATGTATGGGAAAACAACTGCAAGGAAGAGAACCAGGCTCTGGACGGCATGGACACGCTGGTCAGCGTGGATTTCATCGATCAGGACGGCAAGACGCTGGTCGAATTCACCCATTCCGGCCTGCCGGACAGGAAGACGGTTGAATCGCACACCAAGGGGTGGAATTCGTTCCTGGAAGTCTTGGCGGATTATCTGGCCGCATAAATTTGACGCCGCGGGGCCGTTTCACTTACCACAAGGTATGTTCGAACGGCCCCTCAGCGAGATTGATCTCGACCAGCACTCTTCCGAAGGTCGGCGTATTGCGCAGATCATGGATGAATATGCCGTGCCTGGCAGAAACCTGGTGACCTTAAGCTCATTAAATGCGGTGTTCAGCAGTTTCATGAACAACAAGTCGCTCTTCCGCGGGCCGTTGCTCGTGCAGTCATTCGCGAAAAAGACCAGCAAAACCATGCTGCTTGGCGCTGCCTTCAGAGCTTCCGTCCTGCCCGTGGCGCCTTCAAGCACGGTGGCCATGAACAGCGGCGCTTTGATAAAGGCATTGCAACAGCGCGATGACAGCCTTGAAGGCAAACTGATCCTGCTCATGCCCCGCTTTGCGCGCAGCCAGACCCCGGCCGTTTTCGGCACGGCACGGACCATTTTCGGCACTTACCCGTCCTTTATGTCTCTGCACCGGCAGCCTTAACCCGGCTTTAAGGCGGGTGGCTATACGCTTAAGGCATGCAGAAAGCCAAAGCCGCCACTTACAGAACCCTCCATTTCGGGACCGTTTTTATGGCCGCCATGGTTGTCGGGTCGCTTGGCGGTCTGGTCTGCTTCGGTTACGGCGTCGCCGTGGCCGACCCGATCACAGCCTATGGCATGGGCACGCTGGGCGGCACCATTATCGGCATTTCGGCGGCGAGCTTCGCCAGCCTGCCCTTCAGAAAGTAAAATTAAGCCGCCAGTTTTGATTTCACGACGCCGGAAGCCTTGGCCATGTCCATCTGGCCGGCGTATTTCGTTTTCACTTCGGCCATGACCTTGCCCATATCCTTGATGGTGGTCGCGCCCATGTCGGCGATGACTTTGGCGACAGCGGCATCCACTTCATCTTCGGACATCTGCTTGGGCAGGAATTGCTCGATGATCTTGATCTCGGCGTCTTCTTTATCGGCGAGTTCGGGGCGCGCATTGGCGCGGTAGATGCCCGATGATTCCTGACGCTGTTTGACCATGCCCTGAAGCATGCTGAGAATCTCGCCGTCTTCGACCGCTTCGCGGCCCTGGCCGCGCGCGTTGATATCGCGCTCTTTCAAGGCGGCAATGATCAGGCGGATGGTCGCGGTGGTCGTCGAATCTCCGCTTTTCATGGCGTTTTTCATGATGTCGGTAAATTGTGTGCGTAAGGCGGACATGATTACTTCTTTTCTTGTTATTATTTGACGAATGCCTGTATAACACCCACTTAGCCTATAACTCAAGAAGACCAAGGATCGTGCCGATGACTCGCGCCCCTACCCCTACCGCTGTTCTGGTTTTAAACGACGGCACTGTTTTTTATGGATACGGCTTCGGGGCGGAAATCGAAACGGTCGGGGAAATCTGCTTCAACACGGCGATGACCGGGTATCAGGAAATTCTGAGCGACCCGTCTTATGCGGCGCAGATCATCACCTTCACCTTCCCGCATATCGGCAATGTCGGCACCAATGCCGAAGACATCGAAACCATCAACCCGGCGGCGCGCGGGGTCATCGTGCACCAGAACATCACCGAGCCCAGCAACTGGCGCTCGAGCGCTCATTTCGACCAGTGGCTGCGCCATCACAATCTGCCGGGCATTGCCGGCATTGATACGCGCGCGCTGACGCGCCGCATCCGCGATCTTGGCGCGCCCAATGGCGTGATCGCTCACAAGGCGGATGGCAAATTCGATATCAGCGCCCTGAAGCAAAAAGCCCGCGAGTGGCCGGGCCTGGACGGCATGGACCTCGCGCTCGATGTGTCGTGCCAGCAGCGTTATAAATGGGACGAGACGACATGGGCCCTGGAAAGCGGTTACGGCCAGCAGACCAATCCGAAATATAAAGTGGTCGCGATCGATTACGGCGCCAAGCGCAACATTCTGCGCTGCCTGGCTTCCGCAGGTTGTGACGTGACGGTTGTTCCGGCACAGACTTCGGCCGACGATATTCTCGCGCTCAAACCGGATGGCGTGTTCTTGTCGAACGGTCCGGGCGATCCGGCGGCGACGGGGCAATATGCCGTGCCGGTCATTCAAAAACTGCTGGATGCAAAAATGCCGGTGTTCGGGATCTGTCTTGGCCACCAGATGCTGGCTTTGGCGCTCGGCGGCAAAACCAAGAAAATGCATATGGGCCATCGCGGCGCGAACCAGCCGGTGAAGGACCTGACCACCGGCAAGGTCGAGATCACGTCGCAGAACCATGGTTTCTGCGTCATGCCGGAATCCCTGCCCAAAAACGTGGAAGTCACGCATGTGTCGCTGTTCGACCAATCGAATGAAGGCATACGCTGCACGGACCGCCCGGCGTTTTCGGTGCAGTATCACCCGGAAGCCAGCCCAGGCCCTACCGACAGCCATTACCTGTTCGGCCGTTTCATCGACATGATCACCGCCACCAAGGGCGAGCGTAAGGCCGCTTAAACTTGCCGGCCCCGAACCTTATTTGCTAAGCAGGCCGCATGCTGCCCAACCCGCTTCGCTATGATTTCGAGATCCGCGCCTATCACGGGGTGCTGGTCAGCGGGTCGTCACCCAAGGTTTTGATGTGGACGCGCAGCGGCGATACGCAGAAGCTTTTCCGCATCCTGATGCGCCATGCCGCGGGCCAGGTGAAGAAGCGCGGACAGACCGTGACCCGGACTGCACTGGTGGTTGAGGGGCAATCCCTGCGCTGTTTCGTCTTTACGGCATAATTGACTTTTCATTTAACATATTATATAATCATAGCCCATGAGATATCTGAACAAACGCACCATTAGCGCCGCAGGCGCCGCCGCCCTCGTCTTCAGCATGGAGACGAGCGCAAACGCCCAGGTCTATCAGCAGGGGTTTCACCCTCAATATATCGACAACGTGGTTTCGGGCATTGAGCAGGGCTGCCTGACCACTGAACAGGAAATCGCTCAGCACCGCCCCGTAACGAAAGACAAACTGAGTGCTTATATGTTTCATACCATGCACAACCGTCTGGCAAACGATGCGCAACGCATGGGTGCCGGCCGCTACCAGAATCCGACCGAACAATTCGAAGGCCTGAAATACGGATCAGCCAAATTCACCGAAGCTTATGCTGCGGCTATCGATCGCAAAAGAGGTCACAGAGAAGCTTTGAGTGTTGCCCGTGATGCGTGCGAGGCTCTGGCTTTTAGCTTCAGCCTGACAACGCCCGGCCCCCATCGCCCTGATCCTGGCCAAGTCCAGATTCCGACCGTGCCGCGCCCGAATTATTAACCCGTATAATAGTTTAGCTGATAGAAGACCAACCCTGACTCACTTCACTGAGCCAGGGTTTTTTCTTGTCAGTGGGCGAGCGCGTACGCCTCTGTACGCTGTGGTTAACGGACGGGTTCGACCAACCGCCCGACAAGACGGCGGACCAGCGGCATGAAGACGAGCAGGGCCGGAAAAGCGATAAGCCAGGACATGCCCCAGGCCCCTGCCCAGAGCTTGATGAACCCTGGATGAATACCGGTGGTGCGCAGAATGCTTACACAGGAAACAATGCAGGTCATGATGACGGACAGGATCAGCGGCATGAGGATGGGTGCCGCGCTGGCAGGTAGTTTTTTCATGCGTGGGTGATATCACGATTCCAGTTCGGAATCCCAGTACAGGAAGTCATGCCAGGTGGTGTGCAGGAAGTTGGGCGGGAATTTGCGCCCCTGCTGCTGCAGCTCATGGATGTTGGGCCGGAAGGGCTCAGCCTTCGGAAACATATTGATCTCGTGCGGCAGGAAGCGACCCTTGGATGTGTTGCAAGGCCGGCAAGCGGTCACGATGTTGTCCCAGCTGGTGCGGCCGCCGCGCGAGCGCGGGATGACGTGGTCAAAGGTGAGCTGCTGGGTCCGGAACTTGTTGCCGCAATACTGGCATTTCCACTGGTCGCGCAGGAAGACGTTGAAGCGGGTAAAGGCCGGGGTCTGGACGCTGGGGACATATTCCTTGAGCGCCAGGACGCTGGGCAGCTTCATGGCGATGCTGGGGGAATGGACCACCCGGTCATATTCCGCCAGAACGGTTACGCTGTCGCGAAAGACAGCCTTAACGGCTTCTTCCCAGGACCAGAGCGATAAGGGGTAATAGCTAAGAGGACGGAAGTCCGCGTTCAGGATCAGGGCCGGATACATATCGGGATGGCCTTGAGTTCCTGAGATCATGCAGGATCCCTTCCCTGACTCGATGGACAGGGCATAAGGACCGAGGATGGTGCAGTTCTCCACACATCCTCATTATAGCGCAGATTCTCGCCGTTTCCAAATAAACCAACCCTGGTCTACTGGCCGTTGAAATGGCCCAGAACGGTTGTTACGAGGAAAAACACCCCGGTGTGGAAGGCATAGAACAATACAGCTTCTTTGGCGGTGCGGTCCTTGCCGAAATCGAACAGATCTTTGAACATGATAAATCCCCATAAACCCGGCGTCAGTGCCTGGGCGTCATTCACGTGAAACAGCGGAATGCCTAGGGTTTAAGGGAGTCTTATGGTGTACGCAACAAGAATCTTCTGGAAAGTGGCGGAAATCTGCGGGTCCGCCCTGCCCTGTACGCACAAAAAAAGAGCCGGACATTTGTCCGGCTCTTCCATTTGCCTGCCCATCCACGGGCAGTAATGGACTGCCTTACTTACCTTTGATCGTGGTCAGGTAAGATACAACCACCATCCCGAGCAGGATGCCGACTTCGTAGGACAGGTAGACGCCTACAACAGTCAGGATGATCGAGAGCAGGTCACCCGTCAGTTTTTTGCTGATCAGGATCAAGCTCGAGGTCAACAGCACAAACAGGGTGCCGATCATTGTATTAACAGTGACACCATCCATAATCGTACTGGTTACTGTTCCATCCACCAGGTTGAGACCCAGCGTGCCCAGGATCGCGCCTAAGACCGCAGAGATACCAACGAGAAGAACGGTGTGAAACAGAAAGAAACCTACTGCTTCACCATTCGTACGGGAATGCGAGAAGTTAGTTAGGTGACCAAACATGGAATGCCTCCTTAGTTAATGTGGACACCCCGAGAGGTGAACCCCTCTGAGCCCACATCTTTATTATACAAGGAAATCCGCGGGTTTCAGAGGTTTATTGAGACTTTATATGATGCAGTACAGCACCCTTTCGGGTCATCTGCGGTGCAATGGCGGTTCTGCGCCATTTGTGGGTAATAAAGTTGCGCATGCAGCGCAACATAATTACACACCCAGTGAACGCCGCAGAAAGCCTAGGCCCGCGGCTATACCCTGTTCTTCGATTCCATGGGCTAGACCCGGGATGATCTGTCCTTCGACCGGGTGCTCGGCATCCTTCAGGGAGGCCATGGCCTGGTGCCAGGCAGTGATAGGCACCACTGTATCGGCATCTCCATGGATCAGGCATGTGGGTACTTTGTGGATATTCGCGTTTTTAATAGCCCGCAAGCCTAAAAGGGCACCGCTGTACCCCAGTACCCCTGCACAAGCATTTCTGCGCCTTTGAGCCACATACAGACTCATCATGGTTCCCTGGCTGAAGCCAACCAGCGCCATGTCTTTGTCAGTTAAGCCGAGCATTTTCAACAGGTTATCCAGATACTTATCCACAATTGGGAAAGCCTTTTCAGCGCCTTCCAGCATGGCCGCTTCGGTCCATTCCTGGAGGGAAAACCACTGGTGGCCGTAGGGCGCCATGTCACAGGGAAACGGGGCATCCGGGCTTACAAAGAGGGCGTTGGGCAGACCCTGCGCGAAGATGGGGGCCAGGGAAATCAGATCCTCCCCGTTCGAGCCAAGCCCATGTAAAAGAACGATTAACTGCCTGGGTTTAGTGGCTGCCAAGGGGCCGTAACGGTAGGTATGGAGATCATGCGTCTGTGTCATGGGGTGCAAGGTTACGGCAGCGCTTATCCGCCGTCCAGCGTCGGATTTCACATGAAACCTTCGAATTTCAAGGGAATTGAATGCTAACGCACGAAATGGTTTACGGGGCCGTTCTCGTTGCCCATGTCGAGGGCACCTTTGATGGTTTCCTCCAGATAGATCCGGGCCTGCGTTACGGATTCCCGCGGGGTCATGCCTTGCGCAACCATGATCGCCGCTGCCGCGGCCAAGGTCGCCCCTGCCCCATGCGTTTTTTTAGAGACAAGGCGCTCGCTTTCGAACACCTGGGTGCGGCGGTCATCGACGTAGATTTCGTAAATCTTGTCCATGCCCAGATCGCCGCCTTTGAGAAAGACGTTGCGGGCGCCCAGGGTAAGCAGCATTTCGGCGGCATGTTCCATCGTCGCCTCGTCCTTAATGGTGAGGCCGGTCAGGTTTTCAGCTTCCATCACATTGGGGGTCAAAAGGTCGGCGTGAATGAGGATGCGGCGCTTGAAGGCGTCGATGGCTGGCTTGTCCAGGAAACGCTTGCCGTCCCGGGAGGAGATAATGGGGTCAACGATGACCGGGATTTTGGGGTTCAGGTTGTCGAGAAGGTCACCGATGCCGTCGATAATGTCCTTGGAGGGCATGAGGCCGAGCAGGATGGCGCCGACCTTAAAGGAGGTGAAAGAGGCGCGGATCTGGTCGATGACCACGGCGGCTGGAACGGGCCAGATGCCGAGCATGGCGTCAGGGGTCTGGACCGACACGGCGGTGACGGCAGCCTGGCAATAGCCATCCAGGGCAGCGACGGTCTTGATGGCGGCATTGATGCCGGATCCGCCACAGGGGTCGGACATATCAACGCTTAAAACGATACCGTTGTTCAAGGAATCCCCCCAGGTGAACACCTATTCTAAGCTCAGCGTCTTAAAATACCCTTATGCGATAGCGCGGATTCGGTCGCAGACGCTTGTTACAATCTGACGCACCTTGGCCTCGTCGTCACCCTCTGCCATCACACGTATGACGGGCTCGGTCCCTGAAGCGCGCACGAGAATGCGGCCCTGCTGGTTCAATTCCCTGCCCGCCTCGTCGATGGCTTTTTTGACAGCCGGGTCGTCCATGGGTCTGGCGCCTTTTGAGAAACGAACACTTTCCAGAATTTGGGGCACGGGCTCGAACACCCGGGCGACATGGCTCATCGCCTTACCTTCGGCTTTGAGCACGGCCAGCACCTGCAGCGCGGCGATCAGGCCGTCGCCGGTGGTGGTGAAGTCGGACAGGACCATATGGCCGGATTGCTCGCCGCCCAGGTTGAAGCCGCCTTCGCGCATTTTTTCCACGACGTAGCGGTCGCCGACAGCGGCGCGTTCCAGCCTGATGCCTTCTTTGGCCAGATAGCGTTCCAGGCCGAGATTGGACATGACTGTGGCGACGACGGTGTCGTTTTTAAGATTGCCGGCCTGTTTCCAGGACCGGGCAATGATGCCCATCAGCTGGTCGCCGTCGATGCGGTTGCCTTTTTCGTCGACCATGATCAGGCGGTCGGCGTCGCCGTCCAGCGCGATGCCCAGATCAGCCTCGGTATCCAGCACGGTTTCCTGCAAAAGCTTGGTATCCGTGGCGCCGCAGCCGCTGTTGATGTTCAGGCCGTTGGGCGAGACGCCCAGCGGGATCACATCGGCCTGCAATTCCCAGAGAATTTGCGGGGCGACGCGGTAGGCAGCGCCGTGGGCGCAGTCAACCACAATGCGCAGTCCGGCCAGGGTCTGGCCGCGGGGGAATGTGCTTTTAACGAATTCGATGTAGCGGCCGGCGGCGTCATCGAGGCGCGAGGCGCGGCCAAGGTCGCTGGGGGCTGCCAGCTGGGTGGCCGGCTGGTCGATTTTGTCTTCGATGGCGGATTCAATGGTGTCGGAGAGCTTGTACCCGTCGGCGCCGAAAAGCTTGATGCCGTTGTCTTCATGCGGGTTGTGGGAGGCGGAAATCATGACGCCCAGATCGGCGCGCAAGCTGCGGGTCAACATGGCCACGGCCGGGGTTGGCATCGGGCCTAAAAGGACGACGTCCATCCCCATGGACAGGAAGCCGGCCGATAAAGCCTGTTCGATCATGTAGCCGGACAGGCGCGTGTCTTTACCGATGACGACGCGGTTGTGCGGCTGGCCTTCGCCGGCACGGAGAACGGATCCGGCCGCCATGGCGACTTTCAGGGCCACTTCTGCGGTCATGGGGTGCTGGTTGGCGCGACCGCGAATGCCGTCGGTGCCGAAGTATTTCTTGCTCATTTTCCAAGTCTAGCCCGGTTCCGCGCGCTTGATAAGGCAACATTGTATTTCAAATGCTTACGCCTTGGGCAGAGTGATAATAGTCATTTGGCAACGTTATGGTTAAACCATTCCGGGCTTTGCATTTCGAGTAAGCGGCTCACCGTGCGTTGCCATTCGAAGGCGTTCGCCTCTCCCGCATAGAGATTTTCGGGACGGCCAGCGGCGCGGATGACGAGAACTTTGCGCTTGTCGTAAAGGGTGTCGACCAGGGTCATGAAACGGCGTGCCAGGTTCTTGTAGGTTTCGTCCATCTGCGGCACGGCATCGACGAAGACGATGTCGAAGACGGCGGCGAGCGCGAGGTAGTCGGCAGCGCCCCTGTTCTCGCGGCAGAGCGTGTCGAAGTCGAGCCAGGCGCAGCGCGCATCGGCCCGCTGGATCGGCAGCGAGCGGCCATCGATTTCGATGCTGGTGGCATTGAGTTTGACGTGGCCGGTCAGGGTTTCGAACAGGCGTTCCATGGCGGACCAGCTTTGATCGCTCAGCGGGTGGAACCAGGTGCCGGATTCAGACAAAGCGCGCAGGCGGTAATCGGTCGGGGAATCCAGATGCACGACATCCATATGCTTCTTGAGGATGTCGATGAAGGGCAGAAAGCGCGACCGCTGCAGGCCGCCTTTGTAAAGATCGTCCGGCTTGTAATTGGAGGTCGCGATAATCGATACGCCCTGTCTGAGCAGCGCCGCGAAAAGAGCGCCCAAGATCATCGCGTCGGCGATGTCGTTGACGTGCAGTTCATCGAAGCACAGCAGATCGGTTTCAGCGGCGATGTCATGGGCGACCGTGCCCAGAAAATCGTCGGTCTGCGCCGCGTCGCGGATGACTTTCAGGCGGCCATGCACTTCGAGCATGAAGGCGTGGAAATGCACGCGGCGGACGCGATCGGAATGGACATGCGCGACCAGCAGATCCATCAGCATGGTTTTGCCGCGGCCGACGCCGCCATACATGTACACGCCTTTGACGGGCGCCGGTTTTTTGCGGGTCAGTTTCTGAAGAAGGCCATTTTTTTTGCGCGGCTTGCGCCAGCGGGTCAGGAAGCTTTCGAGATGCTTAATGGCCGCTTCCTGCGCGGGATCGCGCGAAAGTTCGCCGGTTTCTAGTTTGGCAAAGTAATCAGCCGTTAGGGACACGGGATTTTTCCATGTGGCGGATGAGGAAGATCGACGCCTCATATAGCGCAAGGATCGGCAAAGCCAAAAGACTTTGGCTGACCACATCCGGGGGTGTGAGCACCGCGCCGATGAGGAAAGCGAGAACAAGCGCGTATTTGCGTTTAGATGCCAGCTGTTCGGCTTTCACGAAACCCGCCCGCGCCAGAAGCATGAGCAGCACGGGCAGCTGGAAGGTCAGACCGAAGGCGAAAATCAGGGAGATAATGAGATTCAGATAATCGCCGATGCGCGCTTCCAGCTGGATGGGCAGCACGGTATCGACGGCGGAGGTCTGGAAGGTCAGGAAAAATTTCCAGGCGAGCGGCATGACGAAGAAATAAACCAGCATCGCCCCCATCAGGAACAAAATGGGCGTTGCGATCAGGAATGGCAGGAAAGCCCCCTGCTCGCGCTTGTAAAGACCGGGCGCCACGAATTTCCAGACCTGCATCAGAATGAAGGGCAAGGTGAGGAACAGAGCCGAGAGGAAAGAGAGTTTGAGCGTTGTGAAAAACGCTTCGGTCAGCGATGTGTAAATGAGGCGCTGCGTGCTGCCGCCCGCTTCGCTCATGCTTTCCGCCAGCGGTTGAATGAGCACGGCCAGAATATGATCGACAAAGACATAGCAAAGCCCTGTCATGGCAAAGAGCGCAAGCATGCACAAAATCAGCCGCCGGCGCAGCTCGACCAGGTGTTCTACGACCTGTGTCTTATTTTCCGTGAGTGTTGGCGTTATCGGGTCGGTCATTTTTCGGTTCATTGTCGATGTCGGGCAGATCTTCGATGCTGATGTCGCCGGGGACTTCTTCGGGCGGGGGCAGCATCTCCATATATTCTTCGTCCTCGTCGCCTTCGGGGTCTTTTTCGATGGTCTGTTTGGTGGTCATTGGCTTGGCCTGGACCTGGCCGGATTTCTCGGCCTTTTCCATGAAATCTTCAAACTGGCTGGAGAGCGCGTAACGCATATAGCGGAAGCGGCGCATGATGCGGCCGAGACCATACATGAGTTTGGGAATGTCTTCAGGGCCGAACGCGAACAAGATCACGATCGCAATCAATACCAGCTCGGCCCAGCCGATATCGAACATAGGATTAAACCTTGGGGTTGTTGTCCTTGGGCTGATCGTCGTCTTCGTTCAGGCCCTTTTTGAAATTTTTCACGCCTTTGGCCAGGTCGCCCATGACGTTGGGCAGCTTGCCCGCGCCGAAAATCACCAGCACGAGAATTACAATCAAAAGAATTTCGGGTAAGCCGATCGACATTGAATGACCTTTTTGTAGGCGTTAAGCGAAAACATTAAGCCGCTTGGGTATCGTCTTCCTCGATGGAGGACGCTTCTTCGGCCATGTCTTCTTCGTCGCCCTCTTCGCCGAACAGATCGGCGGTGACAGCAACAGCCGGGCGACGGTCGAGAAGGCCTGCGGCCTTCAGGTCGTCCATTCCAGGCAGGTCGACTATAGACTCAAGGCCGAAATGGTCAAGAAAGTCGGGGGTTGTGACCCAGGTAAGCGGGCGCCCCGGGGTTTCACGGCGGCGGCCCGGTTTAACCCAGTTTGTTTCAATAAGAAGATCCAGCGTGCCTTTGGATGTGGCGACACCGCGCACGCCTTCAATCTCGACGCGGGTGATGGGCTGGTGATAGGCGATGACGGCCAATGTTTCCATCGCGGCGCGGGACAGGCGGCGTTCCTCGATGCGCAATGTAGCGAGACTTTCGGCCAGATCCGGCGCGGTGCGGAAGGCGAAACCGTTATTGATGGTTTCCAGCACGATGCCGCGTCCCTGATAATCCTGCGCGATGCGCGCCAGAAGCGCTTCCAGCGCGTCTTTATCCAGATGCGGGACGAAGGTCTGCAGGCGGTCGGCGCTCATGGGTTCCTGGGATGCGAACAAGGCCGCCTCCAGCACGCGCAGGTCGCGGGTTTCGTCAGCGTTTAATTCAGGCGTCATTGGCGGCCTCTGATTGTTTTGGTGGTGTTTTGGTACGGATGAAAATGGGCGCGTACAAACCTTCCTGCTGAAGGTCGATGCGTTCCTGTTTCACGAGTTCGAGCGCGGCGGTCAGCGTGGAGGCCAGCGCGGATTTGGTGTTGAGCGATGCATCGCTGTCGTCGGGCATGAACTGGTCGAGCGCCTGCCACAGCGATTTCCACTGACCTTCGGGCAAATAGCCGATCATGCTGGCGAGCCGCGATGCGGCTTCGTCCATCGACATCAGGGGCCAGGTCTTGATTTCGTAAGTCGGCGGGTTGTTGCGCTTGGTGATCGCGCCGTACGCGTTGAGCACTTCGTAGAGGCCGGCCTTCCATTTAATCTGGACAGGCGCTTCCAGTTTCATGCCGGCCAGGCCGACGGGCAGACGCGTCACGCCAAGGCGCGGACGCTCAAAGAGTTGCTTGGCGACTTTTTGCATCGCCTCCAGACGTTCGAGCTGGAAGGCGAGCGCCTCGGCCAATGCCTCGCCGGTGAGATCTTCCTCGACATCGCCCGGTTTGGAGGGCAACAGCAGTTTGGATTTGAGATAGGCAAGCCACGCCGCCATGACCAGATAATCGGCGGCGAGTTCGATGCGCAGTTTGCGCGCGCGCTCGACGAAGACGAGATATTGCTCGGCGAGCGCCAGAATGGAAATCTGGCGCAGGTCGACCTTCTGATCGCGCGCCATGGTCAGCAGAAGATCGATCGGGCCTTCATAGCCGTCGACGGAAATGACCAGCGCATCTTCCATATCGATGGCGTCGTTGATCACGTCTTCTTCCAATGCGACTTCGGATTGTTGTGTCATAAAATTTTGATAGCACGCAAAACGGCGGCTTTCCTAGGCTTTTAGCCTTTAGTCCACAGAGAGTTACGCGGTTTTCAGGCCTGAGAAGCCGGCATAGGTGTTCCGCCATCTGTTCACGATCCAGGTCCGGGCCAGCCGCAGACGCGGGCCCTGCCCCCCGCACATGAAATCCGTGATCAATTCACGGGAGGCGTCCATATGGATCGTCATCTGCATGCGCAGATATTCTTTCATTTCTTCCAGATGGGGGAGAAAAACATGCGCTGCCGCATTAAAGGCTGCACGCGCAGACTTCATGACTGAGTGAACAACTGCCGTAGCGGCGGTGGTCATTTTTTGTGCCTCGCACCAAATTCAGGCCTCTTATTTACGGCCTAACGTGCTGAATATCAAACTATCTTTTTTATCTGCACTGAAAAGCGCCAATGGATACAATATGGTAATTATTTAACCCAATCCATGAGGCGGCGGAGGGTTTCGGGGCGGATGGTGCCAACAGCCTCCACGGCCCTCGCCCGCTCTTCGACGGTGCCGTGGCAATGCAGGGCGATATCGAGACCGGCTTCGATGCACAGGCGCGAGCGGGCTGGAACATCGCCATATTTTTCCAGCGCGTTCATGAACAGGTCGTCGCTGAGCAGCAGGCCGTCAAAGCCGATCGCCGCGCGCATGATGCCGGTGATAATGGCTGGCGACAGGGTGGCGGGCAGGTCCGGATCGAGGGCTGGATATATAACGTGCGCGCTCATGCCCCAGACATCGTCGTTGTTCACAGCGGCGGCCACGGCTTTAAACGGTTGCCAGTCCCGTTCCAGAATGTCGCGACCTTCGTGGACATGGGGCAATTCGTAATGGCTGTCGACGACCGCCCGGCCATGGCCGGGCATGTGTTTCATGACAGGCGTCATGCCTGCCTTGATTGATGCCTTCACGGCTGCGATGCCAAGCGCAGCGACAGCGTCGGGATCGGATCCGAAAGACCGGTCATCAATGGCGCGGACTTTATTTTCCTCGGGCACAACATCAAGCACGGGCACGCAGTTCACGTCGATGCCCAGCGGCACCTGCGCGTCTGCGAGCCTGGCGTAATTATTTTCGACAACGCCCAGCGCCGCGTTTTCATTTTGCCGGAAAACCTGGCCGAAGGGGCGCATGGCGGGGAAATCACCCGGCCATGATGGCGGTTTCAGACGCTGAACGCGGCCGCCTTCCTGGTCGATGAGGATCGGCGCGTCCCAGCCCACGGTGTCGCGCAGCGCGGCACACAAAGCCGTGACCTGTTGCGGGTCAGCGCAGTTTTTTTGAAACAGAATGAAACCGGCGGGCTTCGCATCGCGGAAGAAGGCGATTTCATCAGCATCCAGCGCCGTGCCGGTGCAGCCGAAAATAATCGGCGTCGTGTCAGCGCTTAAGGACAAAGCAACCCGCCTTCGCATCGACCTGGCGCACAGCCTTGCAACGGTCGTTGGCTTCGCTTTGGGTCATCGGGCCTGCCTGCAGGCGGACGAATTCGCCCTTGCCCATGACATTGGCGGTCTGCGTGGTCGGCGAGAGGCCGGCGAGCGCGACTGCGTATCTGGCTTTCATTTTATTCCATACGCCCATCATATCGGCGCCGGCTGGTGATGAAGCCAGTTGAATGTAATAGCCTTTGGCGCCGGTCGACGGTGATGTGGCTGGTTTATACGGCGCGTCTTCCGGCTTTGGTGCGGTCGCTTTGATTTCTTTGATTTCTTTGGCTTCAACAGCCTTGGGTTCTTCTTTGACGGGTGCGGCTTCAACCGTTGCCGGTTTTTCTTCTACCGGCGGTTGCGGTTTGGCGGCGGGACGGATCGCGCTTTTCTCGGCAGCTTCCATGCTTTGGGCCATCGCGGTCGGATCGGTTGCGGGCAGCTCGGGCGCTGCTGCGATAGGCGTCGGCTGCGGCAGATCGCTGGTGGGCGTTATGTCCGGTTTTTTGATTTCGACTTTCTTTTCTTCAGCTTTGGGCTCGGCCGGTTTGACTTCGGCGGCAACAGGCGCTGCTTTTTTCTCGACGATCTTTTCCTGCGCGGTGTCAGTGGCAACTTTGACAGGATCGGTTTTGATTTCCTCGGGCGCGTCTTCTACCGTTACGGCGTCTTCGACCGGGGGAACAGCGGGCTCAACCGGTGCATCGACCAGGCCCGAGAAATATTTGCTTTCGCCTGTGTCTTTATATGAGGGCTGAAGAAAGAGGCTTTCCGTTTTGGTTTCGGGTTCGGCAGGAACGGCGAATCCGGTGCGCAGGCCGGCGAATTCGCCTGTATCGGCGGGGGATTCAGCGCTTTGCGCTTCCGGCAGCTTGATGCCTTCCATCGAGGGATCGGTTTCGTTGCCGATGCCCATGGCTGAGAACACGGTCGAGTCCGCGTTGGGCATGATTTCGCCGCCCGGATCTTCGGGCGGCAGTTTGGCCGGATTGGTGTCCGCCTTGATAAGCGGCAGGCCGCCAGCGCCTACGGCGTTATCAGCGGTTCCTGCTTTGAAAAACCAGATGCCCGATCCGGCCAGAAGCAGAACAAAAACAATAACCAGAATTTCACGCAAGCGGATCATGCTGCCTCCACCTCAACCTCGGACCTCAGTTCCTGCAACGGCACAACGCCGATCACGTTCAGCGCGGCAGCGATGGTCACGGCGACCGAACGCACCAGCGCCAGACGCGCAAGAGAAAGCGGCTTGTTGTCTTCGATCAGAAAACGCAGCGTGCCGTCATCGCGACCCTTGTTCCACCAGCTGTGGAAACCCGCGGCGATGTCCTGCGCGAAATAGGCGATGCGGTGCGGCTCTTCCGCCACGGCGGCCTGTTCGACCACGCGCGGGAAGGTCGCAATCAGCTTGATGAGGCTCATTTCCTCGTCGCGATTCAGCAGAGACAGATCGGCTTTGGCGAGATCATCGTCCGACAGGTCGCCGAACATCTGCACCGCGTGCTTCATGACCGAGCAGCAGCGCGCATGCGCGTACTGGACATAAAAGTAAGGATTGTCCTTGGATTGTTCGGTCACGCGGGCGTAATCGAATTCCAGCGTCTGGCCGGCTTCGCGGGTCAGCATGATGAAGCGCATGACGCCTGCGCCGACGCGGTCGAGCATGTCACGCAGGGTGATGAACGTCCCTGCCCGTTTGGACATTTTGACCGGCTGCCCGTTTTCCGTGACGGTGACGATGGACACCAGCGGCAGGTCGAGATTGGCTTTGCCTTCGCTCATTGCCTTCACGGCGGCCTTGGCGCGCTTCACATACCCGCCATGGTCGGCGCCGACGACGCAGACCAACTGGTCGTAGCCGTGCTTATACATGTGATAGAAATGGGCGATGTCGTTGGCGAAATAGGTCGTGCTGCCGTCGCTCTTCTTGAGCGGGCGGTCGGTGTCGTCGCCGTACTGGGTTGAGCGGAACAGTGTTTGTTCGCGGGGTTCCCAGTCTTCCGGGGCTTTGCCCTTGGGCGGTTCCAGCGTGCCCTGATAGATGAGACCCAGACTGGTCAGCGTTTCCAGCGCCTTCTCGACCGCGCCGGAGGCGAGAATCTCGGCTTCGGAGACGAACATGTCGTGCTTCACGCCCATTTCGGCGAGGTCGATCTTGATTTCGCCCAGCAGGTATTCAATGGCGAAGTCGCGCACCTTCTTGCGATCAGACGTATCGGACCCGTTTTTGGCGACATAGGCCTGGGCGACGTCTTTGAGGTATTCGCCGGGATAGTGACCGGCGGGGATTTCAATCGTCTCGCCGCCGACTTCCCGGATTCTGAGCATGACGCTGTCGGTCAGCACCTCGACCTGGCGGCCGGCGTCGTTGATGTAGTATTCCCGGTTTACGGCAAATCCGGCCTTGGCCATCAGGTTGGCGACGGCGTCGCCCAGAATGGCGCCGCGGGCATGGCCGACGGTGAGCGGCCCGGTCGGATTGGCGGAAACGTATTCGACGTTGACCGGTTTTTTACCACCCAGATCGCTGTCGCCAAAATGTTTGGGGCCTTGCGTGAGGACATGGGGCACCACGGCTTTAAACATGTCGGGCTTGAGCGTCATGTTGATGAAGCCGGGGCCCGCCACATCGACCTTGACCATGTTGGTCAGGGTCTTCATTTCCGCGGCCAGCTTCTCGGCCACCGCCTTGGGGGGCATGCCGGCTTCTTTTGCCAAAATCATGGCTGCGTTGGTGGCCATATCGCCATGGGTTGCATCGCGCGGCGGCTCAACCGTAAGGCGTACGAGCGTGCTGTGGGCAACATTGGGGAAAAGCTTGTGAACAAGCGTGTGAATATCTTGTTGTACCGTCTTGAATACATTCATAATTTTATTATCCGTACTTAAGGGTATCGTACAGGCCGAAAATACGCTCATGTTCGACCATGGCTGACCGGTCGGTCATGCCTGAAATATAATCCGCAACGACACGACCCCGGGTCGTGGCATCGCCTACTTTTGGCAGGCGTCTTTGCCAGTCTTCGGGCATGGAGAGCGGGTCTTCCATGAACTGCTGGAACAGATCGCCGAGTATGCGCTCGGCCTTGGCGCGCATCCGGCGCACCGTGGAATGGTGGTACATGCGCGGCATCAGAAACGCGCGCAGGGCCTTGATGTGTTCGGCCATGGCGGGTGAAAAACCGACCAGTTGCTTGCCGGCGGCGCGAACATCGGCGACGGAATTTGGCTTGGTGGCTTTCAGGCGGCGTTTGCTTTCTTCCAGCACATCCATCACGAAGCGGCCGTAAATTTCGCGGACCATGTCGTGAATGCGGCGGTTGCCGTCAAGGTCGGGCCAGCGGGTTTTGCGGTCCTTCGCGACCTGGGCGACCAGCGGCACGGCGGTAGCGATGTCATCAAGGGTGAACAGGCCTTCGAACAGGCCGTCTTCGATATCATGGGCATTATAGGCGATGTCGTCGGAAACCCCGGCGACCTGCGCCTCGATCGTCGGCCAGGTGCCCAGTTTCAGGTCCCATTCCTTTTGAACATTGGCCAAAGTGTGAGGCTGGGCGCCGGTTACAGGGCCGTTATGTTTGACGATGCCTTCGAGCGTTTCCCAGCTCAGGTTCAGGCCGTTGAATTCCGGGTAGCGCTCTTCCAGGCTGCTGACGATGCGCAAAGACTGGTCGTTATGCTCAAACCCTCCGTAAGGCTGCATCAGGATTTTAAGCTTGTCTTCCCCCATATGGGCGAAGGGCGGATGACCCAGATCGTGGCTTAAGGCCACGGCTTCGGCCAGGTCTTCGTTGACCATGAGGGCGCGGGCCAGCGTGCGGGCGATCTGGCTGACTTCCAGCGTGTGGGTCAGGCGGGTGCGGAAATGGTCGCCTTCGTGGCTGACGAACACCTGTGTTTTACCCTTCAGGCGGCGGAAAGCGGAGGAATGCAGGATACGGTCGCGGTCGCGCTGAAACGGGGTGCGGGTCAGGCTGTCCGGCTCTTTATGCAGGCGGCCCATGGTCTGGTCGGGGCGGCAGGCGTAAGACGCCAGTGGCAGGGCGCAATAATTATAGTCGGCTTGTGTGTCGGACGGCTGCATGGCTTCGAAGATACAGTTATGCCAATCACTTGAAAACCCCTGAAAGACAGCGCATTTTAAAGTCATGGACATCGCCCTCACCCCTTCCGCCGCCAGCCGTATCAAGACACTGTGCGCCGAACATACGGCCAAGATGGTCCGCCTGTCCGTCGACGGGGGCGGCTGTTCGGGTTTTCAGTATGTTTTTGGTTTTGCCGACGATCCGGCCAGTGACGACCGGGTGTTCGAACGGGACGGCGCCAAGCTGGTGGTGGATGACGTATCCCTGCCCCTGATCGATGGATCGACCCTGGATTACGTCGACAACCTTTCCGGCGCGCATTTCAAAGTGATCAATCCGAACGCGCAATCATCGTGCGGGTGCGGCACGTCGTTCAGCGTCGGTTAAGCTGGGCTACCAATACCAGCCGGTTGCCATGCAAGGTCGGTGCGCACTTTTGGTAACGGTTTTTTCTTCCGGCCGTTTGGCGGACCGCCCATAAATTCTAGTTTTTCGACAAAACTTTTCCAGTCGGGCATGGCATTAAGCATGCGGTAGAACTGAAGCGCTTCGGCGCCATCGCCCCAATAACAGCTATGTCTGGCAAGGCGCTTTAAATCTGGATCGCGATTGATCGCTTCGTGAGATGTCAGCCAGTCATCCACTTTGTGACATAGGTACATGAAACTGCCCTCTGCCATGGCTTTGCGAATATCATCAGTACTCGAATTGACCTGCGCTAAAACAGAGTTGGGTCCGTTCATTTTTTCGACATTTGCCATGTAGTGCTCAAAGAATTCTTTGACGATTGTGGCGTGAGACTCCGGAACATGCTTCTCAATTGTCACGTAGACATCAATGTCGCCCATAGCCATCCGTTCAAACCGGTAGAGACCTGCGTTCATCTGGCTGAGACTCAGGGCACGATGGAAAGTGGACTTGACGCCCGCAGGCCATACCGGCAACTGGTCGAGAATAATGATTGGCAAAATCTTGTTGCGGTCGAGGATGAGTTTTTCTCGCTCGATCTGCTGCCGATACTGGGCGGCCATTTTGAAGTGGTTGCGGATGCGGGTGATCATGGTTCTATTTATAGGTTTGGCTAATACAAAAATGCAAATTATGGTGAAACCATGAAAATCGCTACTTACAACGTCAACTCGGTCCGCTCGCGGCTGCCCAATATTCTGGACTGGATCAAACGCGCCAAACCGGACGTGGTCTGTTTTCAGGAACTGAAATGCCAGGAAGCGCAGTTTCCCATGGCTGATTTTCAAAGCGCCGGGTACGAGGCTTTCGTTCATGGACAGAAAGCGTATAACGGCGTTGCGATTCTTTACAGGAAGGACCTGACCGCGACAGAGATCGGCCGGAATATCGGCGATGAGCAATCGCGGTATATCGAGGCCGAGATCGACGGGATTCGCCTGATCAATATTTATGCGCCGAACGGCAACCCGATCGACACGGAAAAATTTACCTACAAGCTGGACTGGCTGAAGCGCCTTGAAAAGCGCATTAAGACATTGCTGAAAGACGACGTGCCTTTCATCGTGACCGGCGATTACAACATCATTCCCGAACCTGTCGATGCGGCGAACCCGGAAGCCTGGAAAAACGATGCGCTGTTCCAGCCGGAATCGCGCGCCGCATATCGCAAGATGCTGAACCTTGGTTTAACCGATGCGATCCGCATGCATTTTCCGCAGGAAGGCATTTATACGTTCTGGGATTATCAGGCCGGGGCGTGGCAGCGCAATCACGGCATCCGCATCGACCATTTTTTGCTGAGCCCCCTGCTTGCGGATAACTGCGTGCAGGCCGGGATCGACAAGTCGGAACGCGATAAAGAAAAAGCGTCAGATCACGTGCCGACCTGGATTTCGATTTCCAGACCGTCGTAAGCGGGTTCGTAGCCTTGGGGCAGCGCTTTGCGCGTTTCCTCGAAATCGACGCGCGGGGTCAGATGCGTGAGGATGACGCGCCTGGCCTGCACTTTTTCCTGCCAGCCCTGCACGATTTCGAAGTTCGGGTGCACCAGCGTATAGTCGCTGCCGAACTGAGCGCAGTCGACCAGCCAGGTGTCGATCCCTTTTAATTGCTCGAGCGCGGCGTCGTCGTATTTCGAGACATCCGTGCAGTAAGCAAAATTGCCGAAGCGATAGCCGATGGAATGCCCGGCGGTGCCGTGGTGTTGCCAGACGGGCATGACGTCGATGCCGCTGATGGCCTGGTAGCGGCCGTAATCTTCATCCGTGAAGGCGTGCGGTGTTATGACGGGCTCATATATACCGTCGGCGGAGGCTGCGAACATATGAGTGAAACGTGCCTGCAATTCATTCAGCGTCGCCAGATCGCCGTAGGCGTGGATCATGTTTTTCTGGATGAACTTCACGTAGCGCAGATCGTCGATGCCGTGCACATGATCGGAATGGGCATGCGTGTATAAAATGCCGTCGATGCTTTTGACGTTGTAGCGGATGGTCTGTTCGCGAAAATCAGGGCCGGTATCGACGATCAGGGTTTTGCCGGCGACTTCAACCGCGATGGACGCCCGCAGGCGCGCGTTTTTCGGGTTGTCCGGATCGCACGACCCCCAGAAGCCGGTGGCCAGCGGCACGCCGCCCGATGCACCGGACCCCAGAATAATTACGCGACCGGTTGCCATGTGTCTTTTGCCCTGGTGAAAAGATTGAAGAAGTTATCGGCGGTTTTATTACCGATTTCGTCGCGCGTCAGGTTGTGAATATCGGCCACGACATTGGCCGTATGCACGACCAGCGCCGGCTGATTGGTTTCCTTGCGGTGCGGTTCGGGCGCCAGATAGGGCGCATCTGTTTCGATCAAAATTCTGTCCAGCGGGGTTTGTTTGCAGATTTCGCGCAACGCATCGCCATTCTTAAATGTGACGATGCCGGAGAAAGACAAGTAGAAGCCCATCTTCAGCGCTTCCTGCGCCATCCATGCGCCGGAGGAAAAGCAATGCATGACGCCGGTGAGTTTGCCGCTGGCGTTTTCTTCTTTGATGATGCGGATGATGTCCTCATCGGCATCGCGCGCGTGCACCACAATCGGCAGGCCGGTTTCGATGCAGGCGCGGATCTGGCGGCGGAATCCTTCGGCCTGATCGGCGGGCTCGCCGAAATTATAATGGTAGTCCAAGCCGCATTCGCCGATGCCGACGATTTTCGGATGCGTTTTGCTGAGCGCCACGAAATCTTCGGTGGTGAATTTCTTTTCCGCTTCTTCCGATGCGTCGTGCGGGTGCGTGCCCACGGTCATCCATACATTGGTGTTGCGGTCGCAAATCTGTTTGAGCGTTTCCACTTCTTCAGCCATGCGGCAGCATATTGTGACCATGCCGGCCACGCCGGCGGCATTGGCAGCCCTCACAAGCGAGTCAGCGTCAGCGGCGCTTTTGCGGTGATTTAAATGGCAGTGCGAGTCAATAAACATGGGGCAAACTTAAGGCATTTAGCCCTCGTAATAAAGGGCCATAAGATGCGGAATTATTTCGCATCCCGGCCGTTTGACGGGGCGAGTATCTCATGAAAACCAACTGTAAATAGGAGGTCATTATCATGACTATGAGAAAACTGCTTCTGGCTACGGCCCTTACCAGTGCTGTCTTCGGCTTTACGGCCGGGGCACAGGCTGAGGGTGACGCTGCCATCCGTTCGAACTCTTCGGTCAACACCGACGCTTCCATGAGCTCGCAAGACTCAGGGACTTCATCGGCTGCCAATGTTGGCAGCGAGGGTTCGACCATGAACGGTGAAAACGTTTCTGCACGGACCTTTGACATCGACTCGTCATCGGACGCGCAGGAAATTATCGCCGCACAACAGCAACTGCGCAGCGAGGGCTATGTTGTCGCCGTTGACGGTGTGTGGGGTCCGCGCACTGAAGCTGCGATCCGCGAGTACCAGTCCGCCCAGAACACTGGCGCTGCTGCCAGCGGCGCAGGCGAAGGCATGAGCATGGGTAACGAGTCATCGGTATCCAACAGCCGCGCCAATAACAGCCTCGATAGCGCAGGCGATTCAGGCACGGGCGGCTACTAAGCCAACCGTTCCCTGATTTATAACGAAAGCCCGGTTTTTTGCCGGGCTTTTGTTTTGCCCCGAGTCCGGGCTTTTGTTTTGCCCCGAGTCCGGGCTTTTGTTTTGCCCCGAGTCCGGGCTTTTGTTTGCCCCAACATTGTCATGAAACCAAATTGGAATGCAGCGCGTTTGTCCTGCAGCAACGATAAAAAGGCCTTCCTTATGAAATACGCTGTTCTTGGCGCTGTCTTAAGCGCTAGCCTGATTGCAACCGCCCTTCCTGCATTTGCCGAACCGGGCAAAGGGCATGGAAAAGGCAAACATAAAAATGAAATTGCCCGGCTTGAGGACAATCTGCGCAGCGTTCACTTTGGCGATGACGACCGCGAACGCATTCAGGAATTCATCGTTTTGCAAGAACGGCGCGATTGCCCGCCGGGCCTTGCCAAAAAAGGCAATGGCTGCCTGCCCCCCGGCCAGGCTAAAAAATACCGGGTCGGCGAGGTTTTGCGCGTCGATTACCCGCAAACCATCTGGCATGCGCTGGCCGACCTGATTTCGCCAGCGCCCAAAGGCTTCCGCTATGAGCGGGTCGATCATGACGTGCTGCTGATCGATAATAACAGCAACCGTGTTGTCGACGTGGTGAGCGTGAACTGATGAGCAAACCTGTAGAGCGCAAACCCAACGACGTGCCCCTTGGCGTAAAAATCGCCCAAGAAGAAGGCTATGACAAGGACAAGCCCGCATCGATGACCAATGACCTGGGCCAGTTCGTTTCCGCCAACCGCAACCCCATGCCGACGCCCAATACCTATCGCGCCGGCCTGAACCAGCCGATTGATACCCGCACCGGCAAACCGTTGCCTGAAAATGCCACGGCGAACTTTTCCTATGACTCGCCCGTTGGTCATGAGCAACCAGACCAGGAGAGCGACAAGATGACCATGAAGCCCGATCCATACGACCAGATCCAGCCGCCAGAAAAACCCAAAAAACCGCAGGAAAAGGGCCAGGCGACCATTAAGACCAATACGCCCCCGGGGGAACGCCCTGAAGCGGCGAATTCCTGATTTTTAACCTAAGCCCAGGAGACGACTATGATTGACGATCCCAAACCAGGCGAACCCACACAACCCGTTCAGCCGGAAGTGCAGCCCGATTTTGTGCCGCCGGACCACCAGCCGGCAAAAGCGTAAGACAAACTTTTTGAAACGCGCCGTTCTTCACAGAATGGCGCGTTTGCTATTCGCAAAGGCAGAGTTATGCGCCTTGTTATCGCAACCCTCTGCCTTATGTGTATCAGGCAGGTGAATTTCTTCATCGGCAAACCAAGGAGTATCTACAATGACCAATCAAAATCAAAATCCGAACAGCCCGCAGTCCAACCCGGACAAAGCGAACCCGAGCACCAAGCCGGAAATCCAGCCGTCACAAAATCCGGCTGAAAAAGAGCAAGAAAAAGGCCGCTAATTTTACAGCGCTTTTAAAAAGACCAAGCCCGGATCATCTCCGGGCTTTTTCTTTTTTGGAACTTAACATGCGGGCCCTGTGTTGTTAAATGAACCTCATACAGTAAGGACTTTCATGACCAAGACATTCAGCCTGATGCTACTCACCGCTGCGGCGGCCTGCACCCTCGCCGCCTGCACGCAGACGCGGGAGAATACAACGACCGGAAAACTCAATTCACGCGGTGGATATTACGAAGCCAATGAACCCACGCAGGGCGTTGGCGACACATCGCGCAATACGACCGCGAATGAAACGGCGGACCGCATGTCGACGCGCTATCCCGTTGGGTCGGCCGGTCAGGGCAGCAACCCGTACTAAAATCTTTCAAATATTAAAAGCCCGGTGAAAGCCGGGCTTTTCTTTTTGGGCTCAACCTTGCTACAGTCACCGCCATGAGACATGTGATGCTGATCGCCGCCCTTTTTGTTCTTGCCGCCCCCTCGCCGGGGGCCGCGCAACAAAACATGGCGGACGTGATTTACCCAGCGGGCGAACCGCGCAGCGATCTCATCAGCAACGCTGTGCCGGAAAAGAACCGCAGCCATGTCAGCGCCGTGCAGGCTGAACTCAAAGCCCGCGGTTATAAAATCCGCGTCGATGGCGCCTTTGGACCGAAAACGCGCAGCGCTTTAAAGACATTCCAGAAGGCCCAGGGCCTGGCCCAGACCGGCGTGATGGATAACCCGACGCTGGCGGCGCTGGGTGTGAGTACGCTGTAAAGCTGAAAATCCGACCTTTGATTTTATTGTATTTTTTAGGGGTTGTTCAGTTCGGTCGCAGGATTTTGATGTGCGGTCGTACTTAGTTCGTTTGTCGGCGTTTTTGTTTTTATCCTTCAAATTTCAGGGATAAAAAAACCGCCCATGGGGCGGATGCATGTGTGCTGTTCACAGAAGAAATATAGGGCTATTATCCAAAAACATCAATTAAAAAGCACTAAGAATGACTTCTGTAATAAAACATTATCGCAATCTATTAAAGCTCAACTCCGAGTTTTTTAACAAGCTGGAAAAAGATCCAATTTCCTTAAGCATGTTTACGTCAGCTCATAATTTCTCTTCTGACTATGAGAAGCTTTACGAGATAATTGAAGATAAACCTGAATCACAGTTATTACGTTTATCTATACGAGAGTATCAATTTGCTCTTTTTGCTGCCAGTACGTCCAACTATAGGCATGCCTATATGAGCCTAAGGTTAGCGTTTGAATTGGCGCTGGGATCTATACTCTTTTCTGCTCACGAATTGCATTTGCGTGAATGGCAAAAAAACAGTCGCCATATTGTTTGGGACTCCTTAGTGGATCCTAGCACAGGCGTGTTTGCTGTGAATTTTATTCGAGCCTTTACGCCGGAGTTAGATTCTTTTGGCGTACAATATGCAGCAATCGCAAGGACGGTTTATAGAGAATGCTCTGAGTACGTCCACGGAAATTTGCATACACACAGAAATCCTGACGAAAAAATGGATTTCTCTTCTACGGAACTACAAGCATGGGCTCAAAAAGCATCGTCTGTACATTTGGCAATAATTTTTGCTTTTACCGGGCGGTATTTTGATGCTCTTCCATCGAAAAAACTTTTATTGATCGAAGGGATTATCCTTGAAAGATTAGGAGAAATCCCCTTTCTTAGAGCCGTATACCAAGAACTAGGTAAAAAGCAATGACTGACTTTTTTTTCCGGACAGAAGATATTCGACCAGAAGATATTTTCGATTTTTTTGCAGAAGGCAAAGAAGATCGCAATATTGTCGATGCGTTAAAGAATAGAAACCCCACAATTCTTGTTGGCAGCCGTGGCGTTGGCAAGTCGTTTCTTTTGAGAGTCGCACAAAACGAGCTTTTACAAGCCTTCCCTAGCGAACGAATTTTTCCAGTTTATATGAGCTTTATAGGAAGCGCTCTTTTACAATCGAATGACCCAGAGCAGTTTAGCCATTGGATGCTTGCAAGAATATGCTCTTCTGTAACGCGCGCGCTCAAATCTCAAGGCTTACTTGCTTCGCATTCTCAAAGCGCAAAAATACTTACGGGTGAGTCTGATTCACTTACATCACCCACATCCATTGAAAAGATTATTAGCGCTTACGAAAACTCTTGGAAGAATCCGGATGTTAAAATTGATACGTCTTTGCTGCCTTCTGTTGATAATGTTAAAGAGGCCTTAGAAGATATCGCCACTGAATTGAACATTAAACGATTCAACCTTTTCATCGACGAAGCGGCTCATATATTTGCGCCAGATCAACAACGACAATTTTTTACTTTATTTCGTGACTTACGAAGTCACTGCATAACATGTAAAGCAGCCGTATATCCAGGCGTGACAGTTTTTGGCGATACTTTCCAACCCTCTCATGACGCCACTTTGATTTCGTTGCATCGTGATGTTTTGGCACCCGAATATGTAGACAAAATGCGCGAGATTGTAGAGAAGCAAGCAGATAGCGCTATGCTTCAAAAAATGGCAGAAAACATGAAAAATTTTGCCATACTTGCATATGCGGCTTCAGGAAATCCTAGACTGCTTTTAAAAACTCTTTCTGAAGCCCCGAAATTAAATTCGACTCAAATAAACTCTGTGATCAAAGATTATTATCGCGTGAATATTTGGTCTGAACACACAGCGCTTGCGGACAAGTACGCTGGGCATACAGATTACATAGACTGGGGGCGCGACTTCATTGAAACCGTCGCGCTGCCTGAAATTAAATCTAAAAACGACGTTTCTTTAAATTTAGATAGAAGCACCAGCGCCTATATCTGGGTGCATAGAGATGCACCTGAGGCAGTTAAAGAATCTTTGAGAATTCTTTCTTATACGGGCATTTTAAGCGAGCATACCGCTGGCATAAAAGCAACACGGGCGGCCGTAGGCTCTAGATATGTTGTAAATTTAGGCTGTTTGTTTGCACTTGAGCCGGCACCTGCCGCAACCGCGTTTGATGTTGCAAAAGGTCTTTCGCCTAGAAGAATGACCGAATATGGCGCCAAACATACAGCTTATGAGGAATTGCTAAAAAAGGTAAACCTATCCTCTAAAAAATCACTTCCCTCCGCTTTAGAAGTTCAATTTAAAAAACCTAGCGGAATTTTGGATTTAACTAACTGGCAAAAAGAAAAGCTAATTGAACTAAATCTAAAAACGGTTGGCGAGGTTTTTCAAGCAACCGAAGAGAAACTTAAACAGGCTAGCTATGTCGGAGATGTTAGAGCGCGGCAAATGCGAAATGCTGCTTTCGCGGCAGTAATGGAGTATTTGTCAGGTTAAACCTTCTCTAAGCTGCTGCCTTGACTTCCAACCGCGGGAAGACGCCTTCAGGGGCCGGGAGTGCGGTGCCGGCCTTCAGTGCTGAAGCTGCCGACAGGTGCAAGAAGTCGCGCTGATCTTGCGGGACGGAGAGCTGATCGAGCATTTTGGCTGTTGCCGTTGGCATGAAGGGTTGCAGCGCGAGGGCGATGCAGCGGCTGGTTTCGGCGAGGACGTAGAGGACGGTGGCCATTCTCGCCGGGTCTTCTTTTTTGAGTTTCCAGGGGGCCTGGAAGTCGACGTACTGGTTGGCGGCGTTGGCGACGTCGGTGATGGCGTCGAGGGCTTTGTTGAATTTGAAAGCGTCGAACTGTTCACGCATGGCGGGCAGCAGATCGACCTGCGCGGATTTCAAGAGCGCGGTGTCTTCTGCGGTGAAGGCGCCGGGCTGGGGGACTTTGCCTTCGCAGTTTTTCTGGATCATTGAGAGGCTGCGTTGCGCGAGGTTGCCGACGCCGTTGCTTAAGTCGGCGTTGAGGCGGTTGACGGCGTTGTCGTGCACGAAGTTGCCGTCGTTGCCGAAGGGCAAATCGCGCAGGAGGACGTAGCGGGCGCCATCGACGCCGTAGCGCTCGATAAGGTTTTCAACCGTGATGACGTTGCCCAAGGACTTCGACATTTTCTGGCCTTCGGCGACCCACCAGCCATTGGCGTAGACGCGCTCGGGCACTTTGATGCCAGCGGCCATCAGGAAAGCGGGCCAGTAGACGCAGTGGAAGCGGGTGATTTCTTTGCCCACAACATGCACGACGGGACCGCCGTTCCAGTATTTTTTGAAGAGGCTGTCGTCGTCCTGCCCGTAGCCGAGCGCGGTGATGTAGTTGGAGAGCGCGTCGAGCCAGACATACATGACGTGTTTTGGTCCGGTTGGCGGGCCTTCGCCCGCGGGGCCCGGCACCTCAATGCCCCAATCAAACGTGGTGCGGCTGATGCTGAGATCTTTCAGGCCGGATTTGACGAAGGAGATGACTTCGTTTTTCGAGCTGTCGGGGCCGATGAAGTCGGGACTTTTGGCGTAGAAGTCGAGCAGACGGTCGCCCCATTCGGAGAGCTTGAAGAAATAGCTTTCTTCTTCCATCCAGGTGCATTCCGCGCCGCTGGCGGTTGCGATGCGTTTGCCGTCTTTGATTTCGGTTTCGTCTTCGGCGTAGTACGCCTCGTCGCGCACGGCGTACCAGCCGGAATAGCCGCCTTTATAAATGTTGCCGGAAGCGGCGATGGCTTCCCAGAACGCCTGCGCGCCCTTTTTGTGGCGGGCTTCCGTGGTGCGGATGAAATCGTCGTTGCTGATGTTCAGCGTGGGGACGATGGCCTTGAAAAGTTCGGCGACCTGGTCGGTGAATTGTTGCGCGGGAATGCCGGCGGCACGCGCGGCCTGGTCGACCTTGATGCCGTGTTCGTCGGTGCCGGTGAGGAAGCGGACGTCGAACCCGTCGAGGCGTTTGAAACGCGCCATCACATCGCAGGCGATGGTGGTGTAGGCGTGGCCCATATGCGGGTCGCCGTTCACGTAGTAGATGGGCGTGGTGATGTAGAAGGTTTTTTTAATCACGCGGCTCTCATTCCCGATTGAAGAATACGCAGGGCACCAAGCGCCTGATGGCGCCGGTCCAGGTTGCCTTTGTCGCACAGGGTGCGGTGGCGTTCAAGAGAATCAAGGGTTTGCAGGGCGGATTTCAGCGGCGCGTGGGCATCCTGCGTAGCGGCGGCGCGGGCTTTTGCCTGCAGGGCCCAGGTGGAGACATTGAGCATGCCGTCGAGCGGATCGGGCGTGGCTTTGACGGCCAGTTTTTCGGCCAGGGTCCAGAGGGTTTTGTCATCGGCGGATGGCAGGCCATCGAGCATGGAGAGCGTATTGCGAATGGCGCCCATCCCGCCCTGGTCGAGCAGCGAAAGCGCCCTGCCCGGGCTGCGGCCCGCGACATCGGCCAGCAATTCGATATCGCTGCCAGCGAGATCGGGCCGGTATTTGCGCATGATGCTGGTGAAGGCGGCCATTTCGGGCGCGTCCATCTGCATGACGCGCGAACGCGAGCGGATGGTCGGGATCAACGCGCCCATGGTCTGGGTGATGAGGATGAGCAGCGCCTTTGAGGGCGGCTCTTCAAGAATTTTGAGCAGCGCGTTTTGCGAATGGTTGGTCATCAGCTCGGCTTCGTCGACGATCACCACGCGCCAGCCGCCCTGCTCGCTTGCGGTTTTGCGCAGGAAGCCCGGGATTTCGCGCGCGTCGTCGGCCTTGATGGTGTCGAGAATTTTGCCGCTGTCGTCGATGGACCGGCCGACGACCATGAGATCGGGGTAGCCAGCTGCCGCGACGCGCTGGAAGATGGGATCGGTGGCCGGGACATCGAGGGTTTGCGGCGTGGGTTCGGCGCCGAAGAGCCCGTCACCGCCGGCTTGCGGATTTTTGAACAGGAAACGCGCGAGGCGAAACGCCAGCGTCGCCTTGCCGATGCCCTTGGCGCCCGCCAGCACGATGGTGTGCGGCATGGTGTTGGTGGACCACCAGTTGAGCAATTGCTGTTCGAATTTGTGATGCGCGAGCAATTCGGCATTGGCGCGGGGGTCGGGCGCTTCGGGCGCGTTCAGCGCGGCTTCCTTGGCCTCGACTTCATCCATCGCGTCGTTGTCGTCGTCATCGAAGAGGCTCATGCGCTCACCCGTTTATGGATGGCTTCAGCGACATCGGCTTCGGTTTGGGTGGCGTCGATGACGTGGCAGCGCTGGGGGCTGGCTTTGGCGATGGCGAGATAACCGGCGCGCAGGCGTTCGTGGAAGGCCACGTCCTTGTCTTCGAAACGGGCTTCGTTGGCGTGGGCGACGACGTTGCGGAAATTGGCGCGTTTCAGGCCGATTTCGACGGGCACGTCGAGGATGATGGTGAGATCCGGTTCCAGATCGCCGATGGCGATTTGCTTCAGGGCTTCGATATCGGCGCTGCCGATGCCGCCGGCGGCGCCCTGGTAGGCACGGGTTGAATCGGTGAAGCGGTCGCAGAGAACGGTTTTACCGGCAGCGAGCGCGGGCGCGATGAGATCGCGGACATGCATGGCGCGGGCGGCGAAGAAGAGCATGGTTTCGGCCTGCGCCGACCAGTCGCCGCCGTCGCGGTTGACGAGCAGCGCGCGGATTTTTTCGGCCTCCGGCGTGCCGCCGGGTTCGCGGGTGACGACGACATCAATCCCGGCATCCGCCAATCGCGCTTCGAGGAGGCGGATTTGCGTAGACTTCCCGCTTCCCTCGCCGCCTTCTAAGGTGATGAAGCGGCCCCTGGTCATTTTGCGGCCTGGATGATTTTCTCGAAGGTCAGGCTGATGAAGCCTTTTCTGGCCACGTCGGATCCGGCGAGCAGCGGATAGGTCTGCACGCTGGCCATTTCAGGCAGGGTGACTTCGATCGTGCCGATCTGGGTGCCTTTGGCGATGGGGGCGATCTGCGGGGTCTGGTATTTGACTTTGAGCTGCAGGTCTTTGGGGTTGTAGGTGGCAGGCACGGTGGAGACGACGTCTTTGGCGATGACGAGATCGACTTCCCTGGCAGCGCCGTAAACCACGGGGGCCCTGGCGACGATGGTGCCGGCGGTGAGGAGTTTTTTCACGGAGAAGCTGTCCAGCGCCCAGTTCATGAGACGGATGCCTTCGGCTTCGCGGTCTTTATCGGAGTTGAGGCCGGAGATGACCATGATGACGCGGCGGTTGTTGCGCTTGGCGGATCCGATCAGGCCGTAGCCGGCTTCTTCGGTGTGGCCGGTCTTGATGCCGTCGGCGCCTTCGACCTTGCCGAGCAGCGGGTTGCGGTTCTGCTGGGTGATGCCGTGCCATTCGAATTCGCGGATCGCGTCGTACTTATAGTAGTCGGCGTAATCGGTGACGAGGCGCCAGGCGAGCAGCGCCAGATCGCGCGGCGTGGAATAGTGGTCCGGGTCGGGCCAGCCGGAGGCGTTCATGAAATGCGAGCCGGTCATGCCGAAACGCGCGGCCATTTCATTCATCAGGCCGGCGAAGCGTTCTTCAGAACCCGCCACGCATTCGGCCAGAACAATAGTCGCATCGTTGCCGGACTGGATGATGACGCCCTTGATGAGATCTTCGACGCGGATATCGGACCCGAGTTCGACGAACATTTTCGAGCCCTGCATCTTCCAGGCTTTTTCGGAGACGCGGCAGGTGGAATCCAGCGTGAGGGCGCCGCGCTTCAAGGCATCGAAGACGACGACGGCGGTCATGGTTTTGGACATGGACGCGGTCGGCATGCGTTCGGTGGCGTTTTTCTCCATCAGGATGGCGCCGGTGGTGGTGTCGATGACAATCGCGGCTTTCGCGATGGTTTCCTGTGCGGCGTAGGCCGGGAAAGCGAGAGAAATCAGCAGAAAAAAGGCAAACAGAATGCGCATTACGAACCCTTTGGCGATCAGAATCATGAAGACAAGAGAGCATAAAAGAAGATGACAGTCCTGCGAAGGCGAGAATCCCGGCTTTTGGACAGAAAATTATTCGCCATTCCGGCGGAGGCCGGAATCCATGGATCGGGAAGACTGATGAGTGGATTCCGGCTTTCGCCGGAATGACGGCGGGGTGGGGTTATTGAACGGCGGGCGTGTCGTTCTGGGCGAGCGTGTTGGGCTTGGTCAGGCCTTTGAACACGGCGCGTTTGGGCAGGGCGTTGGGCAGAATGGGCGCCGGAATGTTGGCCGGGTTCATGCCCTGGACGCGGGTGTCATCCATGACGGGCGACATCTGGTAGATCTGCGGCTGCTGGACCGGGACATGGATCTGCGGCATGGGCTGCGCCTGAACCGGCATGACGACGGACGGCTGGGCGGACGGCTGGGCGGACAACTGGGCCGGACGCTGCGGCGGCACGGGGACGCCTTCGATCATGGCGATCTGTTCGGCAATGACATCGCCCACCGGCGGCACGGCGATGGTGTTGGCGTTGCCCAAAGCCGGGTCGAGCGGCGCGGCCGGAACATAGGCGGTGGACGCCACCATCAGGTGCGGTTCGGCCGGGGCGGTCATGTTTGTGGGGTAGAACGCGGCAAAGCGCTGATCGAGCATGCCGTAATCGTTCATGGCGATTTCAGCGCCCCGGGTATCGACGCCTTTGCGGGCGGCCTGGGCGACGGCGATGCTTTCAGGGCCCAGAACCTGGACCTTCACCTTAGAGGTGCCCATGTTGCGGAATTTCAGCGCCTCGGCGGCGCCTTTGGAGAGGTCGATGATGCGGCCGCCGTGGAACGGCCCGCGGTCATTGATGCGGACGACAACGGATTCATTGTTGGACAGGTTGGTCACGCGGACCAGCGAGGGCATTTGCAGGGTGGGATGCGCGGCGGTCAGCGCCATCTGGTCGAAGCGTTCGCCGTTGGCGGTTTTCTTGCCGTGGAAGCCAGGGCCATACCAGGAGGCCATGCCGATTTGTTCTTTTTCGTAGTTTTCTTCGGGGTAGTAGGTCTGGCCCTTGATGCTGTAGGGCTTGCCAACCTTGTAGCGGCCTTTGGAATTATCGGGCGCCGGAGATGCGCACCCTGTGAGGCCGACCGCGAGGGCGGTCAGCAATACAATCCAGATGCGTTGATGCATTCCTGCACCCTATCGTTGTTGATCCCGCTAGTCGGCGGAGGCAATAGCATCCGCGAGCAGCCCGACGCTTGTAGCAAAATACGTCGAGCGGTTCCAGTGCATGATAACATTGTAATTTGCGTAAACTAAATACGTTTCTGTACCGGGGCCATCCGGCGCGACCAGAGAAGCCAGGATTTCCGCGCCTTGGGAGGGCATTGGCAGTTGCCCCCCGTCCGCCGTTCTGACGCCTTTTGATCGCCAATATGACAAAGATTTCTTGATCTCGCGACCATATTCATTCGCACTTATGGAATTTGGCGCGAGGACGCGGCGGCCCCAGCGCAGGTCGCTGTTCCAGCCCTCGGTCTTCAGGTAGTTGGCCATGGAGGCGAAAACGTCGGGCATGGAGGACCAGATATTCACGTTGCCGTCGCCGTCACCGTCGACGGCATACCTCATATATGAGGACGGCATGAACTGGCACTGGCCCATGGCCCCGGCCCAGGACCCGGTCAACTTGTCGGTGCCGGCGTGGCCGCCATGGAGAATTTTGAGGGCGTTGGTCAGTTCTTTTTCAAAGAAAGCGGCGCGGCGGCCTTCATAGGCGAGCGTGGCGAGGCTGGAGAGAATGTCGAAGCCGCCGGTGATGCGGCCGTAATTGGTTTCGATGCCCCACAGCGCGACGATGTATTGGGCGGGCACGCCATAGGTGCGTTCAGCCGCTTTTAACAGCTGGCTGTATTCGGAGAGTTTTTCGCGGCCGTCTTTGATGCGCTTGTCGGAGACGATGTTCTTTTTGTACTGGGCAAAGGTGATTTTGGATTCCGGCTGTTTTTGATCCAGCTCGATCACGCGCGGCAGGTAGGTGAGGCCCATCAGGTTGCGCTCGAGGAAATTGTAATCGAGGCCCTGCTGCGCGGCCCGCTGCTTGTAGCCGGCCAGCCATTGCGGGAAACCGGCTTCGCCGTGGAGGGTGTGGTCCGGGTTGGTGACGGGGGCGACCTGTTGTTGCGCGGATTGTTCGTAAATGGGTTGGGGGCGCTGCTGTTGCTGTTGCCGGGCCTGGTAGACGGGCGGCTGGTTTTGCTGAATCTGGTGCTGCAATTGCGGCTGGTAGCGGTTGTACATTTCCAGCGTTGCCTGATCCTCCGCCCGGGCGGTGGCGAGAAAGACCATGTGAGCCAGAACCAGAGCAGCGAGTGCAAAAAGGGTGTGCGTCATGCCCATCTACTTAGCATCGACGGGGGTCTTCGACCAGCTACCCGTCCCGGCATAAGCGGCGATGCCGAGCATTTCCTTGAGGGCGACGTGGCTCAGCTGCATGTTGCCGAGGAAATCCTGCCGGCCTGGCGTGAGGAAATCGGACGGATATGGGATGACAGTCCAGCCCACGGCATTGAACGCGCCGATTGCGCGCGGCATGTGCGAAGCGGAAGTGACGAGCAGCCAGCGTTCGCCGGCTTTGGGTTGCATGAGGTCTTTGGTATACGCAGCGTTTTCGGCGGTGGTGCGCGATGCGTTTTCTATGCGCAGGCGCTTGCCGGGGGTGAAGCCGATGGTGGCGAGGACGGGGCGGATCAAATCCCCCTCCCTCCCTTCATTCTGGGTGAGCGAGCCGTCGCCGCCGGTGAAGACGAGCCTGGCCCATGGATACTGGCGGCCGAGCGTTGCGAAAGTGGTGATGCGGTCGGCGGTGCTTTTAAGTTGCGGTGCGCCGTGGGTGAGCCCCTGCCCGGTGTCGATGGCGCCGCCGAGCAAAATGATGCCGTGGACCGGGCGTTCGATGGCGGCGGGCAGCGGGTAGCGCGTTTCGAGATAATGGGTGAGCAGCGGCCCGGTGGGCAGCACGCCGAAGAGGAAGAGGATGGCGAAAGCGGCGATGCCGAGGCGGCGGGCAATGCGGTGGTATTTCAGCGCCATCGCCAGCATCGCGCCGGTGAGCAGGATCAGGGCGAGATTGAAGGGTGCGAGGATGAACCAGAGGATTTTGGATAGGACGAAGAACATGAGAGGTGTTATAAATGTCAGTATCTACCGGGTAAAGCGCAAAGGGACTTTTCTATGGCCACCAAAGTTACACCGAAAGATTTAATCGATACATTATCTGCAGCTTATGATTTAAAAAGCCAAAGAGAAGTAGCCGAATTTCTGGGCGTAACTCAAGGCAGAGTGAGTCAGATAAAAAAATCTCCAAACATTACAAAGACCAATCTCTCATTAGTATTACGTCCATCTAAACGCGCATCATCTTTGGACTTGCTCGACTTAGCGGCTAAGGAATACGGGCTAAAAAACCAAAGAGAACTAGCAAAGTTTTTGGGGGTGACCCCAGGAAGAGTTAGCCAAATCAAAGGTAGCGCCCAAATTACAAAATCAGGAATAAGTTCTGTACTGAAGTCTGCAAAAAAGACATCCATCAGCACGACAAAAAAGACGACCTGCCAAGAGCTTAACAATAAAATTTTGGATACTTATAAAGAATTTCATGGTCTAGCTACACAACAAGAACTTGCAGACTCCTTAGGCGCAACACGCGCTCTAGTAGCTCAATGGACAAGTGGGAACTCTCAAATTCCTTTGCCTACTGTCAAAAAAATTCTAAAGGCTGCTGTGCCCATTACTATCAAACCTTTACTTGAAATGGAGAAAGTGGACCCGGGGAAACCTGGAGGCAAATGGTATTTCTTTAGTGAAAAAACCAATACAAAAAGAGCAACTCTGATTAAAAAAATTGCTGGTAAGAAAGGTATATATTGCTATTACGACGGCCTAAGCAGGCTTAGTTATGTAGGAAAAGCCGATCGGACGCCACTGGATCGTGAAGTTGAAGGAAGACTTTCTCAAGCCTTACCAAAAACAAAACTTGGATACGGCCAGAACATGAAGAAGAACATTCCTGTCTATCAAGGAAATATAGTCGAATACATTTCAGCTTACGAAATACTACCAACAGAACTCATTCCTCTAGCTGAAGCCCTAGCGATAAGGATATCAGCCAACACTCAATTCAATAAGAGACTAGAGAGTCTATCTAAATAAAATGAGTTGCTTCTAAGCACGTATCATAAATCATTTTAAGCCTTCTTCACAAAACCAGTCTTCAGCACCAGCCCCCGCACTTTTTCGACGTTGGCTTCGATTTCGGAGTCGCTGTCGGTCAGGCGGATGTTTTTGACCATGGTGCCGCGTTTGAGGGTGACGTTGGCGCCTTTGACGGGGAGGTCTTTGATGAGGGTGACGGAGTCGCCGTCTTTGAGGCGGTTGCCGTTGGCGTCTTTTACGATGAGTTCGTCGTCGGACATGGGCGTGATTCCTTTTTAAGTTTGTGCAGCGCAAGCATAACAAATATGAGGACAAAGGGAACTAACCCACACTCCGGGTGTTCGTTTGGGGATTTCGTTTTCAACCATCCCAAGGAGTTTCAATTATGAACGGTGTTATCTATCTCGTCGGCCTGGTCGTTGTGGTCATGGCAATCCTGTCATTTCTCGGCATCCACTGAACCCATGGCAAGGAGTAAACCCATGAACAATACACCTTATGTCAGCTGGGGCGCGATCCTCGGCGGCGCGGCGATCGCCTGCGCTTTATCGGTTGTCATGCTGCAGTTTGGAAGCGCCATCGGCTTTTCCATGGCGGATATGGACGACGTTACCGTCCTGACCCCGGGCCGCGTGTTTGGCGGCGCGTTCTTCATTCTGTGGATCCAGGTTCTGTCATCAATGATCGGTGGTTACCTTGCCGGGCGCCTCACGGCACCGGCCGACCTGAAGCCCATGGAAGCCGAAGTTCGCGACGGCGCACATGGCCTGCTGGTCTGGGCGGCATCGACGCTGGCTGTTTTTGCCGGCGGCGCGATTGTCGCTGCGTTCTACGCGCTGGCCCCGGCGGAAGCCGAGCCGGTGGTTCGTAAAACCCCGCAGATGATTGCCAACGAAGAGGCCACTGCCATCATCATCGCGTTTTCGATGGCGGCAACCTCCCTCGTCTCGGCTGTCGCTTCCTGGTGGGCAGCCACCAAGGGCGGCGACCACCGCGACGGCGAACTGGATGTGCGCTGGTACTTCAGCTTCAAACAACGCTAAAGCTTTGTCTTTCCCGCGGTCACAGATGTGGCCGCGGGAAGGCATTCTTAAAGTTCCCAAAATTATGCCGTCGTTACACGCTTGAAGCGGGCATTGTGCCCGCTAGCTGGCTTATTACGCAACCAACCATTCGAGGATATCATGACCTTTAAAACCCTTCTGGCCGGCACCTGCCTGGCACTGACCATCGGCACGTTCACTGCCGGAACCGCCGGCGCCGTTGATCTTGGCGTTGGCGCCAACACCGGCGTCAATGTCGGCGTGAACGATGACCGCAATGCCGGCGCCAGCGTCGACCTTGGCGCAGGCACCCGCGCCAATGGCGGCATCACGTCGAGCAATGCCGTGTCGTCGTCCAACAGCTTCGATGCCAATGCGGATGCGGAAGCCCGCGCCCGCGCACGCAACACTGCGGATTATGATCGTAACACGTCATCCACAAACAGCGCGTCCACCCGGGCCCGCGTGAACTCAGACATCAATACCGGCGTAAACGTGGATAATGCGCGCATTCGTGCCGATAACGACACCAGCGCCCGCATCAACGCCATTTCGACCCGCAACGAAGACATGCGCCGCGATGACACCCGCCGCAGCTGGTGGCAGGGCGATAACAGCGTCCGTGCACGTGCTGGGGCCGGTGCCGGCGCCTCTATGAACGATTAAGAGTTAATATATGGGGCCTCGCCTGCCCGTCGCCCTCACGGGCGACTCCCGCCCGCGAACATAAGTTTGCGAGTCCGCAGTCGCGGCCTTTAAATTAAGAAAAGGTCCGGTTTACGCCGGGCCTTTTTCTTTGTTATAAGAGTGACCGATGGATGGGTGGCCGAGCGGTTGATGGCACCAGTCTTGAAAACTGGCGACCCTTCACGGGGTTCGTGAGTTCGAATCTCACCCCATCCGCCATTTGGCTCTTTAAAAGGCATGGAAAACCGCGCTGGCCGGCTTTAATCCTGTGGTATCGGGCGGGTCGGCCCCTTTATAATCTCCCGTACATCAGTTATCCGGGGATAAAGCGGCGAATGAAAAGCGCGAGCCAGCCAAAATTTTATAAAAAAGAGGGGAAGAAAATTACCCCTGTCCCCGGCCCGCAGGAGACCAAGGCCGCAAAACTGCGCCTGAAAGAAATTCTGGCCGCTGACGAGAACGTCCCGGATTTTTACAAAAAGAAATGGGACGATGTGGCGTTGTATGACCCGAGCGGGTCAGTTGATGATGCGCGGTCCATTCTGATCGACCCGGATGCGGGCGCGTATCATCTTGAAAATAGCCTGAACGATATGACCGGCAAAGAATGGGTTAAATTCACATGCAGCTGGTTTATTTTCAATGCGCTGCGCGACGATTTGATGGCCGAGAAGAAGCTCGACCCCACCACCGCGCATCACCCCGCGACGTTTTCGCCCACCATGGTCGAGCATTTCATCAAATTTTTTACCAAAAAGGGCGCCACGGTTATCGACCCGTTCTGCGGCATCGGCAGCACGCTGGAAGCGTGCAAGCGCACGGGGCGCAAAGGCGTGGGCATTGAACTGAACCCAAAATATCATAAACTCTGCCTGAAGCGGACGCCGGAATTTGCCGATACCATCTATAACATGGATGCGCGCAAGGTGGGCGAGTTGAAGCTCAAGAATATCGATTTTTCGATTTCGTCGCCCCCGTACTGGGACATCCTTAACCGCAGCACCAAGGATTTTAAAAAGACCCGCACGGGCAAGAGCCTGGATGTCGCGTATTCGGACAACGAGGTCGATCTTGGCAATATCGGTGATTACAACCAGTTCATTGAGCAAACGGCGGGCGTTTATCTATCGCTGCACAAGCTTTTGAAAAAAGGCGCGTATATCGTCATCATCATCAAGAACATAAAAAAAGGCGGCAAGATGTACCCTCTTGCCTGGGATCTGGCGCGGGCGCTGTCGGACACGTACACGCTTAAAGACGAGAAAATCTGGATTCAGGACAAGGTGGGGCTGGCGCCATACGGTTACCCCTATTCCTGGGCATCGAACATTCTGCATCACTACTGCCTGGTTTTAAGAAAAGAGGCGTGATGCGGTCGTCTTTAAAGAAACTGGAAAAGAGCCTGATTGACCCGAGCGTCAAGCACGCGCGCAGTGAAGACGACGATATTTCAAAACTGCATAAATACTGGTCACGCAAACCGTGGCGAATTATCCAGGGTTACATCGCGCGCTATTCCCGCGAGGGCGATACGGTGCTGGATAATTTCTGCGGCAGCGGAACGATCGGACTGGAATGCCTGCTGCAGAGCCGCCATTTCATCGGCTATGACCTTAATCCGTCCGCGATTTTTATCAGCGAGCAAACACTGGATCTTGCATTCAATGCCAAGGCGTTTGACGACGCGCTGGACCAGCTGGTACAGGCGGTAAAAAAACCGGTCATGGATTTTTATAAAACCAGCAGCGGCGATTACCTGCTGTACCAGATCCAGGGCAAAAATTCGAAATCGTATAATGCGCTCGTGGCGGATTATGATTTCAAAGGCAAGGTGCGCACAACGATCAAGGCACAGAGCGATCATGCATTGCCCAAGGGATTGTCTTATCCGGACGCCCCCTTCCCCAAAGCGTTTTACAAGGACCGGTTCTCGTACAAGGGTGTGAGCCATGTTTCGGATCTGTTTTCGAAGCGCAACCTGCATGCGCTGACGCTGATTTACAATCACATCCAAAAGAGCGAAGGGCCGCCGGCCGCGCTGTTGTGGCTGGCATTTTCCAACACGCTTTTACATGTCAGCAAACTGAAGAGCGAAAATATTCGCCCCCTTGGCGTCAATAATTACTGGATACCCGACGATTACATCGAAGAGAACGTGTTGTGGCGTTTTCTGGACCGGGCGAAGAATGTGCGTAAGGCAAAAATGGCGATCAGCCGCCGCGCGCCCAGGGCCAAGAATGGCACCAGTTACAAGCTGCACAACACGTCGTCTCTACCGCTGAAAGGACTCAAAAATGGATCGATTGACTATGTGATTACCGATCCTCCTTACGGCGATGCGATCCAGTATTCGGAGTTGTCGTTTGTATGGAATTGCTGGTTGAAAAAACCATATGCCATTGAAGATGAAGTCATCATCAATCCGAAGCAGGAAAAGAGCGCTCAGGACTATCAGGCACAACTGGGCGAATTCGTAGCCAGCACATATCGTGTTCTGAAGCCGGGCGGATATTTTACATTGTGCTTTCATAACCGGGATCTGGATATCTGGCTGGAGGCGATGACCAGCATCCGTGATGCCGGTTTTGCGCTGGAGGAAAGCAACGTGCACAGCACGCTGGGCAACCCGTTCAACAAGTCGTGGAGTCAGTTTTCGCCCAAATCGGATTTGTACATCACTTTTCGCAAAGAATTGCACCTACAGGTGGTGAAGAACAAGGTGCCGTTGAATATCGAAGCCCTAATTGACACGGTATCGCGGCACCTCAGGGCCGATCAAAACAGCCTCGATCTTAACCGCGCCTATGATTTGCTGGTCATTGCCATCATCGACGCGATATTCTCGGGCAAGGATATCGGAACAGGCGTCAAGATATCGCTAAAAACGATTATAGCTCGCTTCAAACAAGCTGCAGGTAATGATGAGTCTAAGCCAAAAAGACATTCTGGAAGTCTTCAAACAGAACTTCCTTTATGAAGTGGTCGGCACTCCGTTCGGGGAAGCCGTCAAAATGCCTGCGTATGATGCCTTCATTTTCAGCAACGTTACGGGCGCAGGGTATCTCAATGATCCGCTCTACCCGTTTTCACCCAATGGGCTGCTCAAAGTTTTAAACAAAGCGCTGAATCATAGTTTTGTTAACGGTCTTTTTGAAAACTTCGCACCGAAGAATACGCCGTGGATGCTTTCTCAAACTAAGTCGTTTCTGTTTGATACTCCGCATAAGTTTATAGTGCCTATCGAGTACACTTCCAAGCAGACGCTGACGGACCGTCTTGAGCATATTTCGACTGAGGTGACCGCGCCGACCGATTACCTGATCTTTGGGATCGACACTTCTAAAAGAGGGAACGGCATGGAACCGTTTCTCGAATATCTTGCGTGCCAGCATTATTCAAAGGCAGGTTACATTGTTGAAACACAGGTGCCTATTGCGCACGATGTGGGTTCGCCTGATTTTGCCGGCTACCGCATACCCGGTCTGGCACAATCGCTGCCGGCGCATTTGCAAAAAGGTTGTCATCTGATTGAGCTGGCTATGCTGCGCGTGTCGCTTGACCGGCATGTTGCACATGCCTGTGTACGTGGCGCTACGCATATGATCGTGGGCGAAGCGAAATGCTTTCCGGGTCAGGCAACGGGGCAACTCGACAAATACACCGCGACCGGATTTTACGATGAAGGCCTTGAGATTTATCCCGCCAGAGGAACAGCGCAAACATCCTATGGCGTTTTAAATCTGGCCGAGGATTACAGCCTGCAGTTTGCTGCCCCTACGAAGCCACTGACGGTTGATGCCGATAAACAGCAAGCCTATGCCGGGTGGCTTGGGGACTACATGAAGTTTTATTTGCTGGCAAACCTCGATGGGCGCGAATTTAACGAACTGGCACAGCAGGTTATCGGCGCACCTGTTGCTGATGCGGGCAGCATGATACGGTTTATTCAAATTGTATCTGTAGAGACCCTTGTGGAGAAATCACGCCATGGCTCAGTCCAGTGATGCCGTCATCAAAAATGAAATCCGCGATCAGGTTGGCACCCGCATTGGCGACCTGACATTGCGTGTATTCGCCGAAGGCAGCCGTGAAGATCAAAATCTTTTCGATGCCGGTGGCCTGACCTTCACATATGACGGCCAGAATTACGGATCTTGTGACGCCGGCTATGTTTTTAAAAAGGACGGCGTGACGCATGCCTTCATGGCGATTGAAGGGACGGATTGCCTGAACCGCGATTCTGGCGGTAATGCTCAGTACCAAAGATTTCACCATGCGCTGGGTGCGGTCCGTGCGGGCATTATCGGTGTTTATTATCTGAAACCCGGTACCTGCCCTATTCAGCCTGATCTTTACGGCATGGCATATAACGCCAGCAAAAAAGAGAAAGGGACGTATCTGATCTGCAACGACCTGATCGTCGTCAAAAAAATTCTGGAACTCAGAAGCAACCCGAATGCGCTGCACACATATCTAGATTTGCAAATGAATGTCATGAAGGCGATTTATGATGCCGCCTTCAAAGCGCGTTACAAAAGCGACATGCATAATTTTGCCAGCAAGCGATCGACCGTCATACAGGATAAAAAAGTTATCAAATATGCGGCGCGGCGCTTGCTGAATTTTACCGATAGTTCACAACGCGCCGGGCATATCGCTGTGGGAGAAATGTACCTGACAAAATACCTCTTTCCTGATCATGTGATGGATTATCTTTTTTTGAAGATGACCGCTGCTGAGCGTGATTATCTGGACAAAAATAAAGCTAACGACAAAGAATGGTCGCTTCTGCGCAAGGAACCCGGCGTGCGTATCGTCACGCTAGACGATTTACAGGGACTGGATCCAAAAGCCAAGCAGGCATTGATCTCAATTAAGGACCTATCCGGGTTAAAGGGCGCGCCGGCTACGCTGTATAACAGCATCAAAAAGCTAATTCATACTGGCCTGGAGAGCGGCGCAATTACGATTAAAGACTGACATGGCTGTCCGATATCACGGTACCGTTCACCAGCTTCCCGCCGATATGCGCAAGGCGCTGGGGCCGGTGCATGGGGTTTGGGAGGACATCATGCCGCTAGCGCGCAATGAGTGGATTTGCTGGGCAAGCGCATTACGCAGATGATCGAAAATCTGGCGGATGGAAAGCGGCGGCCGTGTTGCTGGCCGGGATGTCCGCACCGATCCCGTTAATCGCGGCAGTAGCCTTCGCCGTGTTTGATGACGATGCAGTCGGCTTTGCCGGCGAGCCATTTCATGCCGGTGTCGTCGCCGTTGCCGGCGCGGGCCGTGATGATGGTGCCATCGCGGTTAAAGACGATGCTGCGGTCTGTGATCGTGGCGTTTTCGTAGGTTTTCTCACCATCGAGATCAGCGATTTTCACGCGGCCTGCCTCAACGATCATGTAGGTGCCTTCGGGGCCGTTCCACCGGCCGATGAAATCCTTTTTGGGTAATTCAGGCTGCGCCTGGACGACCACGGGCACCTCAACCGGCACGGCGACGACTTCAGGCTCGTTATCGCAGGCAGTGAGCAGCAGGACAGCAAAAAGACAGACAAGCGCGCGCATGGAAATTCCTTTGTTAAGATTAATCACGGCAATAGCCTTCGCCGGTTTTGATGATGATGCAATTTTGTTTTTCAGCGAGTTCCTTCACGCCGGCTTCTTTACCCGTGCCGGGGCGGATGCTTTCATTGATGCCGTTGCGCTGGAAATAAATGCGCCCGTCTTTTGAAAGGGTGCCGCCCAGGGTGATGGGGCCCGAGGCATCGGAGATCATGACGCCATAGGTGCCGTTTTCGGTATCGAGCACGTCAATCCATGCGCCGTTCGCACCCTGCCATTTTCCGACCATGGGCGATGAGGGTTCACAGGCCGCGAGCAGAAGCACGGAGAGCATGAGCAGTTTTTTCATTGGTCGCCTTTTATCACGTATCTGACGTCAATAATTTCGAGCATTTCACCGGTGGACCGGACTTCGACCTCGTCCCCGGGCTTGCCCCTCATCAAAGCGCGTCCCACGGGAGATTGCCAGTTGATTTTGTTCTGGGCCATATCCGCCTCGTCCACGCCGACCAGTTGGACGGTCATTTGCGTGCCGTCTTCCCGCGCGTAGGTAATGGTGGCGCCGAAGAAAACCTGTTCGATGCCCTGCTGTTTGCGGGGGTCGACGATTTCCACGATGTCGAGGCGTTTGGTGAGGTAGCGGATGCGGCGGTCGATTTCGCGCAGGCGTTTCTTGTTGTACAGGTAGTCGCCGTTTTCGGACCGGTCGCCGTTGCCGGCGGCCCAGGAGACGATTTCGACGATGCGGGGACGCTCTTCCTTCAGAAGGAATTTCAGTTCAGCGGCCAGCGCCGCGTGACCGGTGGGGGTCATGCAGTTTTTGACGCCGGCGGGTAACTCTTCCTCCGGGGCGTCGTCTTCTTCCGATTCAACTTCGGTTTCTTCGTTGGTGAAGGCTTTGCTCATGAGACTGAAATATAAGCCAAAATTGGCAAAAGTCGCTGTAAAAATTGACTATTCACAACCTTTTGCTTATGAAAATAACAAACCTAGGATTTGAATATGAAAAGTTTACAGCGTTTACTGGCCATCGCAACGGGTTCAATCCCTGACAAAACCCTCCCCACATTCAAACTGGCCCCTGCGGACCTGGCGCATGTGCGCAACCAGGCCCAGAGGATCGCAGCCCTTTATGGCCTGCCCGTCGACGAAGAGGTCATCCAGCATCTGAGCGAGAGTTTCGCGCGGACCGCGTGGCTTGGAAACAGCACGCCGATGAAGGTCGCCGACATCGCCTATGAAGGCACGGCCCGCCTTGAGCCGCGGATTCTGCCGCTGGTGGAGAAAATGGGTAAGGATCTTGCCTCTATGAACGAGACGCTGCTGCGTGAATATATTTTTCAAAGCGCGAGCAGCCGGAATGAGGACGAAGCCCGCGTCGCGATTGTCGAAGAGCGCATGAAGATCGTGGAAGCCGCAATTGAGCGCGTCGTTTGCAAAGACAAGCAGCTTGTGCGGTTGCAGAGGCTCAAATACCCGCTCTATGCGCAGGCACGCGAAGATTTCACGAATTACCTGCGCGCCAATATCTGGTGCGAGGGGCCTGAGCGTGCGCTTGAATTGTGCGCAGAGCAGACCGCGCGTTATGCGAGCATGCACTGGTCGCTCAAAGACCGCATGGAAGCACGCCGCAAGATCAGGAACGCCCAGACACATCCCGAAGCGGCCAATGTCCCATCGCCGCGCCGCCGCCGCGCCATGGAACAGCCATTGCCCCAAGACAGCGGTGCGGCAACGCCGTCGAATGAGCAAAAAATATCAGAGTATCTGACCGCGCTTTACAGAAAGGCGGAAAATGATCTGGGGGCTTTGTCCGAAGCCCTGCCTTTGCGCGCTGAAACCCTGCAGGCATTGAAGCGCCAGACCTCCTCGCGCGAAGAGGAAGACGGGCTGCAGACTGAAATTGAAAAAGAGATGCTCGCGAAACTTGTGTCCGCCAAGGATGTCCGGGAAGCGCTGATTGCAAAACTGGCCCCGAGCTATCCTGGATACCGGGATCCCCGCGCGGAAGAACTGGCGACACTGGCGTCTTTGAATCCGGATTCGGCTGCTGTGCCATACAAGGGTTCCGAGACCTATCCCAGCATGTCCACCGCCACGGGGGATAGCGATATTGCCGAATACTATCTGTCACCTTCGGACACAGTGCGGGATCTGGCGCGCGGGATTGAAAGCCTGCGCGTGCAGGCGCGACCCATGGAACGCGACCTGGATGCGATGGCCAGAGAAGAAGACGGTTTGATGGCGCATTTACGCTTGCTGGACAAGAAGATCGCCCGCAGCGAAGCGCTGTGTAACCGCCTTGGCGTATTGATGACGGATCTTACGATCGAGCAGGCGCAGCTGGAATGCGGCATCCTGCCCGTCAGCGGCAATGGGCGCGGGCACGCGGCTTCTTCGCGTCAGCACCAGCCGCTGGGCAGATTTAAAATAGGCTAAGCGGCCTTCATATCGATGACGAAGCGGTATTTGACGTCGCTTTTGACGACGCGTTCCCATGCCTCGTTGATCTGATCGGGTTTGATCATCTCGATATCCGAAACAATGCCGTGCTCGGCGCAGAAATCGAGCATCTCCTGCGTTTCAGGAATGCCGCCGATGACAGAGCCGGCCATGGAACGGCGGCGCAAAATCAACTGGGCGATATTAGGCGCGGCTGAGAGCGGCCCGACGCAGCCGACCAGCACATGCACGCCGTCGCGTTTGAGCAGCGCGTTGTAGGGGTCGACATCGTGGCCGGAGGGGATGGTGTTGACGAGCAGGTCGAAAGAACCGGCGGCTTCTTCCATTGCCTTGGTATCGGAAGAAAGCAAAACGTCTTTTGCGCCCAAATGCGCGGCATCTTTTTCTTTGCCTTTGGACCGCGTGATCATGGTGGTGTGCGCGCCCATCGCGGCGGCCAGCTTGATGCCCATATGGCCTAGGCCGCCAAGGCCGATGATGCCAACGCGCATCCCCTTCCCTACACCCCAGTGACGCAAAGGCGAATACATGGTGATGCCCGCGCAGAGCAGCGGGGCTACGGCCCTGATGTCCAGCTTTTCGGAAACTTTGAGAACGAAGCGCTCGTCGACGACGATGTGATCGGAATAGCCGCCATAGGTGTTGGTGGCGCCATCACCGTTATAGGTGCCGGTGAAACCATTCTCGCAGTAATTTTCCAGGCCTTCATTGCAGGAAGGACATTTGCGGCAGGAGTCGACCATGCAGCCGACACCGGCAAGATCGCCTGCTTTGAATTTGGTAACGTTTTTGCCCACGGCAGTCACGCGGCCGACGATTTCGTGCCCAGGAAGGCATGGATATAAAGTGCCGGGCCATTCGCTGCGCGCCGTGTGGATATCGGAATGGCAGATGCCGGAATAGAGAATGTCGATGGAGACATCACCGGGGCCGACATCGCGGCGTTCAAACGAGAACGGGGCGATGGGCGATTTTGCGGTGAGCGCGGCGAAACCTTTGGCGGGGGTGGTCATGTAAAAAATCCTTTCCGGCCACCAGATATAAACCCGATGGCTGGAAAGGAAACAGCTATGTCTTTGCAGATTTTCGTTTTATCGGCACAGAACGCCGCGGGTCGGGATGTATTGCCCGCCAGCCAGCGCACCGGCGGCTGCGCCGCCGACGGTTGCGACATCTTTGCCGCTGCCTTTACCGACCTGGCTGCCGATGAGGCCGCCTGCCAGGGCGCCCAGCCCGTAGCCGACGACGTTGCCGTCATCGCAACGCTTCTGAACGGGGGCGGGTTGCGGCGCAGGGTCGTTCCAGGCGATGCGTTCTTCTTTATGCGTTACCTTTTTGGCGGCAACCGGTTTCATATCTTCCGGCTTGTCGACAACGTTGCGTGTAATCAGGGCGGATGCGCCTGCACTGATCATAATCAGGGCAATGGCACCCAGAATGATGCCTGTAATCTGTTTGGTTCTGGTCGTCATGATAAGACTCCTTTGTTAACGCCCTTTTTAACGGCTGGAAAAGGAGTCGGGTTCCCATGAAAAAGGGCCCCTTTCGGGGCCCTTTTCTTAAGCCTTGAAAATATTAGTGGTTCTGGATTTTTTCGCCGTGCTGGGTTGAATCCAGACCGGAGGTTTCCTCACCGCTTTCAACGCGGATCGGCGTGATCATGCCGACCAGCTTGATGATGATGAAGGTCACGACCATCGAATAAACCGCGACGGCGAGAACACCCCACATCTGCGCCTTGATCAGTTCAGCCGAACCGTTCAGCAGGCCATTCGCAGCGGCGCTGTTGATCGTGGCAGAGCTGAAGAGACCGACAGCGAGAACGCCGATCGTACCGCCGATACCGTGGCAGGCGAAGACATCGAGCGTATCATCGATGCCGGCTTTCTTGACGGTGCGCGCGACGATGTTGCACAGAACGCCGGCAGCGAGGCCGATGATCATGGCAGCGGAGGTCGTCACAAAACCGGCAGCCGGGGTGATGGCAACGAGACCGGCAACAACGCCGATGCAGCCACCCATCAGGGTCGGTTTACCGTCTTTCATCTTGTCGACCAGCATCCAGGCCAGCATAGCGACGGCCGACGAGATGAAGGTGGTGACGAAGGCCTGAGCAGCCAGACCGTTCGCACCCAGCGCAGACCCTGCGTTGAAGCCGAACCAGCCGAACCAGAGCAAGGCGGTGCCGAGGACAACCATGCCGGTGTCGTAAGGCTTCATGCCGATGTCCTTGCGTTTGCCGATCAGGATGGCAGCGACGAGTGCCGAGTAGCCAGCCGTCATGTGAACGACGAAACCGCCGGCGAAGTCGAGCGCGCCTTTGTCAGCGAGCCAGCCGCCGCCCCAGACCCAATGCGCAACCGGCGAGTAAACCGCCAGCGACCAGAGGATGGCAACGATGATCCAGGCTTTGAAGTTGACGCGTTCTGCGAACGCGCCGGTCATCAGCGCCGGGGTGATGATGGCGAACATCATCTGGAAGGCCATGAACAGGTTGTAAGGAATGGTCATGCCGGCAGCCGCCGTGCCGCCAACGCCTTTGAGCATCAGGGCATCGAAACCGCCGATGAACCCGCCATGCATGTCGCCGACGAAGGCGAGCGAGAAGCCAGCCACACACCAGACGACGCCAAGAACGGCGATTGCGACCATGTTCTGGGCCAGCGTGCCGACCACGTTTTTGGATTTGACCATGCCGGCGTAGAAGAAAGCCAGGCCCGGCGTCATCAGAAGCACAAGCGCCGATGATATCAATATCCAGGCAGTATCGCCGGTATCGACGGCCCCAGCCTGTGCGTGCGCCAGTGACGGCACCGCCATAAATGCGGCTGCAAGAGCCGTTACGCGTTGAATGTAGTTTCTCATGATCCCCCTCATGGGTTGTTTTGGCGGAATTCGCCTTTGCGGCGACAGTGTGCGCCGATTCTGGATAAGTGGGAATCTGGCAGTAAAAACAACTATTTGTGCCGTGCACAATTCCGATTCCATATAACCTCATTTTATCGTGGTTTTTTGGGGGGTTGCGGGAGAATGTGCGACCGGATGACGCAGGAAGGAAAAAGCCGCCGGCCAAGGGGATGGCCGGCGGCTTACAGGGAAATCTTAGTCAGCTAAAATTATTTAGCTTCGCCGTCAGCGTCAGCTTTGACTTCAGCTTCGGTGGTGGCGGCAGCCGGGGTCGTTTCGACTTCGACTTTAACTTCTGCGGTCGGCTCAACGCCTTTTGCTTTCAGGCACTCGGCCAGAGCAGCGTCCCACTGAGCTTTTTCAGCTTCGCCAGCATTTTCCGGCAGTTTCACTTTTTCGTTGGTTTCGGCGGTGCAAGCCGTTTTGGCTTCTTCAGCAGCCATAGCAGCCGGTTCGTCGGACTGAGCCGGGGTTGCCGACGGGGCTTGGGTCGTTGCGCCTTCAACGGTCGTCGAAACGGTGACTTCCGGGGTTGCGGTCGCATGGACGTCTTCGGCCATAGCAGGCGCGGAGATGGCGAGAACCAGAGCGGCGGTCAAAAGCAGATTTTTCATTGTATAAACCTTTCAAGTGGTTGTAACGGACGCCGGGGTCGCCCCCTAAAAATCCGGTGTTGGTTTGGGCGTGTACGCTACGTACCGTCCCCTCGGCATAAAAATTAACCTTTAAATGCGGCGCAATTTGGGCAGCATTAAGGTAACAAAATTACATGATTATGGGGCCTCGCCGGCCTGTGACCTTCGGCGCCTCCCGCCCGCTTGCATACGCTTGCGAGGCCGCAGTCGCGGCCTTTAATGTGGTGAGTCATTAGTGAGCGTGGCCGTCGTGCTCGTGATGGGCTTCGACGGTGGCTTCGTGAATGCCGAAGACATCGACGCCCGGTTCCGGCAAATAGTGCAGGAAGAGGAAGATGGCGGCGTTGATGACAAACAGCGCGGTGCCAACAACCAAAATTGTGTGCGCGCGGGATTTGCGCGGGGCGCAAGGCGGGTGGCCGCATCCGGTGTCGTGGCAATCCGCCTCTTTGGCGTTGAACCAGACCAGCCAGGCCAGAACGGTGATGACACCGGAGGAGAGGATGATCGGCACTTCGTAAGCGTGGATGGCGTCATGCCATTCCATGATGAAACCCGGAACGACGGAAATCAGCCCCAGCCCGGCTAAAACAGTCAGGACTGAAAAAAGGGTCGGCAAGACGCAGCAGAACACATGGCTGAGTTCTGAAAGCACGACGGCCCAGGGCATGAAGGTATTAAGACGCGGTCTCATGAGACCGTATATATAGGTAAGAATTCCCGGCCCGCAACTAAAATGCGGGCGGCAAGTTGAAAACCATTTGCAACCGTGACCGGGTCTGATATCCATACGGGACCAAATTTGTCCGGTATTGATTCTTAGAGCTCATGAGCACTCTTTTAGCCCTTCCACTTCAGGACCAAGCTGACCTGATCGATGCCGTCTCTCTCGAAGAAGGCCATATGGACGCGCATGTGCGTCAGGCCATCGCGCGGATGGTTGACTGGTGCCAGAAGCAACCGCAGGCCGCCGAATTCCTGGCGCGTGGTTTTGTCATCGACACCGTCGAGGGCTGGGGCGAGAACGACGACAGCACGATGCTGCGCATTGCCCAGCAGATCCGTGAATATTTCCCAGCATCGATCGATGTTTCGCCGGTTATCGACGACATGGCGTTTGTCGCCGTCGCGCAGGCGAAAATTTCCGGCCAGCGTTTCCAGGAACTGGAACTGACCTATGTTTCCGACGGCATCATTCCGGCGACGGCCAAGGCCAACACGCAAAGCTACGTGAAATGGTATTCGGCCGAGAATGTTCTGGGCAGCGATGCGCAGGGTCTTGGCAAAACGCTGAAACCCGGCTGGGGCGGCGGCGCAGGCGGTGACGGCGCGTCCCTCGCCAAGCAACTGGGGCTTGCGACCAAAAAAGGGTTCCTGCTGCAAGTGCGCGCGCTGGATATCACCGATGCGAAAAGCAAAACGCTGCTGGCCAACATGGATGTGGTGCAGGCGTTTGGCGGCAGCCCTGAAGCGCTGAAAGAAGCGATCGAGATCATCGCCAAAGGCGGGCCGGAAGCGGCGGCTCTCAAGGCTGTCATTACGCAGATTGTTGAGATCAAAACCCTGCGCGCGGCGTTGACCGCTGCCGGCGATACGCCGGGCGCGGGACCCCTGGCGGCGGCGCTGGCGATCAAAACGGAAGCCCTGTCGGCGCAACTTGCAACGATGAAGACGCCGGGCGCGATCAAAGCTTCCATCACGCAGACGGTCGAGATCGTGAAGATCGACCTGCAGGCGCGGCAGATTGAAATTGCCGTGAATACACTGGGCAGCAATATTCTGCGCCCGTCGGCAGCGCATCTGGCGGCGACAGAGTCGCCGCGTGTCGTCATGACGGCGCAAATCGCACGCGCGGTTCAGGCCTTGCAGGCCACGGCCCGCAATCAGGGCGTGCCGGTGCGGGATATCATTGCCACCACCCTCGCCCGCACGGCGCCCGCCGAACTGGCGGCGCCTGTCCGGGCGATGACGGAATTGTTGAGCAAGGCGGACTTCTTCCCGGTCATCGAGCAATCGATTTCGCCCAGGGCGGCTTTGACCGTGCGCGAGACCCTGACCACGCCTGTCCTGCAGGCTGTTGCCGAAACGCCGGTGCGTTTGTCGCCGGTGATTACCAACCTGCAGATCACGGCGGGTAAAGCCGACATGCCGCCGATGATCGCGCAGATGATCAAGGAAAGCGGGTTGAAGACCATGCAGGCCGATGCGATTGCGCCCAGCCTGCGCGCGCCGATGCTGCAATCGGTTTCAGAGAATTTAAAAGCGATCACGATGACGAGCGCGTTGCCGGACAGCGTGAAGCCGGCGGTTGTTATTGCCGCTGCGCAAATGGAAGCGGTGACCATCCAGGCGCGCCAACCGGCGCCGGAAGCCTTGCCGACCACGCCGCAGCCTGTGCGCGAACAATCGCCGCTGGATGCGGTGACCAAAGCCACCGATGTGCCGGCGCCGAGAGAAATTCCGGCCGCATCGCCGGAAGTGGCTGATGCCAAAGCGGCGCAGAGCAAAATTCACAAGCCAGCGGAAAACGATAATAGTTTCAGCGACAAGGCGCCGGTGAACGATCAACAGAAGATGAAGATGGATACGCCCGTCCAGAAAGCGGATGTTTCATTCAAGACCGGCGAAGAACAGAAAAAAGTCGACAAGCCGGAAGCAAAAAAAGAAGAACCGGGTTGCGGTGGCAAGATTTGCAAAACATGTTTCAATAAAACCTGTCAGGCTTTATCTGCCGAAAAAGTGGCGGCTATTACGAGCGATGTTCAAACATTGGACACAACCGCGCTGCGCGCTGCCTATGAGGCGCGCCGCGCCGCAAAAGCCAAACCTCAGGTCGCCTGAAGCACGCGCAGATTTGCAGGTTTCACCGATAGCGGGTTTACAGCCACGATTTCCTTACCTAACTGAGTGCTTTTGAAAATCGACATAAGGCGGCCTTTGACCGTCTGTTCGGAACTGGGGCAGCCCGCGCAAGCGCCTTCCAGCCAGAGATCGAGCACCTTCGTATTGTCATGATAACCGGCATGGTGGATTTCACCGCCGTGATCGGCCATCTGGGCATTCACCAAGGCAATAACCGCACGCTGTTCGATTTCATCAAAAGGAAGATCATCGAACTTCATGAAATGCTCAATCCATGCCTTGTAGTCCCGGCCTTGCCCCATGCGGTTCAGGTCGATCAGTTTTTGAATGTTGTTCTGGTCCTTGCGCAGGTAATGGGCGATGTCGACGAGGAAATCCTCGACCAGACCCTGGAATTTGACCCAGTCTTCCTTTTTGGCGACCGTGATTGTTATGAAATCTTCTTCCTTGTCGGTCGAACCCAGTGCGATGCGGGTGATGGGGGAATAGGTCTTGAGCAGACTGCCGGCCAGGCGCGGGCTCAGATCCTGCGCCTTTTCAATGCTCTGGCGCAGGAAAACGGCCTGACGGCGGCCCAAAGTTGTGGAATGCAGGATGTATTTCAGCGCCGTCTCATTCGGCAGCTCTTCCCGCGTGATCTGGGTGGGAACACCCGGTTTGCTTACTAAGGTCTGGTCGCCTGTGGCCATTTTGGTAACACCCTGAATGCGGCCTTTTTGGCCTGTTCTGAGGCCTTTGTTTACCCCAGATCGCTACCGAATTTCAAATTTTAAGGTTTGGGGGCTATTTTCTTGACACAGCGGCGAATTTTCGTATATTCCGGCACGCAAGAACAACCAGAGATTCCAAGGAAAAGTACCATGTTTGCAGTGATCAGAACCGGCGGTAAGCAGTACCGCGTCCAAAAAGGCGACAAAGTCACCGTCGAAAAACTCACGACGGAAGCCGGCAAAGCCGTGGACGGTCTGACCTGCATGATGAGCGGCAAAGCCGTTGGGGCCAAAGTGCTCGAGCACAACCGTGCCGACAAGGTCATCATCTTCAAGAAAAAGCGCCGCCACAATTACCGCCGCAAAAAAGGCCACAAGCAACACCACACCGTTCTCGAAATCACGTCGGTCGGTTAAGAAATTCTAGAAATTCAGGAGATTTACTATGGCACATAAAAAAGCAGGCGGTTCTTCCCGCAACGGCCGCGACAGTAACGCACAGCGCCTGGGCACCAAAGTATGGGGCGGCCAGGAAGTTACGGCCGGCAACATCATCATCCGCCAGCGCGGCACCCGCACCTTCCCCGGCGCGAATGTCGGCATGGGCAAAGACCACACGCTGTTCGCTCTGAAAGACGGCGTTGTGATCTATAAAGTCGCACGCGGCGGCAAGAAAATGGTCAGCGTTGACGCTACGGCCGCTGCTGCCGAGTAATCGCCAGCTTCATCCAAACTTAAAGGGCCGCTTTTTCAGCGGCCCTTTTGTTTTAAAGCGCGCCGGCCATGCGGAAGGCGTTGATGCAGATCTGGCGCGTCTTTTTAAAGCGCATATGCCGGTTATAGAGGACCAGGCTGACGACCACCATCATCGAGGTCATGCTGGTGGCCATGGTGGCCACGAACATCAGGTCCTTGAGGTGGAAGAAGCCGTAGCCCATGGAGATGATGCAATTGATGATCCATGTGCACCAGGACTGGATGGATATGCCATCAATGGGCGTTTTGGCGCGTAACAGGCGGATAATCTGCGGGATATAGCCGCTGAAAGAAATAAGCGCTACCAACGGGTAAAGCGCCACGAATACCGATTCCATTTTAACTTTTCTAAACCCCTCGTTACCGAATTAATCTTTGATTCGTGTGTTATTTTTATGACTGTGTTAGAAGAAGCCCATGAAATTTCTGGACGAAGCAAAAATCTATGTGAAGTCAGGCGACGGCGGGTCCGGGTGCGTGTCGTTTCACCGTGAAAAATTCGTCGAATTCGGCGGACCGGACGGCGGCGACGGCGGCCGCGGCGGCCACATTATTTTCGAAGCGGTCAAAGACGTTAATACGCTGATCGATTTCCGGTACACGCAGCACTTCCGCGCGCCCAACGGCAACCATGGCATGGGCCGCAACCGTTCCGGCGCGGCCGGCGGCGATCTTGTCATCAAGGTGCCGGTGGGCACGGAGATCCTGTCGGAAGACAAAGAAGAAATTATCGCGGACATGATCGAGCCGGGCCAGCGCCTCATGTTTTTAAAAGGCGGCGATGGCGGCTTTGGAAACCTGCACTACAAAACCGCCACCAACCAGGCACCACGCAAAAAGCTGCCGGGCTGGCCGGGTTCGGACGAAGTGGGTTTGTGGCTGCGCCTGAAGCTGATTGCGCATGCGGGCCTGCTGGGAATGCCCAATGCGGGCAAGTCGACGTTTCTTTCGCGCGTCTCGGCGGCCAAACCCAAGATTGCCGATTACCCGTTCACCACCCTGCACCCGAATCTGGGCGTCGTAAAAACCACGGGCCGCGATTTCGTGCTGGCGGATATTCCCGGCCTGATCGAGGGCGCATCGGAAGGCACGGGCCTGGGCACGCGGTTCCTTGGCCATGTGGAACGCACATCGGTGCTGATTCACCTCGTCGATATCACCCAGGACGACCCGGCCGGCGCATACAAGATGCTGCGCAAGGAACTCAAGAAATACGGCGAAGGCTTATACGAAAAGGCCGAAATGGTCGCCCTGAACAAGGCCGATGCCCTGGGCAAGGAATTATCCGCCGATGTGGCCAAGGATTTCGCCAAAAAGACGAAAACAAAGCCTTTTGTTATTTCCGCCGTTTCCGGTGAGGGTATGGACACATTGCTATCGAAGGTTGCTGACGTTATCTTCGATACCCATGAGAACTGAAAACGCACCCGCCGCCCCGCACAAGACGACCTTCCTGAAAGACTATACGCCGTTCCCGTACCTGGTGGACGGCATCGCGCTTACGGTCCAGATTTTCGAGGGGCGCACGCTGGTCACGTCGAAGACGACGTACACGCTGCGCAATCCGAAAGGTGACGCGGAAGACCTGGCGCTGCATGGCCACGGCATGAAAGTGCACGGCGTGCTGCTGAACGATGAATTGCTATCCCCTGAAAATTACCGCATGAGCCGTGAAGGGTTTGTCATGCCCTGCCCCGGCGCCGAACCGTTCACGCTGACGTTCGAGACGGAAATCGTGCCGGAGAACAACACGACGCTGGAGGGTTTGTATAAATCCGGCGATCTGTACTGCACGCAATGTGAATCCGAAGGATTCCGCCGGATCACGTTCTATCCGGACCGTCCGGATGTGATGACGCATTTCACCTGCCGTATTGAAGCGGACAAAGCGTCCCTGCCCGTGCTGCTGGCGAACGGCAACATGATCGCAACGGGCGACCTTGATGGCGGACGCCATTTTGCGACCTGGGAAGACCCGTTCAAGAAACCGGCGTACCTGTTTGCGATGGTGGCCGGCAACCTTGCGCATATCGAGGACCATTTCAAAACGATGAGCGGGCGCGATGTTACTTTGCGCATTTACACGCGCGCTGCCGATAGCGACCAGGCCGGTTTTGGCATGGAAGCGCTGATCCAGTCCATGAAATGGGATGAAGAGGCTTATGGGCGTGAATACGACCTCGACCTGTTCAACATCGTGGCGGTCGGCGATTTCAATTTCGGGGCAATGGAAAACAAGGGCCTGAATATTTTCAATACGTCGCGCATTCTGACGCGGCCGGATCTTTCCACCGATAAAGAGTTCCTGGATATCCGCCGCATTGTCGGCCACGAGTATTTCCACAACTGGTCGGGCAACCGGGTGACATGCCGCGACTGGTTCCAGCTGTCTTTGAAAGAAGGGTTCACGGTTTTCCGTGAGAACCAGTTCGGGCAAGCGGTCTTCGATGCGGAGGTTGAGCGCATCGATGAGGTCAACCTTGTGCGCACGATGCAATTCCCGGAAGACAATTCGCCGATGGCGCACCCGGTGCGGCCGGATAATTACATCGAGATTTCGAATTTCTACACCATGACCGTGTATGAAAAAGGCGGCGAAGTGATCCGCATGCTTCATACGCTGCTGGGACCTGAGACTTTCCGCAAGGCTTCGGATCTTTACTTCAGCCGTCATGACGGCGATGCGGCGACGTGCGAGAATTTCGTCAAATGCATGGAAGATGCGTCGGGGCGCGATTTGTCGCAATTCATGCTGTGGTATCACCAGGCCGGCACGCCGACGGTGCATGCCAGGGGCGAATACGACGCGGGCAACAAGACCTATACGCTGACGCTCAAACAATCCCTGCCCGATACGCCGGGGCAGACGGATAAAGACCCGCAGCATATTCCGGTTGCGGTCGGGCTGATCGGCGCCAACGGCGATGACCTGGTCGGGACTAAAATTCTGGAACTGACACAGGAAGAGCAGATTTTCGTTTTCGACAATATAGGCAGCCAGCCGGTGCCCTCGCTTTTGCGCGGGTTCTCCGCGCCGGTCATTCTCGACATGGATATGCCGGAGGAGGATTTACGCTTCCGCATGATCCATGACAGCGACGGGGTAAACCGCTGGGATGCCGGCCAGGCGCTGATGCTCAAGGCCTTTGACCGGGGGCTGACCGACTATGCCAAGAAGCAGCCCTTATCGCGCGAGCCGGAACTGACGGCCGCCCTTGGCGCCATGATCGACGCCATGAAGGATAAAAAGCGCGCCCTGCTGGCCCGCATGCTGGCCCTGCCCGAGGACGCGATCGTGGCCGCCACGCACCAGCCGACCGACCCGGCCGCCATCCACGAGGTGCGCTGTCACCTGGAGACGGTGATCGGCACGGCCCTGAAGGACCGGCTGACAGCCCTGTATCAGGACAATGCATCGACCGGCAATTTCAGCCTGTCGCCCGAAGCGGTAGCACGCCGCGCGCTTCGTAACATCGCGCTGGAACTGTTGGTCAGCGCAGACCAGGTCTATGGACTCACCCTGGCCAAGGCCCAGTATGAGGGTGCGCAGACCATGACCGAGCGTCTGGGCGCATTGCGGGCGATCAGCTCGCTGGCGCGTCAGGAACGCGATGGGCTCATGAGTGATTTTTACAATAAATTCAAAGATCACGAGCTGGTTGTTGATAAATGGTTTCAACTTCAGGCGGGGGCTGTACGTGACTCCGTCATCCAGGACATCCACGCCCTTCTCGAGCATCCGGCGTTCAACTGGAAGAATCCGAACCGGGTCCGCTCGGTGCTGGGCAGCTATGCCTTGCGCAACATGACCGGCTTCCATCACCCATCAGGCGAAGGCTATGCGCTGATGGCGGATGCGGTGATCAGGCTGAACGGCATCAACCCCTCCGTCGCGGCAAGGTTGCTGACGCCGATGCGCGGCTGGCGCAATTTCGCGCCGCCGCTGGCCGACAAAATGAAGGACCAGCTGGAAAGAATCCTGCAATCTGGTGACTTGTCGCCCGACGTCTACGAGGTCGTGAGCAAAACGCTGAACGCTTAAGGTTGAGGGCAGAATGCCATCGTTTCTTCTAGAACGCCGCCATGACGGCCAGGTTGCCGGTATCGACGAAGCGGGGCGCGGCCCCCTTGCCGGCCCGGTTGTTGCGGCCTGCGTTTACATTCCTGAGAAATTTCCGGCCCTTAAAAAAGTTAAAGACAGCAAAAAGCTGGATGGTTTGACGCGCGAAGCGCTGTTCACCGAAATTACGCGCCACTGCGCGTGGGGCATTGCGATTGCCGATGTCGGCGAGATCGACAACATCAATATTCTGCAGGCAACTTTTTTGGCGATGAACCGCGCGGTTGATGCGATGTCGCTGGCGTTCAACGTCGAGCCCTGCATGTACCTGGTTGATGGCAACCAACGCCCCAAAGGCATGGAAAGCTATAACGTGACCACGGTTGTTGAAGGCGATGATAAATCGTATTCGATTGCGTGCGCGTCTATTCTGGCGAAGGTTACGCGTGACCGGGTTATGCGCGAGCTGCATGAAGCGCATCCGCAGTATGGCTGGCATCACAATATGGGGTACGGCACGCCGGACCATATGGCGGCGCTTAATGAGCATGGCCCCTGCGCGCATCACCGCGCATCATTCGCGCCGGTGCGTGATCGGTTGCCGGCACCGCTGAAGCACCGTTAACCCTTAAAAGTTGCGTTTTTCAGCCGCGTTGTGCGAGGTTATTGAAAGACAGGAGACTTCATATGCTGAAACAAGCGCGCTCTATTGCACTCGCCGCCTGCGCGGTTTTTTCTGGCCCCGCATTGGCTCAAGAAAAACCGCTTACGCACACTCTTCATGCCATCGTACAAGCGAACGGTGCTGCAAGCATACAGATTCCGGCGAAAAACGACGCAGACTGCCTGAGCAAATTAAAACTTTTGACCTTCGATGCCACCTCAACAGGCATTTGCACCGATCAAGCAGGCACCGTTACTTCCGCGCATGCTTGCGTTTCTTCGTCACCGTATTCTTCCCCTGAGCGGCTTCCCAAATGCACAGCTCGTCCGATCCCGTAGCGCCTGCGCAGAAGAAAACCCAGCAATCTTAAGACCGGATTTGCGAGTCATCTCATTGATTTGACTCAGTTTCTTCACCTGAATCTCTTTGATTCAATTGACTCTTTTCAAGATTTTTATTGACCTCGATTCGGTTTTCTGTGCCTTTGAACGAATCAAATCAGAGGGGAATCTATGAAGAAGTCAGCACTCAAAGTCGCAACGCCGAATACTGTTGATGTTTCACAAGTCCGTGACACGATTTTAAAAGGCGATTGCATCGCGATGATGCAGACCATTCCTGACAATTCCATCGATATGATTTTTGCGGACCCGCCGTACAACATGCAACTGGGCGGTGATCTGAAGCGCCCGGACAATTCCCATGTCGATGCGGTCACCGATGCGTGGGACCAGTTTGAGTCTCTGGAGATTTATGACCGCTTTACCACCTCCTGGCTGCGCGAGGCGCGCCGGATTCTGAAGAAAGATGGCGCGATCTGGGTGATTGGGTCGTATCACAATATTTTCCGCGTCGGCAGCGAGCTGCAAAACGCGGGTTTCTGGATCCAGAACGACATTATCTGGCGCAAGGCCAACCCGATGCCGAATTTCCGCGGCACGCGCTTTACCAATGCGCATGAAACGCTGATCTGGGCCACAAAATCCAAGGATTCCAAAGCCACGTTCCATTATGAATTCCTGAAAGAACAGAATGACGGCGTGCAGATGCGATCGGATGACTGGTTCATCCCGATCTGCTCAGGCGACGAACGCCTGCGCGGTGATGAAGATGATAAAATCCATTCGACGCAAAAACCGGAAGAGCTGCTCAAGCGTGTGATCATGTCCACATCCCGCCCCGGCGATGTTATTCTGGACCCGTTCTTCGGGTCCGGCACGACGGGCGCGGTTGCCAAGAAACTGGGCCGCCATTTCATTGGCATCGAGCGCGAAGACAAATACATCAAGGCTGCGAGCGCACGCATTAAAGTCGTTTCCACTGAAACGGGCCCGGATGGTTTCGTACCCTTCGCTGCGAAGCGCGAGAAGCCGCGCGTCAGCGTCATGCAGGTCATTGAAATGGGCATTCTGAAACCGGGTGAAAAAGTCACCGACAAGATGGGCCGCTTTGAGGCGACCATCTGCTCGGACGGTTTGCTGATGCTCAACGGCGATACGGCGCACAAGTCGATCCATAAGCTGGGCGCCGAGGTCATGGAAGCCCCTTCCATGAACGGCTGGAGTTTCTGGCACCTGGAACGCGGCGGCCGCAAGATCGTGCTGGACGAATTCCGCGAGACAGCCCGCAAACAGCTGTTTGCCAACAAGGATCAACGATCCATGCTGCTGCCGATCAAAGGCAAAAAGTAATCAGTCGTAGCCCAGTTCGTCGCTGGTCTTGCCGTGGAAGATTTTGTAGGCCACGAAGGTGTAGCCGAACAGCACGGGCAGCACGATCAGCGCGCCGACCAGAATGATCATCAGCGATTCAGGCGCGCTTGCGGCATCGACGATCAGCAGGCGATCAGGGACAATATACGGGAAGAAGCTGTAAGCGAGACCCACGAAGCAGAGGATGAAGATGCCGATGGTCGTGGCGAAGGGAATCCAGCAGCCCTTGTCGCCTTCACAGGGCAGTTTACGCAAGACCATTTCCAGCTTCAGCACCAGCGCCGCCGTGATCACCGGGATGGGGATCAGGTAGAACATATTGGGCAGCATGAACCATTTATCGAAGATGCGGGTGCTGGCGAGCGGCGTGGTCAGCGAGACCAGCGCCACGCCCAGCATGGTGCCCCAGAGCGAGAGACGCGCCCATTTGACGGCTTTGCGTTGCAGATCGCCCTCGGTTTTCATGATCAGCCAGCCTGCGCCGATGAGGCAATAACCAGCCACCACGCACATGCCGACCAGAATGGCGAAGACATGCGCAAGCAGACCGGGACCAAAGCCAAGGATGTAAGAGCCCAGCATATAGCCTTGTGAAAATGCGGCCAGAAGCGAGCCACCGAAGAAAGCGTGGTTCCAGAGTTTTTTATGGCTGTCGCGCGCCTTCATGCGGAAGTCGAAGGCGACACCGCGCAGGATCAGGCCGATGAGCATGAAGGCCACCGGCAGATAAAGCGCGCTCAGGATGATGCCGTGCGCGAGTGGAAACGCGACCAGCAATAGGCCCACGCCCAGAACCAGCCAGGTTTCATTCGCGTCCCAAAATGGACCGATGGAATTGATCATGCGGTTTTGTTCGGAACCTTCTGCACCAAACATCAGAACACCGACGCCCAGATCGTAGCCGTCGAGCACGGCGTAGATCAGCATCGAGAGCCCCATCAGGAAAGCGAATACGAGCGGCAACCATTGACCGTTAGAAAAAATTTCCATTTCTTACAATCCTTGTTCGATGGCTTCGACGACAGCCTTGTTGGAGTAGACGGGTTCCGGCTGCGCGCCCTGCCCTGCTTTGCGCGCCATGTAATAGACGGTCGTCATGAAGGCGGTGAGCAGCACGGCATAGACCGCGAGATACATGCCCAGACTTATTTCAATCATGGGCGCGGCCACGGGGGAGATGGCGTCGTTGGTTTTCAGCACGCCCGTGACCAGCCAGGGCTGGCGGCCGATTTCGGTCACGTACCAGCCGGCGACGGTGGCGATCCAGCCGGAAAATGCCATGAAGACAAGTGTGCGTGTCAGCCAGAGTGGCGGTTCACCTTCTTTGCGCAGGTGATAGACCCCCATCCAGGAAATGAAGAGCATCAGCAAACCCGTACCGATCATGATGCGGAACCCCCAGAAGACAGGCGCCACGGGCGGGTGATTACCTTCGAATTCATTGAGACCGCGAACCACGCCGGTGGATTCGTGCTTGAGAATGAGACTGGCGAGCTTGGGTATTTCTATGGACATTTTATTGGTGCGCGTTTCTTCGTCGGGGAATGCGAACAAAACCAGCGGCGCTTCGGACTGCGTTTCCCACAGCGCCTCCATGGCGGCGACTTTCTGGGGCTGATGTTCAAGCGTGTTGATGCCGTGAAGGTCGCCCACGAAAATCTGGACAGGGATCAGGATGGCGGCCAGATAAACGCCGGTCTGCAGCGCGGCGCGCACCGCCGGGGTGCGATCATTGCGCCACCAGCGATAGGCCGAGATGCCGGCGACCAGAAACGCCGCCGTGAGGCCGGAGGCCATGAGCATATGAACCATGCGGTATGGGAAGGACGGGTTGAAGATGATCTGCAGCCAGTCGGTCGCGTGCGCCTGCCCGTCGATCATTTCGAATCCTACGGGCGTCTGCATCCAGCTGTTGAGGACAAGAATCCAGAATGCGGACAAGGTGGTGCCGGCGGCGACCAGGAAGGTAGCCAGCGTGTGCACCCAAGCCGGGACGCGCCGAAAACCGAAGAGCATGATGCCGAGGAAGGTTGCTTCGAGGAAAAAAGCAGTCAGAACTTCGTACGCGAGCAAAGGCCCTGCGATATTGCCGACGGTTTCCATGAAACCCGGCCAGTTGGTGCCAAACTGGAAAGACATCGTGATGCCGCTGACCACACCCATAGCGAAGCACAGGGCGAAAATCTTGGTCCAGAAGAAATAGGCATCCATCCATTTGGCGTTTTTTGTCGCGGTGTAGCGGGACTTGAAGAAAAGCAGGACCCAGCCAAGGGCGATGGTGATGCTGGGAAAAAGAATGTGGAAGGTAATATTTGCGGCGAATTGAATGCGCGCCAGCATCGCCGGGTCCATGTCGGTCATTGAAATCCTGTTACGTCGTTCGCATTAGCACTTACCCTTTACCGGGCTGTGAGAGGTTATGCTTTCAGGCGGAAGAGGCTTTGACATTTATCAACCGCCGAACATTATTTTTCAAGAAATCGCAAAATTCAATAAAATCAGCTAGTTATTAATAGTTGTAGTTCCAAAAAATGGCTTTAAGATACGCGCAGAATGACCGGACTTTCCTTCCCCAATATCGACCCGATTGCGATTTCGATCGGGCCGTTGCAGATCCACTGGTATGCGTTGGCTTACCTGATCGGGTTCATGGGCGGGTGGGTTTATGCGGTTTTCCTTCTGAAGCGTTACGGACAGCAATCACCGTTCAAACCCGCGATGGTCGAAGACATCCTGCCGTGGACCATTGCCGGCGTGATCATCGGCGGGCGACTGATTTACTGCCTCGTTTATAACCCCATTCTGTATCTGCATAACCCGCTGGATATTTTTAAAATCTGGCAGGGCGGCATGTCGTTCCATGGCGGGCTGGTGGGCGTGCTGGGCGTTATTTTTTTGTATGGCCGCGCCAAGAAAGTGCCGTTCCTGCGCATTACCGATGTCGCGGCGGCGCTGACGCCGATCGGGCTGTTCTTCGGGCGCATCGCCAATTTCATCAATGGCGAGTTATTCGGGCGCGTGACATCGGCGCCGTGGGGTTTTGTTTTCCCGGCGGGCGGGCCGCTGCCGCGCCATCCCTCGCAGCTGTACGAAGCGGTGCTGGAAGGGGCGGTTCTGTTCATCGTTCTGTTCATCCTGGCGCGGCGCAAAGACACGTGGAAGGCGGAAGGACTGCTTTCGGGCGTGTTCATGATCGGTTACGGGCTGTCGCGTTTCGTCATTGAATTCGCGCGCGAGCCTGACGCGCAGATCGGCTTTCTGCCCGGCGGGTTAACCATGGGCCAATTGCTGTGCCTTCCCATGATCGGCATTGGCTTCTACATCATCCGTCGATGGACACTCTTGAAAGCTTAATTTTGGGGCCTCGCCGGCCCGTCGCCTCCGGCGACTCCCGCTCGCGCGAAAGCGCGGGCCCGCAGTCGCGGGCCTTGGTATACTGAAATGAATAACCTTCAAGACATTATCAAAGCGCAGATCCGTAACACGGGGCCGATGGATGTCGGCACATATATGGGTCTGGCGCTAGGGCACCCGAAATTCGGGTACTACATGACGCGAGACCCGCTGGGCGCGCGGGGCGATTTCACGACATCCCCGGAAATATCACAAATCTTCGGCGAAATGATCGCCGTGTGCCTGATCGAGGCATGGATGCGCGCGGGCTCGCCCAATGCGCATCTAGTGGAACTGGGGCCGGGCCGCGGGACGCTGATGGCGGATATTCTCAGGCCCGCCAAGAACGCGCTGGAGTTTTTCGAGCGCATCAGCATTCACCTGGTGGAAACCAGCCCGGTGCTGCGCGCGGCGCAGGCGAAGACCTTGGCTGCCTATAAACCAAGCTGGTATGACAGCATCGATGCGCTGCCAAAAGACGGGCCGCTGCTGATTGTGGCGAATGAATTTTTCGATGCGCTGCCGATCAGGCAGGCGATCATGGGCGAGCGCGGGTGGCGCGAGCGCGTGATTGGGCTGGAGGGCGAGCAGCTGACATTCGGTGTTGGCGGCAAGCCGCCGCTGACAAGCCCGCCGGTCGGCAAGGCCGGCGATATCTTTGAATATTCCCCTGCCCGCGACGCGGCCATGAAGACAATCGCCGAGCGGTTCCAGAAACAGGGCGGCATGATGATTGCGATCGATTACGGGCATGACCGGCCCAAGGCGATTGGCGATACGTTCCAGGCAGTGAAAGCGCACGGGTATTGCGACCCGCTCACGCATATCGGGGATGCCGACCTGACCAGCCATGTCGATTTCGCGCGGCTGGCGGACGTGGCCAAGGAAGCGGGCTGCGCGGTGCAGGGCCCGGCCACGCAAAAAGCCTATCTGGAAGCGATGGGGATTCAGAAGCGGATTACAGACCTTGTGGCGCATGACCCTAAAAACGCCCATCTGCAATCAGGCGTGGCGCGGATTACCGATGCGAACGGCATGGGCACGCTGTTCCGCGTGCTTGGCGTTACGTCGCAGGTCAGTTTTTGTTCTTTCCGTCCGCTGGGTCTTTGAGGTCTTTTTTCCAGAGCAGGATTTTGCGGTCCGGTCCTTCGTAGACCAGCATTTCGTCGAGCGTGCCCAGAACGGTGCGGCGCAGCTTGTCGGTTGAGCCGGATAGCGGATCTAGGCCGTTGATGCGCAGGCGCATCACCAGCGTGACCTGGCGTTTTTCGTTTTCGTTGCCTTTGCGCTTGTTCATCACGCCGATCAGTTCGTCGGCGACGGTGCGCGTCATTGGAATGCCGGCGAGATTGACCGGCTTATCCAGCTTCACCACCAGCGTGAGCGGGTGCATGCGCGGAACGAAGGAATTGTATTTGTTGCCGGCGCATGGCGAGAAGCTGCCCGACGGATCGTTGAAGATGGTGACCAGGCCCATATTGTCCATCTGGTTTTCGGGCGTGATCATGAATTCATTATTGCCCAGATCGTACTGGGTCAGGCGCAGGCCGGAGGAGACCTCAAGGCCATCGGGGAAAGACGGCATTTTCAATTCGAGATCGCGGGCCTGCGTTTCGCGGATGCGGGCCCAGGCGAAATCGTCGCGGGAGTATTGTTCGTAGACGCCGCAATGATGGATGCGGATGTATTCCTCGATCGCGGCGGGGTCGTCGGTGGAGAGGATGCCTTTTTTGAACAAGGCATCGGAGATTGCCTGCAGCTGGTCGCCATCCGAATAGGTGATGTTGCGCGGCGCTTCATCGGCGGCGTAGGCCTGCAAAGCAGCGACAAGAGCGGCACAAAAGAGAAGCGGGCGGAGTAAGGACAGCATGTTGTTTTCTTAGCGGCTAAAATACATTTCGACACGGTCACGCGGTTCGATGCCAGTGTCGTCTCCTTCGCCCTTCACCGTCAAGCGATTGTCGGCAATGCGTTGTTTTGACAGATAATCCCGCACCATAATCGCGCGGGCGAGCGACATTTTCCGGGTTTCGGTCTCACCCCCGGCCTGCGGTTCGGCGTAGCCGACGATTTCCAGATCGAGGTCGGGGCGGTTTTTCATCATGGCGACCACATCGGAGGCCAGGACATCCATCTGGCCGATTTCCATTTCGCCGCTGTTCTCCTGGAAGAAGACGATCACCTCGGCGGGGATTCCGCGCTTATCCATGCGCGGCGCATCGGGGGCGGCGGCAACAATCTGGTTGCCGGGGATGAGGACGGGAGAAATGCCTTCGGCATCGTCCAGCTTGCCGATGCGCAAGGATCGCATATCGGCCGGCAGGCCCAGCGACGCCAGGCGACGGGAATCGCGTTCCTGTGTTCCGGCCAGACCACTGCCCTCGCCGCCCATGCGGTCCTGCGAGCCGAAGCGGCGGCGATCACGAATGCGTTCCGTGGCGCCGCCCTGGGGCACCGGCACGAATAATTCTTCAGACGGCACGGGTTTGGGCGCGGCGATGATGGGCTGGATGCTTTGCGCCTGCATTTCAGCGGCGGATTGCGCACCGCGGTTTTCAGCATTCACGGTGCCCTCGGAAACGGGCGGGCGCGGCAGGGCGCCTTCGGAGGGGCTGGTCAGGATATTTTCGACAACGCCCTGCCCGCCATCGCGGATCTGTTCGCGGCTGCCGGGTTTGCGCGCGGGGACGGGTTTGCCGTTGATGATCTGCGCGGTGAGCTGGTCGAGCTCGACCAGCTCCTGCAGGGGCACGGGGTCGGGGGTTGCGAAG